>Ga0307513_10003705_pt1 | contig 20660 bp, 14 predicted proteins | sample 15_EM_MG_FD_202174 | JGI IMG/M metagenome (GOLD analysis project Ga0307513, IMG submission 202174) | Populus trichocarpa ectomycorrhiza microbial communities from riparian zone in the Pacific Northwest, United States - 15_EM | ecosystem: Host-associated > Plants > Roots > Unclassified | place...
ATCGCTTTTAATCTGGTTCGATCCAGCAGCTGCAAAACACTGCGCCGAGCACGACGCGGGGTGGCTGGTGCTGGAGGGAGAACCAGCCACCCGTGCCGTGCTCGGCGCAGTGTCGGCCAAGGGTGCGGGCTATCGTCTGAACAGTGGCGCACCGACAATCTGCGTCCACTCCGAGTACGTGTCCGACGCCGCCGCCGTCTGCATGCGCTGCCAGAGCTTGCCTTCTCGGTTGACGCCGAATACGGAGATGCGGCCATCGGCGTTGACCTCTGCGGCCACAGAACTCAATTTTCCGGCGGTCGCTGCGTTGCTAAGCTCGGACCAGGAGAACCACGAGTTGACTCCGTTGGCTTGGGGGCGTCGGAGCACGGCTCCCGTCTGGTTCGCCCCGAACAACTCCAGCCGACCGGCGGAGTTGCGCGCCACGGCGATAGAGGTGAGCGGCACGCCGTCCAGCTTTGTCCAGGCCGACCAGATGGCGTTTTCCTCCAGACCAGTTTTCCACCGGTGCCACAGCTCACCGCCATTGGTGAGTGCAAAGACCTGAACGATCCCGGAGCCGCTTGTCTCTGCGGCGATGGAGCGCAGTTGCGGGCCGAACCCGAAGGCCGCCCATGGAGAGTAGCCGTTTCCTCCGACCGCGGTCTGCGTTCTGCGCCATGCTTGGCCCTGCCGGTTGACCCCGAAGTACTCCAGGTGACCGGCTGGATTGAGGGCCACAGCATTGGCAGTCAGTAGCCCATCGAGCTGCGACCAGCCGTTCCAGAGGTTGGAATCAACAGAATTTTGGGTTCGATGCCAGAAGGACTCTAATCTCGAGAGCGAACTGACCTCCATGAGGCTTCTTCCATCTGTGTCGGCCGCGACCGAGTACCAGCCACCCTGCTGGGACTTGAGCCAGGTGGAAAAGGTCGTTGAGTTCGCCGCTGTCTGCGTGGCGAAGAAAAGGGAATCGGAGTCGTTGACACCGAACACATTCAGCTTGCCATTGGAGTTGCGGGCTGTCGCGATCGACGAGCCGCCTGCCACCGGCGGCGCGGACGTATACAGCAACCTGTTGGGCGAGGTGCCGGTCAGACCGGTCAAGACACCCTTCGTCGACGAATTGATCAACTCGTTCTTGACGGCCGCCGGCGTGGCATTGACAAAGCCGGGTCGGGCAAGGATCAATGCGGCTGCGCCGGTAGCCTGTGGGGCGGCCATCGACGTGCCGCTCAAGGTAGTCGTGGCCGTATCACTGTTGTTGTTCAGCGACAGAATTCCTGCGGTCGAAGGAGTCGCGTTCTGATCGCCGCCTGGCGCCCAGAGATTGACGCACCCACCCCAGTTAGAGTAGGACGCCTGCCTATCGTTGATATCAAGAGCGCCCACGGTAAGGACGGATGTGGCGCTGGCGTACGGCGACGTACACGCGTCTACATTTTCGTTGCCGGCTGCGGCGATGACGGTAATTCCCGAGTCTGTCGCTCTCTGAAGCGCGTTTGCGATCGACCGAACCTCGTCCTCGGGACATCCGCTCGGACATTCCCGGCCGACACTCAGGTTCAGCACTGCGGGCTTGATCGCATTCGCCGTTACCCAATCAATGCCGGCGATGATCGTAGCGCTTTCTGTCCTGCCTGAGCAACCGAAGATCTTGACAGCTACTAGTTTCACCCCCTTGGCCACGCCGTAGCTGTTGCTACCCACGATGCCTGCGACGTGGGTGCCGTGGCCGTGAGGATTTCCGTGGTCGTCGAGATAGCAGTCGTGAGCAATCGGATTGTTGTCAAAGAAGTTCCAGCCCCACGTCGCTCGACCACTGAATTCGTTGTGAGTGATGCGGATTCCAGTATCAACGATATAGGCATGGACGGCCGAGGCGTCAGAGTCATAGTTATATAGATTGTCGAGGGGCGCCGCTCGCTGGTCGATGCGGTCGAGGCCCCACTGTCCCGGATTGGTCTGCGTCTCGCTCACCTCGTATCGCTGAGACTGCTCGATGAATTCGACGTCAGGGTCGGCCGCGAGCTTCTGGGCTTCCGGCTCACTCATCGATACAGAGAACCCTCGCAAGGCGCTCTTGTACACGTGGCCGACCTTGCCATGGTGCTTTTCGGATAGAGCCTGTGCTCGGTGCGAGACGCCAAGTGCTCGTACAGACGTCGTGTCCTTCAACCCAACGATGTACTCGCCCGGCACCGCGGACGGAGACTCTGCACCCAGAATGGTGGGCGCCTCGGTAGCAGCTGCTGAAGGCCCGCCGATCATTGCGAATATGGCGAAGGCAGCCATCGCCATCACCACACCCCTCGACGCTCGATGTGACCGCGCCATGGATATGTGCCCTCCTGCAAGAGATGTGACAGGTCACCACCATCGACGGGATCCCACGGTGATCTAGGTAGCCGATGGGTATCTCGCATCCCGACGAAGCAGTCCCTTCGTCTACGTGCCATACCGTTCCATCAGCTGTAGGCCAGGTTCTTCACGCGCGACATTCGGCCGTGGACCGGGATGGAACGCGTCAGTGGTCGGTGGCCTGGAGGTGCCGGGCCGTCCTGTCCTGGGTGTAGTGGAACCGGTTTTGGTGCGCTCGTCCGGGTGGGTGATCATCCTGCGGGATGCGACGAGAATGGGACTGGACTTCGATGCTCAGAACACGATGGGCGCGCGCGTTGCTGGCCGGTGCCGGAGTGGCCATGCTCGCCCTGCTGGGGGCGGTTCCGGCGACAGCGGCCCTCTCTTTGCCGGGGATGCCGGCCGCGAGCCTGGATTCGGTGCAGCTCTCGGGCACGACGGTGACGTTGAAGTGGACGGACCGTTCCACAACCGAGGACGCGTTCGTTGTCTGGCGGCGGCCGTCCGGTGGTTCGAACGTGCTGCAGCGCAGCGATAATCACAGCACGAGCAAGGCCGGTACGGGACAGACCTACACGGTTACGGACACGATCCCAGCGGGGACCCGCCAGTGCTACGGGATCATGAACTACGACTATGCCGGAGTCCTCGGGGGCAACCACTCCAATGAGGTGTGCACCAGCGCCCTGCCTGCGCTGTCCGCTCCCGCCCAGGGCGTCGGCATCATCACGACCCTCGACGACGAGGTCAACGGGGGCTCCTTCAAATCGACCACGATCGGCGCCGACGGCCTCGGGATCACCGCTCATTATCAAACCAACCCGCAAGGACTCAGGGTTTCGCACTGCGACGACATTGAGTGCACCTCAGTCACCTCTCGTGCCATCGATGGTGTGGATGCCCGTGGGGTCGTCGGGGTGACCCCGTCGATCAAGATTGGCGGTGACGGACTGCCGCTGATCAGTTACCGATCAGAGTCGGTCGGGACGGTCCTGACCCAGGACCTGAAGGTTGCGCACTGCGTCGATGTCGTGTGTTCCTCCGCGACGGTCACCACGCTGGACGCTGCCTCGACAGTCGACAACAACACCTCGCTCGCGATCGGCACGAACGGCCTGGGAGTCATCGCCTACCAGGACAGCCTCACCTTCACCAGTAACCCGACGAAGATCAAGATCGCCCGCTGCCAGAACGTGGCGTGCACCAACGCCGCTATCACCCTGGTCGACACCGTCGGCCACAATCCTTCACGGACACCCGGCGCCCCTAACACGGTGTCGATCGCAGCCACTCCGACAGGTTTCATGCATCTCGCCTACATGGACGGAGTCAACGGCATGAAGATGGCCACCATCTATCCCGATGGCACGACCGCGTCGAGCTACACAGTTGACTTTCCCTTGGACGCCAAGTCCGGCAACACCCCGTCGGTTGCGATCGGCAGGGACGGGCTACCGCTGGTCAGCTTCTATCGCCACGCTGGCAGCACCTCCTATCTGGTGGTGGGGCACTGCCTGAACATCTACTGCTCGGATCTTGCGACGAAGGTGGTCGACAACAGCTCCACTCACACCGGCTGGTGGAGTTCGATCGCGATCGGCGCGGACGGCTTCGGCGTCATCAGCTACATGGACAGAACCAACCTGAACCTCGTGGTCGCGCATTGCACCAACCTGGCCTGCAGCAGCGTCTCGCACGTCACCCTCGACGAGTTCGGCGACGTCGGCTCCACCACCTCGATCGCGATCGGCAGCGACGGGCTGCCGCTGGTCAGCTACGCGGACAGCACCAACCAGGCCCTGAAGGTGGCGCACTGCGCCGATGCCGCCTGCGCAGAGCCGCTGATCGCACCGTTCCTGCACAAGAAGTAAGCCGGCGCCACCGGCCGGCTTCAGCCGCTGCGCACCACTGCAGAAACCGAGACACTATGGCCGGCCTCGGACACCATCAGTCCGAGGCCGGCGAGGCACGTTCGCCCTGCACAAGTTGCCGAATCCGCGCCCATGCCTCGCTCCTTCAGCGTGGTCTGTTTGGAGACAGAATCGGAGAGCTAGTCATGAACCATCCTGGGGTCTACACCGCCAACGCGGCCAGCATGTGGTCAAGTCTGGACCAGCCCATTGCCGCGCCTGCTGGCGTTTTGGGGGTGGCCGCCCGAGGCGGCAGCCGGTACCTGATACAGCGTCCGCCTACGCTGCAGGCCGTCGCCGCGCTGCTCGACGCAATCCCGCCTGCTGGCCGTGTGGTGGTGGAGAACCCATACGGCCTGCCGCAAGTGTCGATACCCGCCGTGATGACAGCGCGCAGGATGCCGGTGATGAATCGCCCGGCCGACCCAGCAACACCCGTAACCCGCGCCGGCGTGACGGTCCTACAGGTCACCGACGCGCACACCCTTGCCGACGCGGAACGGGTCATCATCGATGGATTCCCGCTGCCACACCTCCAGCCGTGGGTGCCGGGGCAGGCACTACCGCCCCTGGTGCTCAAGCTGCCGGGGTGGCGGATCTGGCTGGCACATCGGCACGGCAGGCCGGCCGCTGCCGGGTACACCTACGACGACGGTGCCGCGGTCGGGGTGTACTGGCTGGCCACACTTCCCGAGCACCGGTCCGCTGGAGTGGGAAAGGCGCTGATGACCGCGATGCTCGCCGCCCACCCCGGTCGGACCGCCACGCTGGTCGCCACCGCGGCCGGCGTGCCCTTGTACGCCGGCCTCGCGTTCTCGGTCGTCTCCACCGCCACCTGGTACACCAGGGCTGCATGATCCGCGGCGACCTGGAAACCTGCCTGAACGCCGCTCACAGCTCAATCACCCAGCGCCACAAGCAGCTACCGAGAATGGCTCATTGAGTGCCGCTCTATCTCACGATGGCCGGGCTGGTGTGATCCGCCACGCGCGGTATGGGAGCCGCGCGGCCGCCGCCACCCGGGTCGACGTGCCACAGGGCGCCGTCCGAGGCGACGAATGCCATCTTGTAGCCGCCGGTGGACAGTGCGGCGATGGCGGGGCTGCTGTTGAGTGCGAGCGCGGAGGGCATCCGCACCGCAGCGGAGCCGGGATCGATGGTCCATTGCCGGGTTTCGGGTGCCTGGAAGGTCAGCTCAAACCCGGAGGGCGCGGCGGCGGACGCGGCTGGAGTGGCAGGGGCCGCCACAGGGTCAGCACACCCGCGACAAGCGCGGTGAGCGCGGTGGCCGCGATGGTCGGGCTCTTGGTCAGGTGCATACCCCGAAGGTGTTTCAACCTGTGCCGTGGTCGTCATTCCGAACCGGGGGATGGACGCAGTGGCCTCCTGGGTACGTACCAGCACGGGACAGGCCCTCGCAATCGAGGGCCTGTCCCGCCGGCCTTCTCATGGCCGCCGCTGCCTGAGCTTGAGCAAGATCGCCGGGCGTTGCAGCGTCCAGCGCCTGCCGTTTCTCGCAGCCGCCAACTTGGTGCTGCACACCGTAATTCGTCGGGGGTCTGTCAGAGCGCCGAGCCGTCGAGATGGAGGCCGCAGGCGCAGCGCTCGACTGTTCATCATTTGGTTATGGGCGAAGCTGGCCGTCGAGCAGGGTGAAGGCTGAGTAGGTGGTTGCTCCGGCGGCGGTCTGCAGGCTCTCCCAGATCTTTCCGGCGGTGTCGACGGCGACGACGTGGATCCTGTCGACGGCGTTGGCCTCGGCGGTGACGGATTTCAGCTTGCCGCTGAAGGTCAGACGTGTCCACGTCCCGTAGCTGGTGGCGCCGGCGGCGGTCTGGGTGGCGTGCCAGATCGATCCGTTGTCGTCGGTGCCGAACACGTCGACCTTGCCGTTGCTGTTGCGGGCGGCGGCGAGCACACCCATCGTGGTGCTACCGGTGATCTGGGTAAAGACTGACCAGTTGGTGTCGGTAGCCGTGATCTGTTTGGAGTGCCACACCTGTCCGTCGACGTCGGCGACGAACACCTCGATCCGGCCGTCGGTGTTGGATTCGGCGGTGACGGAGCGCGCCTGTCCGCTGAAGGCGATCGGGGTCCAAGATCCCCAGGTGCTCGCGTTCGCCGCGGTCTGGGTGCGGAAGTAGGACCTGCCGTCCTGGTTGGCGCCGAACATCATCAGCCGGTTGTTGGTCAGGAGCTTGACCGACACCGCGTCGATGCCCAGGGCGGTGGGGCTGTCCAGCTGCGACCAACTGAGCCAGGTAGTGGAGTTCGGGGCGCTCTGGCGACGGTGCCACAGCTCGTGGGTCTGGGTCAGACCGACCAGCTCGATACGGCCGTCGGCGTGACGGCCGGCAGCCACGGACTCCCAGCCTTTGGTTGACGACTGGATCCAGGCTCCCCAGTTGCCGGCACCGGCGTCGGTCTGCGCGCCACCGGCAGGCAGCGCACCGACCAAGGGTGCCTGGGTGCGCTGCAGAATGAACCCACCACTGTTGGTCCCGAAGAGCGACAGCCGTCCGTCGCTATTGGGGGCAAGTTTGACCGAGGAACCGACCGTGAAGCCGCCCGGCGGGTTGGTGAACAGGAATTTGTTGAACGAGCTGCCGTCAAGACCTGAAATCACATCTTTGGTGGACTGCTTGTTCACCAACTGGTCTATCACAGTTGCCGAACTGGCGTTGACGAACTTCGGGTCACTCTTGAGCACCGCTGCCGCACCGGCGACGAACGCCGCGGCGATGACGGGATGCGAAAAGGTGAGTTCACCGACGTCGCTGGTGACCGAGGCCGAGGTGATCGCCTCGGCCGGGGCCCAGATATCGACACACGGGCCGAAATTGGACACATTCATTCTGACGTCATTGAAGCTGGTGCCGCCGGCATAAAGAACGCTGGGGGCAATTCCTAAACTATTGATGCATGCGTCCCTGTTCTTGTTCCCCGCTCCCGCCACGAGAACTACTCCGCTGGCGACCAGGTTTTCCTGCGATTCCACAACGCTGGCAACAACGTCAGGGAGGCACGCCTGCTCATCCCCCGTTTCGGGGTCGGCACAGATCTGAAGAGAGTTCAATGCCACCGCCGGCTTGACCGCATTGGCAGCGACCCAGTCTATGGCTGACTCGAACTCGGACAACTGCCCGATGCCGTTACAGCCCACCACCCGCACACTGACCAGTTCGACCTTCTTAGCCACGCCGAATTCGGTGCCGCCGATAACACCCGCGAGGAAGGTGCCGGTCCCTTCGCAGTCGTCAGCATTGGGCTTGCCATCGGCGCGGAAGTTCGGGCCGAAGGAGGCCCGTCCGGCGAACTGTTCGTGAGTGATGCGGATTCCAGTGGAAATGACGTAAGCGGTGACGTTGTCGCCGGCCAGCGCGTCGGCGTAGTGATACTTGGCATCCAGGGGAGGCTTTCTCTGGTCGATCCGGTCCAATGCCCAGGTCTCGCTCGTCACCGGCTGAATGAGGTTGGGCGCGCCGCCGGAGCCGTCCTGTTGGGTCAGAGCGTCATCAGCGGTAATAGACTTTACGTACTGGTCCTGCATAACGGAGGCGACGTGAGGTTCTGCAGCTAGCTTCCTGGCCTCGTTCTCGCTCATCGCGACCGAGAAGCCGCGCCGTGCCTTGGTGTAGACGTGCTCGACCTTGCCCTTGTGTTCGGCGCTGAGGGCTTGAGCACGCGCCGCGACACCCCCAGCCTGCAGCGAGGCATTGTCCTTGAGGGTGACGATGTAGCTGCCCGGGATCGCTGACGCAGAGCCGGCGCCCAGGATCCTCGGTGCCGGGGATTGGGACAACGCTGCTCCTGCTCCTGCTGGTGCTGTTGCGATGCCGATGAGCAGAACCGCGGCAGCCAGGATGCTGGTCGCCGCCGATCTGCGCAGTGGTGACACTGGAGACATAGCTCAGGTTCCCCTTCCAGATAGAGGTCGGCCTACCGCCGAACCTCCTGGCGACCTGGGCGTTCCATCCCGATCCACCACACTGCGGCGCAGGCCCCACTGCCTGAGAAGCACAACGCGAGAAGGCGGCCTCGATCGAGGCCGACGCGAAACGGCTGCGGACCGGGCCGAGGTGGAACCGGTTGGAACGCGTCTTCGGACAGAGGCGCGCGGAACAGCCGGACTGTAGCCGCGGATGCGGCAACAGGAATCCGATAGAAGTGGGCATCAATGAACAGAACACGATCGGTGGGCGCGGTCCTGGCCGGCGCTGCCACCGTCATGCTGGCGCTGTCGGGGATGAGCCCTGCAACAGCAGCGCTCACCCTGCCGGGCATCGTGTCCGCGAGGCTGGATTCGGTACAGGTCTCCGGCACGACAGTGACCTTGAAGTGGACGGACCGTTCCACGACCGAGGACGCATTCGTCGTATTGCGGCGGGCGTCCGGCAGTTCGAACAACCTCCAACGCAGCGATAATCATTCCGCGAGCAAGGCCGGCACGGGACAGACCTACACGGTTACGGACACGATCCCGGCGGGGACGCGCCAGTGCTACGGGATCATGAACTACGACTATCAGGGAGTGCTCGGGGGCGATGTCTCCAACGAGGTGTGCACCAGCGCACTGCCTGCTCTTTCCGCCCCCGCACTCGGAGACGGGATCGCCTCCTCGCTCGATACGGCCGTCACGTCGGGCCTGGACAACTCGAACGCGATCGGCAGCGACGGCCTCGGGATCACCGCCTACTACCAAGGCGGCGTCGGCGGGAACGTTCAAAACCTCAGGGTGTCGCACTGCGAGGACACGGAATGCACCTTCGCCACCACCCATGACATCGACACCGTTGGAGATGTCGGTCGGTTCACATCGATCAAGATCGGCAGCGATGGACTGCCGCTGATCAGCTACCAGTCCTACCGAAATGCCAGCCACCAGTTCACCCAGGACCTGAAGGTCGCGCACTGCGTCGACATCGCCTGCTCCTCCGCCACGATCACCACGCTGGACTCTGCGGCCACTGTGGACCTTGCCACCTCGCTGACAATTGCCAGCGACGGTCGGGGAAGCATCACCTACGCGGACAGCTCCAGCAACTTCAATACGATGATCAAGGTGGCCCACTGCGCGAACGTGGTTTGCACAACCGCCACCACCCGAGTAGTCGACACTGTCGGCAAGGTCAGCGCAGGCGGCGTGTTGTCGATCGCGACCAGCCCGACGGGCCTGCAGTACATCGCCTACCAGGACGCAACCACGTTGAAGGTGGCAGCCTGCTTCAGCAACGACTGCGGTAGCAGCAGCACGCAGATCACCACCGTCTACATTCCCGGTGCCACCGAAACCGCAGGCCAGGATCCTTCGATCAGCATCGGCAGGGACGGCCTGCCGCTGATCAGCCACAGGCAGAGCACCGTCGGCGGGTCGCACCTGATCGTGGCGCACTGCGTGAACATCTACTGCTCGGGAGTGACGCAGAAGGTCGTCACCACGGGGGTCAGCACCGGGAGCCGCAGCTCGATCGCGATCGGCGCGGACGGCTTCGGGGTCGTCAGCTACAACAACGCCGCCACGGACAACCTGGAAGTAGCGCACTGCGCCAACCTGGAGTGCACCAACGTCACGCACGTCACCCTCCTCGACGAATTCGGCGACCTCGGCCACGGTGGCACCTCGGTCGCCATCGGCATGGACGGGCTGCCGCTGGTCAGCTACTACGACATCACCAACACTGACCTGAAGGTCGCACACTGCGCCGATGCCGCATGCGCAGAACCGCTGATCGCGCCGTTCTTCAAGAAGAAATAGCCGAGCGCGGCCCTCGCTCCTTGCGGTTCACGATGCAGGTCTTGTCGGATGCAACCGCAGCCGCGCACCCCGTCCGACCGCTTGGCGATTGCCTCCCGCACCAGGAGTGCTTGGCTTCGCGGCAGTGGAGCACCACGTCATCGCAGTACCGCCCGAACCGGACACCCGGCAGCTGCCGGTCCATCCACACGTCGAAAGGCATGAGCCATGAAAAGGTTCGCCAACAGCCGGATCCACTCGTTCGATGGATCTACGTCCAGGAGCCTGCTCGCCGGCGCACGTGGCGTGATCTGCTGGACCGGGCTTCAGTTCGACGTCAGCGCAATTTCAGCGCTTGATGACACGGTTCGGGGAGGGCGTCCTCAGGACCGCACCACATGGAAGGGCGACAAGATGCGCATCAGAAACCAAACCCGTGCGTCCAGGTCCGTGTCATCGCTCGCGGCGCTGGCCGCTGTGGCAGCGCTCATTGGCGCGGCGCACACATCGCCGGTCCACGGGGTTGGCGGTGTTGACGAAACTAGGGTGACTGCCGCTGGGGAGCCTAAACCCAAGGGCCCGGTGGAAATCCCCAAATAGCCCGCGACACAGGTCTTGCCGTCGCCCGGCGCATCATTCGTGCCCTCCACGGGTTGGATCTGCCACCCCGCAGTCGGCGCACCGCCGCCGAATCCAACTCCAGTCCAGTCGCACGAAAGGTCGAGGTTAGTGGAGGTGCCGATGAGCAGTACGCACGCCAGTGCTGGCATGTAGGCGCCGCTGCTTATTGATTCGGCTCATCTGCGGGTCCGAAGCGGCCGTTGCCTCGCAGCGCCGGCGGTAGCCGACCGTCGCTGTCCCAGGAGCCAAACTTGGAGAAGACAAATGACTGATGCTGCTGTGCTTGATGCCGAGACTGCGTTCTTCGAGGCGTTGCTGGCTGCAGACGTGGTGACCCTGGAGGGGCTGCTTGCGGATGACTTCCTCCTGGTGGAGGTGATGGCCGGCCAGATCGTTCCCCGCGCAGGGCTGCTGGAGATGGTTGGCTCAAAGGAGCTGGAATTCCTGGAGATCAAGCGGAGTTTCGACAGCCTGTCGCTACGCCACCGCAGCGGACTCGCCGTGGTCGTCGGACACAGTCATATGACCATGCGTCACCAGGGTGCCGAGTTCGCGACGGACAGCCGGTACACCCACGTCTATGTAGTAGAGGGCGGCCTATGGAGGATGCTCAGCGCGCAGGGCGCCCCCACCACGGTCAGCTGATCAGAAGACCTGAACCCGTTCTATGCAGCAGGTCGCCGACTGGAACTGTAGTCGCCTCAGTCATGGAACGAGGTGTCACGCGGTTCAGAAGGCGTACGAACTGTGATCTCGAGCTGAGGGGCAAGGCGCGGAATGTCTGGAAGGCAGAAGGCTGGGACGGTGGAGTTGGAGGCTCGCTTTGCCGAGGCGTTGACGAGCATCACCGCCGAACCTGTCGAAATGGCCGCCCGGGCCCGAACGGGGGTTTATGCGTCCTATGTCAAATTGCTTCGTGATGCGGGTGAGTATTCTCGCGCCGAGGGGTGGCTTCGCCGGGGGATTGCCGAAACGGAGTCTGTGCTCGGTGTGGACACCCTTGAACTCGCTGTCCTACTGAACGAGTTGGGAATCATCGGCAAGTACCGGGGAAATTTCAACGAGGCCGAGCGCGCCTACCAGCGTGCTCTTGCCATACATGAACTCCACGGCGCGGCCGTCAGCGCCAGCGTCGCCGCGATCCTGCATAACCTCGGCGGTCTGGCACATGAGCGAGGCGATGCCAGGACCGCGGAGCCCTTCGCCCGCAGGGGCATCGCCGTTCGGCAGGCGATGCCCGACAGCGACCCCATCGCGCTGGCCGCGGATTGGGGTGCGCTGTCAGCGATCCTTATCGACCTCGGAGACCTCGACGAGGCAGAAGCCGTACTGACCGAGGTCCTCGCGATTTACGACAAGGCTTACGGGCCGGAGCACTACGAGGTTGCGGTCACGCTCCACAACCTCGGCTCCCTTCACTACCGTCAAGGAGACTTCGCGGGTGCGGTGGATACCTTGCGGCGAGCTCAACAGGTCAAACAGATCGCGCTGGGATCACGGCATCCGGACCTGGCGATTACGCTGTACAACCTGGCCTGCAGCCTCCAACGTCGGGACGACGTGGTCGGCGCCGTAAGGTGCCTGACAGAGGCGATCGACATCCTTGACGGTGTCGTGACGCAGACTCAACCGACGTTCGTCGCCTGCCACAACAGACTCAACGAGCTGACCGGAAAATCTTCTTAGTTGATCTACCGGCCCCACATGTCGATGACGACGGTGCCCGAAGGGTGCTTATGGCGCTCTGCGACAGGCTAAGGAAGAACCTGGTTGTGGATTGCGCCGCAAGCTCTTTCGACTTTTTCGTCTCCAATCGTCCAATGAAACATCGGGTCTTCGGTGCGTGAAACTCGACGCACGGCCGATGCTCAGCACGAGCAGGAGAGGTGTCCATGGCCATGACCAAGTGACTCTGGCTCAAATTTCGTGGACAGCGTGCTGGCCGGGGAGATGGCCACAGTAGAGACGGGCCGACGGGCAAAATCCAGTGAGGAGCCGGTCTGCCGGTGGAAGCTGCAGTTGTGTCCACGGACGTGGTGCAGCAACGATCGGGTCTTGGACTCGGGTGGCTGGTGAGGCATCCGTGGAGGATGCCGACTAGACGGTTGGCGACCTGGCACAGGGCGGCCGAAGCACCGCCACCGCGACGGAGGCGGCGATGGCGGTGCTTGGAACGGCGGCAGTGGCGTCGGTCAACGCTTGCCGGTGGGGAGGCCGCCAGACGCATCGTGCACCGTCAGTGCCACGCCACCGAAAACGGTTGAGCCATACGGTTCACCAACCGAGTGCGACGGAACGTCCGATGCTGTCGAGCTCGCGTGACCGCTGGTTGTGGCCTCAGCGGGACCGCTGAAAATGGCGCCCATCGAAGCGGCAGCCAGGACGGTGAGGAACACCGACACTTTGGACAGCCGGAGATGGTTGTTGCTTTTCATATAGCTCCTTGACAACGTCTCACTCCTGTTTGCTGCTGAGGCGTTCCATGCGGTTCCAAGCTGCAGATCGCCGATCGCCTGGCCATTTTCGTCATGCGGGCTGCTCGGACGTCGGTCGGTAACGGCAGCGGTGACCCGTGTGCACTGTCGCGCGAAGCTCGGCGCCAAGGAGGGGGTCCACGGCCGAAACACGGCTCAAGGCCCGCCTGATGGCCTTGCCGACGGCGATGCGAGCCCGCTCGTCGCTGGTGGCGAAGGTTCGGGCACGGCCGCTCAGACCTGTGGCGACGCCCAACTCATTGATCAGCCAATCGCGCTCTACCTTCGCATTCCGAGCCTGGCCGAGGTTGCCGCGAGCCTCGTACTGGCTGATCTCCGCCTGCAGCATGGATATCCGTTGCCGATACGCCTGCCGGGCGGCGTCGTCCAGGACGGGTTGACTGGATCGTGTCCCACCGGAGACCGCAATCGTCTGGGCAAGCCCGGGACCGGCGGCCAGATGCGTCGCCGTGATCTCCTGACCCGGATTGGCCAATAACGCTGCCAGATAGGTCATGCCGAGGCTGTTCTCGATGGTCACGCCGCGATCACCCCACTCGAGGCGCCACTTCTGTCCGCGACGTCGGCATCGCACGACTGTCTGTCGTTCATCGGCGCCGGAGCTCAATGGCGTCTGCGCAGGATCGAGTCCTGGCAGGATCATGCCGAGCTCACGAGACTCACGGTGCGCCAGGTCAAGTGCCTCGGCTGCTTCCGCCAGGTCACCCGGTCCAGCTCGCAGCGTCAGCGCGTGCGCGAGACGTGACCACGCGTGGGCGGTGGCCGGCCTGTGCCGCAGCGTCAAGTTGGCTCTCATCGCCTCACGTAGGTGCTCCACGGCCTGCGTGACCTCGCCGATGGTGAGGGAGGCTGTGCCCAGCGCGAGCTGGACCGAGCCGAAACATACGACCCCAAGACTCCCGGTCATCGGCAGCTGAGCAAATGGGCGGAGGAGGTCGTACGCCGTCGCGGAGATTTCTTCGTCTCGCAGCACGTAGGCGGCTTCCACCACACCGTACATTGAGGCTAGCCAACTGCCGGACCGAGGCAGGCTTGCCAGGTCCGGTCCGCCCAGGCGGGCGAGTGCGCCGGCCGCCTGCCGATGGTCACCCGCATGAGCTGCGGCGACCGCCATGGCGGCGACCATGGAGTTGTCCACCGCGCTCAGCGTCGAGGAGTTCACCAGCTGCCTGAGCATGGGGAGCAGCTCCGCGATGCGGCCCTGGTACCAGCGAGTGGCCACCAGATGTGCCCCGTACCAACCTGTCGCGTCGGCGTCACCGGCCACGTTCCCGGCCTCGGCGCAGGCTGCTGCCAGCAATTCCGCCTTATCGAACTGACCGGCTCGCAGGTGAAGCATGACGTCGATTGCCTGGACTACGAAGCCGACGGCGACATGGTTCTGCTGGGAGAGAAGTCCGCGCAGCTCCGCGAGAGGGTAAGCCGCACCGGGGTCTGCGCTGAGAATCAGGTCGACTGTATGCCACAACAAGCCCATGAGGTGGTCGCTGCGGCGCGACGTTTGACGGCTCACCGCAGTGAGCTCGCGTGCCAACTCCCGGCGTAGCGTGGCATGTTCGGGTCCGAGTAGGCAATGGTGGGCCAGGTTCGCTGCCTCTGCCCGCTCGATCGGATGCCCACGGGTTCGTGCCTCATCGACGACAGCCAGGATTGCGCAGGATTCGCCGACGCGGTAGCAGGCTTCGGCAATGATCCTCGCCCGCAACCTGAAGGCCAGCGAAGAGTCGGGCGGAACGGCTGACAGAGCATGCCGCCACCGCAACTCCACCAGCGTCCCGGCAGCCACGCTGCGATGTTCATGCACCCAGAGACCGCCCAGGCCCAGCGCTGCCAGCGCCGACGCATGCATATCGCCGTCGCGCTCGGCAGCGCAGAAAGCAGCATCGAACCACTTGCGACTGTCCTGCAGATCTCCGACCTGCCACAGCGCATGTGCGCCGTTGCGCAACAGCGACGGCGTGCCGCCGGTTGGACGTCCCGCAGCCCCCATCTGATCGCAGGTACTATGCCTTGCGCCATTGGTCGGCATCACACCACCTCGGTGGTCTAGTTCTGGCCCAGACTGCATCGCTGGCGCTTCTGGATGGGAACGTGCCGCTGGTCACCGGGCAGAATGCCAAGATCGACTCGGTGAAGCGACCGAGTCCTTGGGGACAGAGAACTCCCTATCCATCAGGCCCTTGCGCTTCTTCCAGTCGCTCGGTTGACGCCGGCTGCGCGCACCGCAATCCGGACCTGGCCGGGACCGGGATGCGGGTCGGTGAGATCCACGATCAGCAGAACGTTCCATGTGGCAGGAAACAGTTCGGGTTTCCTGGTGATTCATCGATCGACTCGTGCCACTGGGTGTTGTTCGACCACTTGATGACGTTGGGTACCTGGAGCGTGCCGGTGAAGGTCCCCTGGTCGGGGAACGTCACCCGGATCGTGGAGGCGTTGACGGCGTATCCGGCGGCGTTCGGCCGGCGCGATTCACTCATGTTCACGGTCAGGAACCCGTTCGCCTGGGTGATGCGCTGGCGGGTGATGCCGTTCGTCCAGGTGGTATTGAGGCCGATCACTGTCGCTCCGGGGTATACCTTTTGCCATTGCGCGCCGTTGTTCCATCGCAGGACGGTGGGCGACAGGAAGGTGCCGATGTACGTGTCGGCATCCGGAAACGTCACGATGATCGACGATGCATCGAGAACGGTGCCGACGCCGTTGGGGCGGCGAGCGTAGGACATGTCGATCACGACCCGGTTCCCGGCCACCGTGATGACAGGTTTGGCGACGCCGTTGTCGGTCCAGGGACCGTTGACATTGGACGCCAGCGTGGCCGTTGCCCCGGCCGCGTTCGAGGACGTCGACCCAGCCGCGGAGGCCGTATTTGCGGCGCCAAGTGCAGACCCTACGGTCAGGCCGGTGAGGACCACCGCCGTCATGAATCGTGTGAATCGCAAAGTCAAGTCCTTCTCAGTCCTGATTGTTAGTGGCCCGGATCGCTGGTTGACGAACTCGCCAGCAACGAAATCCTCTGCTACGGCTGCGAATCGCTACAGACGAGGGGGAGTGGACCCGCCACGAAGCAGCAGCGACACCCGAATCGGTGCCCTGGGGCTGGTATCGACTCTGAGGCAGAGCAGCCCGGTTGGCATCCGTGTCCGCTACGGGCTGGAGGACTCAGTGCCGGTATCCGTGCTCGGCACGGATGCGCTCGACCTGAATCGTGCGCGTAGAGGCAATTGGGGGGATCGGCGCCGACGAGGTTGGAGACAGCTTCCCCCGGGTAGCCGTCCACGGATCCACGGGTCGCCGATCGGCCGAAGACCGCTGAGTGAGTGGACGATGTCTGGGATTTTGCCTGGGGCTCGCTGTGGTTGAACCGGATGCGCCGATTGATCGTCTGCGGAAGGGAGCGGGCTCGACAGAGAGTGGGCTCAGCAGGCGAATGGCGACGGAGAATCCAGTGATCATTGACTCAACGCGACTACCGGCACAGGATTGGACGCCGGAACGGCATACGGTCGAGTGGCCAAACTACGCCTGGCAGCCGATCTCGAGATCAGGCCGGGGCCACGAGGCGAAAAGATGCACATGATCGAAGGCATGGTTGATCAAGTCGCCCGAGCCGAGACCCTCGATGGCGCGCCGACGGTGGACAGCGTGAGCCTGCCGGAACCAGACAGCGGCCGGTACGCAAGGGCGTTCACAGCAGGGCGAAGGGCTGAATCGAGCCTGGCGCTCTCGCTCACAGCCAAGATTTCCGCCCGGAATGACCTCGGTCGTTGGAATGCCGCCAATGTGCTAGCGACGATCGAGGAGGCCAGCGCGGCGACCGACCCTGTGACCCACACAAAGGCGATGCACCGCTTCGATCACTATCTCCTCGGCCCCGAGTACAGCATGGTTCGACGTAGGCTGGCGTTGGACATGGTTGGCGACAGCTTCCACACCGGGCAGAGCGGCGACATGTTGGCGGGGATGCTCTTGTTGACCGTCAACCTGTTCCTGGATGGGGACCCGCACGCAGAGCGTCGTCTGACTGAAGTCCGTGAGCTGCTTGCCCACGGCGCCCAGCATGCGGTCGGCTCCATAGTCGAAGCCATCGATGTCATGCTTGCTATTCGAGCGGGCGAGATGACGCAGGCCGAACGGTTGACAGTTGCCTATGCCGAACGAGCCGACGCCGACGCCGACGCCGACGCGCAGGGCTGGCACCTGGCACAAATGATTGCCATTCGCTGGTATCAGGGCCGCATCGCCGATCTGCTGCCGTCGCTCAGTAGCCGGGTCGACGCGCCGAGCGTCGGCGCCACCTCGGAACTGCAGGTCGCGGCGCTGGCGCTGGCGGCGGCGGTTGCCGGAGACCGGCGGACCGCGATCCTCGCACTTTCCGAGGTACGGGGTCATGATCTCGCTGACCTTCCCCGATCCAGCAGTTGGCTGGCGACGATGAACGCAGTCGTCGAAGCAGCGCACCTTTTGGGGGACCACGAAACGTCCGCGCAGGCGTATAAGCTCCTTCAGCCGTTCGCTGCTCTGCCGATAATGAGTGGTCCGGGCGTGGTTTGCTTCGGCTCAGTGCATCACACGTTGGGCGTCGCCTCACTCACCTGCGATCGCCTGGACGAGGCCGTGGACCACCTCCGTTCGGCGGTCCAGCACAATCTGGCCCTTGCGCATTGGCCTGCGGTGGAGGTCTCACGGCGGCGGTACGCGCAGGCGCTGGCCCGTAGAGACCATCCGTGGGACGCCGCGACAGCGCGGCGAGAGCTGGCCAGCTCCGCTGCGGAATCGGCGACGCTGAAGATCGAAACGCCCAGGGACACGTCTGGATCAACCTTGGCGTGCAGTCGCGAAGGCGGGTTGTGGCGAGTCACGGTGGGGCAGTGCACCGCCTACGTGCAAAACAGTGTCGGCATGTTGCATCTGGCCGTTCTGACAGCTAATCCGCACCAAGAAATTCCCGCCACCGACCTGGTCGCGGGACTGGATGCGCTGAGCAACGCCACCGAGGCCGGCAAGACGGCATACCCCTGGGCGGCGGACGCGACGGCGGCACGCGATCACCGGCACCGCCTGACGCAGCTGCGCCTCCAGATCGACAAGCTGGAATCGCATAACGATCTGGAGGGCGCCGCGCGCGTACAGACTGAGCGTGACGTGCTGCTGGGCGAACTCGCCAGCAATGCCGGAATGAGGGGACGGCGCCATCGCAATGCTTCGGGTAGTGAGCAGGCTCGGATCGCGGTCGGCAAAGCTGTACGGCGTGCGATTCAACGTATCGCCGAAGCTGACGCCACGATCGGTGAGCATCTGCGTGGCGCGATCCATACTGGTATCCGTTGTTCCTACCGGCCTGACTGATCGGGCTCAGCCGTCGGTCGCGGAGCGCCGGATCCGCATAAGCCCGTCCGACATTGACCGCGTCGTGTGAGACATAGTCTCACGCGGTCGTCGCGCAGGAAGGGCATTGGGGAGACGTGGCTATTGTCTGGCGCCGTTCCACCGGCCGATGGAGTATTGGACGACCTGTCCTGGTAGTACCTGTGTGCCGGGGGCCGGGTTCTGCCGGACCACTCTGCTCTGGTCGGTGTTGTCGAAGACGGTGGTGTCGGCGTCTCGTTGGGCGATGAGGCCGGCGCTCATGCCGTTGATGGCGGAGTTGGCTTGGGTTGTCGTCTTTCCGCTGAGGTGGGGTACCGGGGCGGTGATGTTCCATTTGAAGGTGCTGGTGGCGGCGTTGCCGTGGGTGTCGGTGGCGGTGTAGGTAACGGTGTGGGCGCCGGCTGTGGTGGGTGCGCCCCAGAGGCCGCCGCTGGTGGTGTCGAGGGTGAGTCCTGTGGGGAGTCCGGTGGCGGTCCAGGTGTAGGGGGCGAGGCCGTTGGCTACGGTGAATTGTCCCCAGAAGTTGCCGGTGGGGGCGCTTCTGGGGTTGGTGGCGTCGGATACGGGGTTGACTCGCATGGGGGTGACGGTCCATTTGAAGGACTTGGTATCGCTTCGGCCGGCGGCGTCCGTGACGGTGTAGGCAACGGTGGATGTGCCGGCTTGAGTTATCGTGCCGGAGATCGCGCCGGTGGCGGGGTTGAGCGATGATCCGCGGGGCAGGCCGGTGATGGACCAGGTGTATCCGGGTGTGCCGCCGGTGGCGTTCAGGATGCCGAAGTGTGGTGTGCAGGGGGCTGATCCGAGCGCGCAGGTGAAGTCGGAGATGTCTTCTGCGTGGGGCATTCCGAGTGAGACGGTGAGGTTCACCGGGGATTTGATCGGTTCCACGGTCGCGGCCGGGGCGTTCTGTGCGAGGACGGTGCCCGGCAGTGCCACGTTGTCGACGGTGGTGATGGTTCCCACGTTCAGTTGCGCCGCGGTGAGCGCGTTCTGCGCGGCGGTCTGGCTCAAGCCCACCACCGACGGCACCGTCGCCGTCGCCGGCGCGTAAGAGCTGTTGACCGCGAGGGCAGTGGTGTACGCAACGGATCCGGGCCCGTCCGGCCGCGTTCCGTCGATCTTGACCGGGGTGCCCGAGATCCAGCGTACGTGCACCCGGACCAGGAACTTCCGCAATCCACCGCAGGTGACCAGGACCGGCACGCTGGGCAGGTCGTACGACATGTTGTAGTGGTGCTCGATGATGCCAATCTCGTCGATCCGTTCGTTGGAGACGGTCACCTTGCACGAGTTGCCCTGCGGGTCCAGCTGAATGACCTCAAGACGGGAGCTGACCTTCGCCTGCTTCGGATCGGTCTCCAGGCGGTTGCAGGACGCCGTGTGACCACACGTCGTCAGCTCGACGTTCGCCGTCACGCCGACTGCGGTGGCGTTGTTGGCAGCCGTCCACTCATACCGCGGCGTGCCGTCGTTGCCGAAGATGTAGATCTCTTTCGGCCCACCCGACGTACCCAGATACCTGCAGGTAGGCCAATCGCCTGGCGAGTTGCAATCCGGGTTCTGCCACTGATGCGACCCCACCTCATCGGCGGCACTCACCGCCAGATAGGTGTTGGCCGCGTGCGTGGTCATCACGGCCGGGGCCGTGTTCGTCCCGGCCAACAGCTTACAGCGGTAGACACCGGAACTGCTTGCCTTGATCAGTATCGCCGGGCGTTGCGTCAGGACGCGCCCGTGTTGAAGGCTGGTCTGTGCCAACCCCAAGGTCCCTCCGCTCCATTGCCCGGCCGGATCCACACAGTGCACGGAAGCGACGAAATCGATGCTCGGGTTGCCCCACTCCAGGGTCGTCGGGCTCGCCTGCACCTGGCCGATCACACGCCGCGACTCACCTGCCTGGAGCGTTACATATTGCTCAATCAAGACCTTGTCCCCGCCCGTGACTGCTGTGTCCTCCGCCAGCGGAAAGACCTGCAGCGCCGGCCCGGCCACGGCCGACGCAGGCGTCACCCCGACGCTCACGGAGAGCGTCGTGGCCAGCATCGTCGTGAAGATGGTGATGAGGGCACCCTTCAGACGCACCCGGCCCAAAACCTTGGTCCGGACTGCCCGGCCTACGCCGGCCCCGCGGCCCGCAATACTCGTGGAAAACATTTGGCTCCAAGCTGACACTTCCGCCGCTGACGC
>Ga0307513_10003706_pt1 | contig 20652 bp, 29 predicted proteins | sample 15_EM_MG_FD_202174 | JGI IMG/M metagenome (GOLD analysis project Ga0307513, IMG submission 202174) | Populus trichocarpa ectomycorrhiza microbial communities from riparian zone in the Pacific Northwest, United States - 15_EM | ecosystem: Host-associated > Plants > Roots > Unclassified | place...
GGTTGCGTTATTGGCGAAGGGGAAATCGAGGGGGGTGATGTCTTCCGATAAGGTGTTACACGAGAAAAGAGGGGATGGGGAACGTTTGGGAAAGAACTTGTCTGCCTCGTTTGGACGGCGAAGCGAGAAGGGGAGGGGGGGAGGGAGCGTCGGGGCGGATGGGTAGAGGCGGATCAGTCAAGAAGAAAAAGACCCGGTGCAGAAGAGGAGGGATGAAATAAGGGTTCCATCCGCCGTACTGAGAGAGAGAGAAAAGGCGGAATCAAGAGGAAACAATCTTAGATTGCAAACAGGGGGCGGAAACGGGAGGAAAAGAGTTTACGGACGATCTGAGGGGAAGGGGAGGGGAGGAGTAAACTCCCTGTCCCCCTCCAGACCCCCCTCATGGGAGCCCCGATGAGGCTCTTACCGTCTGGGTTTGCCCGACGCCACGCTGCAGACAGCAGAGTTCTAAACGGAACGCGAGGCAGGTCTGTTAGAACCACGGGTCATGGCCTGGAAAAACCAGCCGTCGGAGCCAGTACCTGTTTCCCGGACGAGTGGCCGTCTTCAAAAAAGAAATTGAAACACGGGCATCGCGGGATATTAAAATTGGTCATCGACGCTTGTACCGGTTGCCGTCTCCCTCCCCCCTGGATTTGATTGTTCTGTTCCTTTTTGGACGTGAAACTCAAGGGAGGGAGCAAAAAAGGGCACGACTGGACCGGAACAGCCCAAGAACGGGCGTAGGATATTTTGTAGGGTAAGACAAAATGGAAATAAACGACCGGGCGAGGCGTGAGCGGGAAGAAACAAAAACCAGCAACGCGTGTTCTGGAGCGCCCCCTCGCACAGTGTGGGATGCGTGTTGGTTCGGCGAGATGAGATGAACGACGATCGACAATCATCGACGCTTCTTTACAGTTAGCCCAAAAAGTCGCGCCTGCACCGTGGGATTGGAACCTCACCCTTAAAAATGTTACGTTATCGACCCTGGCTCAGCTCGAAAGAGAGCCCGCGGTTAATTTACGTTATGGGTAACCATCCCACAACCCGCCCGCACAGAGTGAGTGGCCCCCGCACAACTCTGCCGCCAGCTGGGGGTCGCGCCCCAGGAAACGCAATCAGCCTTCCCTGATCTTGCGAAAGAAACCTAATCTTCTCACCCCGAAAACGTTGCAAAGAAGCGTGGTCGTCCGTTTGATTTAGCCGTGCGCTCGGCCCCCCCATCTCTTTCACCCTGGGAGGGGGCGACGTGCATCTGCGACACCACGCAGTTCTCTTTTTTCGCCCACCGTCGCGTCTTCACAGTTTTACGCAGTTTTGGTTCCCCCTTCCTTTTTCGGAAGGGGGCCCGGGCGTCTAGCGCGGTTTCAAAAGCCAATACGAGTCACCCCGTTTGGTCTTTCCCTTGTGTCCACACGGAACAGGCGTGACCATTTGAGAGATCATGCTCTCAACTCCGAAACATCGTCTCGGCTACAGACTCGCCTCCTCGTCTAGGAGGTCGCTCTCCTCTTCTAGTTCCGCGAGAAACGTCAGCAGTGATGCCGCCGCACCTGGCTCCCAAAGACCGGTCATGAACCGGTACAGCAGGACCGTCACCCAACCAAAGACACAAGGCGCGAGTCAGGTACGGCTGCACAAGTCTCGTGTCTTCCTTCTTATTGTTCTTCTGTTCGGGGAAGGGACCGGGGCTAGACATGAGACTAACTTTTTTTTTCCCTCGTTCTTCGTTCTTCACCATCATGTAGGCCATGCTGTACGCCACAGAGGGCGTCAATTCCGACGACGACTTCCAAAAGGCAATGATTGGTGTTGCAAGTGTCTGGTCCGACCGTTTGCTCCTCCACTCTAACCGTTCTCTGATTTTATGACGATCAAACAGGTACGAAGGAAACCCGTGCGTTCCTCTAGTCTCCGCCACGGAAACCTGTCTCAACCCACCTCTGACGCGCGTTCGACGGGTGCAGATGTAATCGCCATCTACTCGGTCTTGGTCAACGTGTAAAAAAGTCCATCACCGATTCTGGTATGATTGGGTACCAATTTGGCACCGTTGGCGTCAGTGACGGCATCAGTATGGGCACGAGTGGAATGTCATATTCCCTCCAGTCTCGGGACCTCATCGCAGATCAGGTCGAGACTGCTGCCGGCGGCCACTGGCTTGACGGTCTCGCTGTCATTCCCGGCTGCGATAAGAACATGCCAGGCGTTCTGATTGCCCGTAAGCTACTGAGCCTAATGCGATTTAGTCGTCGGTTGATTCCCATTTCACAGTCGGTAGACTGAACAGACCCGGTCTCATGGTTTATGGTGGCACTATCCGGCCCGGATCATGCGAGGGAGCACCACAACTTGATGTCGTTTCAGCGTTTCAGTCGTATGGCAAATACCTCCAGGACGGTCGCACGGAAGTTGCTGAGAAGGAGCGTTACAATACCGTTCGTCACGCCTGTCCGGGACCTGGCGCCTGTGGAGGAGTACGTCAGTATGGTGATCCCGAGTTTTAGCCTTACCGACTTTGATTCCCCAGATGTACACCGCAAATACGATGGCAAGTGCCGCAGAAGCTCTCGGAATGACGCTTCCCGGGGATTCTTCCTTCCCTGCAGAGTATAAGGAGAAGTTGGACGAATGTGATTCTGTGGGACCGGCCCTGCGGAACCTTGTAGAAAAGAACATCCTTCCTCGAGATATCATGACGAGATCCGCCTTTGAGAACGCAATGGTCCGTGTCGCATACGCAATCCGAAACGTTTCACTGTCCTCATTGAGCCATCTTTGTGACTGCGCCTGCAGGTGTTGACGATGATCCTTGGAGGCTCCACAAATGCCGTGTTGCATCTCATCGCCATCGCCCATTCCGTTGGGATCAACCTCACAATCGACGATTTCCAATCGGTGTCAGACCGCGTTCCATTCATCGCGGATCTCAAACCAAGTGGGAAGTATGTTATGGAGGACGTGTACAAGATCGGCGGAATTCCTGGTTCGTTATTTCTCATTGCATTTCTGGCTGTCTTTTTTCTTCCTTTCCGTTGGACACCATGTTCCTCTTTCGACTTTTGTTTCCTCGACTTTTCTGCATCTGTTTCCATCGTATCCGAAAGGTCCTTCGACCATTTTGATCGTTTCAACATTTCGTCCCTGATCCGAACCGCTGACCCGATCTCATCTCTGGCTTGTGTAGCGGTTTTGCATTATTTGTTGAAAAATAAGCTAATCGACGGGAACACGCTCACTGTCACTGGGAAGACGCTGGGGGAGAACCTGGAACGATGGGTGCATCAACGCGGGGAGCTCTCGATGACGAGTCAGGATGTCATCAGACCGTTGGAGAAGCCAATCAAGTCGACTGGACACCTGAGGTGAGTCCGTCCGTTCCCAACCCATAGAATGATTGGCGGGGTGCATGTCCTATTCCAAGCCTGGTTTATGCTTTCCCACTGTTCGGTTCTCGCGTTGTTCTGATGGAAGGTCGTTCGCCCTGCGGATCGCTTCCCATGAACCCCTCCTCGCGATTCGTGGGATGTTACTGGCGTTAGCAGATCCCCTAACACTCACCCCACCTTGGTGTTCCGACCCGGACTTCCCTGTCCACGCCCTAGTCGCCTCGTTGGCTCGTCTGATCTGAGATCATTTCGCTGATTCGCTGGTTATTTACAGGATCCTAAAGGGCAACTTAGCTCCTGGAGGCGCCGTCGCTAAAATTACTGGGAAAGAAGGGCTAGAGTTTACCGGGAAGGCAAGGACGTTCGATACCGAAGACGCCTTTGTCGAGGCTGTGGAGAATGGCGAAATCAAGAAGGGCGAGAAGACCGTTGCCGTGCTCAGGTACCTCGGTCCGAAGGGTGGCCCTGGTGAGTCCATTTCCTGTGATTTCTCATTTTCGACTTTGCCTCTGTTATTTGCCCAAGTTTGGTAATTAGGAGGTTCCTGGGAGTGTGCGATAACAACGTGCCTCTCCGATCCATAACACCTTTTCCTGGGCAGCTCCGTTTCTACGACAACACATTTTTGTTCTCACCGTCCGTTTTCCGACGGACCACATGTCTGCATTTTGTTTTTGTTTTTCCCTTCATTGAGTGGGTGAGATGCGGCATGGTTCCCACCAACAGAACGCCAAGTAGTTCTGTTGGAAACAATCACAGTTTGGTGTTTTTGGGGCACTATGATGCCAAACCCAAAATGACGAGAACAAGTGGATCCCTCAGCGCCATGCACCGCCGCTACCGTAAACATGTGCAAAGATCGCAGATCTTGTGCTCATGGAACGGCCCGTGGCATGGTTGGCATTCTCACTTTTTTCTCTCGACTTTGTTTTCTTCTGATTGTTCTTGTGGTCATCGTCTCCATTTTTTTTGCCTTGCACTTGTTTTTCGCTTGGAGCCGACCTGTCATGGGGATGGCGGGGAAGATATCACATGGGTTAGATAAGTCCCACCCCCGCCCCGCTCCTCGGACCTGGCGTCGGGACTTCCGCACCTTCTCTCCCGCCGAGTACGGGCCCGACAGTCAACCCCGGTCAATTTTCTTCTTTTGTGGTTGGGTCTGTTGCGGTAACGCTATCCATCCCTCCTGTAACACCATCGCGAGCCCGCTTTTGGTCTTTAGCCTCTTTGGAGATCCGATCTCTGTTTCGGTCCTGATCCGCCTTTCCTCGCCTGTCGTGTATTCTTTGCTCCTCTTTTTGCTGACTCCCCTCGTTTGGTCGTTGTTCCGCCGATCATTTGCGGTTCTTACGCTTAGGTATGCCTGAGATGTTGAAGCCGACAAGTTTGATCATCGGTGCCGGTCTCTCACTCGACGTCGCTTGTCTTACGGACGGAAGGTTTAGCGGAGGGTAAGTGTGTCCCTGTTTCTCTGTTACTGTTATTTTTTCTCTATACCTCGTTTTGGGTGTCGGGCCCTCCGAGCTTCCCACGTCCTTTTCACGTTCTTTTCTATTTTCTCTCCAAATCCACTTTGGCCCTATGTCATATGTGGGATAGGGCCCTCCTTCCCATTCATTCGTGCCCAGATAGTCCGTCTCGTACAGGGGCACGAAGGGAACTATTCTGTGTCCGTGGAAGAAAAGAAAGGCGCAGTTGAAAGGATAGGAGAGGGGTGGGGTTATTTCCAAATCGCGCAAAATACGTCCATTTCGCGCGATTTGGAAATAACCTTAATCATATAGTCCCCCATCCTCTTTCTCCACCCTCATTCGTCACAATTAACCTTATGGCCCCTTCCTGACATTCTGACCTTCCTCATTCCTCTCTAATTCCTTTCAATAAACCCGTTCGTCGACTCGAAGCTGACCCCAGTCACCCCCTTTTTTTTGGCATGGTACGTGTACGCACAGGTCTCACGGGTTCTGCATCGGTCACATCACACCCGAGGCCCAGGTCGGTGGGCCCATCGCCCTTGTGAGGGATGGAGACGTTATCCACGTTGACGCAGTCAAGAACATCATCGAACTCCGTGTCCCCGAGGAAGAGTTGGAGAAGAGACGTAAGGAGTGGAAACCTCACCCGCTCAAGGTTAATCAGGGTACCTTGTACAAGTACGTCAAGGTGGTTTCCGACGCCAGCCGAGGATGTATTACGGACGCTTGAGTATCGTGCGCGGGAAGAGGATCAACTTCATACACCTCGACCTGCCCCCGCAGGTAGTTTATGTATTGACTTTGCGAGGCGGCAAAAGGTACGAACACTACAATGTAATCGTAGTCTACTTGGATGAATGCTTCAACCATGTCCGTGATTAACAGCAGGGTGGAAAGCGGAAGACGGGGGGGATCCCAGCTCATCGCTCTCGAGCGGTGGCCTTGATTCGTTTCTTCTTCTCCGACTTGGGCATCTTGACCTTACGCTTCTCTCGTTGTCCCTCTTTCACGGTTCTCTTGCGTTCCTGTGACCAATTTCGTCATCCACGCGGAAGTGGAAGCAACGGATTCATCACTTACCTTTTTGGCCTCCTTATCTTCGTGTCTATGACCCCGAGGTTTCTTCTCCCTGGGCTCCGCCTCGCTCTCGCCCTCTCCATCCTGAGTGCCCTCGTCCTCGTCCTCCTCATCCGTGTCGCGCGTCTCGTCCTCCAACTCTGCCCCAGTCGAAAAGTGCACCTTGAGTTTATTCTCCCCCTCGATCGAGTCCCTATCTTTGGCGCGGAGGGCAGTGTCCACGGGCTTGAGGTTAACGATCCCAATAGTGTCCGAATAGATTGTCTTCCCGCCTTTCTTGACCGCTTCAAGGTCCCGTTCAGGATCGTAGACTTCGTTTAGCGTTCGTGGGATGTAAGATTTGAAGAATACCGAATCTTCTTGCTGAGCATCAAGCCCGGTAGTTCGTTCCTCATCCCCGTCGCCTGTACCGTCCGCGCTGGTGGAAGGAAAATCTTGCGGAGGCATCTCTAGCCAGTTCTTGAGGACTTCGGGATCAGAGAGGCCAGTCTCCCCGTCAGCTTCGAACGTTTCTCTGGTGATAAACTCGAAACACCTTCTGAGGCCCAAAGTCGCCACCCCCCTCCGACTGAAGTACTCTTCGGCGTTCTTCACATCGTTACGGAGGAAATCGAAGGCGTGGGGGTGGTTGTGTTCGACAGACTGAGAGACATCAATGATGTAAAGGTGGGAGTCGTGATAGAGGATGTTATATTCGGAAAGGTCGGCGTGGACGAGTTTGCATTCATGATACATTTTGCGGACTGTGAGGAGAAGTTCTTGGTACAGGTGGGAGTAGGAGGAAGGGGGGATCTGGGGTTCCGCGTCCTTGAGCCGAGGTGAAGCCCTGGGGGTATAGTCGTGGAGGTCAGCGTACACACAAGGTGGCAAGCCCAGCCAAAGACAATCACCATCCTTCCGAGTTTCCAATAAAGCTCATAACGAGTACGTTCTCTCTGACCTCGACGGGCTCCGGAGAACGTATACCAGCAGCGTTTAGCCTGCGAAGGTTCCGCATCTCCTTCTCTGCCCACAGCTTGACCATCTTCCGTGGATTCTTGGAGTAGCCGCGGCGAAAACGGTGTTCGCCCGTTACATAACGGTCTCGGTCTTTGAACACGAGGATGGAGGTTTTGTAGATCTTGAGGGCGAGATGGGCCTTTGAGGGTGTGAGTGCGTGATAGACGTTTGCCTGGGTGTTCGGAGAGCGAGGAATAAAAGACAATAGTAGCGATGTTGAGTGAAGTTACTGAATGGAGGGGAGGGAACGAATCAACGGACTTCTTTTCCCGTGCTGACGCACCCATTGACCTCGTAGATGATTTCTCTTCCAATCATCTTGTAGAGGATGATTCGGGTGCGGGGATCCAAGACCTGTTCGTTGGTGGCCCGGTCCGACTTGTCCTTGAGGTTTGCATGCTGACTTGGACCCTTACGGTTTACGCTGACGCCGAGGTCGTATGGCTGATCGATTTTCGATATTCGAGACGAGAACTTTGATAAGGCGGTGAGCTGATCAGTGGTCTTGTCTTTCCTCGGTGGAGCGGTGGCGGTGTTTGTCGTTGTTGGTCGGTTGATGGCGGGGAGCGGGGCAACGATGGATTTTGTCAGGGACGTCTGGATCATTTTCGCCGAGTCGTTTTGGGATCGTACAGCGACGTGCTGACGCAGGCGATTGTACTGTTTGGTGAAGTCTGCCAAAGGGGAAAAGGAAAAAACGACGCGTGAGGCGAAGGACAAGAGGGGGCGAAAAAAAAGACAAACCCCGTTCAGCGATCTCCCAGTCCTCGTCCTCGACTCGTAGATCGTCGAATTGGTCGGAAAGAACGTCATCGTCGAGATCAGACAACAGGTCTTCTTCGTCGGTGGCCGAGTCTACCTGGTCGATGTATGCGTGATTGTTTGGTGTCCGCCCATCTGCTGCATAGTCGAAGAGGCCTTGTTGTCGAGGAGAGGGTGACATCGATGGCTACCATAAATGGAAAGGCGGTAGACACGGGGCCCGGCTGGCGAGGATCCCGTCCAGTGACCACAGACACAGGGGAGGAGTCATTCTGTGTGGCTCACTACGGCTAGGACATATCGTCGCTTCGGATCTTTTGTGACTCTCTGCTTCTGACCTCCCGTATACCGACATATTTGGGATGCAACCAAGGCTTTACTCATTCGACGGGCCCGCCGACTTCGCCCCTCGGTCGAGAACGTTTCCCGGCTAGCTAGGGGCTCCATCCATCATGACGCAATGCGATTCCGAGGGTCCCGTCGACGTCCTCTAGCTTGATAACTTTAACTCTCTTGCTGCACGGTCCTTGCGCTCCAGGCTCGCTGGTTTTGTTTGTAGTTGTTTTATCATCCGACGGAATTTTACCTAGTACCGAGGCGAAATGGGATAGCCATGTGGAGATCTCCATCCCTAGCCTGTCTTTGTCATCCCTATTCATCCGGAAGCTTCCATTGGGAACGGGAGTCGATCCTTTGCGGTGATGCGTGACCTCTCGGTTTAAGTGTCCCACCAATTCTCCCTGCCTCCAGTTGGTTTATAAACCAAACCACCATCCACTCCTTCATCCCCCAGCCTCGTCTCCCCTCACATACTATGGATCAATACACAAACTACCTCGACGCTCTCTCCCAACCTATATACTCTCAACAGGCCAATGCCTCCACGTTCTTATCCCCGGAGTCTTGCCCGCCCTCCTTATCAGCATCCCCGGTGTCTTCGGAAGCCTCCGACTTCATCGACGAAGTTATGCGATATGGTCTCTTTGGCTACGACCATTCCCCCGCGACGGCCTATGGCCCCTATAGCGAGAAGTGCGTTGTCCATCTCTGTCGTGCCCGGTACCTCAGCTGACGAGTCCTCTGTCCTTAGCTCCATGAACAACTTCGTGACGGGGTCGACGCCTATGAACGATTGCTGTTCCCCCAGCGTCATTGTCAAGCACGAGGATTCGTTCAGCTACGACCACCACATGATGTTCGATAGAGGCATAGCCCCTACGTTGTCCACTTACCATCCTGTCATTGGGTACGCTCCTCAGGAACACGGTTCAATGGCGTTCCAGTATCCCGTCCACCCGAACACCGTAAGCAGCCTCGCCAACATGCTCGCAGACTCTGCGCCTTTCGCAACCGTTGCGCCCTCCGACACTTCCGACCTTCCCGACGAAGATGCTTCAGCGTATCATCTTAGCGCGGAGATCGCGGAGCTGTCTATATCATCCCCAGTCTCCTCCCCTCTGTTCCATGCCGGAAGCCTTGGTTCGTCTCCGAGCTTATTGCCGATGTCTCAGCCCCAGCCGTCCCCAGTTTGCGACCCGAAGGCGTTGAGCTCTCCCATTATTGTCGAGCAGCCCATCACCCAGGCTGGACCAGCGGCGGAGGCGGAGGGTTCTCGTCGCAGCCGTGCCCCGTCTTACCGCATATCCACAGTTGATAGCGACTATTCTCCCAGTGGTGAGAGCGAAGTGGAGGACGAAAACGACCACAGCTACGAGGAGCCGCCGAACAGGAAGAAGACTCGTTCTGCGCGTGTATCTCACACCGCCCATCCGTACCTTAAACCTGCGCCGAAGGCCAAGGGTAACAAGCGCCGTAGCACCAAAATCGAGATCCCCATTCCTGTCCCCGGGTTGACCAAGAACAGCCGCGGGAGGAGTGTTCCCAAGAAGTCGGAAGCACTTATCGAAGATGGATCCAGGCCATTCTGGTGCAGCGTGGAGGATTGCAACAAGATGTTTAGCAGGGGCGAACACTTGAAGAGGCACATCCAAAGTATTCACACCCAGGTCAAACGTTAGTGACTTTTCCCTGTTTTACGGTACTACCCCACTGACGACACGCCTCATTTACACAGCGTTCCGGTGTCAGTGCGACAACATCTTCAATCGACAGGACAATTTGTTCCAGCACATGCGGGCCAGGGGTTGCACCGTGTGGTACAATGAAGCGGTCCCGCAACGTGAACTCAAGGACGACGCTACCAAGGCCAGGGAGGAGGCGGAGGCGGAGGATCGTTATATCGAGCAGATAATGGCGGACGCGAAGATAGCTCAAAACAAGAGGGACAGAGTCCGGAAACAGCCGCGGTCACGCTCCTAGGTCGGCGTCACCCCTCCCCTCCCAAGGAACTTCCACCGCTTCGATTGCTCGAGACCGTACACACTTGAGCCCCTTCCTTCGCGGAATGTGTCGGGATATTCCTTTGGATTTTCACACTCGCTCTCCTATCTTTCCGCCCAACCTACATTACAGCCGCCTCGCCCGTGGGTCTCATACATCTGGATTCGCTCTCATCCTCTCTTCTCTCTCCTCGGCTTCAAGCCCCATGTAACATATGTTTCTTTGCATTTCTCCGATCCTTTCTCTTTTGTCGCAGAAAATTCTCCCATCTCTTCCCCCTCCATTTTTCCCTTTTCGTCCCCTTCTCCATATAGAAATACTTAGAAAACCCCACAATGCCCCTTGTACTTGCGCCAGCATCTCTTCACCACGGAGTCGTTCCATTACCATTTGTGCCCCTCGTCCATGGATTTCCATCGAACTTTTCCCGCATCTACTTTATTTTTTTATTATCTAAACGGAGATAGCCTGTGGGGAAGGACGCGTGAGCAATGCAAACCTGGGACGCCCTGCCCTCTCAAATCCCACGAACTGTAACGTGTAATTATTATAAGTAATTTAAGCCGGATGTCGTATTCTTCGGAGAATCAATACACAATTCAATAATCAGTAGCGCCGGCAAGCGGCATGGCCCACCAATGTTCGCTCATGGTCGCGAGAATGATTTCGACGCGTGATCGTGCACTGCAAGGTCCCAGCGAACACGGGTTTTCTCACTCGAATCGGGCGAAGCAATATTATTGGTGAAACTGTATGTACATAAAAAGTGATCAACTTGTGTCTCTTCGGATTTTCTTACAACTCATGTGCACTAGGTGGGGGTAATGGGGCCAATCTGTCGCATTTTATAACGAGGGTCTTGCCGGATCTTGCCGGATCGTGAGAGACGGCACGAGCGTGGGAAAAACAATTTCAAAAGGCCCAAGAATTAGAGTCGTTCAGCCAAAAGTTGATCGAACAAACAATAAGACCCCCTCCCTTACGGTCGTGGGGATAAAGGGCAGATCGTGGGCATCATTCCCATCCAACTCTATACGATCGCTTATCTTCCCCCATCCAGGTTTAGAGATGTAGAGGAATGTGTTGAACTGCTCGTAATCGGCACGACGCTCGCGACTTACTCGGCGTTCCGGATTGTTAAACACGCGCACGAGCTGAAGAAGCCCGTGCTTATTTTGAACACGGGTCCGTCGCGGGCAGACGAGCTGCCAGGGATCGAGAAGGTGGATGGACCGAGCGGTAGCGTGTTACTGACGGCTGCGCGAACCCCTCCGTGAGTAGGCTGCGTAGTGGTCCTTGAGGGTGGTGCTAACGCCCTCGTAGATACATAAAATTCCACGGGTCACCTCGCGTGGGAATACTCTGAGGTGGCCTCGTTCTCGAAACTGTTTCGAGGGATCGCTCCTCTGGCTAAATCTGGCTGTACGTATCCATACCCGTACCATTGGTTGGACCGGACGGTCCCGAATCCCCCTGTCGTAGTCTGAGCTGTGCAGCCGCCGTGCAAGAGGGCGTTCGGTAACCCCCGAATTCAACGGAGGGGGCCCTCACATTAAATTACCACAGTGGGGATTCCGTCATGATAATTCTCTCTCGAAATACCCTCCAGACTCCGAGATACCAAGCTGCGCAGAGGCATCACTGTGTTTCGAGTCCTCCTATCCACTCTCAGCGAATCTCAGGGGCGAATACTCTAAGCTACACTCGCCGCACAGAAAAAGACGACGCCCGCAGCGAAATCCCCCTCGTCCACTTCTTCCCCTTCGACCACGTTCTTCACCCACGGCTAAACAGCATCTGCGATTCTAACGGCTCCCTCCTGCGATGCGTGAACCGGTCCCTGCGGAGTTGGTCGACATGATCATCGATCAAGTTGGCAGTGGTCACAGTCTGGTCCGTGGACAACGCTCCGGAGGAGATCGCAAAATGGACGCCATCGCGTATCAAACCCTCGCGAACTGCGCTTTGGTAGCGAAGACTTGGACTTTTCGCTCTCACAAGAACCTTTTCAATGATATCGTGTTCTCTGTCGACGAAACGGATGGGATACTGGACCTCACCCTGCCTTCTGCGGCCTCGTTGAACTTTATCGAGTCCCTGGAGATATACGTGCCCTCTCAGAGTCACCACCGAGAATCTATCACTTCGTATCTCTTGGGCGCGTTCTCTGTGTGTCCTCTTAGGTCTCTCAGGATCGGAGGAGGGTTGTTCTCCCTCACCAGGCGTCTTGTACTCCGCGCTTGCTTCGGTGCTCTCTTTGGTCGACTCTTGGAGCTTACGTTTCGTTTCTGTCTCTTTGAACCCGAGCCGCTTCGCGATATCCTCGCCATTCGGAACACTTTGGCGGACATCACGTTTCTGGGCTGTGACCAAGATCACCCCGAGGACCCCACTAGGAACAACATCAACTGGCAACTGGTTAACCATGACGTGAGACGCACCCTCTGTGTCATGGGAGGTGATGAGAAGCCTAGCGAGGAGTTCTATATTGATCTCTCTGAGCTGTCTGTTCGGTTCAGCAAATTGGACGTTGACTTTTATGAAGACGGAGAACTTCTCGACGCGACACAGTTTCTGATCGATGCCAATGCGGCAGTGGTGTCGTTCCTCAAGGTGAACGTAATGTCCAATCCGTCCGGTACGTTGCCTACATAGACTGTGTTTGCTTTCCCATCCGTTGACTCCTAGGCCAGCACACCCGCAAGATGGTTCAGAAGCTTTGGAGCCTCCCAGTCTTGCTCGATGCGTCAACCTCTCGGAACTCGTTTTGAACATGAAGGGCTCATACTCCTGCATCGTCCAAACGCCTAGTACTGTGCTCGCCACCCTCTTGGAAGCGAACTGTTCCGACCTTTCCAAGATCACCGTCGAGGTCGAGGGCGCACGGGCGTGGTTCCTACCTGGACTTCGAGAAGAGTGTATGAACGCCTGGGTGGATCTCGATTCTAGCCTCAGCGTGCTCGCATGGAGGTCAATGGATGCACGCGGTAAGAAGTTGGTCTTTGTCCTGGAGGTGACGTGCACGGACGACACCACCCATCGGGCGAAAAAGTGGCTCCCGCGCTTGTTGCCGAAGTTCAATGAAGAGGGCTCGCTTCACGTTCATGATGGCGAGGACGACGGTTGCGATCGCGACGACTACGACGTGGAAGACAAGAAAGCATGTATGGGTCGAGCTGTCCTCAAGGAGTATGCGTATGACTCGGAAAGCGATGAGAAAACCGAAGAAGATTCGACTCGTGATAAAGGAAATAAGGAAAATCAGAAGGGTGAGGGGGCTCAGGGAGGCGATGAGGGTGAGAAGGACGAGGAATTGGACGACGGAAACGAGGGCGACGACGAAAGCGAGGGAGAAAATGAAGAAAATGAGTGATATGGTACGTGAGGATCAGACTATTGAACTTTTATCGCCAGATACTCATCGTTCACAATCTCCAGTTCGCCGATAGGACTTGAGCGTGTATTTAATATGTTTGGCGAATTTGTAATCGCCTCACCCTATGCTGTTGTCTTTGTCTTTACGAGCGTTGTATGTACCATCATCTTTTCGTCGGTTCCACCGGCCCAATATTGGTTCCGGATGCCGTCAGCGCGTCTTTTTAACGATTGTGCCCCTTTTGTCGTAACGCAACCGCCCCTCTACCTCAAAGGCACTCTACACCTCACTGAACTCGGCAATTTGCTATGATCCTCACGATCTGCGGTGACTCAGTGACGCGGTGGACGGCTCTGCTCTTTCACGCTGCTCACCTTCCCTCTTCGATCCACGATGATGCCGTTGGCGTTGCCCACGGATGAGCGGCCTTTCCATTCGACCGATGGGCTTGGCAACTCGCTGTGCACTGATTCAGTGGTATGCGTCCTATGCGGCTTTTACGATCACTACCGTGGTGTAGCACGATGGACGTGGCGGTGAGGAGGCTCACCCGCTGTCGACGGCAAGAGTGGGTGGTCTAGCTGTGCGACGTTTACTATGGGGATACACAGACACTGAAGAATCATGAGGACGTTCACCACTGCCGCCGTTTCCACTACCACCTCTACTGAGCAGAAACTTGCTCTTCCTACAAGCAATCTCGAACACTCGAGGTCCCTTCATAGCGTCCTGGCAATGCCTCTACCTCCACGGCTAACGCTTTCGGTCGACGGAGTATCAGACTCTGCAGATCTCAAAAGCTTCACCTGAGGTTCGGTCAGGAAATTTACCGTTTGTGGAACTTAGGGTTCGCCGCACCGCCTGCTATACTTACAGGGCCCACTGAAATATCACGCTGACCGCGGGCGAAGAAGATGACTACTCAGCGGAAATATATCTGGAAAGGGCATCCGACATTGGCATATCAAACTTCCCCATCTCTCTCTACTCAACCCCTCACAGGATGGACAACTGGTTCGAAGTACACGGTTTCATCGCCAGCTACCTTAATGCGTTCCAGTACGCTGTTTCCACAGAAGGCGATTACCGCCTGCGAGACCAGTACCAGCAATACATTACTAGGTGTGTTTACTCCGAGTGGTTACCATACGTGTCTCGTTGACCCGCCTCGATCCAGCGAGTCGTGCAAACTTGCACAGAGTTCGGAATTGAGGGGGGAGAAGAGGTTGTCAAGGCTTAATCGACAAGCTATAGCGGTCCAAGAGGAGTTGGGTCGGTATAAGGTGCGGCGGGCACCTGTTTGGTCGGTGGCGACATCATCTGACCCTCTGTAGTGCCTGTCGGATGGAAGGCGCAGGGAACGTGAGAAGAGAGACAGGAGTCGAATATGATCCCCGTACTCGGGAGCGCGCGGGAGCTGTGGCGACCCACGTTATCATTATCCTCGAGAAGAACGACAGACAAAACGTTGGCATTAAACCTGATCCTCGTGATGCCCATGGTACTTCATCGCGTCTTCGTGACCTCTTCTGCCAACCCCTTCGCCTTCAAATTGACGGCCGTTCCCATCACGTCTCATGCATTCAATACCTTGCTCGCCTTCCGCCACCAATATGCAAATCAATCGACTTGCTGATTCGTTCATATCATCGCCGTGCATTATAATTTGTACATTCTCTGTTTATCCGGTTTTATACCTGTGTTTTCGTAACCTTTGTTCATCTATGCATTTACTTTCATCCCTCGACTTGCTTTCCACAGTTTTGTTCACATCTGCACTCGTCTGTAGAAGTGGGTTGGATTATGATAAGTAGAAGAAAAAAAATCTCACCAACCAGGTTCGAACTAGTGACCTTGAGATGATTATCCAATTACAGTCTCACGCTCTTCCAACTGAGCTATGGTGAGTTCGATGTGGTAAGGTGATTGGAAAGTGATAGCCGCGCAAATAGCATATAAAAGAGACGATTCACCCGACGTCCACAGCGAGAGGTCATGATTCTATTGGGTGGGGAACCACTCTGGTACCAGCCAAAAACTTCCACCAGCTATATCTCACGATCGCAACATTTGGGGATTGCGAGTTGAATCGTGTACGGGGAATCTACACAGTAGGTCTGAGCAGCGCGGATCGCAAACTTCGTGAGGTTTCCACCCGATCGCGAAGAACTCGTATCAGCACCCATAATTAATGATCCCCAACTCGTGGTGCTTCTCTCCATCCCTCCTCACCTCGGTGCCAACGCCCGGTCCGTAGATCGGCAGCACGGGTCGCCATGGCCACGCTCACATCCTCAGGTCACTGTTTCGTGGCCCGGCCTCTCGCCACCCATCACCCGAGTGCAAAATTCTTCTGATGGGTCACCAACAGGGCGTTCACGGACCCCAGTGATGCGCAGCGTGAATGGGTTAATTGATCAACAAGGGAAGAGGGATAGGAAGAGATGTCTTGGCACGGTGTGTGAGAAGCCGTAGGAAGGTGTCAAAGTAGTTGCATCAGCAATCCGTCTGCCAAGTGACCGAGTCGGGTAGAGGGTTTTGAATGAGGAACTCGACGCTCTGCCAGCCCAGAAACCACCTCAAAACCGAGTCGATCGCGAAGTTCTCGCCGAGCAAGCGAGGGGATCGGTTTTCCGATGCGTGGGTGGTGATAGCCGCTCCGGTGGTGGAAATATCGGAGTCCAAGCCAAGCGGTGAAGAGGGGTTACATTCGGCTCCTGTGTTTTCCCCCGTGCCGCTTGGGTCTTTTGTCCGGCAGGCACTGTAGCTGGGCTGCCACTGTCAGAACTGGTGCCCGCTGTACCTTGTACCCACCCAACTTTTCAGTGGCCTCTTTTCCCCCTTCAATTTCGAACTCTCCAAGCTCGCACGATTCGCTAGATCGACGTGTGTCAATAAGATGCACATGAGCACAACTTGACGACAAATACCTAGTGATATATTACTGGCCCTGGTCTCGCAGGTAGAGACAATGTGCTGGAACACGTTGAGGTAGTTGATGATGAAACCGTGTACTTCGAACCAGTTGCCCATCCCGTGAGAAGTGTCGTCTAGCTGGGTCCTGGTGCTAGTCCATGTCCTCCTTTCCCTGCCCGTCCTGTGGAGTTCGGTTCGAGTGACAAGAGACTGGATGTCGAAGGGCAATATCAGCACTGATGGTACCCGATAGCAAAACTGAAAGTCCATACAGGTCCTCAATAGCAATGTCCGCATTACCGATGCCCTGGAATGCGCGAGGAGGATGTACGCGTCGGAACCAATTAAGGTTAATGGATCGTTCACCTCAGGAGTGCGGCGAGTTTCTGAACATCCTGGATTGATACACAGGCTCGTCGAATATAAGCCCTCACCGGCGAGACTGCCCCTTTCCCCTTGATTGGACTCGGAGCTACGCGACTCGTGGTTAGGTCTCCGGTGGCCACGGTTAGATTCGTCACATACCTGCCGGCGGAAACCACTGGGAAGCTCCCGAGATCGGAGAACTCAGAAGTGGATGTACGAAGGTAGGGGTAGAGACGGTGGGCCAAACAGATTATCTGGTTGTTTATAGAGCTTGCTTGTGTCAGTGACCACCGTAGTATTTGCCGGATCTTCCAGAAGCACCCCGTTATTCGATACGCTGACAAGGACCAACGAAATGACCATTGTTGAGATCGTCACAAGCCAATATGGAGACGAAGAGCGGGCTCGTTCGTCGCCTCGGGAGTTGAAATTCGCTTGTTCGGTCAAAGGGTTCCCAGTCATGACAGCACAAGCAGGAGTCAGCCAGAGTTTGGCTCGCCTGGGTTACGGCGTAGCTCGGTGGTCGATGGGCGGCAGGGCGTGGGCAGTAAGTGCATGGTAGTCAGCATCCTGCCGAGGTCCTTGGGTACAGGAGTAATATTGATCGCAATACAAAGAGTGAGAAATCGCACCATGTATCGACCATTCAGCTAAGGTACCGTCAGTGATCCCATTCCTCTTCATCATGAGACCTGGCAGACGGCATCAGCCTCTCCCAGGGCCATAACGACGGAATTTGGATTTCGCCCGCCCACGGATCCCAGCCAGTTTATAAAAAGATCGCGCTATCTTTGGTTTTCTAAACCGGTAGCCTCGTATTTGTCAACTGCAACAGATTTCCCGCTGGGGGCTCACACCGACATATCGTCTCTACAGGCCAGTGGAGATGGAACGGTCTGCGTCCAAGTGATGGTGCCGCGGGAAGGCGCGGGCCAGGTTAGATACCGAAGAGAGTGGCTGCGGATGGAACCAAAAGAGGATTGGTCGGCAAGGGAAGGATATACAGGGATGGGCCTGATGAGGGAGGGCATCCGGAATAGATAACCCCCGTCGCTCCTTGTCCTCGTAACTTTACCCCCGTCTATCCAACTCGACGAGTCCGTCGGAGAAAATGAGCAGAAGATATCCCATCTCCAGGCCGAGACCTGTTGTCTACGTAAGGCGCCGTTGCCAGCCCGTCCCCATCGCCTCGATTTTATTCAGATTTTTTTTTCTTCGGGTTTCCGCTCTTTCCTCTCTCGTCCTTCTGTAGCAGGACGACGACGACGACGAGTATTCTAACCAGTGAGTTAATCTGTATCTGTGTTCGCCGGACGCTAAACGGACACAATAGGTACCTCGACCCCGAGATCCAGTATTACAACGATCGGTCGACGTCCTTGTCCGAGTCCCACCACCACGGCCAGCAACTTCGACGACCACCTCCCCCTCCTTTCACCATGAGCATGGGCGACCGCGGGCACTTCCACAACGTACCGAATCCAGTCTCTCCCTCACAAACCTCCAGTCTCCGCCATGGCACACCAGGTGGCAGCCCCCTCCTCACCCCCGCCGACAGTTCTTCTCTATCCGTGAACTATCTCCCGACCAAGTTCGGCGCAGGTCTCGTCTCGCGGAAACGGTATGGAAAAGATCTCCCAGGGGTCCGCAAACAAGGCGGTGGTCGCGAAGCCTTCAAGGCCAACGAGTCCCGTATGCCCGGAGCCAACGACGAAGACTACGACGGCGTGCAGGGTACTTGGTTTGGACACGGCCCGAACAAGCCTGCTCTGCGGTGGACCAAGTTCAAGTGGATTATGTTCGTTGGTAATATCCTTGTACGACCGCTGTTCAGTCACTCCTCCGTTCCGCCGCTGAATGTCCGCTTTGCAGTTGACGATATACTCGTTGATTTCCCTCATTTTCTGCCTGCTCACATGGTTCCTCGTCTGGGATCGAGCGGATGTCGTTCGAGTGGGAAACAAGGACGAGCTCATCGTTTCCACCGTCGCCGCCTGTGTTGGCATCGTAACTTCCTTGGTCGGCTGGGCCGGCATCCTCCTCAATAACCGCGGTTTCCTCGCCTGGTACACCTTCTTGCTATGGATCTGTTTCGCCTTCCTCCTCACCCCCGGTTATATCACCTACAAGAAGCGCACTTTCAACTTGGAAGGAAAACTCAACAAGCAGTGGTCGCAGAATTTGGGCGCTTCTGGGCGCTTGGCGATCCAGAACCAGCTCGAGTGCTGCGGATACTTCAGCCCTTTCGTGTTGGCCACGGTCTCCCAAACCTGCTACGCGAGGACCGTTCTTCCAGGCTGCAAGGGTCTTTACATGAGGTATGAGCGAGTCATCCTGCAGAGGTGGTTCACCGTGGCCTTCGGTCTGGTCCCACTCCACCTGTTTGTCATGATCTCGGCTCTGCTCTGTTCGAACCACGTCACATACCGATTCGGAAAGGGAATGACACCCAAGGCATATCGCCTCGATTTGAGCAGCATGGCCGTCATCATGGACAACTATGCCAAGTACGTCATCTCACCGTCGGTTGTGAATGCTTTTCCGAGCTAAGCGAAACAATTCTGTAGTCAACTCGCAGAACAGTATGGAAACGACGTCGCATCGGAAATCCTTGCCAGGTCGAGGTCGAACCTGCAACTCGACGCCCTCCCCAACGTTCCTTACGAACATCGGCACTGAGAACGGAGAGCTTCTGGCCCCGTTACCGTATGGGAAATTCTTTTTGATCCTGTATTTAGGCCACGAAGCTCGATGTAAATTTTGTGCCCTGTTCTCTGGGGAGAGCGTCTGGCGCGTTGTTTTCATCTCCTTCCACCCATCTAATCCCTTTATCTTCTTGTTTTTCTTCTTGAGACTGTCATCGGCCTTTCTACCACGACCCACATTCTTCCTCGCCAAAGGACGCCCCACCCACTCCTTTTGATACCGTCTATACGTCACGAGTCCCGCCCAGCACCCACGTTCGTTTCCAAACAGATTACATAGCATCGGCATTCCGCATCTTCTTGTCCTGCTGGGCGTTGGCTCTCTCACTTACCCTACACTCTTGCCTCATCCTCGTTTACCGCAATACGCCTTTGAAGAACTTGTCGGACCAGGTCACTAGAAAGCATAATGGACTCTGTTGTTGGATATATCTTTTCCTTTTTCCTTTCTTCGGACCCATGGAATAATCCTATACCCGCTTCTTGTCGATAGTACATAGTCGAACAGACTCCCACAGCGGGATTTACGACCGCGAGGAGGCCAAGCGTCCACAGGGCTGAGGGTGCGGATCTATTTAGGGTAGTGACCAGCCGAACTTGATGGTGACAGCGATCATTGAAAACGGAGACGAGATGTCCTCTTCGGAGCGACACAGAGAAGATTGTGCAGCACGGCCCTGCGCAGGATGACGTGCTTGTCCGGAATGGAAGACCTTCCTTCAGCTGGGTTCTCTGTCCGGTGCCGCCACCTGTTGACATCGGCAATCAGGCCTTCGCCGGTCAACGTGCGCCCGCATGTTCGGGGGGTTTTGACATTTGTACACGTAAAAACTTTCCACCCCCTCTCGTCGTCCATGGCAACCGGGAAAATGCACCGACGATCTCAGAAAAACACATGGCGAGGGGTAGCGTAGCAGGCGTGGAAAAATACGAGCAGCCGTTTTGTGATTGGACCGGCGATCCCGCCGGGGACCTGAGAAGACCCGGTGGATCGCCCACACACATGATCAGGATCCTCCATCCACCACCAATGCGACGACAATACTTGGATCCCACTCTGCCGCGTAAACCTAGAAGACCCCCGCCCCGAGGCAAAATCATAACGGTGAGTGCTCGTCGGCTGATACCTGGGGACGAGCCTCTGATACCGCCCAGGCCGGGGCCCCGCTCAGGCCACCCATATCTCCCCCGACAAAGGTCGCCGTTCCGAAAACTCTCGATAACTCATCCTCCTGGGATGTGTTTCCATCTGACATGCTGCT
>Ga0307513_10003707_pt1 | contig 20651 bp, 17 predicted proteins | sample 15_EM_MG_FD_202174 | JGI IMG/M metagenome (GOLD analysis project Ga0307513, IMG submission 202174) | Populus trichocarpa ectomycorrhiza microbial communities from riparian zone in the Pacific Northwest, United States - 15_EM | ecosystem: Host-associated > Plants > Roots > Unclassified | place...
GTAGCGCGAACTCCGCGACCAGGTCGGCCGGGTTGCTGGCGGCGACGAGCCCGTCGAGCGCGGAGTCGACGATCTGCTGGATCCGCGGCTCGAGGGAGCGCATGTGCTTCACCGTGAACTGCCCGGTCAGCAGCTTTCGGTACCGTGCATGGTCGGGGTCGTCCATGCTGATGAACAGGCCCGCGTTGTTGCCGCTCCGCGCGCGGAAGCGCAGGCTCTGCTGCCGCGTCGCCATGTTGACCCGGCCCCGTTCGGAACTGAACCGCTGGTCCGACAGCACCGCACGCGCCACGGCGTGCGTGGTCACCAGCCATCCGTCCACCCAGCCGGTCTCCCCGTCCGGCAGCCGGACCGGACTGATCGGCGGGAACGTGGCGAGCGCGGCAGCGGGATCGAACAGGTTCTCGCGGCCGATCGGGAAGCTGGGTGACTCTGTCGCTGCGCTCACGCTCATGATGCTCTCCCCCAGGAGGCTGGTGGCCGGTACCTCGCCCACGGTACACATTTTTGCGTTCCCTGCAAGTTTGCGTATTGTGCCGATTTGCCGGTACTGCACGAAATCACTAGGATCCCGCCATGAGTACGCCCGGCCTCCGCGAGCGGAAGAAGCAGGCCACCCGGGCCGCGCTCGCCGAGGCGGCGTGGCGCCTGGCAGCCGCGCACGGCGTAGGTGCCGTCACGATCGACGAGATCGCGCAGGCGGCGGACGTCTCGCCCCGCACGTTCTTCAACTACTTCCCCAGCAAGGAAGCGGCCGTGCTGGAGCGCACCGCCGCGATCGGCCACGGACTGGCCGCCGCGATCCGCGAGCGCCCCGCCGGCGAGCCGCTCGCCCAGACCCTCTGCGCAGCCGTCGAGACCGCACTGCTCCCGGTCACCATGCCGACCGACGGCTGGCTCGCCACACTGCGCAGGATGCGCGAGACCAGCCCGGAACTGATCCCCCACCAGGTCGCCGCCTGGGAACGGGCATCGGCGTCCATCGCCGAAGCCATCGCCGAACGCACGGGCACCGACGTGCACCACGACCAGTACCCCACGCTGGTCACGGTCTGGCTCCTCGGCGCATGGCGGGTCTCCTTCGACCGGTGGCCGACCCAGAAGTCGACCAGCGCCGACGTCGTGGCGCGCATGCAGGCTGCCGTCCGACAGCTCGTCGCTGGCATCGCCGAGCCGATCGACGATGCGCCGACCCGGACGAGTTGACAGATCTAAGACGACCGGTCATATTTGGCGAGTGCCACAGCGCAACCTCAGGGAGCAGCTGATCGAGGGCGGCTCCCGCGTCCTGATCGAGCGGGGGTACCACGCCTCCAGCGTGAACGACATCGTCAAGGCGGCGAACGTTCCGAAGGGGTCGTTCTACAACCACTTCGAGAGCAAGGAAGCCCTGGCACTGGAGACGACCGACCGGTACGTCGCGAGCTACGGCCTCGAGCGACTGGCGGGCGGTGACGGCCCGCCGATGTCGCGACTGCGGGAGAGCTTCCAGTCGATCGTGGACCGGCTGGTCGACGAAGGTGTCGAGCGCGGCTGCCTGCTCGGCAACTTCTCGACGGAGCTCGCCGGCCACAGCGACGCCATCTCGGCGCGGGTCGCCACCGCGCTCGAGAACTGGAGTGCCGTCGTCACCGCGGTGCTCGACCAGGCACAGGCCGCCGGCGAGCTGGATCCGTCGCTCGACACCGCGGCGCTGGGGACCTACATCGTCGGCGCCTACGAGGGCGCGGTCGGGCGGGCCAAGCTCACCCGCGATCGCGCACCGCTGGACGTCTTCATGACCACGACTTTCGACCGCCTGCTCGCCTGATCTCTTCGATTTGCCCCTCTTAAGATGACCAGTCGTTTTCAGAAGGAGACCCTATGAGCACCACCGCCGACACCTACCGCGCCGTCCAGGCGACGGCCCCGGGAACGCTCGCCATCGCGACACTCCCCACGCCGGACCCCGGCCCCGGCCAGGTCCGGATCCGCGTCGAGGCCTGCGGCATCTGCCACAGCGATGCCGCCACCGTCGAAGCCATGTTCCCCATCGAGTTCCCGCGGGTGCCCGGCCACGAGGCGGTCGGCCGCATCGACGCCGTCGGCGCGGGGGTCGCGCCCTGGACGGTCGGCCGGCGCGTCGGCGTCGGGTTCCTCGGCGGCCACTGCGGCATCTGCACCAACTGCCGGCGCGGCGACTTCGTCAACTGCACGGCCCAGCCCGTGGTCGGCGTCAGCCAGGACGGCGGTTACGCCGAGGTCCTGATCGCCGACCAGTCCGGCCTCGTCGCCATCCCCGACGAGCTGTCCTCCGTCGAGGCGGCACCGCTGCTGTGCGCCGGCCTCACCACCTTCAAGGCACTGCGCGACTCCGGGGCGCGCGCCGGCGACCTGGTCGCCGTCCTGGGCATCGGCGGCCTCGGCCACCTCGCCGTGCAGTACGCCCGACACATGGGCTTCCGCGTCGCCGCCATCGCCCGCGGCGCCGAGAAGAGCGCACTCGCCCTCAAGCTCGGCGCACACATCTACCTCGACAGCACCGTCCAGGACGCGGCAGCCGAGCTCACCGCGCTCGGCGGAGCGCGGGTCATCGTCGCGACCGCGGCGAGCGCCCCGGCGATGTCAGCCCTGATCGGTGGCCTCGCACCCGGCGGCCGCATGGTGACAGTCGGCGCCGACGCCGAGCCCATCGCCGTGCAGCCCAACGCGCTCATCTTCGGCGAGCGCTCCATCAGCGGCAGCCTCACCGGGTCCGCCGCCGACAACGAGGACACGCTCGCCTTCAGCGTGCTCCAGGACATCCGAGCGCAGATCGAGATCGTCGGGCTCGGCGACGCACCCGCCGCCTACGCCCGCATGATGGCCGGACAGGCGCGCTTCCGGATCGTGCTCGACATGGCTGCCTAGCTCCGGTCAGAGCGGGACGACCAGCCGGGCCTTCCCCTGCGCAGCGGCGTAGTCCAGCGTGTACCAGGTGCCGCCGCCGACGGACTCGTCACCGCGCGGGAACCCGATCACGAGCGCCGAGTGATCCACCATCCACCGGTTCCGCGCGTGGTAGGCGGCCTTGCCGAGCAACGTGGCACCCAGCTCGACGACGTCCGCGAGGCGCTCCTCGCCGCGCAGCCGCTCGATGAGCTCGGCGGAACCGATCGGCTGATCGACGATCCGGCAGGGCAGGACGACGGTCAGCGTGGCCTCGGAGTTCTTCGCCAACCACTGCAGCGCAGCGGTGTCGACGCCGGAGGCCCCGCCCAGGTAGAAATGGGCCTTGGCGTCGGCGAACGGCCTGAGATAGGCCTCGAACGCCTCGGCCAACTCGTCGACGGGAGCATCGCCGATGCTGCGAGTGCCGGTGATCGCCACGCTGCGTTCCACTCGGGCGGCTCCTCTTGGTGAGACGGGTCAGCTCTGACTACCCGGTGAACGTACCCGTCCGCACCGTCCGCGGCCCGGTCCCGGACGAGCGGTGTCACCGTTCAGATCGACCGGGGTCTCGATCGGGTCGTCGGGCCTGCCCGTTCATGATCACCGAATGCGGCAGTGAAGCGACAGTGGCGTCGCCTCGGCTCCCGAAACGACGATCACCGTGCCTTGCTGCAGCGCGTGCGGCCGCTACGCCCCCCCGCTCGTCAACGTGACCCCGTACTGCCCAGCGACCGGCGCAGCCTTCGTCCGGCCAGGAACCGGTCATATCCGGACTCCAGTCTCAGGTGAACGGCAGCGCCCCGTTGAGCACTCTGGTTGCGAGGGCCTCCGCCATCCGACGCACCTCGCTCGCGTCGACCGGGACCGGGCGGCCGAGCCGCCGGGCCAGGGGGGTCTGGACCATGCCGGCGACCGCGCTGGTCACGGCGAAGTACAGCAGGTGCATCGGGATCGGCTGCAGCTTCCCGGCAGCCACGAGCCGGTCGACGGCCGGCTCGACGGCCGCGAGCGTCGGCGCGATGAACTTCTCGACGAGGTGGTCGAGCCGCTCTGAGTCGCGCGATGCCTCGTCGGAGATGAGCCGGTGCAGCTGCGGGTGCGCGGCGGTGTGTCGGTAGAAGCGCAGCACGATGACGGTGATCAGGTCGGTGTCGTCGAGTTCGGCGTCGGAGTCCAGCACGATCGGGCCGGCCGTCTCGGTGCCGAAGTCGACGACTGCCCGCCAGAAGGCGGCCTTCGACCCGAACCGGTCATTGATGAAGTTGTGGCTGACGCCGAGCCGACGGGCGAGCTCGCGAACGGTCGTCTGCTCGTAGCCGAGCTCCGCGAACGCGTCGAGCCCGCGCTGCAGCACCTCGCGTTCAGCTGGAACCGCCATGGCGGCGACCCTACCGGGCGACTTGACAGCTGTCAGAATCGCCATATTCTGACAAGTGTCAGATCCTCGGGAGGATCCATGAGCAGCAGTTGGCCCCACTCGCGCAGCCGACGCGCGAGCATCGTCGCCCAGTTCGGGGAGACCCGTGCCGAGCTCGTCGAGAGGGCCCTGACCACCGGAGATCCGCTCGCCGATGCCGTCGTCGAGGAGATCCACGCCGGTGGCCGCCCGGTGCGGATCGCGCTCGCCGCCGGGATCAGGAACGGGCTCGCCTCGCTGGACGACCCACCGCCCGCGGTGGCCGCGCTGCTCGCCCAGGCCGAGAGCCGCCCCGACTACGCCGACGATGCGTTGCTCGACGCCGGCTGCCGCCCGTACTTCAGCGCGCACCCGGCGGCGCACGCGATCTCGCTGAGCGCGGGCGCGCTGATCCGCGTCTACGACTCGCCCTCCATCGCCGGCGTGCTCACCGCCACGGGCCGGCTTGTCGACGCCGCCGAGCGGCGCCTCCAGGAGACCGGCACCTGGGTCAACTCCGCGATGCTGCCCGGCGGGATGCGACCCGGCGCCCACGGCTACATCGCCACGCTCCAGGTACGCATGCTGCACGCCCACATGCGCCGGTTCACCCGCGCCCACGGCTACGACGAGGCCGCCTTCGGCGTACCGATCAACCAGGTCGACCTGGCCCGCACCTGGATGGACTTCACGATCACCTCCTACAACGCGGAGGAGGCGCTGGGGTTCGGCCGCACACCCAGCGAGATCGCGGAGGTCTACAAGTACTGGTGGTACGTCGCGCACGTGCTCGGCATCGACGCCCGGCTCGTCGAGGGCATCTCCTCCCACGACCAGGCGGCGCGGGTCGACGCGATGCTCCAGGCGGTGACCGGCCCGCCCGGCCCCGATTCGGCAGAGCTGGCCGAGGCGACGCTCAGCGCGATCGGCGGCGTGCTCAACGAGATCATCTCCATCCCGAAGGTTGCGGCGATGCAGGCCCTGTACGCGCTCACCCGGCGGTTCCACGGCCACGACCTCGGCGACGAGCTCCGCCTCCCCCGGGGTGCCGCGGCGGATGCGTTGCTCAGCCCGGGCATCGCAGCGATCCGGCACCACCGGTCGAGACTGCGCACCGACCCCGCCGCGTGGGAGCGCGAACACGAGAAGGGCATCACGGCCGCCCGGGAGCTGCTCGCCGACAAGAGCGAGCAGACCGCCTACGAACACCAGGCGGAACCGGCCACCGTGTCCTAGAACGACGGGCAGGGCGGGGGCGGCGGATCCGCCGGCTTGTCATCCTGCGGGCACTGCCGTGGTGTGCGGGGTGGCGGGGCGGACGGCCGCCGGCGGTGTGCGGGAATCCCGGGGCGCGACGGTCGCCGTCGGGGCGACCGGACCCAGGTCGGAGTCTGCTTGGCCGTTCGTCCCGATCGGGCGGTTGACCGGGAGGCCGGTAGTGATGTCGGCGAGGGTGAACCGGCTCAACAGGGCCGGCGCGGCCGCCACGACGAGCGGCGGACGGTCCGATCCGAGCCACGCGGCGCCGCGGTAGGTGACGCCCGCGGGTTGCGGGACGGGTTCGGCGAGCGGGTTGCCGCTGCCGCACTTCACGCGGGGCACACCGCGCTGGTCGACGAGGACGGCGGTGCCCGCCTGCAGGATCGACTGCAGCGTGGTCGCTCGTCCGTCGCGGTAGCCGTGGTTGGTGACCCGGGTGTCCGCGCGCAGCATGACGGGGGTGAGCACGGTGACGTAGGCGGCGACCTGCTCGGTGCCGATGTTCAACACCCCCGCCCATGCGGTCGCCTTGGCCGGGGTGGCCCGCAGGACCGTGACGAGCCGGGCGGCGTCGCAGGTGCCGTTGCTGCGGATGCCGCTGTAGAGCCCGGGGCGGTCGCCCCGGATCTGGACGCCGCCCGGGCCGGTGGTCGGATTGGTGACCGTCGGGCTCAGCAACGGGCGTTCGGCGAGCGTGACCGAGACGGTGAACGGATCGGCTCCCTGCTCGCCGACCGGTTCGCGGACGATCTCCGCAGCCGTGGACAGGGCGGCAGCCGGGGTCTGGAACGCGGCGATCGTAGGGAAGACCGACACGACGACGGCGACCGTGCTCAGCACAGCCACGACGAGCGAGGCGATCGCCGCGCCTCGGCGCGGCCGCCGCCTCGCGCTCGCGCTCAGCCGTGACTCGGCCGGCACGTCGACCACCGTCTGCAGGACCGGCTGTGGCACCGGAACGGCCACGGTCATCGGCTCGGGTTTCGCTGGCTCGGTGACGGCCGGCCGGCTGACCGCTGCAGGTGCCTGCCCGGCGGCATCGAGCCATGCCCGTAGCCGTCGTGGCCGGGCCTGCGGCGGTGCGAGGAGGGCGTCGATGACGTGCCGGACGACGGCCGGCTGGTGTGCGGTGGCCGGACTCGCGCGCAGCTCGGTCTCCAACGCCCCGACGTCGAGCCAGCCGTCCCCGTCGGTGGGTGGGCGACGGCCGGTGAGCGCCTGGGCGACCGTCGCGACGAAGGAGAACGCGTCGGATTCCGGCGTCGGCAGGGGCAGCCCGCCGCGCATCTCCGGGGCGGCGTAGCGGGCGCTGAGTCCGGCGAGGCCGGTGGCGTCGGTCAGCCGGGTGAGGCCCAGGTCCACCAGTACCGCGGAACCGTCCGCCCGGACGACGACATTGGCCGGTTTGATGTCGCCGTGCACGACGGGCACGTGCGTGGATACGCCCGAGTGCATCTCGTCGAGGGCTGCCGCGACCCCGCGCAGCGTCGACAGCCGCATCCGGGCGGCGGCGCCCGGATGCTCGCTCAGCCACTGCGTCAACGTCAGGCCTTCGATGTGGTCCATCACGACGTAGTGGAAGGCGGTGCTGTGGTCGGCCTGCCCGGCGGCGTGCATCCGCGGTCCGCGGAAGACGTCGGTGACCCGGACGAGGCCGGGATGGGACAGACCCCGGAGGAGGTACCCGGACCGCTCCCACAGCAGCTCGGCATCCGGCCCCGGCTGCGGTTGCACGATCTTGACGGCGACAGTGCGCCAGCCGCCGGCGGAGAGCGGGAGCTCCGCCTTCCACACCTCGCCCTCACCACCACCGCCGAGGAGTGCGGCGAGCAGGTAGGTGTCGGGCGCCGTAGCCGGACCTACCCACACCTTCGCCGACATGTGCGGCTCCTCGTCTTCCCGGTCCAACCGATCCCTCGTACTGGGCGAACTCGGTGCAGATGCGAGGGCTGTTACGACTCGTCCGCGCGAGGGCGGGCGCTGGCAGCCGTTCACCCGTGGTCCTGACGGGTTCACGCTCTGCACCCGACGCAGGTCGCACACTGTGGTTATGCTCGCCGCCGTGGAATCGGGGGATGCCGCGGTGGGCGGACCGTGATCGGGTGAGCAGCGCCGGACGGTGGGACCGGCCGGTGGACGACGGCGTCCTGGAGGGCGCCGCGATCCCCAAGTACTACGCCGCGAAGATCGCGCTCACCGTCCTCATCGACGGGCTCGGCGTCGGCGCAGCGCTGCCGGCGGAGCGGACGCTCGCCGCCCGCATGGGTGTCTCGCGGGAGACGTTGCGGGCGGCGCTGCAGGAGCTGGCGGTCGAGGGGCGGCTCCGGCGCGAGGGGCGCAAGACCGTCGTGTCCGGCCCGAAGCTGGAGCAACCGCTCGCGCTGGCCTCCTACACCGAGGCGTTGGCGGCGCGGGGTGTGCGGCCGGGGCGGCGTCTGGTGCGTCGCGAGACCCTGGCGGCGCACGACCTGCTCGCCGCCGATCTCGCCGTGCCCCCGTCGACGGCCGTGGTGCACCTGGAACGCGTCCTCCTGATCGACGACGAGCCGATCGGCCTGGAGAGCACGTACCTCGCGGAGTGCCGGGTGCCGCGGCTCGCGCGGGACTTCGATCCCAGGACCTCGCTCTACGCCTACCTGCGCTCGGTCGGGATCGAGCTGGCGAGCGCGGACGAGCGGATCGAGACCGTGCTGGCCACCCCGCGCGAGGCCGCGATCCTCACCAGCGCGCCCGCTCTGCCGATGCTGCTGCTCAACCGGATCTCGCGCGACGCGGCCGGCCGCCCGGTCGAGTGCGTTCGCAGTTTGTTCCGTGGCGACCGGTTCCGACTGACCGCCCGACTGCTCGGCACCTGACGTTCACATCGGGTTCACCCACTCGGCCGCATTGGTCTAGACCATGGTCACGATGCGCTGTCAGCGTCGCGCCGTCGTCCGTCCGGGCGACCGGTTCGGGACTCGAGAGGTACGTCGATGCACAGGAAGATGTGGGCAGTGGCGGTGACGGCGGTCGCTGCGCTCGCCCTGGCTGCGTGCGGCGGTGGAACGAGCAGCAGCTCGGCCGCCGGCGGCAAGGACTTCTCGAAGGTGGCCTCGCTCGCCGACGCGGGCGGCATGGACGGCCTCGTGGCCGCGGCCAAGGCCGAGGGCCAGCTCAACGTGATCACGTTGCCGGACAAGTGGGCCAACTACGGCAACATCATGAAGGCCTTCTCCGACAAGTACGGCATCAAGATCAACAGCGCGAACCCGGACGGCTCCAGCCAGGACGAGATCAACGCCGTCAAGCAGCTCAAGGGCCAGGACCGCGCCCCTGACGTGCTCGACCTCGGCCAGTCGTTCGCGATCGGCGCGGCAAAGGACGGCATCCTCGCCCCGTACAAGGTCGCGACCTGGGACAACGTCCCGGCCGACGCCAAGGACGCCGACGGCAGGTGGCTCTCCGACTACGGCGGCTTCATCTCGATCGGCTACGACCCGGCGAAGGTCCCGAACCCGCCCACGTCGTTCAAGGACCTGCTCAAGCCCGAGTACAAGAACATGGTCGCCATCAACGGCAACCCGACGCAGGCGGGCGCAGCCTTCGCCGCCGTCTACGCCGCGGCGCTCGCCAACGGCGGCTCGTTCGACAACATCGCGCCGGGCGTGGACTTCTTCAAGCAGCTCAAGCAGGCCGGCAACTTCATCCCGGTGACGGGCAGCCCGGCCACCGTCCAGAGCGGTCAGACCCCGATCCTCATCTGGTGGGACTACCTCCAGGCCTCCTCGGTGCAGAGCCAGGTGCCGACCTGGAAGATCGTCATCCCGAGTGACGCCGCCTACGCCGCCTACTACTCGCAGGCGATCAACGCGACCGCCCCGCACCCGGCCGCGGCGCGGCTGTGGCAGGAGTACCTGTACTCCGTCGATGGCCAGAACGGCTGGCTGAACGGCTCGGCGCGGCCGATCCAGCTCGACACCCTCGTCAAGGCGGGCACCGTCGACAAGGCGGCGCTGGCCAAGCTCCCGCAGGCACCGGCCGGCGAGGTGAAGTACCCGACGGACGACCAGCAGAACGCCGCGAAGGCGATCGTCTCCCAGCAGTGGGCGGCGGCGACCGGCTGATGCCGGACATCGCCACCCCTGGCAAGCGGGCCGGCTTCCGGGTCGGCCCGCTCGCCGGGCTCCTGCCCTTCGCGATCTACACCACGATCTTCCTGTTCGTCCCCGCCGCGGCGATCGTCGTGGGTGCCTTCACCGACCCGGAGTCGGGCAGCTTCACGTTCAACAACCTGGGCACCGCGTTCTCCGGCATCTACGCCCAGGGCTTCGTCACGAGCATCCAGCTGTCGGTCATCTCGGCCGTCGTGCCCGGCGTGCTCGGCCTCGTGATCGCCTACGCCGTGCAGATGAGTGGCAGCTCGGGGCTGCGCCGGATCGTCTCCACCGCAGCAGGCGTGTTCGCCAACTTCGGCGGGGTGCCGCTCGCGTTCCTGTTCATCGCGGCGCTGGGCAGCTCCGGCCTGGTCGTCGACTGGTTGAAGCTGATCGGCTTCGACCCGTACGAGCACGGGTTCTCGCTCTACACGTTCACCGGCATCGCGGTCGTCTACCTCTACTTCCAGATCCCGCTGATGGTCCTGGTCATCACCCCGGCACTGGAGGGTCTGCGGCCCGCCTGGCGGGAAGCGGCCGACAACCTGGGCGCGAGCGCGTGGCAGTACTGGCGGATGGTGGGCGGGCCGGTGCTCCTCCCGTCGTTCCTCGGCTCGCTGCTGCTGCTGTTCGGCGGCGCGTTCTCCGCCTACGCGACCACGCAGGCGCTGACGTCGGGCAGCCTCGCGATCACGCCGATCCAGATCGGTGGGTTCCTCAACGGCAACGTGCTGTCGGGCCAGGAGAACGTCGGCAAGGCGCTGGGCCTGGGCATGATCCTCGTCATCGCCGCGGTCATGGTCGTCTACGCGATCCTGCAGAGGAGGGCGTCCAAGTGGTTGCAGTGACGACGCCGGTCGAGCTCGCTGTCACACCGGTCCGGCGGCGCCGCCGGACGAGCTGGGGCCGCTGGATCATCCTCCTGCTCGCGGCCGCGTACTTCCTCGTCCCGCTCTACGCGGCAGCCGAGTTCGCCGTCTCCGGCCCGGACGGCATCGGCGCCCTCACCGGCATCGCCGGCAAGTCGGGCTTCGTGGAGGCGTTCACGCTGTCGCTCACGCTGGCGCTGGTCACGACCGTGATCACGCTGGCACTCATGGTGCCGACGGCGATCTGGGTGCACCTGCGGCTGCCGCGGGTGCAGCGGCTCTTCGAGGGCATCACGATCCTGGGCATCGTCATCCCGCCCGTCGTGCTGATCGTCGGGGTGCTGCAGGTCGCGCCGGCCACGCTGAAGGGCACGCCGTACCTCCTGGCACTGGAGTACGCGATCCTCGCGATGCCGTTCGCCTACCGCTCGTTGGACGCGGGGTTGCGCGCGATCCCGTTGACGACCCTGGTCGAGGCCTCGCGGTCGCTCGGCGCGGGCTGGGTCGTGACGATCGGACGCGTGCTGCTCCCGAACCTGCGTTCGGCGCTGCTCTCGGCCACCGTGCTGACGGTGGCGCTGGTACTGGGCGAGTACACGATGGCCAGCCTCGACCAGTTCGAGACGTTCCCGGTCTGGGTCGTCGTCTACCAACAGGACGACGCGCACGTGTCGGTGGCGGTCTCGCTGCTGTCGCTCGTGGCCACCTGGGTGCTGCTGATGCTCATCTCCATGATCGACACACGACGGCTGCGCCGGGGGAAGACCTCATGACGACCACCGACACCTCCCGGACCACCACGAAGGCCGGCACCACGACCGGCAGCACCGCGGTCCACCTCAAGGGACTGCGCCGCGCCTTCGGGGCGACCCGCGCCCTCGACGACCTCGACCTGGAGATCAAGCCGGGCGAGCTGGTCGCCCTGCTCGGCCCGTCCGGCTGCGGGAAGACGACCGCACTGCGCGTGCTGGCCGGGATGGAGACGATCGACTCCGGCGAGGTGCTCGTCGACGGCGTCGACATCTCCGGGGTGCCCACCCGCAAGCGCGACATGGGCATGGTGTTCCAGAACTACAGCCTGTTCCCGAACCTGTCCGCGCTGGACAACGTCGGGTTCGGGCTGCGAGTGCGCGGCCGCGCCGCCGCCGAGCGCCGCAGCCGCGCGGGCGAGCTGCTGGAGATGGTGGGGCTGGCCGACCAGGCCGACAAGTACCCGCACCAGATGTCGGGTGGCCAGCAGCAGCGGGTGGCGCTCGCCAGGGCACTCGCCATCGAGCCGCGCGTGCTGCTGCTCGACGAGCCGCTCTCCGCGCTCGACGCCAAGGTGCGGCTGCAGCTGCGCGAGCAGATCCGGCTGCTGCAGACCCAGCTCGGCACCACGACCCTGTTCGTCACGCACGACCAGGAGGAGGCGCTGTCGATGGCCGACCGGGTCGGCGTGATGCGCAGCGGCCGGCTGGAGCAGATCGCCGCGCCTGCCGAGCTCTACGCCCGGCCGGCCACGGCGTTCGTCGCCGAGTTCGTCGGCACCATGAACCGGCTCCCGGGCACGACCGTCCCGGGCGGCGTGCGCGTGCTCGAGGCGGACGTCACCGCCGACATCACCGGCCGCACCTCCGGCACCGAGGTGGACGTGCTCGTCCGCCCCGAGGACATGACGCTGGCACCCACGGCGCACGGGCACGGCATCGTCACCACGCGCATGTTCCTGGGCGGGGTCACCCGCGTCACCGTCCGTCTCGAGAGCGACGTGTCGGTGCTCGTCGACCAGCCCAGCGCGGCCGCCGCGGAGCTCGCGGTCGGTGCAGCTGTCGAGGTGGCGATCACCGGGCGGGTGCTGGTGGCCGACCGGTCCTGACCCCGTCAACAGCCCGGAGAGCCCCTCGCGGCAGGACGACCGTGACGGTGGTGCCCACACCGACCACGCTCTGCACGTCGAGCGTGCCACCCATCGCCTCGGTGAGTCCCCGCGCCAGCGGGAGCCCCAGCCCGACCCCCTCCTCGGAGCCTGCGCCGAGCCGGTCGAACGGGGTGAAGAGGCGCCCGAAGAACTCGGGCGCGATGCCCGGGCCGGTGTCGCACACCGTGATCCGCACCTGCTCCCCGCGGACGGACCACCCGACGTGGACCGTGCCATCGGGGTGGTTGTAGCGGACCGCGTTCGCCACCAGGTTGAGCAGCACCTGTCGAACCCGACGTTCGTCGGCGCGCACCTGGGCGGGGAGGGCCGTCGTGTGCAGGCTGACCCGCTCGGCGGCGGCGAGCGGCTCCAACATCGCGAGCACGTCGGCCACCACCGGTTCCAACGGGACCTCGGTGAGCGTGAGCGGAAGCGCGTTCGCCTCGATCCGCGCGACGTCGAGCACGTCGTTCACCATCGCGAGGATGTGGTCGGCGGCTGCGGCGATGTGGTCCAGGGCTGCGGCCCGGCGAGCCCCGTCGAGGTCGAGCGTGCCGAGCAGCTCGGTGAACCCCGTGATCGCCTGCAGCGGCGTGCGCAGCTCGTGACCGAGCGCGGACAGGAAGTCCGACTTGGCCCGATTGGAGGCCTCGGCCACGCCCTGGGCCAGCTCGGCCTCCGTGCGCCGGCGCCGTTCCCGTTCCGCCGCACGCCTGCCCGTGATGTCGAGGACGTTCACCGACAAGGCCTGGGGCCTGCCACCGGCGCCCCGGATCGGCGACACCGCGACGGCGACGTCGAGCACGCGACCGTCGGACGTGCGGGCCGTGGCCTCGTACTGGTCGGGAGCACTCTCGTGGCCCGGGGTGAACAGCTCGTCGAGCCGGCTGCCGATGAGGGCGAACGCGGTGCGACCCAGCAGCGTCCGCATCGCCCCGTTGACCCGGGTGATGACGCCGTCCGGGGTGGCCAACGCCATCCCGACCGCGTTGTCCTCGAACGCGCGCCGGAACCGTTCCTCGCTCTCGGTGAGCGCGCCGAGAAGGCCGTCGTGGTCGATCGCCACGGAGGCCAGGTGGGTCAGCCGCTCCACCAGGTGTTCCTCGCGGGGCGTGGGCCGGTGCGGGCTGCGGTGATAGACGGCGAACGTGCCGATGATGCCGTCGCGCCCGTGGATCGGGGTCGACCAGCAGGCCCGCAGCCCGAAGCGGTCGGCGAGGTCACGGAAGCGCTCCCACCGCGGGTCCAGGCGCACGTCCGCGGCCACGACTGGTTTCCCCGAGTACGCCGCGGTGCCGCAGGAACCGGCGTCGGCGCCGATGGGCAGCCCGTCGATCGCCTGGGAGTACGCGATCGGCAACGACGGTGCGGCGCCGTGGTGCAGGGTCGCGTCGACGGAGTTCAGCAGCAGCACCGAGCAGCAGCAGTCGGGGACCAGGTCCTCCAACGTCGTGGCGATACCCGTGAGCACCTCCGTCACCGCGACGCCGGTGGCGATCTGCTCGAGGATCTCGGTCTGTCGCACCAGCAGCGCGACGGCGTCCGCGTGCTCGAGACCGAGATCGAACGCGGTCATGGTTCCAACCGGTAGCCGACACCGCGGACGGTGACCAGGAACCGATGTCCGAGCTTGTGCCGCAGCCGGTGCACGTGCTCGGTCACCGTGGCCTCGCTCTGCCATCCCGACTGGCTGGACCACACCCGTTCCAGCAGTTGCGCGCGGGTGAAGACCTGGCGCGGGTGCGCCGCGAGGAAGGCGAGCAGGTCGAACTCGCGAGCGGTGAGCGGCACCGGCGCACCGTCGACCTCGACCTCACGGGTGGACGGGTCGATGTGCAGCCCCTGTGCCGGACCGGCCGGCACCGCGACGGGCGCCCCGTTCGTCCGGCGCAGCACGGACCGAACCCGGGCCGCGAGCTCACCGAGCGAGAAGGGTTTCACCAGGTAGTCGTCGGCGCCGAGGTCCAGACCCAGGATCCGGTCGCCCTCTCCGCTGCGCCCCGAGAGGACGACGACGGGGATCTGGTCGCCGCTGTCGCGGAGCCTGCGCAGCAGGTCGAGCCCACCCAGCCCGGGCAGCGACAGATCGAGCACGACGAGGTCCGGGCGGTCGTCGAGGATGCCCTGCCAGGCGGCGTTGCCATCCGCTGCCTCGCGCACGGCGTACCCCTCGGCCTCGAGCTGCCAGGACACCACGGCACGGACCCGGCTGTCGTCGTCGACCACCAGCAGGGACGGCGACGTGTCGGCTGCCGAGCTGGGTGCCATAGGTGCTCCTACGCGCCGATGCGGCTTCGCTGCCGATGTGACCCTCGCCACTGACGGTACTCGGTCTCAGGGGCGTCGTCGCGACTCACGCGATCAAGGCCCGAACCTCTTCGGGATCCGGCCCACCCGGTTCGATCAGCACGATCGCGTCGTCGAAGCCGGCCTCCGCGTAGCGCTGCAGCTGCTCGCCGACGGGCCCGAGGTCGTCCTTCCCGCGCACCGGGATCGCGCTCGCGATCGCCCGCCGGCCACCGGCGGCCCGGAACCGCTCGTGGGCCTCGACGATCTCGTCGGGTGTGCGGCGGTAGGCCGACGCCAGCCAGCCGTCGAACTCCCGCGCGGCCCGTTCGACGTTGGCACCCCACGAGCCGAGGAGAATGGGCGGCACGGCACCGGCCGGCGCGAGATCGGCGTGCTCGTCGTGCCCGTCGGCGAGCAGGACCCGCAGCCGCACGAGGTTCTGGTGCAGCGTCGTAAAGCGCGTGGAGTGGTCACGGTCGAACGTGGCGAAGTCGGCCGCCGTCGATCCCGGGCTGACGCCGAGCGTCAGCCGGTCGCCGCACACGGCCATGAGCGACAGGATCCGGTAGGCGAGATCGGCGGGATGGTGCAGCGGCACCTGCACGGTGGCCGTGCCCAGCTCCACCCCCGCGGTGGCCGTGGCCGCCACCGCCAACGTCACGAAAGGGTCCGGCACCAGGAAGCCACGCCCGACGAGCTGTGGTGTCCACAAACTCTCGAACCCGGCGCCCACCAGGCGTTTCGCCCACTCGGCGATCGCGTACGGCGGCCCCGGGGACAGGTGGGCGAGCGTCGCGCCCAGGCGCACTACTGACGCTCCCGCGCGAACCGTTCGTACCACTGCAGCACGTCGGGATCGTCGACGGACGCGGCGTTCGCCGCCTTCTCCAACGGCGTGCCCCGCAGCAGTTTCTTGATCGGGACCTCCAGCCGCTTGCCGGTCAGCGTGTGCGGCACCGCGGGCGCCTCGACGATCTCGTCCGGGACGTGGCGGGGGGTGAGGCGGGTGCGCAGGGTGGTGACGATCTTCTGCTTCAGCTCGTCGTCCAGCGCGGTCCCCGGCGCGGGGACGACGAACAACCCCAGCCAGTAGCCGTCGTCGGGTAGCTCCACGCCGATGACCAGCGTCTCGGTGATCTCCGGCATGGTCTCCAGCACGTCGTAGAAATCGCTGCTGCCCAGCCGCACGCCCTGCCGGTTGAGCGTGGAGTCCGACCGGCCGTGGATGGAGATGCTGCCGTCGGCGTGCATCGTCACCCAGTCCCCGTGCCGCCACACCCCGGGCCAGGTGTCGAAGTACGACTCCGTGTAGCGCGCCCCGTCCGGGTCGTTCCACAGCTGCACCGGCATCGACGGCATCGGCTGGGTGACGACGAGATCGCCCACCTCGTCGACGACCGGGTGGCCGTCCTCGTCCCAGGCGGCGCAGTCCACGCCGGCCAACCGGCCGCCGATCCGACCCACCTGGACGGGCGCGTACTCGTTGCCGCCGACGAAGGCGCCGGAGATGTCGGTGCCGCCGCTGGTCGAGTCGATCCGCACGTGTGCGCCGACGTGCTCCAGCACCCAGTGGTAGCCGGCCGAGGGCAGCGCCGAGCCGCTGACCATCACGTGCCGCAGCCGGCTCAGGTCGTGCTGCTCCTGAGGCGAGACGCCGCTGTTCTCGGTGGCGGTGACGACGGCGGCGCCGAGCAGCAGGACGTCGGCCTGCGTCCGCGCGGACACCTCGAAGACCGCGCCCGCCGGGTGGCCGGGGCTGCCCTCGTACAGCACGATGCTCGCGCCCTGGGTGAGCGCGCCGAGCTGCATGTTCCACAGCGCCCAGCCCGTCCCGGTGTAGGCGAACAGCCGCTCCCCGGCCCGCAGCCCGCAGTACAGCCCGGACCACTTCAGGCCTTCGAGGGTGATCCCGCCGTGGCCGTGCACCAGTCCCTTGGGCAGCCCCGTGGTGCCGGAGGTGAACAGCACCCACAGCGGGTGCGAGAACTCGACCTGCTCGAACACCGGCTCGTCGTCGTGGCCGACCAGCTCGTCCCACGGCGTCGTGCCCTCGGGGTGCGGCCGGTCGAACACGTACGGGACGTGGACGACGTGGCGCAGCGTCGGGAGCTGCGCGCGCAGCTGCGCGACGACGTCGCTGCGGTCGATCTCCTTGCCGTTCCAGTGGTAGCCGTCCGTCGCGACGAGCACGGTCGGTTCGAGCTGCGCGAGGCGACCGATGGTGCCGTCGGCGCCGAAGTCCGGGGAGCAGCACGCCCACACCGCACCGACCGCGGCGGCGGCCAGGCAGGCGATCACCGCGTGCTCGGTGTTCGGCACGTAGGCGCAGACCCGGTCGCCGGGCCGCACGCCCGCGCGGCGCAGCCAGCCGGCGGCCGACGACACCGACCGACGCAGCTCGCCGAAGGTGATCTCGCGGGCGGGCCGGCCGCCCTCCTGGACGCAGACCAGCGCGATCGCGTCGTCCGCCCCGTTGCGCAGGGCGTGCTCCGCCCAGTTCAGGTGCGCGCCGGTGAACCAGCGGGTGTGCGGCATCGGATCGGCGGTGCGCACCTGTGTCCACGGCGCGGAGAACCCGACTTCGTAGTGGTCGACCAGCGAGATCCAGAACCGGTCCAGGTTCGCCACCGACCACGTCCAGAGGGCGTCGTGATCGACGAACGCCCGGCCCTCGCGCGCCGCCAACCAGTCCAGGTACGCCCGCAGCGCCGAGCCCTCGATGCGCTCCGCCGTCGGGCTCCAGAGCGGTTCCATCCGTAGAACCTAGATCCGGCGGCGCCGTCGAGCGCGCCGGTTGACGAAGCGTTGAGATCCACGTGAGACCCGGTTGAGGTGGCCGGAGCACGGTACCGATGAGTGTCCGCACGCGAGGAGGCCGAACGATGAAGCTCGCTCTCTACCTGCCGAACTTCCGCGACGAGGTAACCGTCAAGGAGCTCGAGGACTTCACGGCGCTGGCCGAGGACCTGAACTACGACTCCGTCTGGACGCTCGACCGGATCATCGTCCCGGAAGCCAATGACCGCGTGGAGCTGCAGTACCCGTTCGGCATGATGACCGAATTCCCGAACGCCATGCCGGTCGTCGCGCGGGGCAAGTGGTTCCAGGGCATGCCGTTGATCCCGTGGCTGGCCGCGAAGACCACGAAGCTCCGCATCGGCATGAGCATCATCGACACCCCGTACCGCTCCCCCGGCGTGCTCGCCGCCGAGCTCGCCACCCAGGACCACCTGTCGGGCGGCCGACTCAACGTCGGCGTCGGAGCCGGCTGGATGCCCGAGGAGTTCGCCGCCGCCAGCGTGCCGCACCTGTTCCCACGCCGGCACGCCCACGTGCGCGAGACGATCGAGATCATGCAGGGCATCTGGAACAACGAGCTGTTCGAGTACCACGGCGAGTTCGCCGACTTCGAGCCGTCGGGCTTCGGTCACAAGCCGCTCCAGGAGAACCTGCCCATCTTCTTCTCCGGTCTCAAGGACCCCAAGCGTTCGGCCAAGCGCATCGCGAAGTACGGCCTGCAGGGCTGGATCGGCATCCAGGACTCCCCGGACGACATCAAGCGTTGGAAGGGCGAGATCGAGCGCGAGCTGGGCGAGCTCGGCCGCGGCCTCCCCGACAACTTCGAGGTGTGCAGCATGATCTGGTTCGTCATCACCGACGGGCCGATGGACCAGACCCCGGCGGGCAAGGCCACGAACCTGCTGGCGGGCAGCGCCCAGCAGATCGAGGACATCCTCAAGCGCTACAAGGAGGCCGGCATGACGATGCCCCTCCTGTGGCCGCCGTTCCGGGACGTGCCGAGCGCCAAGACCATGGACGACATGAAGCGACTGGCCGAGGAGATCCTGCCCAAGGTCAACGCCGGCTGAGCGCGACTCAACGGTCCCCGGCTGCCGCCAGTACGGGCGGTCGGGGAACCGGGCCGGCGGGCGGCAGCCAAGGCGCGCCCGGCGCGCTGCCGGCGGTGCCGATCAGGTTGCGGTCGGTGTTGTCTGCTCGCTCCGACAAGCTCCGCTCGGTGTTGTCTGCTCGCTCCGACAAGCTCCGCTCGGTGTTGTCTGCTCGCTCCGACAAGCTCCGCTCGGCGTACAGGTCGGCCTCGGCGTAGCGCACGCAGGTGCGGTGCCACTCGAGGATGCCCGACATCCAGTCCTCCAGATCAGCGGCGTGCCGGCGGACGAGCGCAGCCACCTCGTCGTCGAGGGCGAGCTCGGCGACCATCGCCGGGATGCCCTCGGCGGAGAGGCGGCAGAACTGCGCCATCCGCTCGTCCATGAGCCGAGCGACGATGTCGCGGGCGGTGTAGCGGTCGACGCCGAGGAAGGTCTCCGCGACCACCACGATGTTGTGGATCTCGCCCTCGAACTGGACCTCCTTCTGGTAGGAGAACAGGTCGTTGAGGAAGCACGCCCAGTCCTGGGCGGCGGTGTCGAGCTCGTGCAGCACCCGGTTGGCGAACAGATCGGGCGGCAGGATGTCGGCGTGGGCGAACCGGGCGAGGCTCATCGTCATGTCGGACCCGAACGTGCGGCGGCGCATCTCGACGTAGTCCACGGGATCGGGCACCCGGTGCTCGGCCTGGTTGGCCAGCTCCCACAGCCAGCTCGACGTCATGTCCTGCACGGCGCGGCGGAACGTGCGGCGCGCGACCGGGGGCATCGGACCGGTAGTGCGGTGCCACAGGTCGGCCAGGCCGCGTTCCAGCGCGTTCGCCGGCGGCGGCACCGGCTCGCCGTCCAGCGGCATGAACAGGGCGAACCGGTCGTCGGCCGCCTTGGCCGCCGCGAGGTTGCGGGTGGCGCCGTAGACGACGGGGAACCAGTCGTCGCCGAACGTGCCCCAGGCGAGCCAGTCGGTGGACAGGTCGAGCTGCTCCGGTGCCGCGTCGGCGTGGATCATGGCCGCGCAATGGGCGAGATCGAACCCGAGGTAGCGGCGCCGGTCCCACACCCCCGGCGCCTCGAAGAACCCCATCTCCGCCGCCCACTCGACGCCGTGGCGGCGTGCGGCGTCGAGGTGCGAGCTCGTCCGGTGCGTGAACGGCATGACCAGCGCCGGCAACGGCAGGTGCCCGACCTGCGGGAACGGTGGCCGGGCGTGGTCGCGGACACGAATGCGCAAGCCGGGATCGATGCGCAACGCGGTTGTGCCCAGCCCGGTCGGCCCGCTCAGGACGATCGAGGGCGCCATCCCGGCGTTCATGTACCGGCTCGACGCGGCGTGCCATTCGTAGCCCCCGGCGTACCAGTCCCGCAGCCCGCGCACGTAGGCCACGACCCCGGCCTGCTCGGCGGGCCCGATGCCGTGCTCGACCAGCAGCGCCGGCAGCTCGCGCAGCGCGACGTCCTCGAATCTCACCAGCCGTGAGGTCAGCAGGTCGTTGACGAGCTCGGCCGCCTCCTGCGTCGGCCGGCCGAGGAAGGTCTCGAACACCAGCACGGCGTTGGAGTTCTCCCCCTCGACCTGCACCTCCCGCTGGTAGGAGAACAGGTCGTTGCACAGGTGGACGGCGTCGGAGAAGGCGTCGCGCAGCACCTCGAGCGGCCGGGTGGCCGCCACCTCGTCGGGCACCTCCGCGCCGACGGCGACCTCGACCAGCCCGGCCGACCACGGCGCCCCGCCGACGCGACGGCGCATCTGCACGTACTCGATGGGGTTGGCGATGCGGCCCGCGTCGATGTTGTCCAGCTCCCACAGCGACTCGACCATGAGGTTGTGGGTGCTGGTGACGAACCGGCGCCGCCACCCGTCCGACATCGCCGGCACGGTGCGCGCCCAGAGGTCGGCCAGGCCGGCCTCCCCCGGGTTGGTCACCTCGGGGGGCTCCTCGCCCGGCGCGGTCATGAACCGTTCCAACCGGTCCAGGTACGCCGCGGCGCCGGCGCGGTCGCGGG
>Ga0307513_10003708_pt1 | contig 20650 bp, 17 predicted proteins | sample 15_EM_MG_FD_202174 | JGI IMG/M metagenome (GOLD analysis project Ga0307513, IMG submission 202174) | Populus trichocarpa ectomycorrhiza microbial communities from riparian zone in the Pacific Northwest, United States - 15_EM | ecosystem: Host-associated > Plants > Roots > Unclassified | place...
GCGCGCGCGATTCCGGCCGAACGCACCAATGAAATGCGTTGCGCCCGAACGAGGTGCTATTTTGCGCGAAGCAGGTCGAACAAGGTGCGCGCGACGACCTTGGTCGCACCACGAAGATCGCTCAAGTCCAGGTGCTCGTCGGCGCGCTTGGCGTTGCTTTCGAGCACCGTGCGCGGCCCGGCACCGTAGATCACCGCCGGCACGCCGAACGCGCCGTACAGGCGCACGTCGGTGTACAGCGGCGTGCCGGACGTCGGGATCGGCTCGCCGAAGACCGCTTCGCCGTGGCGCTGCAAGGCATCGACCAGCGGCTGGTTGGCGGTCTGCGGCTGCAATGCATGGGCCAGCAGCAGGCGCTTCATCTCCAGCCGGATGCCGAAGCTGGCCGCAACATTGGCCTCTATCAGCGCCCTCACCTCGGCCTCGACCGCGGCCGCGTCTTCCTCGGGGATCATTCGCCGGTCGAGCTTCAGCACCACCTTGCCCGGCACCACGTTCGTATTGCTGCCGCCTTCGATGCGGCCGACGTTGAGGTACGGGTGGGTGATGCCTGCGATCTTCGAACGGCGTTCGCGCAGCACGTCGTTGTGGGCGTAGAGCGCGCTCAGCAGCTTGGTCGCGGCCTGCAGCGCGTCGATGCCGGTCTGCGGATAGGCGGCGTGCGAGGCCAGCCCATGCAGGGTGACCTCCATCTGCAGGCAGCCGTTGTGCGCCGTCACCACCTGGTAGCTGAAGCCGGCGGCGATCAGCAGGTCGGGCTTGGTCAGCTGGTTCTGCAGCAGCCAGCCGGGGCCCAACTCGCCGCCGAATTCTTCGTCGTAGGTGAAGTGCAGTTCGACGCCGCCTCGCAAAGGCGTGCCCAGCGCTTCAAGCGCACGCAGCGCGAAGGTGTAGGTCGCGAAGTCGCTCTTGCTGACCGCCGAGGCGCGGCCGTAGAGCTTGCCGTCGACCACGTCGCCGCCATAGGGGTCGTGCGTCCAGCCTTCGCCGGGCGGCACGACATCGCCGTGCGCGTTCAGCGCGATCACCGGGCCTGGCTTGGCAAAACGCCGGCGAACGACCAGGTTGGTGATGGACTGCAGGCCATATTCGTCGAGCGCCCAGCGCGGGACCTCATGCTTCTCGGCCGCCAGCCCCATCGCGGCCAGCAGCTCGGCCGTGCGTTCGGCATGCGGCGCGTTGTTGCCCGGTGGCGTGTCGGTCGGAACCCGAACCAGCGCTTGCAGGAAAGCCACTTCGTCGCCGAAGTGGGCGTCGATCCAGGCGTCGAGCGAAGCGTAGGCGGGTTCTTTCATTCGCGCGCCAGGCCTTCGACGAGTTGCTGGAACGCGGCCACGCACAGCTCGGCGTCGTCGGCGGTGATCGTCTCCAGCGGGTTGTGGCTGATCCCCGAATTGCCGCCGCGCACGAACAGCATCGCCTGCGGCAAGACCTCGTGCAGCTTCATCGCGTCGTGGCCGGCGCCGCTGGGCATGTTGAACACCGGCAGGCCGAGGGCCTGCACCGCCGCTTGCCAACGCCGCTGCCAGGCCGGCGCGCTGGGCGCAGCAGGCGCGGCGAGCGTGCGTTCGAGCCGGTGCGTGAGGCCGCGCGTCGAACAGATGCGGTCGAGTTCGGCCAGCACGTCGGCCCCCAGCGCATCGCGCGCCGGGTTGGTCGTCGCGCGCAGGTCCAGGCTGAACTGGCAGCGGCCGGGAATCACGTTGATCGAGCCCGCCGGCACCTGCAGCATGCCGATGGTGCCGACCCCGTCGGGCACGGCGGCGGCGCGCTTCTCGACGAACAGCGCCAGCTCGGCGACCGCGCAGGCTGCGTCGCGGCGGCGGCCCATCGGCGTGGTGCCGGCATGGCTGGCCTGGCCGATGACTTCGCCGACATAACGCAGGCTGCCGTTGATCGACGTCACGACGCCGAGCGGCAGGTCGAGCTCGTTGAGCACCGGGCCCTGTTCGATGTGGACTTCGACGAAGCCGAGGTAGCGCGCCGGGTCGCGCTTCAGCGCGGCGATTGCCTCGACGGTGGCCGGCAGGCCGGCGGCCCTCATCGCGTCGCGCATGGCCACGCCGTCGGCGTCCTGCTGGTCGAACCAGGCGGGGTCGAAGTCGCCGGTCAGCGCGCCCGAGCCGAGGAAGGTGGCCTTGTAGCGCTGGCCTTCTTCTTCGGCGAAACCGATCACTTCGATGCCGAACGGCAGCCGGCGGCCGGCCTGGTGAAGCTGCTGCACGACCGCCATCGGCACGAAGATGCCGAGGCGGCCGTCGTACTTGCCGCCGTTGCGCACCGTGTCGTAGTGCGAACCCGTCAACAGGCGCTTCGACGAAGCATCGGCCCCGTGATAGATCCCGACCACGTTGCCCACCGCATCGATCGCGACGTCATCGAAGCCGCAGTCCTTCATCCACGCCAGCAACTGCCGCGCGCAGGCCTGGTGCGCCTCGGTGAGGTACGTCACCGTCAACTGGCCCTGCTCCTGGAAGCCCGGGTCGCTGTGCGCGGCCAGCGCTTCGGCCCAGTCCCACACCTGCTGGCCGAGCGCCGGCACGGCCCCGAGCTTGTCATTCAGGCGGATCTCGGCAACGCGGTGGATGTTGCGCAGGCATTCGGCGAGTTCGAAGTCCGGGTGCCCGGCGAGGCGCCGCTCGAAGACGGCGATGATCTCGGCGCGCGGCAGCCCGAGCCCGCGTGGCCCGCGAACGGCCATGATGAACGGCCAGCCGAACTTCGCGTTGTAGTCGGCGTTGAGTTGTTGAATCTTCGCGAACTCGGCCGGCGTGCAGTCGGCCAGGCCGGCTTTGCTTTGTTCATTCGTCGACTCGGTGGTCAGCGTCCGGCTGACCATCGCCTTGCCGGCCAACTCGGGGTGGGCGCGGATCAGCCTGATCTGCGCATCGCGGCCGGCCTCGCGAATGACATTCACCAGCGCGAGCTTCAGCGCCGCCAGCGTCGCGAACGGCCGCTTCGAACAGGCCTGTTCGGCGATCCACGGCGAGTGTTCGTAGGTACCGTCCAGCAACGCGGTGAATTCCGGCGGCGACGCGGCGTTCAGCGATTCGAGCGTCAGCATTTCAGCCTCTCAGCTCCAGACGAAGGCGGTGCCGGCATCGAACGGATGCCGGGCCTTCCAGTGCCGCGCGATGTCGATGCGGCGCGCGACCCAGACCCTGTCGTGCGCCTGCACGTGGTCGAGAAAGCGCTGCAAGGCGCGCATGCGCCCCGGCCGGCCGAGCAGGCGGCAGTGCATGCCGATGCTCATCATGCCCGGCCGCTCGTCGCCTTCGGCGTAGTGCACGTCGAAGGCGTCGCGCAGGTACTCGAAGAACTCGTCGCCGTGGCTGTAGCCCTGCGGCAAGGCGAAGCGCATGTCGTTGGCATCGAGCGTGTACGGCACGACGAGGTGCGGCGCCAGCGCGCCATCGCTCTTCGCGACCTGCAGCCAGAACGGCAGGTCGTCGCCGTAGTGGTCGCTGTCGTATTCGAAGCCGCCGAAATCGGCAACCAGGCGCCGCGTGGCGGGGCTGTCGCGGCCGGTGTACCAGCCCAAGGCGCGCGCGCCGGTCAGCCGCTCGATGATCTGCATGCCGCGCGCCATGTGCTCGCGCTCGGTCGCCTCATCGAGCGCCTGGTAGCTGATCCAGCGCCAGCCGTGGCAGGCGATCTCATGGCCGAGTTCGACGAAGGCCGCGGTCACTTCGGGGCAGCGTTCGAGCGCCATCGAAACGCCGAACACCGTCAGCGGCAGGCCGCGTTTCTCGAACTCGCGCAGGATCCGCCAGACCCCCACCCGCGAGCCGTATTCGTAGATGCTTTCCATGCTGAGATGGCGCGCCGCAAACGATGCCGGGTTGAACATCTCGGACAGGAACTGCTCGCTGCCGGCGTCGCCGTGCAGCACGCTGTTCTCGCCGCCTTCTTCGAAGTTGAGGACGAATTGCACCGCCACCCGCGCGTTGCCGGGCCACTGCGCGTGCGGCGGCATGCGGCCGTAGCCGCGCAGATCTCTGGGGTAGCGAGGGTTCATGCAGGCACCCGCATCGCGGCCGGGTCGCCGCCTCTCGGGTGGCGTGGAAGACTCCGCTCGACATGGCCGAGGTGGTTTTCCATCAGCCGCACCGCCGCGCGCGCATCGCGGCGTTCGAGCGCGTCGACGATCGCGACGTGCTCGTCCTGCGAATGTTCGGCCGAGCCCGACGACTGGACCATCAGCTCGCTCAGCGACGAACGCGCCAGCAGGTCGGCCAGCAGGTGCACCAGCACGTCGTTGCCGAGCAGCCGCGCGAGCACGACGTGGAAGTCGGCGAGCAGCCGGGTGCGGCCGCTGGAGCCGCTGACGCCGCTGCGCACGGCGGCGTCGGCCTCGCGGCGCAGGTGCTTGCGCAACTCGTCGAGCTGCGGTTCGGTGATGGCTGCGCAGAGCTGCTTGACCATCGCCGATTCGACCATCTTGCGGACTTCGAAGACCTGGCGCGCTTCTTCGGCGCTCGGCTGGGCGACGAAGGCGCCGCGCGCCGGCTCCAGCGTGACGAGGTGGTCGCGGCTCAACTGGTTCAGCGCCTGGCGGACGAGGGTGCGGCTGACCTTGAAGATGTCGGCGATCGGCTGCTCGGCGAGCTTGGCGCCGGGCAGCAGCTGGCGTTCGACGATCGCGGTGGTGATGGCGTCTGCAATGCGCTGGGTGGCGTTGAGCGCCGGGCCGGCCGCCGGCGCGGCCTTGCGGCGCGCCGACGATGCGATGACCTTCAGATGGGCGCGGCTCCTGGCCATGCTGGACAACGGCAGTTGACGGGTGGACGCAAGTGTATACACTTTGTCGGGATGGGACACCTCAGCACCCACGTGCTCGACACCGCGAACGGCTGCCCCGCCGCCGGCATGCAGGTCAAGCTGCAACGGCTGGACGGCGGCGCCGCGACCACCTTGCGTTCTTTCGTGCTCGACGACGACGGCCGCGCCGGCGGCCCGCTGCTCGATGCCAACACGATGGCCGCCGGCCGCTACCGCCTGCTGTTCGACGTGGCGCCCTACTTCCGCGCCCGCGGCGTGGCGCTGCCCGAGCCGCCGTTCATCGACACGGTGCAGCTCGATTTCGGCATCGCCGACGCCGCGGGCCACTACCACGTGCCGCTGCTCGTCAGCCCATGGAGCTACAGCACCTATCGTGGCTCGTAGGCGGGCTGCCTTTCGGCCTGGCACTAGGTAGAAATCTGGACGGTCTGGGCACACGCCTTGCATGGTTCAGTGCTCCACCGGAGACATAGCATCAGCAAGATCCGAACCATCGTCGCCTCGTTGGGCCTGGCGGCCCTGGCGGCCACACCAACGGCTTTCGCCGCCTGGCCCGAGAAGCCGCTGCGCATCGTCGTCACGTTTGCCGCCGGCGGTGCCAGCGACATCGTCGCACGGGCCATTTCCGAGCCCTTGGCCAAGGCCCTGGGCCAGCCGGTCATCGTCGACAACAAACCCGGCGCCGGCGGCACGATAGGCGGCGCCGAAGTGGTGCGCTCGGCGCCTGACGGCTACACGCTGATGCTGTCGAATTCGACGCCGCTGTCGATCGGCCCGTTCACCGTGCCCAAGCAGCCGTACGACCCGGTCAAGCAGTTCACCCACGTCGCGATGCTCGGCGTCGCGCCGGTGGTCTTCATGGCCAACCCGAAAGCCGGCCCGGCTTCGCTGAAGGACCTGCCCAAGTTCGCTGCCGCCGGCACCAGCTTCGGCAGCGGCGGGCCGGGGTCGATCGGCCACATCGTCGGCGAGATGACCAAGCACGAGCTGAAGCTGAACATGACCCACGTGCCCTACCGCGGCGGCGCGCCGATGGCCACCGACCTGATCGCCGGGACCATTCCGCTCGGCATCGACGTCATCACGGCGTTCGCGCCGATGATGAAAGCCGGCCAGATCAAGGGCCTGGCGGTGACCTCGCGAACGCGCTCGCCGCTCGCGCCCGAGGTGCCGACCGTCATCGAACTCGGCCTGCCGCAGCTCGTCGCCGAGAACTACTTCGGCGTCTCCGGCCCGGCCGGGCTGCCGAAGGACGTGACCGACAAGCTGGCCAGGGCACTGGCCGATGTCGTCGCCGACCCGGCGATCGCCAAGCGCTTCGAAGAACTCGGCGTGACACCGGTCAAAATGACGAGCATCGAGTTCGGCGCGTTCGTCGCCAAGCAGATCAACGACTGGGCGCCGGCGATCAAGGCTGCGGACGTGAAGAACTGACGTGTTGAAAAACTAGACGTGTGGATGCTTACCTCATCGACTGGGCCAACCTGCTGCTGCGCTGGGCCCACGTCATCACCGCGATCGCCTGGATCGGCTCGTCGTTCTACTTCGTCTTCCTCGACACCAGCCTGACCCCGCCGCTCGACCCCGAGCTGAAGCGCAAGGGCGTCGACGGTGAGTTGTGGGCCGTGCACGGCGGCGGCTTCTACCACCCGCAGAAGTACATGGTGGCGCCGAAGTCGCTACCCGAGCACCTGCACTGGTTCTACTGGGAGGCCTACAGCACCTGGTTGACGGGCTTCGGCCTGTTCACGGTGATGTACCTGTTCAACGCCGGCAGCTTTCTCGTCGACAAACAGGTTTACGACTGGTCGCCGTCGGTCGCTATTGCCGCGGCACTCGGCTTCCTGCTCGTCTTCTGGATCCTCTACGACGTGATCTGCCGCGCCTTCGGCCGGCGCAAGAGCGGTGACCTGATCGTCGGCGTGCTGGTCTTCGCCTACATCGTCGCGGCGTCGTATGTCGCGTGCCGGCTGTTCGCCGGCCGCGCCGCGTTCCTGATGGTCGGCGCGATGATCGCCACCGCGATGAGCGCCAACGTCTTCGTCTGGATCATCCCCGGCCAGCGCACCGTCATCCGCCAGATGAAGGCCGGCGATCCCGTCGACCCCATCCATGGCGAGCGCGCCAAGCAGCGCAGCGTGCACAACACCTACTTCACGTTGCCGGTGCTGGTGGCGATGCTGTCCAACCACTACGGCTGGCTCTACCAGGGCGCGCACAACTGGCTGGTGCTGGTGCTGCTGATGCTGGCCGGCGCGTTGATCCGCCACTTCTTCGTCGCCCGCCACAAGGCCAAGGTTCAGGGCGTCGCGCCGCCCTGGGGTTATGCCGCCGCGGGCACCTTGCTCATCGGCGCGCTCGTGGTCTGGCTCGCGCCCGCGCCGCAGCCGGCCGGCGCGGCGGCACCGGCGCGGGTGACATTGGCCGACGTCAACGCGGTCGTCCAGCAGCGCTGCGTGCTGTGCCACAACGCGCAGGTGCAGCAGAAGAACGTGGCGCTGCACACGCCTGAGCTGATCAAGCAGCACGCCCAGCAGGTCTACCAGCAGGCGGCGGTGCTGAAGCTGATGCCGCTGAACAACGCGACCCAGATCACCGACGCCGAACGCGCACTGATCAAACGCTGGTTCGAGAGCGGCGCGCCGGCCGACTGACGGCAGCGCCTCAGAGGGCAGGCGAAACGGCGCTGCGGTTCGCGTCGAGCTTGAACACCGCCACCGCCTGCACCAGTTGCTCGGCCTGGCGCGTCAGGCTCACCGCGGCGGCGGCGCTTTGTTCGACGAGCGCGGCGTTCTGCTGCGTCGCCTGGTCCATCTGCGACACCGCTTCGCCGACCTGGGCGACACCGGTACTCTGCTCGGCGCTGGCGACGCTGATCTCGGCCACGATGTCGCTCACGCGCTTGATCGCGCCGACGATCTCGTTCATCGTCTCGCCCGCCTGGTCGACCAGGGTCGCGCCTTGCTCGACCTGCTCGACGCTGTTGGTGATCAGCGTCTTGATCTCCTTTGCCGCCTCGGCACTGCGCTGCGCCAGGTTGCGCACCTCGCCGGCAACGACCGCGAAGCCGCGGCCCTGCTCGCCGGCGCGGGCGGCTTCGACCGCCGCGTTCAGCGCCAGGATGTTGGTCTGAAAGGCGATGCCGTCGATGACGGTGATGATGTCGGCGATCTTCTTCGAGCTGCCGTTGATGTCCTTCATCGTGCCGACGACGCGGCTGACGACCTCGCCGCCCTTGGCCGCGATCTGGCTGGCCCCGAGCGCCAACTGGTTGGCTTGGGCGGCGTTGTCGGCGTTGTTGCGCACCGTCGAGCCCAGCTCTTCCATCGTCGCCGTGGTCTGCTGCAGGGCGCTGGCCTGTTCTTCGGTGCGCTGGCTGAGGTCGGTGTTGCCCTGGGCGATCTGGGCCGAGCCGGTGGCAATCGTGTCCGACGCCCCGCGCACGTCGCCGACGATCTTCGCCAGGCTGGCCTGCATGGCGCCGAGCGACGCCAGCACGCTGCCGGCCGCGGCACCGGCGGCGCCGGCCACCGGGCTCAGGTCGCCGTCCGCGACGCGCTGCGCTGTCTGCCCCAGGTCGGCCGGTTCGGCGCCCAGCGCACGCCCCAGGCCGCGCGTGATCAGCACGCCGAAGACGGCCGCGGCGCCGAAGGCGACGAGGCAGGCGATGACGAGAATGATGCGCTGCTCGGCAAAGTGGGCCGCCGCCTCTTTCGTCAGTTGGTGCGCGCGGCTCTCGGTGTAGTCGGCGTACTCGGCCGAGGCCTTGCCCAGCGCGGCCAGCAGCGGCCGGCATTCGGCGTTCATCTTGGCGACGGCTTCGTCGTGCTTCTTGTTCAACGCCAGCTCGACGATCGCCAGCGCCACCGGCGCGTAGGCCTGTTCGATCCGGTCCATCTCGGCGACCAGGCTGCGCGCCTTCTGGCTGGCGTCGGGGGCCGCGGCGATCAGGCGCTTCAGCTCGGCGATCCGGCTCTGAACCTCGGCATGGGCCTTGGTTACCGCGGCCCTTTCGACTTCCAGGTCGGCCGGCTTGCTGACCAGCACCAGGTTGCGCGCCGCGATGGCGCGGGCGTCGACCGCGTTCGAGAAGTGGTCCGCCACGTTGGCGCGTGCGTTGACGCCGTTCACGTAGCCCGCGAAACGCTCGTTGGCGTCGGCGAGCGACGTCAGTGAAACGCCGGCAACGACCAGGACCAGCGCGGCAAGGCCACCGAATGCCGCCGTCAAGCGGGCGCGTACGGTCATGTTGTTGAATGTCATGGTATGTCTCCGGTGGCGTAGACGTGGGTTGCCGCATTGAGGCCGGTGCGATCACCACGATCTTCAAAGAAAGTTGCGCGCTTCAATCGGCCAAACTGACGCGGCGAAGGCAGCCAGTTCGGCCCTTGCGCCAGAATCGGCGGCAAGCGACGACAACCGAAGGAGACAACCGATGAACGGCCTGATGATGCAGCAGCCGCTGCTGATCTCGTCCCTGATCCGCCACGCCGAGCGCCACCACGGCGACCAGCAGGTGGTGTCGAGACGGGTCGAAGGCGACATCCACCGCACGACCTACCGCGAACTGGCCACACGTTCGCGACGCCTGGCCAAGGCGCTGGCCGCCCTCGGCGTGCAGAGCGGCGAACGCTGCGCGACGCTGGCCTGGAACGGCTACCGCCACATGGAGCTGTACTACGCGGTCAGCGGCTCGGGCGCCGTGCTGCACACGCTGAACCCGCGCCTGCACCCGGACCAGGTGGTCTACATCGCCGACCACGCCGAAGACCAGGTGCTGTTCTTCGACATGACGTTCCTGCCGCTGATCGAAGCCATCGCACCGCGGACGAAGACCGTCCGCCACTTCGTCGCGATGACGGACCGCGCCCACATGCCGGCATCGGCCAAGGTGCCCGGCCTGCTGTGCTACGAAGAGCTGCTCGAAGCCGAGGACGACGCCTTCGACTGGCCGGCCATCGACGAAAACGCGGCCAGCTCGCTGTGCTACACGTCGGGCACCACCGGCAACCCGAAGGGCGTGCTGTACAGCCACCGCTCGACGGTGCTGCACACCTTCGCGATCGCGCTGCCCGATGCGCTGAACTGCTCGGCGCGCGACACGATCCTGCCGGTGGTGCCGATGTTCCACGTCAACGCCTGGGGGCTGCCGTACGCGGCCTGCATGATGGGTGCGAAGATGGTCTTCCCCGGCCCCGGGCTGGACGGCAAGTCGCTGCACGAACTGTTCGAGACCGAAGGCGTCACCTTGTCCGCCGGCGTGCCCACCGTCTGGCAGGGGCTGCTCGGCTACGTGGATGCCAACGGGCTGAAGTTCTCGACGATGCGGCGCACGGTGGTCGGCGGTTCGGCCTGCCCGCCGGCGATGATGCGCGCCTTCCAGGACCGCTACGACGTGCAGGTGATCCACGCCTGGGGCATGACCGAGATGAGCCCGGTCGGCACCGCGGCGATCCTCAAGGCCAAGCACGTCGACGCTTCGCCCGAAGCGCGTTTCGCGGTGCAGAGCACGCAGGGGCGCGCGGTCTACGGCGTCGACATGAAGATCGTCGGTGACGCTGGCGACGAGTTGCCGTGGGACGGCAAGACCTCGGGCGAGCTGCTCGTCAAGGGGCCGTGGATCCTGCAGCGCTACTTCCGCGACGAAGGCGGCGACCCGCTTCGCGACGGCTGGTTCCCGACCGGCGACGTGGCGACGATCGACGCCGACGGCTACATGCACATCACCGACCGCAGCAAGGACGTTATCAAGTCCGGCGGCGAATGGATCGGCTCGATCGACATCGAGAACATCGCGATGGCGCACCCGGCGGTCGCGATGGCGGCCTGCATCGCCGCCTTCCACCCGAAGTGGGACGAGCGGCCGCTGCTGGTGGTCGTGAAGAAGCCGGGCGCCGACGTCACGCGGGAAGAACTGCTCGGCTTCTTCGAGGGCCGGATCGCCAAGTGGTGGACGCCCGACGACGTGGTCTTCGTCGATGCGATCCCGCTCGGCGCCACCGGCAAGATGCAGAAGAACAAGCTGCGCGAGACACTGAAGGACCACAAGCTGCCGACCGCATGATGAAAGACACCTTGATCAAGGCGGCCTGCAGCGGCGCTTCAGCGCTGGCCTTGACGGCCGCCGCAGCGCCGCCGGTCGCCGAGATCCGCGACGTGCCGAGCGTGCTGCACGGCGTCAGCGTTCCCGACCCGTACCGCTGGCTCGAAGACGTCAAGTCGCCCGAGGCGCAGGCGTGGATGCGCGCGCAGGGCGAGGCCACGCGCGCGGTGCTCGACCGCATCACCGTTCGCGACGCCCTGGAGAAGCGCATCGCCGAGCTGTCGGCGGCCAGCGGCGACGTCGTGCGCAGTCTCGTGCGCCTGCCCGGCGAACACTTCTTCTATCTGAAGCGGGCGAGCGGCGAACGCCAGTTCAAGCTGGTCATGCGGCGCGGGCTCGGCGGCGCCGAGACGGTGCTCGTCGACCCCGAGCGCGAGACCGCGCGCACCGGCGAGCCGCATGCGATCAACTACTTCGCGCCGTCTTGGGACGGGCGCTTCGTCGCCTACGGCATGTCGGCCGGCGGCTCGGAAGACGCGTCGCTGTACATCGCCGAGGTCGCCACCGGCCGCCTGCGCGGCGAGCCGGTGCCGCGGGTGCAGGACTCGCCGTTGCACTGGCTGCCCGACAGCCGCTCGCTGACCTTCACCCAGCTGAAGGCGCTGGCACCGGGCGACCCGCCGAGCGACTTCTACAAGGACGCTCGCGTGCTGTGGCTTCGCGTCGGCGCGCCGGCGGCAGCGGCGCGGCCGGTGTTCGGCCCGACCGTCACCCGCAACCTCGGCCTGGACCGGCTCGACGTCGGCGAGGTCATCACCCAGCCGGGCAGCCGCTGGATGGTGGCGCGAACGACCGACACCACGGTGCCCGAGGGCAAGCTCTTCGTCGCCCCGAGCAGCCAGCTCGGCCGGCCGGGCGTGCGCTGGAAACGCATCGCCGACGCATCGAACAAGGTCGTCGACATCGCGCTGAAAGGCGAATACCTGTACCTGCTGAGCCGCGATGGCGCGCCGCGCCGGCGCCTGCTGCAGCTCGACATGCGCCGGCCGCTGCTGGCCGGCGCGAAGGAAGTCATCGCCGAGCCCGAAGGCGGCGTGCTCGAAGGCTTCAGCCTCGTGCGCAGCGGCGTGGTTGCCGAAGTGCGCCAGGGCACGTCGATCACCTTGCGCCGCCATGCGGCGGGGGACCGCATCGGCCATGCGGTGCCGATGCCGGCCGCGGGTGCCGCCTACATCACCCGGGCGCCGGCCTACGACAGCGACGCGCTGATCTACGGCTTCTCGAGCTGGACCGAGCCATCGCGCTTCTACCGCCTGGACGGCGAGCGCTCGACCCTGGCGCCGCTGGCCAAGGCAACGGCGCTGCCGCCATTGCCGCCGCTGCAGGTGAGCGATGTGCTCGTGCCCAGCCACGACGGCGTGCAGGTGCCGATGACGATCCTGCACCGCCAGGGCCTGGCGCTCGACGGCCGCAACCCGGTGCTGCTGGAAGGCTACGCGGCCTACGGCCTCAGTGAGACCGCGTACTTCTCGGCCGGCCAGATGGCGTGGATCGAACAAGGCGGCGTGGTCGCGGTGGTCAACGCGCGCGGAAGCGGCGTCTACGGCGACGACTGGCACCGCGCCGGCTTCAAGCTGACCAAGCGCAACACCTGGCTCGACGGCATCGCGGCCGCGAAATACCTGATCGCGCAAGGCTATGGCTCGCCGGCGACGATGGCCGCCACCGGCGGCAGCGCCGGCGGCATCTTCGTCGGCCGCGCGACGACCGCCGCGCCCGAGTTGTTCGCCGCCGCGGTCTACGAAGTCGGCATGCTCGACACGGTGCGCAGCGAAGAGTCGGCCAACGGCGCGACCAATACGTCGGAGTTCGGCACCGTCGCCGACCCAGCCGAGTTCCAGGCCTTGCTCGAGATGAGCACCTACCACGCCATCCGCGACGGCACCGCCTACCCGGCGGTGCTGCTGGTGCACGGCATGAACGACCCGCGCGTCGACGTCTGGCAAAGCGCAAAGACCGCCGCCCGGCTGCAGGCCGCGTCCTCCAGCGGCCGGCCGGTGCTGCTGCGGCTGGACCTGCAGGCCGGCCACGGCGTCGGCAGCACGGCGACACAGCGCTACGCGATGCAGGCGGACATCTACGCGTTTCTGCTGTGGCAGATGGGGAAAGTGGAGGTCAAGGACTGACGGGGGGGCTGACGGGGCGTGCCGGCCAGCCGGCATCAAGCCGGGGCGACCAGCGAGCCTGGTCAAAATCCTGCAGCCGGCACGGCGTACCACGAGACGGCGCCTTGACCATACCTGCCAGCGCCGCCATGTCGGCAGCCGGAACGGCCCGCTGTACCCGCAGCGTCACACCGTCGGGTTCTTCATGAATCTTGAGCCGCGCACCGGCGCCCATGCCGAGCCGGCGCCGCAGCGCCGCGGGCAGCATGATCTGGCCTTTGGATGAAACGAGCAAGGTCGGCATGGCGTCGGCGGGCGTGAACAGGAGCCTGGCAATGTACCGTCTACCTGCTGCGCTCGCAGCATTTGGCTGCGCTGCACCGCCGACCTGGATGGTGACGATCAAGGCGATCCCGCCGGTGCCACGCCGCCGGGCGCGCGCATGCCGTCGAAGAGCGCATACCAGTCGACACGCCGGGTCAGGACCATCACCGCGGCGAGCACGCCGAACAGCAGCAGCGAGCCGATGACGAGCGCGGTCTGCTCCATCCGCAGCAGCACCCACAGCGCGCCGTAGAGAAGCGCGATGCCGGCGCCGAAAGCCAGGCCGGCGCGCCAGCGGCCGAGCACGTGGCGGGCATAGAAGCCGAGCAAAACCACGCAGGCAGCGCTGGCCACCGCGTAGGCGGCGCCGAACGCGATGTGTTCGGACAGGCTGAGCAGCAGCAGGTAGAACATCGCCAGCGCCAGCCCGACCAGCGTGTACTGCAACGGGTGTACGCGACGCCGCGCCAGCACCTCGGTGAGCGCGACGCTGCCGAAGGTCAGGACGATGAACAACAGCGCGTACTTGGTGGCGCGATCGGTCAACACATAGGGGTTCACCGGGTCGATGAAGGCCACGCCGAGCGTGTCGAGACAAGCGCCACCCTTCGCCGATGCAGCCGACGGCAGAGCATTGCCGTCCTCATCGACGCCGAACGACGGCGCGCTGCACAGCTCGCCGTTGCGCAACGCATCGGATGCCGCCGAGCTCGCCAACGAACTGACCGCCCAGCGCGCGCTGAAGCCCGCCTGGCCGACCTCGCGCGCTGTCGGCAGAAAGCGGCCGACGAACGACGGGTGCGGCCAATCCGAGCGCAACGCCCAGACCGTCTCGCCGGCGGCCGGCACCAGCGCCAGGCGGCCGGTGCCGAGCAAGTCCAGCGTCACCCGCGCCGCGAACGGCCGATCGGCCTGCGCGGCGCGTGCGTCGCTCAGGTCGGCGTGCAATCCACGCGGATAGCGGCTCTGTTCGGTGCCGGCCAACGCCGGTGCCGTTTCACCGTCGAGCAGCACCTGAGCCGAGCGCAGGCCGCGCACGTCGCTGACGCTGAGCATCAGCCGCGCCGGCCCGCAAGAAAGGCGCGAGCCGGGGTGTTCGCGCTGCGGCTGCAGGGCGGCCAACGAAGGCCAGCGCGCATCGAGCACGGTGGTGCCGGCAAAGCCGTTGACCTTGAACAGGCCGCGGTAGCGCGGCTCGGCCCGTATGTCACCGGTCACTTGCAGAGACTGCGGCGCACTCATCAGCGCGAACTCGCGTTTGTCGGTGGTCTTGCGACTGTCCTTGCCCTGCCCGACAACGGTGTCCCATTCCTCGGTGCAACTGCGATGCAGCAGCGGGCCGAGCAGAGTCTGCGCTCCGGCGAGCGACTGCTCCACGCCGTCGGTCGCCTGCGCTTGGCGCATTCGCCGCTCGGCAACGAGCCAGTCGATGCGCGTCAGAACGATGCCGAGCAGCAGCATCACCAGGCCGACGGCGACCAGCTTGGACAACAGCGGGAGCTTCATCACCGGGAACTCCTGGAGGGAACGATGGCGGCGATGGTGAGCGCGGAGCGTGGGGGGAGGATGCGGTTTGTGGGGTGGGGGTGAAGTTCAATAGCGCGGCGCATAGAATGGGCGGGTCATGCCTGCAAAGACACCTCCAGCCAAGAAAGCGGCAACGCCCAAGGCCACGGCCCGTGCGAAGAGCGCCGCCTCGGGAAAAGCGCTTGCGGCAGTGAACACCGCCAAGATCGCCCGATCAGAGTCAGAGCGATTCGTCATCAATGGTGTCGACGAGTTGAAGCTCGTGAATCAGTACCCGAAGATCCCAGTTCAGCCGGCGCCTGGCAAACCACGGCACCTGACGTCCGCCCAGATCTCGGCGATGGTGAAGTTGATGAAAGTCGCTTGAGTCGATGGCCCCGCTTCCGGCCATCAACCCGAAACACGTATTCATCAACTGCCCGTTCGACAAGAAATACAAGCCGCTCCTGGACGCGAGCGTCTTCGCGATCCATGACCTGGGATTTCAGGCACGTCATGCGCTCATCGACGACGCCGCAGCCGTCCGACTGACCCGCATCGCGCGCGAAGTTGCCAGCTCGAAGTACTCGATTCACGATCTCAGTCGCGTGGAAATCGGCGGACTCTTGAAGGTCCCCCGGTTCAACATGCCATTCGAAGCCGGAATCGCCTATTGCATGCACGAGTTCGCCGCGCGGGGCCGAGACCACCACTTGCTGCTTCTGGATTCCAAGCCGTACCGCTACCAGGCGTCGCTCAGCGATGCCGCCGGGCTCGACCCGAAAACGCACGCGGGCGATCCCAAACTCATCATCGAGAACGTGCGCGAATTCCTCGTTCGCAAGAGTTCACAGCCGTCGCTTCATGGTGCCGTTCACATCTGGAAGCGCTACCTGCTGTTCTTGTCGAGGTTGCCCATCGCCGCGAGAGCCCAGCGCATCACGATGGCGGAACTGCGTTCACTGGGTTATGTCAACGACCTGCAAGCCATGATGGTTCGTTGGATTTCCAGTAACCCTCCCTGATCCTGGTGGCGACACCCTGCGGTCCCAGAAGGACGGCTGCAGATGGACGGCTCGCTATCCCCCAGGCAGCGCCAATCTCACCAGCAACCCCGGCTCTGCCCGCTCGAACCCCACGCTCCCGCCGTGCAGCACCGCGACCTGGCGCACGATCGCCAGTCCCAGGCCGCTGCCTTTGGCGCCGTCGCGCGGGCGCGGGGTCGAGAAGAAGCGCTCACCCAGGTGCTGCATCGCGAAGTCCGGCACGCCCGGGCCGTGGTCGCGCAAGGTGAAGAGCATCCGATCGTCTTCGCGCCGGGCAGCCAGTTCCAGCGCCGAGCCTTCGGGCGCAAAGTCGATCGCGTTGGCCAGCAGGTTCGACACCGCCATCGCCAGCCGAGCGGCATCGCCGTGGATCGGCGTGTCGTCCTCGTGCAGCCACACCACCTGCAGGCGCCGATGGGCCAAGGGCGCGGCCAGGATCTCGAGCTCTTGTTTCACCAGCGCCGGCAACGACAGCGGCCGGACCTGCTCGGGCGCCTGCAGGCTCTCCAGCTTGGACAACTCCAGCAGCCGGTCGACCATCTCGCGCAAGCGCTGCACCTGCTCGCCGATCTGCGCGGCAAAACGCTCGCGATCGGCGACGGGCAGTTCGTCGTGCAGCAATTCCGCCGCGCCGCCGATGGCAGTCAGCGGGCTCTTCAGCTCGTGGGTCAGCGCGCGCATGCCCTGCTCCACCGCAGCCCGGCCTTCGAGGCGTTCGCGCATCGCACCCATCGCCTGGGCCAATTCACCCAGTTCGCCGGGCAGCGCCGGCACCGGCAAGCGCTCGCCGGCGCCGGCGCGCTGGGCGTAGCGGCGCAATTGGCGCACCGAATGCACGGTCCACAGCGTCACCGCAACGCCGACAGCCAGGCTCAGGGCCAGCAGCCAGGCGCCGGCGACGATGATCTTGCGCTCGGCGCGGTCGATGAACTGCTGCACCGTCGCCAGCGGCTTGGCCACGGTGAGCACGCCGATCGGTGGGCCGCCGGCTTCGGCGGTGATCGGCGCCGCAACAAACATCACCGAGCTGCGGTCGTCGGCCACGACCTCGCGCGTTGCGCGTGCGCCGTACTCGCCGCGCAAGGTCAGCAGCACGTCGCGCCAACGCGAGTAGTCGGCACCGGGCACGGCACGGCCGCCGGAGTCGAAGACGACACGCCCGGCTGCATCGGTGACGTAGACGCGGAGGTCGAGCGTGCGCTTGTGCAGCCCCCAGATCTTCGCGTCGATCGGCCGCGCCAGATAGTCCTGCACGCTGCGCGCGAAACGCGTGCCCTCCAGCGTGCCGCCCGGGACAACAGCGCGCAGGTCGGGCGCGGCCTGTTCGGCCAGCAGGTTGGCGCTGTCGACCAGGATGTCTTCCATCACTTCGCGCACGCTGGGTTTCACCTCGGCCAGGAAGACGCGCAGGACGAAAACCGCCGCGATGCCGGCGATGAGAAAAAAGCCGAACAGCAGCCGCAGGCCGAGTCGCATCGCCAGCCGATCAGCCTTCGTCGGCCAGGCCGTAGCCGAGGCCGCGGTGGGTGACGATCGGGTCCCGCCCCGGCACCACCTCGCGCAGCTTGGCACGCAGCGTCTTCACGTGCGTATCGACGGTTCGATCGACGGCTTCGCTCGCGTCACCCCACACCGCATCGAGCAGCGACTCGCGGCTGTGGATGCGCGTGGGCGCGGCCAGCAACGTACGCAGCAGGCCGAACTCCAGCCGCGTGAGCGTGAGCCACTGGCCTTTGTACCGAATGCGTTGGCCGGTGGCATCGAGTTCGAACGCGCTCGGGCTGCTGGCTTGCGGTGCCGGCGACAGCGCCGCGCGGCGCAGCAGCGCGCGTACCCGTGCCACCATCTCGCGTGGACTGAAGGGCTTGGTCAGATAGTCGTCGGCGCCCATCTCGAGCCCGAGCACCCGGTCGATTTCCTCCCCGCGCGCGGTGAGCATCAACACGGGCAGCACGCGCAGCCGCGCGTCGGCAGACCGGCGCAGTTCGCGGCACAGGTCGATGCCATTGCCGTCGGGCAGGCCGACATCGAGCAGCAGCAGGTCATGGCGGCCGGCGCGCAATTGCGCCATCGCCTCGCGAACCAGCAGCACATGCAGCACCGCGAAGCCTTCGCGCTCAAGCGCAAAGGCCACCGTTCGTGCGATGGCCGGGTCGTCTTCGAGCAGCAGCACACGCGGCGCGCAAGCTTCCGTCATCGCAGCCCCGAGCGCTGAGTCTGCTTCACGCACCGGACTGTAGCCGCGGCTGCCGCAGCCTCGAGCGGCCGGTACCGCCTCCATCTTTATACTCGCCCCTCCCCCGATGGAAGCCTTCCTCGTATCGACCGGCGTCGTCGCTCTTGGTGAGATGGGCGACAAGACACAGCTGCTGGCAATCATTCTGGCGGCCCGGTTCAAGCGCCCGTGGCCGATCGTGCTGGGCATCCTCGTTGCAACGCTGGCCAACCACGCACTCGCCGGCGCGGTCGGCGGCGGGGTCGCGCGGGCGCTCGGCCCGGACATCCTGCGCTGGCTGATCGGCGTTTCCTTCATCGCGATGGCCGGCTGGATGCTCGTTCCCGACAAGGCCGATGATGCGGCGCTGGGCGGCCCGCAGCGATTCGGCGTCTTCGGTACCACCATGCTGGCGTTTTTCGTTGCCGAGATGGGCGACAAGACGCAGATCGCGACCGTTGCGCTGGCCGCGCGCTATGCCGAACTGATGGCTGTCGTGGCCGGCACGACGCTCGGCATGATGCTGGCCAACGTGCCCGCGGTGTTCCTCGGCGACCGCATCGCAAGGCAGGTTTCGATGCCGCTCGTGCATGGCATTGCAGCGCTTGCCTTCGCGGTTCTGGGCGTGCTGACCTTGTTCAACGTCGGCCACCTGTTCTGATCGGATGGCACCGATGCAACGAGCCCAGATCTTCATCAGCTACCGCCGCGACGATGCCGCCGGCTACGCGCGTGCCGTCTATGACGAACTGGCGCGGCACTTCGGCGCCGCGCGCGTGTTCATCGATGTCGACGACATCGGCGCCGGGCAGAAATTCGACGAGGTCATCGACAGCGCCGTCGGCGAATCGGAGGTGCTGCTGGTGCTGATCGGGAAACGCTGGCTGGGCGAGCGCGAGGGGCAGCCATCGCGGATCGGCGACCCGGGCGACTTCGTCCGGCTCGAAGTCACCGCGGGCCTCGCCAAAGGCATGCGCGTGATCCCGCTGCTGCTCGACGGCGCTGCGATGCCGAGCGAAGCGCAACTGCCCGCCGTGCTGCGGCCGCTGGCGCGGCGCAACGCGCTGGAGATCGACAACGCGCGCTTCGCGGCCGACATCGAACGGCTCGTCGCCGCACTGCGCGCGACCTTGGACGAACCGGCAGCAGTGCCGCAACCAGCGCCGCCGAAGCGTGCGCTGTGGTGGGGCCTGGCGGGCGCCGTGCTGGTCGCCGGCGCGCTGGCCACGCTGCGGCCGCCGCGCAGCGACAGCCCGCCGCCGACCGGCACCGCGCGCCCCGAGATCAACGGCACCTGGCAAGCCGAAGTCGACTACGACTGGCCGAACGCTCACCACGTCGAGCGCTTCGAATTCGCCGGCGACGCGAGCGATCTGCATGGCAGCGCATCGTTCCTGCGCGTGCCGCGCGGCATCGTCGAAGGCGTCGTCGACGGCGGCCCCGAGCCGGGCGGCCTGCGCTTCGCGACCCGCACCCGCGAAGCCGCCGGCGCCGGCGCCGGCGCCGGCAGCGAGGAGACCGTGCACCGCTACCGCGGCCGGCTGGTCGGCGACGAGATTCGCTTCGTCATGCAGACCGAAGGCGGCAGCTCGCCCCACGTGCCGGTCGAGTTCGTCGCGCGGCGGGCGCCGGTGGCGGCGTCGCAAGCCGGCCGCTGACGGCTGCCGTCAAGACGACCAAGGCTCAAGCCGGATGCGGCTCGCGCTCGGCCAGCCAGCCCGCCAGCGCCTCGGCCGGCATCGGGTGGCCGAAATGAAAGCCTTGCAGTTCGTCGCAGCGCGCTTCGCGCAGCAGCGCCGCTTCACGCGGCTGCTCGACGCCTTCGGCGACGACCTTCAGGCCCAGCGTGTGGCCGAGGCCGATGATGGCCATCGTGATCGCGCGGTCGGTCGGGTCGCCGAGCATGTGGTGCACGAACGAGCGGTCGATCTTCAGCTTGTCGATCGGGAAGCGGTTCAGGTAGGCCAGGCTCGAATAGCCGGTACCGAAGTCGTCGATCGCCACACCCAGCCCGAGGTCGCGCAGCGCGTGCATCTGGCGCAGGCTGTGTTCGGCGTCGTCCATCACCATCGATTCGGTCAACTCGAATTCGAGCACGTCGCGGTCTATGCCATGGCGCGCCAGGCTGTCGCGCACGGTCTCGATCAGGCCTTCATCACGAAGCTGGCGCGCCGACAGGTTGATCGAGACGCCGAACGCCGGCAGCCCCTGGCTGCGCCAGGCCGCCGTCTGGCGGCAGGCTTCTTCGACGACCCAGGCGCCGATCGGCACGATCAGCCCGGTTTCTTCGGCCAATGGCACGAAGTGCTCGGGCAGCACCAGCCCGCGCTCGGGGTGCTGCCAGCGCAACAGGCCTTCGACGCCGACCAGCGCACCGCTGCCGGCTGCTATGCGCGGCTGCCAATACAGCAGGAGCTGCTTGCGTTCAAGCGCCTGCCGCAGGTGCGACTCGAGCTGCATGCGAGCCAGTGCGCGCTCGGTCATCTCGGCGGTGAAGAACTGCGCCGCGTCCTTGCCGCCGGCCTTGGCCTGGTACATCGCGGTGTCGGCGTGGCGCATCAGCTCATCG
>Ga0307513_10003709_pt1 | contig 20648 bp, 14 predicted proteins | sample 15_EM_MG_FD_202174 | JGI IMG/M metagenome (GOLD analysis project Ga0307513, IMG submission 202174) | Populus trichocarpa ectomycorrhiza microbial communities from riparian zone in the Pacific Northwest, United States - 15_EM | ecosystem: Host-associated > Plants > Roots > Unclassified | place...
CCACAGCCAGATAATTACACTGAGCACAATACTTTCGTAAGCCTACCCCCCCCCCCCCCCTCTAGTCTACTTTCGATACGTGTCAGGGCCGTCGTACTAAAGAAACCCCAGTTCACAAAATCCATCGTCTCCCCCACAAAACTAAACAGCGAGGCGCTGACCTCCTTCTTCAAATTTCATGGCGAAAACGCGGACAAGCCCCCGCTCTCCTGGTGGGTCCTCGCGGACTTATACGGCGGGCAGTATAGCGAAATCTCAGCCCAGGACTCGGCCGGTAGCAGCTACTATGTCCGTGACTCATTCTTCACATTCCAGCTGTACTCCGACCTCGGTGGCGCTACCGGCACCTACCCGGATTGGGGATTTGAGCTTATGGGCGAGTTGTCGCGGAGCCTGACCGATAAGCAGCCCGAGACGAAGTTTCACGCCTATCCGAATTATGTGGATCCGACGCTCTCGCCAGAGGAGGCACATGACCTTTATTACGGTACGAATTATCCGAGACTGAAGCAGTTAAAGGGGGTGTACGATCCGACGCTTTTGTTGTGGAATCCCCAGGCTATTGGGACTTCGTAGGGGGGGTATCGTAGGAATAGTTCCCCGTTGTTTTGAGAATATAATGTTGAAGGATGTAACATTTTGGGGGATTTATCATGGAGCGGGTTTCCTTTTCTTTTTGTGGGATCACCATTACATAGAAATCAAAAGCACATGAGGGGCGGTTGTCTAGCATACACCCCGGATTCCCTCATTAAGTTGACAGTGCCCCCACGATGGAAAATAGTAGGCACTTTTTTCACTTTAACAAATGCTGTCTTAGACCCACCACAGCGTTACCTGTGGTGTAATGGGTTAAAAGTGCTGGACCCAGACAGCTACAAACCCACATTTCCAACGACCCCCCTCCCCCCCAAAACAGAAGACCTACAAGTAATGAAAACAAAACAGAACCATAACTCTTACAGGGATAGGGTCCGGGCCCCCTCTGTAAGACCGACAGCCACATGCACAGATTATATCATACCAAGCACCTGCCATGACCCTTTCACAGACCTGGGCCATTTCACTCCACCACAAGTAATCGGAAAGGGCATCCCATTACTACCGGTCTTGAAGGCTACGCATCTCACAATGGAGTGATACGAGCTGGGGGTTTCGATTAACGTGTAGGGGGTTAGAGGGTTCGATCGCAGTTGCAAGAAACAGCATCTACCCACTCATCCATGGAGCTTCTTTTTCTTTCTCTTCAAGAATGTTTTGTGAATTCAGAGTTACGATAGTAATCCTCGGGTGGAAAAGAAATATTTCGCCACGACTGGTTAACTTAGTCGACGGAACTTCTATATTCCGGGGACATCATGCTCATGGTATGGTATATCCCCGCGAATTGCTGTCATCTTTAAGTACCCGTGATGTAGCACCAAAAGGCGTGCCGACACCAGACCACTCACGAGCACCGTACCTGACGTTGTGAGGCCGTTCTGCCATGGAATCTACTGCTATCCCCGGGGTATGGATAACGTATCATACCCGGATGGTAATCCTCTGGGCCGCGAATTCTTGTCCATACCCCCCCATTGAAAACCCCGCTGATGGCCCGAATCCGCAACCGCGAACTATAACTTACATGATTGGCCTCCCAGAATTAATCATACCCGAGCCTGCTTCTATTTCCTGCGCATGTTCGCTCTAGCATAGAAATACTCTCATACAGTCTCTTGACCCCCGTTACTCAATAGCTACCTGGGCGGACTGTTGTGGAAAAGCTCTGAATAATGGACCGCGGACGGGGGGCATGGGAAGGCTCTCGGGATAGGGTGGGCTGAACTGTAATTATTTGTGGGCATACTTCTGTTGGAGACTGGCTTAGTTGGTATTATACTGGTATCTACTATATATTGTCCAAGATATAGAACCGTAAGGGACTATTTAGCATAAATACTTACATGCAGTGCGTAACTACTATCCCCAACCCCCCTAACCCAAGCTACTAAGAGATGATAGTGATTCATTCCCGAATCTTACCTAACCCACTACAACCTAGAATTGATGAGTTTAGCACCCTCCACGAAACTCGCGCCAAACCACTTGTACTGCTCCAAGAAAACACCCCGGGGCTTCCTTCAATCTGTTTTCGCCGCCGAACCCAAGTCCTTTAGAAACATAGCACATTTAACTTTGTTCACTGCTCTTAGTTCCCAGACCTTGAGATGCCCTCGTACCACCTGTATGGAGTGCGGACTACTATTGGGCGGGATACTTCTTTTTCATCAATTAATTAGATCCTGGTGGAGCTTGTCTCCCGTCTCCGACCAGACGAGGCGTATTTTGCTAACAATCCGCAGAGAGATCTTCCAGGTTTTGATATTGGATAGGCTTCTAGATAGGTGCTAGCCAAGCCCAGATATAAATTTCCCCTAACCATTCCGGTTGATTACGAGAGAGTTTGGCCTAGTGATACTTCATGATTCATTTGCTGGATAGTTCTCCTAGCGAGCCTCTCTCAAGGTAATTCTCCTAATATAATTCTAGAAAGTTTGGGAAAATATTTTATATTCCCAGTTGCCTAAGATAGCGCAAGTGAAAGCCATTGAAACGGAGCAAACTGGCTGTGTGATGTGTACTTGTCATGACTTTTCTCTCTCTATCGGTAGTTGACGGTCGTCCGTTCGCAGACTAGCGCGAAAGACACCAAACAAAAAGAAATCCGAGATGCAATAAACCTCAATCCCACGCTGGCCCCTAGAATGGAGCACACCCAACTCTTACAGCTAATAAGACAAACAGTCAAGAGATAATCTGCGCAATTCTCATATCTATCATCAGATCCTTGGCCTGGAGAGTGTGCCTGTTGAGCCTTTCAAAGAGTCCGGATAGATCCTTTCCTCCGTACCCTCTCTCCAATAGGGCGGCACCGCCGGGGTGGCTGGAAACAAATCCACCAACGTCATAAAGGAAGCCATGAACGGCTATGACAGGCTTCCCCTCATAAAGTAGCGGGATTTCGCTCAAATCTACCCGTGGCAACTCTTTCTCCGCATGCCCATTATCGCGACCAAAGGCTCGGGTTCTTGCCCTCTCTACTTCTTTTTCCGAGGTGGTACGCACGGATGGGATCAGGGAGGTGAACGCATGCAGGAAAGCTATAATCCACTTTGTCGGGTCCCAGTCGGTAGTTTTGAAACCATTTCGGTAGTCCGAGGGGAAAGCGTGATGAAAGTTATGATTCCCTTCTCCTAGTGCATAATAATTAGATCCACCCTCCCGGGTCGCCAGTAACATGGTAATAAAAAATAAAAAGCGAGCAATAGCAGTGTTACCTTGAGTCAGCATGGCTAAAAGCAGGTTCCCTCTTGCCGTCACCTCTATTGTATACTCCTGATGGCCAATATAATGTGCCATTGAGTTGACCAGAAATCTAGTTTTCATAAATAGTGAACATTTGTACCTCAAGATGACTCGTTTTTCCAGGACTTACGTGCAGTGCCAGATCATTACCCGTGGAATTATACCCCCATACAGGAGCCCTTCCCACGCGCCACCTAACCAAAAATGACCGATGGCTGTGGGCAGGGCTACGCAAGTTAGGAAGGCAAGCTCTAGAAAGTATCGATGCTGAAAGACCACGACTGGGTCTCTACACAAGTCTTCTTTTTGTACCAGTGGAAGCTTAGGGTACTTCGTTTTGTGAAAAATCCAACCGACGTGAGAGAAAAATAGGCCATTGGCTGCAGAATAGGGATCGGATTCGGTGTCGGTATAGCGGTGATGTAGGCGATGTCTTACTACCCACCATCTAAGTCCCGACCTTTGGTAAGCACAGGAAAGCTTCTCAGTTTTTCCCATTGTTTATAGATTGGTGGATAGTATTACCGGATGCTCCCCTGGAATCCCAAAGTACCAATCCCTGCCAGGAATATTCTCAGGGGTGCACTTGCAGTGAAGCTCCTATGGCTCCATAATCGGTGGTATCCTATACAAAATATTAGGAATTGTCGTTAAGGGGTTTAGGAGGTTGAATCAATACCGATGGTTATACCATACATGCCAACTTGCCAATTAAGTATGAGGTGAGTGAAGGTTCTCCACCCACTTGTAGGAGGATACCACCAGGCCAGAAGGATAAAAAGATGAGCGGCTAGAAATCCAATAGCATTCGACCACCATATGTCTCCTTTTGGCTGAGGCGTCCTGAGGGTTGGTGAGGTGATTGAGTTGGAAGGAGTGAGCCCAGCTCGCTCCACAATAACCATAGGATCACCACCGGATGGTGTTCTGTTTAGTTGGGTATTTCCCAAGCTAGGCTTTAATTCTTCTGCCATCGAGGCGATATCCTTGGATGACAATATTATCTGGTCCAGGGGTTCCTGCGTCTGGGCAGACATAGGGTCAGTGTTTGCCTGATTCCGGGGAATAGAGAATCGACCACTCACATCGGACGGATACAGCGCCTCCAGTGAATTGATATATTATACTACCGACCAATGGAATTATATCCACCTTTATGATATCCAACGAGCAGCTCTGGTGAGAGGGTAAGTACTGGGTAAGATAGGATGAGGGAAAAAAGTTGACAAAGGGTTTTAGAGAAGACGATACATAAAGGTTAATGTTTCAGGTATATGGGGTGTTTCTTTGGCGGAATGAAGGAATAAAGTTAGGAGGGTTGTGAAAGAGTAGTACGGGGCATTTTGAACCTGAGGGATTATGAGACAGCAAACCACTACTTATCACTAAAACGGGCAAGGGAGATTTTTTGGAGATTCTGTTGGGTTATATTCCACGGAATCCCAAATAAATCTCAGTAACTCACTTGAGTTGCCAATGTTCGAACCTCAACCGCCTCTCACTGTCCCCCTCCCCTCGATGAACCTCAGCGGAGAGAAACGGAGGTGTATGTATCCCAGCCAATTTAGGGCGCTGGAAGCATTGTGGGCCGAATCAAGGAGGGGTGAAGAGTAGTAAGAACTCACCGCCTTACTCCCGTTATGGTCAAGTGATGGCAACTTTGAATCTCACTCAAAATGGTGAAGCATTGGGCCGAATCTGTAGGCACCAGTTATTCAAGAACCCGCAAGACTCTGATTAACGATCAGGGATTGCTTACCGTTAGTCCTTAAATGGGAATGATTATTTCTTTTCCTGCTATCATCAGAACTCACAAATTTCATAACCCTTCCCCGCCTCATCACTAATATTTGCTCTTGGACTATGAATTAATCTTGTGCTTTCTTGCATCGACTCGCCTCTAGTACCGCCTCCCGACCTGGTTTATCTGATTTCTTCGAGTTTTGTACTTTCAGGTAGAGTGCTGGCACCCTGAAGAGGTGGGGCAGCGATCGACCATATCCCATGGCTACCAGCCCAAGCCACCAGGAACCCCGGGAAACCGCATTACCTGCAGTAGCACCCTTCGTTCAGAAATACCTGGAATAATAGCCCGTGCAGCACAGGCTCCGCATTGGTAAAGCCCTCATTTCTAGCACGGGAATAGGTGCTTCGTACCCAAGCCCTCGAAAAAGATGTAAGATATTGGGCCCGCACCCAGGTGGCTTGTGCCCGCGGGCAGGCGCTTGCCGTCCCCTTTGGTCACACTGGGGTGGGATTTGTTCCCGCAATTGGATCAATTGTTCCTACAACCCAACCTTGACCCTGTCCCCACGATCCGCTGATTTAGTGGCCTTGTGCCACTATAGTAAAAGCCCGTTAAACCTATCACTGGGGTTGTGCGGCGGGGATCACTGTGTGATACAAAAACAACGCAAGCTTGGCAGAGCGGGTTAAGGAAGCAAGCAATACAAGCATCAGTTAATGTGAACCCATAAGCTCAACTTCCCCAAACTACATCGAGTCCGGAAGACGCTATACTTTTTCGGCACCCCTTTCTCTGCTTCCAGGGTGGAATTCCTTTAAGAGGTAGTGGATCCAACGGTCTTCTAGGGCACCTGATATATCGTTTTCTGGGAAGGGAATGCCTTCAAACCCTTTCCAGACTACCTAGCGGTCTCCAAAATCAAAAACCCCTTCTGTAGCCTGTGACATATGCTATATGCTTTCCTCCCCCCGCGACCGCCGATTCCTGGTCCTGCTTTGGCAACGGTTTGCGCGGTACGTTTAAAAGCTGTGAAATTGTGAATCAGACGAAGGGATGAGAGATGCCGGCAGCGTGGACTCAAACATAGTTCATTCTAGTCCAGAGCCACCGTGGCAAGAGACTCCTCGCAAAGTACTAAAATTGTAGATATCCTAAAAGAAGTTTAAAGCTTCAAGCCCTATCATAGGCCACGGCTTGCCTGTTTAGCCCCGAGATGGCGGGACTCATAGATAGAGGCAATCATAGAAGGTGCGGGGGCAGAAATTGTCATAATGAGTGATTTTGTATGAACCGGTACCATTTCCGGGGGCCACCCCTTCTGCCTACCCCTTTAGGGTTCGTGGGGTTCGGTAGCTATAGTACGACCTGTTTGCCGCTTAGGGCCTCCGCAATCTGTCGCATAACTTGTTTGAGCAGAAATGCCCAGCTCGGACACTACTTTAGATTCACTGTCTTAACCAAACTGCCCCACCCCCCCCCCACATCCAGATCTCAAGATAGCCCATAGTTGCTCTCACCAACCCGAATCAGCTGCTTTCTACGATTCCGGAGAGGGGGTGACAGATCGCCTTAGCTATAAGCGGGTGGGTTGCGCTGGAGCATGTGAGATGTTATTTGCTCTGTCAGACACCAAGGTCCCTAGCTATTTTTACAACACTTCCCACGAAATTATGCCGATACTTTATTAGCGTCGACCATTAGAGGGGTAGCCTTTCCTGGTGTTTGAAGAACCAATCTTTTCGACTTCCCAAGATAACTTATAAACCCCCTATCCTAGCGCCTGCAACGAACAAACATAGGCTGAAATAACAGAAAGAAAATTTTCCTTGAGGACGAGCAATTATCAAACTCCATCTCTATGGGCCGGGGTGACCTGCTTCACCTCTGACATGACGATATCTTTCTCGGCGGGTGTTACAAAATCCTCCTCTGTGAGCTCCGTGTCTTTGATGCGTCTCCAGATGACAGGGATTGCCAGAATCATTCCTGCTCCGCAGAGTCCCCACGAAGATCCGAACCTGAGCCTACGTTAGTTGCATCCCCTAACTGATATTGCAAATGACTAAGTTCAAAGGCAAAAAACTTACAGAGCCTCATAGCTGTACCCAGCAGCATCCAGCCGCCAGACAACGGCGGCTCCTGCAGACTGAATACCTTTGTAGAAGCCCGCAAAGTATGCGAGTTTCCGGGGCTCGTTGGAAAGGGCTCCCATCATCCAGTACGCATATGTTTGCCACATCTAAGGAAATCGTCAGCGATGTTTATCAATGTCATAAATAGCTGTCAGACGCACAGCATCCTGAAATCCGTAGACCATATAAAGTATAAGATACCAGGTAAAATCCTTGTCTGCCAGGTTGTTAGTGGGAAGCTATCCAAGGCTGTTCTAAACTCCCAAGAGGGGGCCTACCAAAGACATCGATCGCAGGAGCATTATCTGGATACTTATCACGGGACGAAGCTAACAAAGGCTTCAAACCACCACCCCACTAAGGAAATTAGTGATATCCGATAAAATCCCGAACATGAGACTTACGATACTGTTTACAGCGATAAACAGGATAACCCAGCCATAAATTGCTCGCTTGCGTCGGCCAATCCACTGGCTGTCTAAGAAGAATCCGAAAATCAGAGCACCAAAGATTTGGGCTAGCCAGTACCACAAGTTGCTGCTTATGGTTAGGTCGGCAGAGTACGAGCATTGCGTGGGAACTTACGTAAACGTGCGACCACGAAGATTGAAGTAGAAAAGCTGATAGCAGTTCTGCTGATATGTATAGAACCAGTTGCTAGCCCAGAAGAATGGGAAGAGTAGCAGGATATAGGTGTCGGTCTTTAGCGTTTCCCAAAGGCCACAGATCTCACGCCTAACCAAAATGTAAGCAATTGCAGGGACAAGAGGGGAGATATGCTTGCATCATTGAGGGGTGGCGAATACGTTGAACACGGGTCCCATCCTTTCGGATGATCTTCTCTGGGGGGACAAGGAAGAATGCAAGGACTGCACCGCAGAGCATGAGGACTAGGAAACCGACATATGTGCCATCTTTGACAGATCCGCTATCTGGAGTGTCCCAGTTGGTAGCTAAATTTAGGAGGTTAGAAAAATATGCGTATTGGTGAGATTGGGGAATCCTACCGATGGGAATGCATGACCCAATAACACCCCCCTGCCTTCGTTAGCTTGTAGCAACAATTCTAGGGAGTGGAGAATTACCATATTAAAGATGGCCCAAAAAAGTCCGATATACCGACCTTTCTCACTCTCCGTAGGATAGGACTAGTCACGTTAGCCCCCCATTGCGCCAGGTAATTCACGGGCCCTACCATCATTACAGTCCCTTGGGCACACCATAAGAGCCCGGCACACACACCGAGGAAAGCGCCGGCGAAGAGGACAAATCCCTCGTTCTTGGTGTGGTTATAACACAGAAAAGATGCCGAATACATTGCATAACCAAGGCCTCCGAAGGCTAAAGTGGCTTGCGCGCCGACTATCTCCAGGTTACCATAAATAATGCTTTTCGGCGCGATCGGAGCGACCACCTACAATAATTGAGAATTGTTCCAGCAGTAAAGCCAACAAACGCAAATGTTGTATACAATGCCACATTTGCATTGGATTGAACTTTGCTATCAACCTGGCCACCAGCACCCAAACTTCTCTAACTTTAGCTTTCAAATCCAAAGATACCGGGCCTATGGCAGCATACCCGCTCAACGCGTTGAACATCCCAGGGCAGAGGAAACAGACGAAGCCGGTGAGCATCACTGCGAGCCATATTAGCCCTTAAAAACCCAGAACACGAGAAAAATTAGACTAAACGAACCTTGGGCCAGTGGAGAACGCCATGGCGGTAACTGAATGCCCAAGATCTTTATGCCCTTCCTTTGATACAAAAGATCCTCATGAGATGTTTCCGTAACCGCCGGTGCTAGAGGGGTAGCCGTTGCCATCGTTTCGCCTCCAGTCATTCGTAATCGTTTCGCAGTCCTTTCCAAAACCCGCTAAAGATGAGGTTAAAGGAGAGAAACAAACAAACCTCCGGGCTGGGATGTGGGGATAATATACAAATATTCTATCTGGGTGGAACTTGGCCACAATTTCCGTGTTGCATGATGGCATGTGATCCATTTGTGGAAGCTCTGGATATCCTTGCTCTTAGATAAGAATATAAAAATATCAGGCCAAAATTTCATGCGTCGTTGAGTTGCATTCCCGTCTGGGGACAACGGTTGTCGAAGCTTGGGAGCTGATCGGCAGGACGAAACCAATCTAATTGGCTGCTCAAGGTGCATAAGGCGGAGGACCCTACTAATTCGGAAAACACAGCCAGGTGCGGGGTCCGCCCCCCCAGTTTACACGATTAATCTGAACCAGTAGTTATTATCATTTTTGCTAGGAACGCTCGATGAGTAGATCATTAATACTAAGGCTCCGATTTTCGAAAAATCGGTGCCAAAAATATAGCTCAAGGCTCAATATAATTTTTATAATGTTTTAATAGGCGCCTCGGTGAATTGGGTGAGTTGTCATGGTTCCCTTTTTCACACCCAATTTTGACCTTTTAGGAGTGAAAAAGGCAACATACGTTAATTTCTTCCGCCACCGGCACTCAGGTAGCGTATCACCAACCTCCTAACAGTCGGTCGCACGGTGCTTTGGATACTACCACTCCACTTCAAGTATGATACCCGTAATGGTGAAACATTCCCAGAGCATGCAGCAAAAGGTGGGGTATCGCACATACCAAAATATTTCGGGAGCGCTTGAGTACCGCACTATAATTGGAATGCCGGTGGTCGAGCTGAGCGCCATGCACAGTAGTCGAGAATTCCCTACTTTGGGGGAGCACAAAGCAGAAAAAGAGCCCTCACAGCCCCCGAGAGGCTGAAGAAACAAATGATTCTAGGTTTTATTGGAGGAGGCAACTCAACAACTTAATTCTGTCCGATTATTCTAGTTTTTGCGGTATTGGGGGGTTCTTCTGTGTGTATAGACTAAACTTGAGAGTTGCCTTGTGCGATGAAATACATGGACTAGGCCACGGATGGAGAAATATAGATTGTGAGGGCTAGGAGAAATACTCTAGCGGTCAAACTCTATCACACTGAATAAATTTATATAGCTACCTAGAATAGTGGCCATTCTTGCGTTTAAACTAAGTTATAGTACCAAACGAGCATGACATTATAAGGTTGCAATTACCTGAAGCCTAGATTATGAAACCACTTATTGCCGGCCAAGCGCATCGCTTGCGTTGCTTACATTCTCAGGGAGGCATACGGTACTGTACAATTTCACAGCTTGGGCCAAGGACCTGCTCTCCACTGGACCTTCCTGTAGCGCCCTTGATTAATGGCATTAGGAAGGTATGAGACAGTTGCTACTGACGAGAAGCTAGGGTTCACGTTCACAGCTCCCAATAGAACCTCCCTATTTCTAACAAACTATGGATAGCCCCGGGATATGTTATTATGGTGCCGTTCATACCAGTGTCGATATGCCGGGAAGCTATTCTTTCGGTTCTGCTTCCTACTTACCATTCCAACCAGTTCCTTTACCCGTATGATAATTCACACGATGCGATGTGTAAATGCCGGGTTGCTTTATCAAACACCAGGACAGCTTACCGTACGAGTAATCAATATCATAGAATGGCCTCACCGCTAGGAGGATTACAAACGATGGGCGAGGGAAGCTACCGGTAGCTGTATCCCACCTTCCACTTAGGTTCCATGCATAAGTGCACAAGCGACAAACTTATCCGGTGGGGAAAGCTTTTTTTTTTTACCTTTCTAGTCAAGAGCTTGGAGGAAAGGGTACCGGTAGTCAATCTCTCATTCCCGATACGGATACAAGTACACACGATCATTGATCTGCGTGCGGCGTGGCTCACCCGAATAATTCCTTTTTCCCTCAGTTCGAAGAGCCCGGTATGGTGATTTAAATTTACCCACACATCCTCACCTTCCCGACGCAAGCTATAAAGAGCGTTGGAACGGGGTCAGACCGCCCCAATCGCCTACAAGGATTTCGCCTGAGCCCCATCATGCTGAGGCAAGCTTTGCCCTTCCTTGGAGTGAGATTAGGCACCGCCGCCTAATCCGCCCCCAAAATTTAAGCGACCCCTCTGCCCAGCCTAAGCGAAACCGCCTCTATGAGCCCTGCTAGGGTTTTGCTACCAAAATGGGCTCTCGCCATCTCTGATTCAGAAATTAGAATAAACGCCGTAACTCGTCAGTTAAGCTCTACCGGGAGGGTGTGGTTTATTCTTTTCGATAGAAACTGGGAATTGCGGGAAGGATAGCTCCATTACATAAAGTGCGTTTTTATGAGTGGTGTAGGCAACGGAGGGCTTTAATCCTGATGAACTCTAAACTAGTGAAGAAGGATTGAGCTAAAGTTGAGCTGAAAGCCCTTTTTAATCTTGCGAGAGCTCGCTAGTTGCTGCTGGAGAATAAGCGATAGCTGTTATTATGAGTGGCTATGGGTAGCCCGGTGAGGTTCCCCGCGGCTCAAGGGAGGATATCAATCCCGAGATCCAATATTATTGCGTTCTCAGCAAGGGGGCTCATCACCTGTGCTTAGTTCGTATTTTTTGACACGGGCCGTTTTCGCAGGGCTGATTCCGGGCTCATACGGCACCGGTAGCGGTCGAACGCTGAACGGCGCTCATCCCAAGCAAGAAGTACCCGAGCACTGAGACGTGCAGTTTACCACTCCATGCATTCGGGCAGCTCTTGCCTAAGGTGGGCACTATCTAGTAGCTACTGTACCGATTCGGCGGAGCATTAAGATCTTCAACCAGGGCGCGGTAGCTCTTTAACCCAAAGCCCCTTTGGTCTCGAAATTCCTAACACTTCTACTTGAGTGACTCCTACGACCGGTGATCTTTTGTCAAGATACTATTGCCCGATTTCAATCCCCAAAGGATTTCAACCACCACCCTGATGAGAACCGCAACTCCACTAGATTATATAGTGAATTGTTCTCTACATACCAATAGAGATAAAATAGGAACATCTTGCACTTTCACCGAGAAATCGGGATTTAGAAGCATCTCAAACCCTTCGGTAGGAGTGTAAAAATGCCCGGGAATGTTAATTACTGCTAAATTCTTGGCAAAAACGGTCAATAGATATTTGGTAAGGGATTAATCCGTAATACTTGTAGCTTCACGCCTGGTAAATTAACATACCATTCTTTGCCTAGAATGCACATTTTTCAGCTCCTGTTGCGGGTGCCCTCCACTGCACAAAAGAGCGAGGATGCAAGGAGCCCCAACTTATTACCTTGAGCGAGTTAATCAGGCAGGAGAATCCCCGAAGTAAAGTATTGCAACCCTACACTTCGGAGAGCAGGGGGAACACGGCATGCTTACCGCAGCGATCATACAAGGTAATTAATGTATTTTCACTATGGACAAGTACCTACTTAAATTTTATCTATTTTATATCGGTGAGGTGGAGGTGGAAGGGAAAGGCTAATTGCTGGCATTGTGAGTTGATGGTTTCGTCCGGGTGTTCGCTTGCTTATCGTGGCTTATTACCATTGTCTTTGAAACGTTATGGAGGGAGGGAGGGAGGGAGGGGGTGGGGCACGGCATGTGCGAGTATGGTATGGCTCGCATGGCCACGCCCTCTGCCAGATCCTATGACATGCCTGGTTTTCAACCCTCCAGCGGCGTGGAGAGCGGAGAGGGTTAGGGTTTCTTCACCTTAGTTCTTTTCTCCCACTCCCGAAACACCATCCTGTCACTCGATCCGATCCTATCACTCACTAGGGTATCCCTAATTTCGTGGCTACAAGTACCCACACTTCTCCGTAAATTAGTATACTTGTACGGTGGATTTTACCTAAATCCAGTTAATAGCTACGCCTACATTTATCCATAATCTAATGTACAAACTTACTATGGCGGATCCCTCCATCCCACCCACCCCCACACGTCTATACATCCACCGTGTCATTCTCTCCCATCACCGGACCTCTAACCTCCCTGTCCCTACTCAACGCTTCAGCCACCAGTATCCGAACCCCCCGTTTCCTGAACCTGACAGGTTTTGGACCAGAGATTCGCATTCTGGCCGTTAGAGAATCCTCAAGTCTGATACTGGTACGATGAATTCCTAGGTCGGAACCTCCCTTTTGCTTCTGCGGAGGGATAGCCGAGCAGTGGGCTGGGAGGAAGGTGCTTCCGGCGATATATCACGCTATGGACCGCTCTAGGCCTAGTTCGACTGGGAGCTTTGTTGATTACTTGAAGAGTGCTTTTAACTCTCGCTTAATCTACTCCAGACTCCAGCGTGGTCGGAAAATCTAGATGAAGCCCATGCGACTACTGTAACTCTCCTGCGGAACAGCTAGATTGTGAGTAGGAGAGTGAAGGGGGCTCCTGTGCTACCGGCTATCAGTAGTACGTCCTCGGTGCTAGAGCGCGGCACAGTGAGTTGGTCCGACCAGCAGAGTTTTGGGGATACCCTGCCTCACATGTAGTGGGCTGCCTCCCACATCTGCAGGTTTGCCCTTTGGGCAGTCTATTATAAATAGGCCCCTGTTGCCTCCGGAACTGGGCGGTAGGTAGCCTGGCATGGGGGTGGCCTTGCAGGAAGCTGAGGGTTGAGAGGTTACGAAGAAGTGCTGCCTGTTGGAAATATTACCTCAGTGCGATGATTGGTATGGATATGTTCGGCCAACTGTCAGGCAACTTGGGGCATGCGAATCTAGGAAATAGCAATGGTGGCCGGCTTGGGGCAGTTGTAACGTGTTCGTCAACTTGGTCGTCGAAGTAATGATGGCCATCAGATTGATATCCGGATATTCACACTGGTTACAAGTATAAGTGCGGCAATCTCAAGCGCGTCTATAGGCAACCAAGCAAGAAAAGAAATCGTCTCTCTCTCGTTCTTTCATTGATTAGTCTCATTACTTTACGCTTCGACTCCGGCCTCTTCTGCACGACCTCCGACACTACAGATCGCAGATGCCGAGTGACGACTGGTGATTCTGGGTTACTGCTGTGGCTTCAGGGGGCTTCCGGAGGGTTAGGCTATCAGCGGCGGCGCGGGCCGATTTCCGGCGGGGTGCTAGTTGGTGGGAGAGGGGGAGAAGGGGCAATGGGGAAGGGAGAAAGGGGGAAAGGTGGGGGGAATTATATCCGTCGGGGAATTTTAATTGGGGTGGGTCAATATCACTGTGGCGGGTCTACAGCACTGGTTGAGGAACATTATCACTATACTCGCGATCCCTAATACCACCATTAATGCCACTTCCCACTCACTGAGCAGCAGTATAATACCACCCCACCCCCGAATCTCCGGTCGATGCCCAACACCCTCATAACCCCATTCCCATAATTCGCCCCCCGGGGAAAACAAAAACACATGTTCAGCAATACCAACCACCCCTTCAAACTATCCAAGCACATTCACGTGACCAGCGCCTGCGCAGCTATACCTCCCAGATAAAGTGCCGCCCCTGTAAGCCATCATTGCAGCTCCCCGGCTCCCACCGGTGCAGCCTTCTGGGGAAAACGGTTGAGCCGGCGATGTGAATGGTAGCCGGAACGAAGACAACGCGCCGGAGTGAGCAGTGCAGGAAAGTAGAGCCCCAGTATGGCATACCATATTAGCAGTTGTACGGGAGGCTGGTATCATGGGTGTTAGGCTGTGTGGTAAGGGTCGGGTGAGCCAAGAGCAAAGCTCAGTATTCATATGTTTCTTGTTATATAGTCTCGGCCGTAGCCAGGAAACATATCAAGCTAGTTCCAACGTGCTAATTTAACTTGTAACTTACACATGAGACCCTAAGTTTGCTGTAGAGGAGACAAATTTTGTTCCTGAATCCTATCGGAGTAACATATGCTTCACTCCGTCTGCAATGTTAGCGGTAGTGGCAAAGAGTTTAGAGATGCTAGTCTACTAGTAGTGAGAACCAATGCTTTTGCAAAGAAAATGGTGAGTGGATTGAGCGGAGATCATAAAGGGAATTTTCAAAAAAGTTCAACACTATCTCTGTGTTAAGCTCAGTACTTAGCTAAAGACGCACCAAGAACCCCGGGGTTTCCTACTCCACGCCATCCTAAGTCGCCAACACCCCAAGCAGCACAGAAGAGACACGATGGACTTACTTCTGATGGGGCAGTCAACTGTGATCAAAGAGTTTTCCTCGGTTGGCATATCAATACTGCCATACCTCCCTTCCCGAATTCCCTTCTTGAAATACCAGTAGTCCTTGAATGGTGTAGTCGTAATCGGCCAGGCGCCAAAAAACCACTCGAGATTGAGGCCCGCGCAAGGCAAACCCACCGGAATTACCCTCTGTTCGGGTAGACTAAATGTGTTTTCCGAGAGATAAGACAGGTGTGAACTTGAGCTGGTATATCTTGAAACCTCAACAACGGTATGACTACCGCGTATAATAATCATATTCCGACAATTAGGTTTGTATAATCAATCATTAAGGCTATCGTAGAAGAGTGCTACCGTAGTTTATTGGATACCCCAAGCCTTCCAGTTCTCTCTCCTTTGCTATTCCCGAGCCAGCACACCGTCTATCAAATAGCAGCACCCCAGCCTGCTAAGGGTCGGATGATCCAATACTTTTCACACAAGCCCTCCCCAAAGCCGACTAAGGAAACTCAATCCATATTCCCGCTTGATCTCTTGGTGGATCACTGCGCTTAGGAGATTTTGTTAAGAAAATAACGAGATCTGGAAAGTGCCCTTCCTTAACTAGAAATAGGTCACCAGAGATCCAAATGGGCCTTATCTACCAAGCTCCTAGGCGTGAGGACCAACTACCGTAGTAGCGTACCGGTACACGAGTAATCATCACCTGCTGACAACGAGCAGAATATCATATGAAAGAGTTTTCTTTAGAGTTATCGAGATGGCAAATTGTAAAGTAAATTTTTAAAAAAGAAACCACCGAATGTACTAACTACTGTGATTTTTATTAACAGTGGATAAAGGTGGAAGACCAAGAGTACTGTACTCGGGGGTGCATGAAAGTCTTTTACATTTTGTGGCGCAGTTCGGCACAAAGTGATAGGGCCGATTGGGTGTGGACCATGCCAGACAACTCTTATCACTTTGTGCCACCCAGCGCCACAAAATGTAACAGACTTTCATGCACCCCCGAGTACATCGACAGAGGGTATTAATATCATATATTTATCCTAGATGCACCTAACCGGTATATATCTAGCTAAAACAAACAATCAAAACAATCAAAACAAATAAAACAAAAATAAAAACAATCAAATAAAACCACCACCTCCATCATCATTTATACCCATCGCAGCAAACACCAACAATTTATCCCTATCATCATCACCAACAGCATCACATTCTGTCAAAAACTTCGTCCACACGGCATGCCAGCATCCTGAGTCCTTAGCAACCCGGATGTGCCTGGACATCCAGGATTTCCGGTCGCAATACGTGCCAGTACATCCCGGGCAATGTTCCTTACCAGTATCTGGGGAGGCCACCGGTTTCCACCACGTAGCAGCCAGCTTGATCTTCTCAGCCAGATCGAAACACTCCCAAAGTAACTTTATGCTGTGCCAGAAATGTGTCTGACCAATCTGACGACAAAGGAGTATCGCCAAAAAATGTGTGTATCTTGCATTCTTGCTCCAAATGCCCGCCGAACACACTGGGCATGATGTACAGTCTTCAGGCACAAAGTACAACTGGTGTGCCAGGTTGACAGCAGGCAGGGGGCACAGAGTCTCCGAGTGGACCAAACCGCAGTCATCCCATTTATATGTTGGCGAAGTCACATCATAACACATGAAGTATCAACCTTTCCGGATAATACACACTATACCGTCAAATGGGTTACCGTAGGTCAGATGAATGTTACCGTTTCGGGCAGTGTTTGAAGGAATACCAGGCCGAAGCATGTCATGGAGCCATATCCACCTGATCCACGACTGAACCTTCTTGTTGTCATACAGGCATCCCACATCCAGTCTGCCATCCAGGTATCGTGTGGATGATGTCCAGTGGTGTCTGTCTTCCTTGTCGACACAATCATCGTGACCTGTCATCGCAGTACAAGACCTTATGCGAATCAGGGCATAAAAGTCAAGTCTCGACATTGTACAAAGATGCTGATAGTTCAAGGGGGCTGTGTGATAGTATAAGTATCCCTCAGCCGTATGCCGCAACCTCCAGGATGCCATCCTATTCTCGTAAATCTTCTCATACGAGCAGAACCCAAAGTCCACGTGTGTGAATCTTCCAAGTTCCAAGGCCAGATCACATGCCAGTTGTGCAAGCTGGTCCGTGATGTCATTACCAAGTATGCCCATATGGCCAGGGATCCACCTGAGTGTAGCTGAGGAGAATTGTGATATCAGTAGGGCAAACACATGACATATCCCACTCGACTCTCTGGCACGTTGCATGTCACTCAGAGCCTTAATTGCCATCTGACTGTCTGATAACAACACCACATCCTTGTAGGGCAGAGCCAGCATATCTGGTAGTAGAGACAAGATGGCAAAGAGCTCACAGGAATTAATGTCCCAGTTGACCAGAAGACCAGCAGAACCTTTCCGTAGTTCCACCAACCCTCTGTACGCCACCCAGGAACAACCGCAACCAGTACCTTTATTGCTCCCATCAACAAACCCAACAATCGTCGATGTCAGGACAAGTTCCGCGATAGCAGTCATGCCCTCCTCCTTGCCAGACTCCTTGCCAGGGGAAATGAAACAAGAGGGGATTGTGGATAACACCTGGTATGAAGAAATGGGAGGTGTGGAAACCATCGCGGGAGTGCACCAATCCTTCCTTAGTGAGCCGTGCCAAGGGAATTCTGAACAGTAACCATAATTCAGAAACTGTTGTGCACACTGTCCCTTGTAATATGCCGCCCTAATGTGTTTCGGTGGGATGCCACACCGTGACTCTGAGTGAAGAATGTTATTGGCTAACGTAAAGGGCAACTGGAACAATGACCGCAAACAATGGCATACGTGAATGCTGATCCAGTTAACCGGACCCGGGAATCTCGCTACAAACTCAAAACAGGACTCGACGACGGGAAGGTATGTCCCCTGCACCAGCCTCATCATCTCCCATGTCTCAATGCCACCCACTCCACCAAACCTCCGGGCAATTGCCCCAATCCTCCCTCGTACCTCCAGCCCTCTCTGAGTCCAGTATTTAACATGATTGTCTATAGAACCATCCCTGCCAAACCTAAAACCCAAAATCTGTAAATCATCAATGAAGGAAACATCAGCCCCATCAAGCCTACATGAACCCCAATCCCCATCACCAAATCCAATCCATTCTATCTTTAATCTACTAAAAGGCATTCCATGACCCACAGCTACAATCCTACACTCCACAAAGGACTCCTCGAACCGTTCTTTCACTATCACTCGAGTATCGCCTGCCATGGCAATAACTCCGTCATCAACGTAACTCACTGTAACTGATGTGATCGAACGTGAGTATTGAAGCCGTGGTCTGAATATGTCTGCCACGCATACCCCGAATAAAAAGGGACACAGTAGGGATCCCTGGGGAATGCCCCTGCTAAGGTGAAACTCCTTAAAAATCCGACTGTTGAACCAGAATGTAACTGTATGTTGAGCTGCCCAGACTCTCACCCAGTGTACAATAACTATGGGGCAATCCCTAGCAACAAGGAAGTCTGCCTTGAGGTCCATGTCGATCTTATCAAAGCCACCTTCAACGTCCATGAATAGAAGTGCCATATACATACCCCAATTGGCTTGGAGAAACTCATATATTGTGGCGATAGCATCATGCACACCTCTCCTACCTCTGCTCCCAAACTGAGTAGCCTCAAGGTCCACGTGTTTGGCAATCTCCAGCAGGATCATGCGCTCAGCCACCTTAGCCATCACCAGGAGGAGGTGAATCATACGCCACCCCTTAACCATATCGTAATATGGCTTCAAGTTGTTGGCTTTACAGATGAGAAGAACCTCTCCATGATGCCAGTCCTCGTTACCGTGGCACAATGCATCCTTAATGCAGGACATAAAAGACTCTCTGGCTTTACAATACCAGAACCGAACGAAGGGGTAACACATGCCATCGAACGATGTAGCCATATTGGCGGGGCACAGGAGTATTCCAGCCTCGGCATGGCCTGAAACAAGGTCCCATATATTATAACTGTTATCCGGTATCGATACCATCTTCGGGACGGATCGAGCCGTGCCGTAATAAGTTCACCGATATTCTTGTGAGGCCGGCACATATTGCCGTTACCATCATTCATAGCCGGGAGAGTCCTGGGAGTGTCCAAGGTATGCATATACTTCAATATCCTGAGGTTTTTAGCCAATGAAAGAACCTGCTGCATCTTTTGATATTGGGCCTGAGCGATTGTGGCACAGTATATCTTTCTGACCAAGTGATAGTCGTGTACTCTGCGGCAGTCCCTGAGAGTAGCCCACCTCAACTGACGTACATCATTACGTATGTTCTCCAGGTCATTATTCCACCAATGGTAAGAACTCTTGCCATGATGCGTATGAGGGAGTGCATCTACCACATGTCTGACCTCTTGCAATATATTGTCGCCAGAAGGGTCAATGCTCTGTAGGTCTGATCCAACGATGTCCCATCTTGGCCTCTTGTATCCCGGTTTTGCAGCTGGGAGGCCAACGGTGTCCGCCTCGAACTTCACAATCAGAGCGGCATGGGGCAAACCACCCAGCTGCGAAACACAGTACTTGATGGGCGGCAACTTGAAGGCGCATAGCTCAATGACAGAGATCCCATCATGCGTGGGAACCAATTGGACCATAACATCCATACCACTCTGTATCCTGGCAACCACAGTCCATTGTTGGTTATGACCCCCAACGTCTACAACATGAGCCCACCTGTCATGTCTAGCGTTAAAGTCCGCAGCCAAAATCTGGTATGCGACAAACGGCGCCAGGGCCAACTCAACATCAGCATTTCCAAGACCAGGGTGTAAATAAATGCCACCAATTTTGCTCACCACACCCCTGGACATCACCCTCAATATCACACCATGACCAGCCGTTCACAACAAATCAAACAACCCCTCATCAGCAAGAACGGACCCTGCGTCTGATCCGTCGGCGTTGCGTCCTGACGCAAGCGACGCATCTCCTGCGTCCCATGTGGCCTGTGCGTCCTGACTTGCGTTGCAACGCCCCGCCACATCCCATGCTTCTAGATGCTACCTGGCAACGTTCCTTGCGTCCTGACACAACCTGACGCCCTCCCTACGTCTGGACTACCCCAGACTCTTTCTCTCATCTCTTCATTCTCCTGATGCGGCGATAGCTCCTCATCACCACTTCCCCGCGTCCTGACCCACCCCTCATCCCCGCTCGTGTAATCACAACTAATTTGCTGCTTGCTCCGACGTCGCCTGGTGTCTGGGGCGGCTAGTGTTCGTTACGGGGCGGGGCGGGGCGGGTTTTCACTTTGTGACCCCGCCGTTACTCCGGCCCGGGGTCAACTCTTTGCCGTTCCTCCCCGCCCCGTATGACACGGGGCCCTGGCCGGGCTGTGG
>Ga0307513_10003710_pt1 | contig 20646 bp, 26 predicted proteins | sample 15_EM_MG_FD_202174 | JGI IMG/M metagenome (GOLD analysis project Ga0307513, IMG submission 202174) | Populus trichocarpa ectomycorrhiza microbial communities from riparian zone in the Pacific Northwest, United States - 15_EM | ecosystem: Host-associated > Plants > Roots > Unclassified | place...
ATGATAGAGCCTGTCAGACTCATAGGCACGTTTTATGGCTGGAATAGTACCAGAAACGCTGACGGACCGATATGCACGTACAAGCACCGTATTGGCGCTTGTATCTTTTTCTCGGTTTTTCCGACATGGATTCCTTGATTTATTTCGCAAACAAATTGAGATCAGTCCACACGAATCACATCGTTTAGTTAACTAGCTAACTAGCAATAATTGAATGACATTTTCAACCTAACTAGTTCCTCAAGTTCTTCCCAGGAGTGAACTGTCTTTGGGAAGGGGTCTTGTGCATACGGTGGCAGCAGCTTTTCTAGAAAAGTTCCTGCTCCACTTTTGTGCAGAATTTCGCCAACGCCTGAGCATATCGAAATTAAATGACGATCGGGGAGCGGGATGGGATCCGGGAATTGTTCAATCGTGTTCGACATAGAGTAACACTCCTGACTCTTATCTGTGAACACCACGGGCTCTGAATCCAAAGCAGGTCGCATGTATCTAAGTTTATCAGATGGAGGATAATGGAATTTGAGGTTGTATTTATTTTCCACCTAGTTGTCAAATAGATGAGTATAGATCTCTACCCTTGAGCGACAAACTGACCTCCGTGGGTTGCAGGCACCACTTAAGTTGGTCAAAACCATTATGGAGATGAAGATCCAGGATCATTCCGTTGGACGGGTCATTGATAATATTCTTAAGTTCGCCTAGATTGTTGGCTGAGATGCAAGTGAATTTTTTGAGAATATTGAATGACCTGGTCGCCGACTTGGACTGGGTACATGGGCACAGATATTACACCACATAGAAGAATGTACTCACAGACTCTGATCCGTCTTGCGCAACAGCAGTCGGCCAACGAAGTATTTGACGCTGTACCAGGACACCACGAGGTTTATTTGAGAGTGGAAAGAAAGCCCTATTTCCAGAGAGGAAACACGCGAAACCTTCACGAATAAGCAACTTATCGAGTCCAGTTAACTTTAGATTGGATAGAGGATAGTGGGATTGCGATACCTTTAGTCGAAACCTTTCCTCACTCTTAGACATTTTGCGCAGGTAAAGGCCGAAGTAGATTCGGGGGTCGTATTCGTCCAAGGTTGCGCCGATCCAATCCTCGGACGCCAGCCACCTCGCTTTAACTTCACGGATTAGGGTCTATTATGTCGGAAAAACAAAGAGAAGAACCCACAAGTAAATAGAAACTGTGTAATCATTGTTATAGCCAGGCTTTCCAACTGCTTGAACTCAACAACACCCTCTCCGTTGGACTGGCTACGCTCATGACATGCTACAATCGCTGAAGCGATGTACCGCTGCCCTTCTTGACCACCGCAATCTTGTGCATGAGAGAGCATAGCGGATAAAACTTTGTCGAGTTGTACGCTCGGCAGCGGGTCTCTGTGGCCATATAAAAAGTGGGTTTCAGTTTTGGAAAAACTGTCCACGATTTGCCGCGCTGATGAAATAAGATAATTTTGGTCGGCATCACTGGATTCGATGCGGGCAATATCGATTCCAAGATCGTCGAACATGGAGACATGAGCGGAAATATCAATGCTTGAGGAGACTCCATGCGACTCCAAGCGCCTGATAGGTTCAAACTTTTCCTCGGGTTTCGTGAGCATGTCGAAAAACGCAAGTAGAGAGTAGGGAGGTAATCACAAGTTGATTTATAGAAATTTTCAAGTTTCATCGTCCATAGACGTTTCGTTGTCATGGACGTTTCACCGTCAAGTCTCGTCATGGGTTTTGAAGACATTATAGAAAGTCTAAGTTTCAGCGTCATGGTTCTGAAAGAGATTTTCGACTCATTTACCTGACACCCTCATCATTTGTCTAACACTTCCCTCCATATCGGGAAACACAATTCATACACAGTTTATTTTTTGTGCAGATTTCGCGCCATATTATACTGAGCTATATTAAAAGCTGGGAACATCCGAGGCCTTATCACGCGGGTGGAATAAATAAAAAAGATTCTCATTTCGTCGTCAGATGCAGATTTGTGTGTACCCCCAGCAAATAATGGAATAATCAGATTTAAAATCTTAAATATCAACCAGTGCTCCGAGTTCTCACGCAACGCCACTTAATTGGTAGTGGCCTTGGTGAACGGGGTGGTGGCAAGACCAACACGCTTGCCGGCGGTATCGAAGACCGAATAGAAGCGCTCGAGGAAGGTGTAACCGTTGATGAAGTCGAGACCTTGGCCGGAGTTCGTGCCAAGATCGTTGACGATAAGGTAGATGTTGCCAGCAATACCACCGATGTCGGTGTTGAGGGAACGGGGCCAGAGTTGAGCGTTGGCGGTCAGCTCAAAGGTGGTCTGTAGGTGAGAAAACAGAAAAAGTTAAAATTGATGAGAATCGGTTCATGGATAGAGAGGAAGAGTATATGTACACCACCAGCTGTGAAGAACAGACTTTGCAGAGCCGAGAATTGGGCTGATGTAATGCGGAGCAGTCCAGTCGCACCGTCGACAACAGCCCCAGTAGCGGACTTGTACCTGGTCAGTCCATTCGTGGCAAGAAGGACGAGGGTGGTTCCTGGGATGATAGGATACTGTAGAGTCATCTACCAAGATATTCTAGAAATGTTTCCACTTACCGGTGTCAACAATACCGGCAGTGGTGGAGAGGATGGTCGTCGAAGTTCCGTAGCGGACAGACTGGTTGATTCCCCAGAATTCGCTGGCTGGGAAGGTAGTGGTGATTGGGCTACATGCGTGAATCAGTACCGTCGTCTTCACTAGTAAGGGTTCAGGCCGAAATACATACATGAACGTAATTGCGCCAGTGAACTTGCTGCTGTCAATTCCACCTGTATGACATCCGTTAGAACAACGATCTCTGTTATACAATTGATAGCGTATGTACCCCAGGTGAGCTCTCCGTTAAGAATCTCGGGGACGGTTGTAGGCTCGAAGGAGATACCGATTTCGTTGGCGGTGATGATACCCTTGGCGAAAGCATTGTCGGTAACAGTGGGGATAGGAGTGTTGGTGGCAGGGCTCAAAGTGCCTAAGAAGAAAATAAGAAAGTGGCTCAATTTCACGGAGGAAAAGATCCACCGATGGTAAGGTCGACTGGGCCGATACTGATCGAAGAAAGATTGAATTAATGACTTGGGGAATTGATTCGGGGACTCATACCCAAGGATACCATCGACACCGTCAAAGCCAGTGGACTAAAATAGAAAATAGTCAACAATTTAGTTTTTCTGAAGATGAGTAACTAAGTGGACTGACTCTAGAAGCGACCCCAATGGACTGCCCGGGGATAACGAGGCCCGGAGCGAGGGTGACTGTGTCTAAGAACTCAGTACCGGAGAAAGATCCTGATCCGTAGGTCACAGACTAAAAATGGTACCGAAGGTAGCCTAAGTGTCGATAAATAAGAAACACTTGGGAAGTTCGACGCACCACCGAGTTGGAAGTCTGAACACTGGTAGAGGTCCTAACGTAGGGAGCAGTAGCTCCGACCCAGGTGTTTGAGCTTTGTACCACGAGCTGTGAGGATGAAGAAGGCTTAGATTTAAAGGCCCGTACCTGCCAGTATCGATGATGAGTGAATCTATTCAAGGTCAAGTAGATATAGGTTCAGCGGATTCTGCAAAGAATGTAATGCTCACAGGTGGTAGGGGGACTACCAACCCCGACGGAAGCAATGTAAGTCACAGCCTGATTGTCAACTTGCTCGTTGATGACGGCATCGCTGTGGAGGGTTAGGCCAGTGGCCTTTGCAGTAGCCCTAGCTCTGAGGGCCTTAGCACGAGTCTGATCATGGCGGACGAGGTTGTGAATGCTGGTAAGATTGACCCGTCGAGAAAGGGGCAGAGTCACAGGAGACCTGTTCACCAGCACTGGGTTGGCAGCGACGGAGAGAGCAAGGAGGAGAGTGGTCAACAAGGTTGTTGGGAACATGTCTGGGAACCGAATTTCCTGGAAATGCAAGGATTCGATGGAGGCCCTTACCTCCCTTTTTATACACCATTGCGAAGTAATGAGCCACATGGTTCAACCCCGACAGAAGCACTTCAAATGGCGAAGCTTACACGAAACCGTAATCCCCATGAGTGGGAGTTGTGTTGATAATCGGGCATTCTTTGTGATTTCTCTTTCGCTCCCAGGGATCTGACGCGCTGGGGTTCAGAACTTATAATTAGCGATATTGATCTAAGACTTCACCACGAGGTCAGTCGAGGTGGAAGAGGGTGTTCGTACGCTCGTTACCTTGCCTATGACAGGAAAACAGGAGGGAATGACGACGGATAAACCAAAACCGGGATACCACGCTCTCACGACGGCGCCTGTGAACCAAAGGGCGATAACAAAAATAGAACTCCGGATAGAACTCCAGTATTGCTTGTATCGGCGAACCTTGGATCGTTCAGTCCTGGACTCCTGCAGTCATAGAGAAGCAGTACGTCGATGGAAGCGAGCAAAGGTCGGACGAAAACGCCTGGTGGCACGCAAAGAAGTTGAAAGTGTGCAAGTACAATCGAAATGAATCGAGAAAGTTAGAATTGATCAAGAAAGGTTGTCTGATGAATCAGTGACTCTCGATCTACATCTGAGTATGAGTGTTCGCGATCTAATGGAAAGGCTTGTGATTTTGTCAGCACTGCATGGCCAAATTAAATTATGAGAAAAGTAATTATCACCGACCAAGCATCGACAGCACTAAGTATGGTACAGGATGCTTAAACGAGCGAAATACAGGGGTACGTCCAGGTTGAACAGGTTGAAGATCATTGACAACTGCGGAGTTTTAAAACATCAATCTCTCTAAGATTTCATTATCCCATCGGAAAAAAAAAAAGGTGGAACGACTAATGCATAATGAGCCACCTCTAGGAAGGTGATAAGTTTTATCTCTATTCAGTTCTGATCTGTGTTCGCACGATCTGTTTCTATCAGGACAAGAACCTGAGCATGAGCGCCACTGCTCTTCATACCTGTGTCGGAGCCGGATGTATTGTACGCCGCCGTATACAACCATCATGATCCGACATGGCCATTTTTTCAGGAGGACATTTTTCCAATAATTATGGACTTGGTGAGCATGTGCAATTTCATGGTTATTAATATTTGAGTGGCACCAAAATAGATCAGCATGCAGTTCAATGTTCGCTCATGTTCCAACACCTTGATACCATCGTAAACTTTCAGTTGTGCTTGTGCGTGCAATTTCTCTTCATTCGCTAGTATCTTCAGATGAGCTTTTACTGGAAATCAAACAGAGGTCGCTACCACAACTGTCTGGTGACCGGCAGACCATTTATGATTAAAATAATCGGCTGCTCAACAACCGTTCGGTCCGACTTTGAACACAGTATTGGACAGCTCGTCGTGGAACATGGTTACTTCGCGTCCATTTTACCAAAATCGAATGACTAAATTCCGACTATCACAGCAGTCAATATGGAAAAGTGAAATCCAAACCGCCGTCTGGCGATGGGTAAAACATGCCGATCGTCGCTTTCTAGTACCACGCACTAACTTCCACCCAACCGTTTTGCCTTTCTTGGCCATAGTCTCATGTGGATCTACAAAATGACGAGATGGTTGAAGGCGTTCGTCCATACGGTCGTTATTTTGGGCGACTTCTCTCTGCCTATCCCAGAATTGCTTCGATGACTCTAATATTGGCTATGCTCTTGAATCCTCTTGCACAGCCGCTGCTGCCTGGTGCAATATAACTTTATTTTGCTCCGGTAACGTCACCATATGCTACACACGTAGGCCGTTTTATAGGATTGTCTCTTCGGACGATATAGGCCAAACCACCACACCATCCTATCTTTTCTTCCGGTCCTTTGAAATTATAGATATGTGTCATCGATTGCATTGTGCCCTTACCTTGTGGTTCTGTGGTACAGAAGTTCATTTTTTCAGCTACTTGTATGAGAACGTTATTCAAGTTCTGGTCATATCACAAGCTCGCGGCCTCTTACTCAGAATAAGATACCACGACTATCTATGAATAAACCGAGGGAGGCATGATTTCCTTCCCCTCAGCCCTTTCATCGTCTTCGTGAAAACACACCTCTTGAATTCCGAATGCTAAATATTGTCGGAAAACGGGCAACACTAATAACAAGCCTATCACTTGGTGACCTTGCGGAGATTTTCGCTATGCAAAGATATGTCGCTCCTTTCGCAGGTTGGAGCTGATATTCGATTTGGAAATCTAAGGATCCGAGTTATGTAGCGGTATATTTAGGGATCTGTCAGGTTGCTATTCAAGAATAATCTTGAATAGCGGCCTGACAGATTTATTTACTAAAATTATCCTTGTCGAAGTGGTGCTGTCACCAGTAGGCCATGTGGTATGAAGATGGATGGTCGTATATGTAAGTATAGGCTTGATGGAGTTGAGGCCTTGCGGGATCGGACTCGAAAAATGTTCATCATGAAATACGCAGTGCTGGGCCAGCTATTATCCCAACGTAAGATTTTGAGATGTACAGAAAGGAGACGCATTTTGTTGTGATTCCGGATTCACATCGGTACATAGTCGGTGAGCTTGGCGCCTGTGGAAGCCAGGATACTATTCGCCTTCGAGCAGCCGAGCGAGGGCTCAAACGGCGTTGCGTCGACAAAGCGTTGCAAAGAGAAGGCTGAGCGAAACACTCCGTCCAGTTTCTATTTACAGTACAAAGAGGCATTCTTGGTGGAACTCGGGTTGACTGTGGACCGGACATTCCGGTTCACTTCTATAAACGGGCCGAAATCATCCCTGTGCGCCTGTTCGGATTCTGTTCGAGTGACGCAATAAAGGTATTCCAATTACTCATTCCGAGGCACACACGATCTATTTTCTGCGCGCGGCTATTCCGGGTGACTGGTGGTCCTCATGGAAAATCCTCTCTGAACCCACTGGCAGCGATCTTGCGTATTATCAGAGCACCACTGATTATTCTCGAAGTCTCATGACCTTACAGTTATACCAAAAGTCATACACGTACACCCGAATAGGTACTCCTGGCAAGGCATGTGGAATGATCAGCTCAGATGTCATTTTCCCATTGGCATCTTCCAATTTCCCTCATAGAATTCGAATATGACCTTCTACAGTGTTCCGAATCGCCGTGTACAGAAGAATGGTTTATTGTCATCTATTGAAGAGTGGATACTTCATATGGTACAAAGTCTTAAAAATAAAGGAATCGGGTTGCTGAAGAAAAAGGGGGGCGTAATTATGAAGAATGAAGAATAGGACTTAAAGCTAAGGTGTCTCTCAAAGTACGGGAAGGAGTTACTTGAATCAATTGGGAGGCGGGGGGGAAACAATCAATGTTTCTTTCGCAATCTACGCGCCTCATCTACTCCAAGAAGTGGAAATGGATGGCTTCTAAGCAAAGCGGACTTTTTCTCCAGGCCGGCCTTCGGAAAGAAGTACAACAGCCTGATATTCGATTAGCTCTTGTGCGTACCATGTATGAAGCGAAAAGCAACTCACGTATTTCCCACTGATCTTCCAGCCAGGCTCCGCCTTGTCAAGGCGCTCCGCTGTCTCATCTCCGTCAGGACCAAGACCAACCACAACGTCGCTCTTGACGGTCCGCAAGCTAGCGATCACAGGAGCACCAGCCGAGCTCGCCATAGGCCCGATAGCGATCTCGAACGGAGTACTTGCAGGAGCCGCGCAATCGTATGTCAACTTTCGGTGGTTCAGATCACCCTTGAAGAGGACCAAGTCCGATCGAGATAAATGAAGGAACAAATCGGGGGCCTCCGAGTGAAGATCCCAGAATGTGTACCCTGTGCACCAGAAAGGATGCTGCTCGTACACCCATTTGCCTTCTTTTTCGTATTGCTAAAGGTTGAATTTAGATACCCCCCAATGTAAGATAAAGATAAAGATTTACCTTCCATCGGCGACCAAGGCTGCGAAGAGACTCCAGCTCCACGTCGCTCGCGTTTGGGAATAATTGACCGTATACCATGGTGTTCAAGAGCCATTCCCAATCTTTCTTGGTGACATCGGAGACGAACCACGGATATCTCTTTCCGTGGAAACGGATCTGGGTCGCAAGTCCGCTTTGGAGAAGGAAGTCGGCTAGCACAATTATAAGACTGTGGTGATCATAGGGACAAGAATCTTGGTTTACCGTAGACGCAATCACAGTACAACTCAAAGCCAGCGTTATCAAGGATAAAGTCGACTCTGCCGCCAGTCTTCTCGCGAAGTGTCTTCACATGGTCCCAGAGGCGGTTCATATCATTACCGAGAATGTTCTTCTCTGTTGCAGCTAGAGAGTCCCCGCCAGTGGATTGTAAGGCCTTGATTTGATCTTCCGTCATGTTGATGAGAAGAGAGAGATCAGTCGAGTTTCCCCAGAGGCAAACTGGTCATCGAGTCAGATTAATCGCCGTTAAGAGTTTGCAACTGCTCCAACCTTGGGTTAACTCGAGGAACATAAGACGCTCCGCTTCAACTTTCTCCGATGGGGAGAGTTTATCGGAGATTTTAAACGGCTCTGCAAAGCGCAGCGATAATTCGAATACTGCATCTGTGGAACGCGAAAATGTGTCACACTAGAAACAACTTGAAATCAGCCAAAGTTGCATATGGCACGGATACCGCGTACTTTTTGTCGGTAGAATACATCATAGTCACGCCAAAACTTGCTGACGCTGAAGGACTCATGAAGGCGGCGGTACTTGTATGCCTCGGCGAAGAGCCACGGCGCGTTCATGAAATCTTTGCCTGGGCAATATTGATTAACATCATCAATTCTAATTGGATTAATAACGCTCACCCTGGAAATACTTTGCGATCTCCTTGTTCCAGAGAGCGACATCCGCTTCGTCGTCATCGACAATAGGACGAAGTTTCGCATTGCCACTGAGGTCCGTCATGAGGTCGCCCATACGGTCGATACATTGGGCAAGGTCCACTACGCGTTCTTCAGAGGATTCTGTATTGAGCGTTCGAATAGCGTCTTCAATAGCTTTGCCCAAAATTGTCGGAAGGCGGGATTGCATAGTTGCGTGTGCGAAAGAGTATTCGTGATAACCACGATAAGCTGGCCAAGGCGGGTTGTTTGGGTCGACCTATTGAGGGGATTAACTCTGAAATAGCCTATAAGGCGCATATACTTACTCGGGTAGGAGTCCTAGGCCACGGCGCCTTGATGTCCTTTTTGCTAGGAAGGTGGCCGAGGTGAAGGGTCACCCTGGAAGGGACTGAAGATGACACTGGCGGTGGTATGCCACCGTTCACCGCTGGGGCTGGAGACATTTTGTGATTCTTGGATAAGAGAAATATGTCAATAGAGTATAGCATAAGCGGGGGGAGATATTTGAATACCTAGTGGTGTTGGTGGTAGGAAGAAAAAGAGAATGTCTCAGATGACGCCGCAACTGAGGATGGTTACAGTAAAAAGGGTGGCTTATAAAATTTCAGCAGAGTGGTGTCGATGGCGATCAGCGCATCCCCAACAAACTAAGAGAGCCAGAAAAATGGCGGACAATGCCAATCTCGGGCGGGCTCCGCTCTGACGTCAGGTTATCTTGATACCGTCCACACCACCACCGCCCCATTCTCAACGCTACTCCATCGGCGTTTCTGAAAATACTTGAAGCTGGTAGGTAGAAAAATAAAGTTCGGTGGTAGAGATTTGAAAAGCTCATTCGGCCAAAGTCGCAACGTTTATCGATTAATTCGAAATTGCCCAGATGGTTGCTCCACAGGAGTGAAAATAGGTACCGGTGTGGAGTCATAAAATTCCTCGACTTCTACGGAGACCGCCTGAAATGATTGTCTTTCTGATATTTATATATGCTCCATCTCCGAGTCTCCACTAATGCGGAAGGTTGGCGGAAGGGTTCCAGAATCTAAGTCTTCCTGGTAAGAGTTCGGGAAGGTTGGGCGCTCCACCACTCGTGGGTCCCATCAAATTGTTGTCGTCACACGTCGGCCATTATTACATGCCAAGCCAGTCATCTCAATAGACGCGGTCACGTGATATCCGAAGACGCGTTTGTTACGTTTGTCCCATCACGTGGCATGGAACCAAACCACACTAGTCTCTTTCCTGACTTTATTACTACTTGCAATTACTGCTCTCACGACAACCGGTAGCGATGTCTACTTGGAATCTCGGAATGGGCGACGTCTCAGACGAGACTCGCGCCTTCAAGGATAAATTAACGAGCAAAGGTGAGTAGCAATCGCAAGGCAAACAGAAATGTGGCTTCTAACGGCCCATAGATGCACAAATTGCTGCCCAACGAGATCGGTTGGTAAAACAAGCCGCTGACTATGACGAACTAAAGGAAAGACTCAACGAAGCCCTCCATAAGGTCCTATCTCATCGGATTTATCCTCGGAAGTCTAGACTAACGGAAAACATTCTCTAGCTCACATCCGAAACCCAACGAGCACTCCGCCTTGAATCCGACCTCCAACAACGATCAGAGGATCTCCGAAACGAAAGAATAGCCTCTGAAAACGTCAAGTCAGCCCTCGCCACTGCCCTCGACAACAACAAGCAAACCAACCTCGAGATGCGCCAACTGGAGGGCACCCTTGAACGTATTTCACATACCTCCGACGAACACAATACACGTGGGGCCAAGCTCGAACGAGAGAAGGCGATGCTGGAAATAAGAGTGAGAGAATTGGAGGCGAACTTGCGGGAAGTTGCACAGCCAACGCCGACGACTACCCCTGCTCGACGAGCTGCTGCAGCGAGAGGTCGTTCGTCCTCGCTATCAAATTTCCGAATAACGACACTCGAGCAAGATCTTGTTGAAGCACGGGCTTCTCTTGCCAAGAAGAATACCGACCTGAACGCCCTGAGCCAGAAGCTCTCTCAGGTCCAGGAGGATCTCATCAAGGTCGACAACGAGAAAGTGGCCATAGAAAGGAAATGGAGCTCGCAAGTCCAGGAGCTTCAAGCTTCTTTGGAGGAGAAGGAAGAAGAGTTGGGCTATTTGCGAGAGCAGGAAGGAGATGGTTCCCGGGAGGAAGCACTGCTGAGGAGGATTGAGGAGGACGACGCCAAGATCGCGGCGTTAGAACTAATGTTGAGAGGTGCCGAAGATTCTCAACAACTCAAGGAGAGAACGCAGCGACTGGAGGCTCAATTGAAGGAAGAACGACGACGACTGGCATCAAGCGAAGAGAACCAGATCGAACTGGTGAGAGAAAAGGAGGCGACTCTCGACGAACTACAGGAGTGCCGTCGCGAGCAATACCGGCTTACCAAGGAACTTAATGAGAGGAAAGCTCGAGCCCATGCTATCAGTCAAAAGTAAGTCTAATACCTTACAAACTCGTAACCAACTAATGACCCAGCATTAGGGCAGCAAAATCTCTCCAGACATGCGACGATCCACTCATGAACGACGACTCTTGCCTCATAGACATGGACACTCTCGAACCCCGATCCATGGCTCCGCCTATCTCAACTGTCACCTCCCGTCCAGAAGCCGACGCAGACACTATCACCCAAATCGAACGTCTCCTCCTCGCTATCGACAGACTGCGCGGAGAGAGGGACAACCTTCGCCGAAATGTCCAATTTCTCGAATCTGAATCGCGATTCGCCATTGAAGCTTTGGAAGCCAAGTTATCGGCATCGATGTCCACAGCAGGTGACCACACCATGGCCACTGTTCAACAACTTAGGGCGCAGATTGATGATATGCGTGCTCAGAAGGCAGATGTGGATCGCGCTAAAGCTAGTGAAATTAGGAAGCTGCAGCTACATGTGCAGGGCCTCGCCATCGTCCTGGGTCGTGTAACATCAGAACAAGAAACTTCGAGGTCAGAACTATCGCAAGAGACCCGTAACGAACTTAGGAGCAGTCAGGCCAAGCTAGAAGAAAGTCAAGCAGATGTGGAGGATTTGGGTCAGAGGTATGACGTTACGGTTCTCTGCCTAGAGGCTGTAACCAGCCAGCGGGACGATCTCCTGAACCAACTCCAAGCCAAGGATGCCGAATGGGAACAGGAGACCGAGGCTCTGAGGATAGCCGAACACGAAGCCCGCGAGAGGCTCGACGAATTCGAGCGCGAGATGTCTGAGCTCAACCACCACTTGGAGGGAGTAGAATCTGACCGTGACTCTCTGGCACTGCAATTGACCAACCTAACGACGGATCTACAAGTCGCGCAGGAAGAGTTGACGAGTGCCGAGACGCGATATACAAACCTCCAGTTCCACCAGCTATCCTCGATGACGAACAACGAAGCTACACGCACCTTGCGAGACCATATCGAAGAGCTGGAAATGCGCGTTATGAGACGAACGGAGCAGATAGGGATTCATCAGCACGACATTCGTCGGCTTGAGACGAATCTGCGGTTGCAAGAGGAGCGTTTGGGGGAGATGACCATTGAGTTGGAGATGATGGCAGCGCAAAAGGATGCAATGGTGGAGGATTGCGCCGATGCCCGCGAGGCGAGGGACGAAGCTATCGGTCGCGCTGAGGCACTCGAGGAGGAAATGGAGGCCGTCGAAGGACGTAACGAGGAGAACAAAGCCTTGGTCACGAATTTGATTGCGGTCATCGCAGAAACTGTGGCTCGCGCTCGTGAAGCCATCGGACAGGCCAGAGCCCAAGCAACGGGAGAAAACCAGGATTTGTTACACACCCAAAAACAACAAGCAACTCTACAGCAGGAATTGGACGAGAAACTTGTCAGCTTCCTCGAATTGACCAAACAATCCGAAGAAAACCGCGAAGAGCTTCATAAGGTCAGAGTTGCCCTGATCCAATGCCAAACGGAAGCCAAGGAGCTGTCTATCCTCGCACAAAACCTTCAAGAAGAGAAGGCCGCTCTTGAGGCCCAAATTGTTGCTCTCAAGGAACAGGCTGACGAATCCAACATCCTTCAGAATCAGAACAAAGACTTGCTACATCTAATCCAAGAGAAAGAGCGGGCTGGTGCGACTAATGACGATGCCGAACGTGTCCTGGTCCAGGTCAAGCCCCAGCATGCCGACGCTATCGGTAAATTGCAAATTCGTTTGGTTGAAACGGAAAGCGCGCTGGAGGAGCTCCAAACGCGATACAAGTCTTCCGAACAGGATCGCCAAAGAGCAGTCGAGGACGCCAAAACCTCAATGCATGAACTCGAACAGCGTCTTGATGCGACATCGAAGACTTTGGTCGAGCTTACGCAGACGCATGAGCAAGTTGATGCTTTGGAGAAGGAACACGCAAAGAAGATCATTGATCTCCAGGACCAGCTAGACAAGACGTCGATAGCTCAGCAAGACGCTCTCAAATCCCGGGACATTCTCCACACCGAGAATGTGCGTTTGGCGCATGAGATCGACCAGTTGCTGCAGGAGAATAATAGTCTACTGTCTCGCTCTCGGGACGATAAGCTTGCCGTCCAACAAGAACTAGAGAAGAAAGTTCAGTCCTTGCAAGGCAGATTCGAAGAAGAAACACGCCTGCTCCAGATATCTAAGGAGGAAGCTGCAAGACTTGAACACCGCCTGCGGGTCGAGGCCGAGGGCCGTGCTCAAGATCACAAGGCGCATGGAGAGGCATTGTCATCGGCAAACAAGCAATACGAACTTGCCGAAGAATCTATCTCTCAATTGCGAGCTGACCTAGCCGCTCTACAGGACAATTTAGAGGTCAAGCAAGGGTACCTCGCAGCAGCCGAAGAAGAAAAGACAATTCTTCAACAAGATATCACGACCTTTGAAGCAGAGATCCAGAAGTCCAAATCGCTCAGCCGTTTTCTTGAAGCCCAGATCAAGGATAGGTACGGGTACCCTTTCTTTGTCGTGGATCTCTATTTCTAATCAAGGACGATAGTGATCATTTGGTAACAACATTGAAAACCGACCTTGAGCGACTTCGTGCAGATTTGGCTCGTTCAGAGAAATCCTGCAAAGCGGCTGAAGTCAACCTTAGTCTGCAAAATGCGCAACATAAGCGGGAAACTTCAGAATTCCAACGTGAATTATCAGCACTGAAATCACGGCCAAACTTTGAACAAGCCCTTGCTGAATCGGAAGAGCGAAACAACGATATGGAAGATTTGTTACGAGCCAAATGCACGGAAATTGAAGAAAATGATGATCGCGTACTTGAGTGAGATTCTGTTTTGCTGAATGTTGTCAACTCTTTCTGACGCCTGTCCTTCAGAATGTTGAAAGAAAAGAAAAAACTTACGACAAAAGTCGAGTCCCTCAATCGCAAAGTCCAGAACCTACAAGCCAAACTTGCTGCCGCAAAAGCATCAGGTACGGTGGTGGCCCCTCCTATGCCGGAAATACGAGCAACCCCTCCCCCAGTTTCAGCCCCTATTGCTCCTGTGGCTCTTCAGCTATCCTCATCGATCAGCGCCTTCTCCCGACCACGATCTGCAACCGTCGCCTCAACTCCTACGGCACTACAATCCCATAACGACATGCAAATGGCACCTGCCTCACACCGAAAGGCATTTTCGAATCGAGTGGTTTCTGGCCCTTCAAGCCTCCCAAGACCGAAAACCCCGGAGCGACCAAAGACAATCACGCCTGTCTTCAAGGCCCGCACCCCGGAAAGGCGACATTATGTTGATGTGGATCCAATGCCCTCCGCCGTCGTTATTGGCAAGAAGCGATCAGCTCCAGATGACTTTGAAGCATGCGAGAACATGCCTGCCCAAGCCTTCACCCCAGATGCCGAGGATGTGGAAAACAGGACCCCAAGAGTTCGGAGGGTTTTGAACAGTCTGCAATCAGGTTTCACCCCCGTTCGGAATAGCCGACCAACTGTACCGATGCCCTCTCCAAGACGCGCCGCTCTACGAGCATCACCTTTCATCTCTGATATGACGAATAGCCCACATTTCATTCCGCCAATGCCCACTTCGACCGCCAAACAGTCCAATAAACGAAGCTGGCTGGGGAAGATTAGAGGAACATCACAGCCATCAGAAAAGCATTCTGGGATGAGGAGTCTCTTTGATAGAGGAGAACAATCATAACATACCTCTTTATTTTGACGCCCGTGACGTCTCTGCAATCCACATCTATGATACTTACATGTGTAGCACCTCCCACATACTATGCACCGTATGCCTGTATTTCTAGACAATATATGATTTTATGACTTTATCCTTCATTTTCGTGACGTCGTTTTTGAGCGGCTTGGACTTTGCTACATATAGTCAAACCAAGCTTCCTTGCATTTGCTCACTCCCACCATGTTGTCCAAACACCATGACGAACCGGTCCACAGGGACCTTTCTACCGATCTCCACGACGAACTGGACTGGAAACTTGGCTCGCTTCAAACAATCGATATCCCCCTAAATGTCACAACTCTCGCCGTTCAACCCACTGCTGGTCTGCTTGCTGCAGGCAAGTTCTCGAGGTTCCTCGGTCAATGTGGGGTATATGGCTAATCTACTTCTAACCAGGGACTACCGATGGAACCATCCACATATTTGGCAAACCAGGCGTTCATTGCAAAATCAGCCTCCCACAACCCGTGGAGGTACAGTTTCTGCAATTCGCAATCTCGACATTCAACATTGTTTGCATGGGTATGTTTCGGATTTCTAATACCCGGGATTAGACTGACTATTCTCCCAGACGGTAACAACCAACTCCATGTCTATAACCTCCTCGAGTATGGAAGGCCAAAACTTGTTATCTCTGCCCGATTTGACTCAACAAAGTAAGATTTCAAACACCCCTCATCTGGACAAAATGACAAAATGAACCTCTCTACCTGCAGCTCAATAACACTCTCACCTTCGCATTCACATGTTTGTCCTTCAATCCGCCCAACCCCATCCTGGCTTGACCACGAGTATCGTTAGATCTTCCTTGCGACACGAAGTGGAGACATCAAGACGTATGATATGACGTGCCTTCGAAAATCGCCATACAACATACCCAATTTATGGAAGCTGTATGAAGAAAAAATGGCTGCCAATGGTATGCCCTCATTGATACCTGAGCCTGCTCCGTGAGGTTTTCGCTTTATAAAATGGATTTAAATAACATTAGCCTTTGCAGATTAAATGCTGTAGACGTCGTCATTCATCCAAGAAACCTTGACCATATATTTGTGGCATATGCAGGTTCGTTGGCTCACACTACTCTCTTATGGGTTACCGATATACTTCTTTTTGCAGGTGGTGTAATATTGACGAACCTGGTATATTCAAATCATCTTTCATAAACAAACCGTGACACTTTTTTTAGACGGAAAGAACCACCATTCGCACATATGAATTAATCCTTCCACCTGGAGCACCTGGAGGGGCTGGCTATGGTCTAGGAGTCAGCATTTTGATGGAGATATACTTTATTCCTGCACTGACAAACTGTACAGGACATACTCACCCATCGGCGGATGATTGTCATGAGCTTAGCTGTTCACCCATCTGGTCATTTCTTCGCAGTTGGATATGTCGATGGCTCAATTGCATTCTGGGCGGTGGAAGACGACAATAAACCCCTTCTCGTCCGGACGCTGGAAGACATCGATGTCAACCTTGTGGATGCAGATAAACTCGAGACGCATATGGCTGGATCATCAAACTCAAATACTCCACAAAAGATTCTCGAACCAATATTCAAGTTGGCTTGGAGTAGTTTCGCCAACGCTCCCGATCCACGAGGTGGAGACACTGCTCTGGCAATATTGGGTGGCTTAGATGCAAGGAAACCTCCTGGATTGACCACTTTTCTCTTCCCAGCGTTCAATCCCACAGAACCACCTTCAGAACCACCGGCTCCACAAGATTCCCTTCATCCGTTCTTCCGAAATGCCATGCGTCAATCCCTCACGCTCAATAAATCTTATTTCTATGAAACTCGTGGAATCGTCCAAGACTACCTTCTACTCCCTCACAATAGTCCACACTTGGGTGGCAATTTTGATCCCTATGGAATTTTGCTTATAACTGAATATCAGCACACAAGGACCGTCGAAGCCTATCAGTACCCTCCGCCTGGCTTCATACAGACTCCTCAAGCACCTCCGAAAGTTGAAGAAGCCGAATTTGAAGGGGTGGAGGCAGCGGCAGGACTGAGGAGCCCAGCACCCCCAACACCATTGCCAAAATCACCCAGGCACACCAATCCAAACCCACAGTCACTCAGAACACCATTCACCCTCTCTGCAGGCAACTCTGGTGCTTTGGGTGGTCGTCTATTCAGAGTCAACAATGACATATACCAAGACTTGGTGTCCAAAAACACATCTAACGACCTCCTCCTGAGGGGTGGACAGGCCTTTGCCGACACGACAAACGCAACTGAGCTTAAATTACTAAAATACCAGCCCCATAGAATCTTGATGACTTATAACAGGGACTTGAGTGTCCAGTTCTTTAATATCAGCACTCAGCTTACTATTCCTGTCGAGGATGGGCCCCTGGAGCACGACTGGCCTGAGGCGCTTCCTGGGCTGGATATCAGACTCAATGACATATTTGATGATCCAGCCACCGCAGACATTTTGTCGGTTCCCATTGACCAAGTATCGATTCATTCGGCCCAGGTCGCTTTGGAGGCCTTGGAGTGTGCTGTTATTCTGAGCTCTGGGGAGGTTTTGATATATAATTCCGCCGTGAATCGCGCTGCGCCAGCGCCGTCGAAAATTCTGGCAGATACAGAGATTATGCTGTTGGATCACATATATGTTCCGCCAGGGAGAAGACTTGTGCCGTACTTTATTCTTTCTATGAATAAGGGACCTGTGGAAACCTGCGCCTTGTCAGATATCGGTGAGTATATTAAGTCTATGTCTATCAAACTAATGCCTACCTTTAACACTTTTACAGGATTTTTGGCGGTTTCGTATAAGGACGGAAGCTTCATTGTGATAGACATGCGAGGCCCAAAAATAATTTTAACGCGGGGAGCGGAAAAAAAACATCGGCACTCAATAGCATCAGTCAGGCATCTGCATGCTGGAAATCCTCCGCCTAGCTCCACCCACGGCTCTGGACCTGATATAGTGAAGGCTTTGACATGGACAGTAACTTCTCTGGACAAAGGTATTCAGGTGTCGGTTATACCCTTGTTTTGGATCACTTTTAACTCCCTTCTTAGATCCTCTGCTCGCTATTAGGCTAATTGCAGCCCATCAATCCGGGCATGCTGAAATCTATACCCTGTCACATTCAGGAAGTCCCGTCTCTTGGAGTGTCTCAAGTGAATCCGTGCCTTGTAAAGCCATGTCTGATCCTACGCCAGAGAGTATATACATTATGGACAGAAAGACGGGGGCACCCTGGAAGGCTAATCGTGCAAGGTTGTCGGCTTCTCTGAAAGGGTCGCGAGCTGAAGCCCAATGTTTCTTGGTTACGATTGGAGCGAAAGGTGCTCGATGTACGCTCAATATTAATGGAGAAAAGATTGGGAAGGTCGAGTGGGGGAATAAGGTTGGGACGGTGCTGAGTTCACAAATTGTGGAGCACATGGGTATGTTGTCGAATTCTTTTTTAAAGCTTGTTAGCGGCTCATGAATTGCTCAAGACTCTCGTGCTCTCGTTGTTCAGACTGACAAACATGACGCTTTGGTATACTCATTGCCTCATCTCGAACACATACATACTGTACAACTTCCGCCCATGTCTACGCTGTGAGTAACTCCGGCCGCTGCTATTCAAACGCTAAAACAAATCCTGACGAAAACGATACCCAGCCCAGTGGCCATTGATGAAAGCGGCGATTTTATTGGATGGACACCGCATTCTCGGTCGGGCGGAGTCATTCAGGTGGCAACATACGGCACTTTCTTCGACGTCCGACGCTCATTTGGACCTCCTGATTTTGATTTTACAAGCACTCGTGGCTTTGTATCTCCTCAACCACAACCTGTATCTCTCGGCCCTGCATCTCTCCTTGGATCCTGGTTCTCGTTCAACCAGACAATATCAGGAGATCAGGTTGATGAATTATGTACGTCATGCTGGAGGAAACCCTCTCTTCCATTTCCCCCCCCAATTTTTATTTCTCGTCACAACGTTGCCACTGATTCTGTTTTATTTCATCTTATCTGCAGTGGGCGGACCGAACAGGCCTATCCCTGAGAAACCCCAATTGAAGAGCGGTACCTCAACAGAGGAAGGTCTCGCTAGCACAGCTGCAGGGGCAGCCGCGGGTATCGCCGCAAGTGCCTCGGCGATGCAGTCGAATCTATACAATAGGCTGGCGTCCGCGGTCAATGAAAGAGGGTACGTATGTTTCTCGACAACTCAAGCTTTTAGCTCCGGTATAGAGAATCATTGAATATATAGGCAACTCCTCAACGATCTCAATGAGCGGTTTAACTCACTTGAAGAGGGCAGCAGGAATATGGTAGCGCAGGTAAGAGACTCCAATATACTTTACAATCTTGGCTTACTAACAATTTTAGACTAAACGGTTGGCAGCACAGCAGACGGCGAAGGGGTGGTTTGGATTTTGATTTGTATTTCTCTCTTTAATTTAATTGGGGAATCCACGCCGACTCTAGGAAGAAATACAATGTACAACATTACTGGATGAAAAAAATTCGCCATATCATCTTTGGAATCATGCAAGGGTGTCCCTTCCACTTCAACTATTCACCCCTAACCAGCAATGAACATATCAGTCGAACCCGCTATCAACTTCTTCCTCTCTCGTTAAGCATCTCAAGAAGCCTCGCCCGTGATTGTCTTCTGGTGACTGTTGCGGAGGTATTCCACGGCATATCTCGAATACTATATCTCAATTGTGGTGGCTTCTGCATAAGAAATAGTGGCAGTGTTCGTTCTTCCTCATGCGTCGAGTATCGCGAGAATGTGTCAGGATAGGTAAATAAGTTGGGCAACACAGAAACATCCTTGCATAGCGTCCTGATGAATGATCCTGATGAATGATCCTGAGAGCCGAGGTCCGGAGGCGCGTCAACGCGATAGTGACGGCAATTGCCGGCCCACAATGGTGCACGCCAGGGGGTGTTCAGCGGAAAAGTCCGAGGCTCCCACCGCATGGGTCGTGAACCCATCAAAACTCTCGGGGTCCTTGTCCAAATTTGGTATGTACGCCAAATATGGAAGAAGATCAGATTGTGAGAGCGCCGATATCAATCCCCTTCTCCATCTCAACCTCTACTACTGGCCTCGTATACTCTCCTACAATGCCAAAGAAGGATCCTGAATACCATCTAACATCTTACCATCCAGTACAGTTGGTCTATCTGATGCTTCCTGGAGGTGGAAGGAAGCCTTTTGAGGTTTATCAAGATCTTCAACTCGACAAGGAGATCATTCAGTGCGACAAGTGTGATAAATTTCTTCAATTGCCCAAAAATAGGAACATTAAGATCTTGGACAATCATCGTGATAGCGCTGTTTGTGGGAGGTCAGCGGCTCGCCGTGAAAGGAGGAGAGTGGAGGAGGATGAAACCATTCGGGCCAATGCGGCACTTCAAACATTTTCCAATCGGCAAAGCCGCCACAGTCATTCTCTCTCCGTCGGTATGTATATTTAAGTAATATTTGTTTAAAGAATTTAGCACATATCCACCTACATAACATATAGGCACTTCGTCCGGAACCTCTCTTTTCCAGTAAATCTGGGAATTGGAAAGTGCGGCAATGTGTGCGGCGATCGTGTGCGGCGGCAAAATCCGCCAGGCAATAACGTGACCAATTTCACCAAGTCCCATGACTTCAATTGGACGCGTCTCGCAAA
>Ga0307513_10003711_pt1 | contig 20645 bp, 23 predicted proteins | sample 15_EM_MG_FD_202174 | JGI IMG/M metagenome (GOLD analysis project Ga0307513, IMG submission 202174) | Populus trichocarpa ectomycorrhiza microbial communities from riparian zone in the Pacific Northwest, United States - 15_EM | ecosystem: Host-associated > Plants > Roots > Unclassified | place...
AGTGGAAAATCCCACTCGGTTTCTGTCATGTTGGAAAACATGATGATACCCGGTTTCGACCCAATCGGAAACCACAGAAAAGCCCTTTCTGGACTGGTCCTACACTTTGGAGAGGCCGGGACTGGGACGCAGCCATGTGAAGCTGCGTACCTCGGCCTCTCCAGAATGGAGGGATTCCAAGCTCCGGAGATCAAGGTTTATGTCTCGCCAACCTCTTTGTCCAAGATGAAGGCCGTTTACAAACGTCTTGGGCTGGATGTCGAGGTCTCACCGTTGTTATTCACGCAATCAGAGCTGGATGCAAAATCGTTCCTGTCACTCATGGCGGTTGGAACTACCTCTACCGATCGCACGCCCCTGTACATGAAGATGGTCCTTGTATGTTTCCATCGAGTTCGTGCTGGTCTGTCGCTAATATGGTCGTAGATGATACTGCGGGATATCGGTGCTGAGAAATTTTCTTACACCAAGTTCAAGTCCCGCTTGGATGTTGTCAAAACGAAGTTCAACCCAGACCAACTTTCTGGACTTGAACAAAGAATGTTACTCCTAGAGTCCTTCCTGGAGAAGGACTCGAGGAGGACGTTGATTGAGACTAGATTTAATCAAGGGCAACTAACGATTATCGATTTGACGGATCCGTTCATTGACGCTGGTCAGGCCAACGCATTGTTTGAGATCATCACAAGACTCTTCGAGCGTGCTAAAGTTGACACGGGGAAGGTTCTGGTCGTGGACGAAGCCCACAAGGTAGGTCGATTCTCCTTTGTATGGTTAGTTATTGCCGATTAACGTTGCTCCTGACAGTACCTCTCTGAAGGGACACCCCTCGTCGATTCCTTGATGACAATGACGAGAGAGCTCCGTCACACTGGAATTCGCATCATCATCAGCACACAAGGTAAATTGACTTTGATCGGCTTGGGTACCAACGTGTTGCTCACACATTCGCAGAACCAACATGTGTTCCGCCTGTGCTGCTCGACCTTTGCGGAGTTGCCATTATGCACAGGTTTTCAAGTCCTGCCTGGTGGAACCATGTTTCAAAACATTTCTCCGGAAACTTCGACGTTGGTGACATTCCCGCATTCGATCGAGTGGTTACCCTGCAAACCGGGGAGGCCATAATCCTTTCTCCATCTGCATTCATCACATCGGATGAAACGGCCACTTTGCAAACCCTCGGACGTCGCTATTTCGTTGCTCGTACTCGAGATAGGGTGACGAGAGATGGCGGAGCGTCCATGCTCGTACTTTGATCGTTTCGTGCAGAGCTCTTGGTTCCTAATTGTATACAGTATACCGCACTATCAGAATAATACTTGCATCCCATTTCCAGTGATCACGAGCGGATCTGTACCGTGGTGGGTATTTGACACGTTCTTCGACCCTACTTCTCGTAGTTGGCTCTCTTCGAACGCCCGGCTGTGAAAACCTGTGCACAAATGCGACCCCTTGAACTAATCAACGAACTCTCCATCAAACGGGATTGACTTCATCCCTTCAGCAACTTGACGCGGCGTACATCGGTACGTGCCCGCAACCCACGGCACCTACACGCATATCAGTCGCGAGCCTCGTACCACACCAGGGGGGAATGCGCACCAAGAATCAATACATATCTTCCATTGTGCCCAGCCATACGATAAACCAACTTGATCTTCTCTCTGAGGGCACGAAGGTCCGAGCTATCCACCAACCTGGCATTCAAAACTTCAGGATCACGGGGCGCAGCAACAGTGAGAACGGCAACGATTTCCCTCTCATCGACCAGGAGATCGGCGCGGGGGTCATCTAGGTCGTCGATGAACTGAGTATCCCAGACCATCATCCAGTCCAAGAGTCACCATCAACATCATTCACGCTCACGCGTCCCAGAATGGACTGCGAAAGCGTTAAGCAGTCTCTGGCAGCTTCCTCGGTTGAGAATCTGGAAGTCACTCTCGAGTTCTCTGATAGTGTGTAGGGTGAGACCGGTCAAATTGGTGATTGGAGAACGAAAAAAAAGCGATAGTATTGTCTCCGGAACCCCTACGAATGTGCATCGAGGAATGATTTGTGAATAGAACTTCCCAGAATCCCAAGACATTTATTCTGCTTGGTTGTTGCCATTCGAGTACATAGGTTGTACCTCGAAAACTCATAACAGTCGTTCGGCGTCTTGACGTCGAGTCACCGGTGTACCCAGCAGAAGAGATGAATATGTTCGGGTAAGGGGTGAAGGGTGTATCAATCCTATCGAATCGAAGCAAAGGTTTGAGCCAATAAGCGACAAAGAGCCTTGTTGACCAATGGGCTTGCGTTTAGGGGCAAGTGCCGGGAGTGATACAGGGTGGGATATCTCTGCCGAGGGACACAAATGTGGCCAAATATGCCACCACGACCTGGGGAAAGGATTTGGAACGAAGAGAACAAGGAATTCTATTTTGAAACGGCGTAGAAAATCGGAAACCCTATGAGCTGGGGTCAACGACCTTCAACTAAAGGGAGAGTACAATGGTCCGTTAGACGATGCACCTTCAGTCCGTGAAAATAAACAAACCTGGAGCCCATGTAACCCAGCCATGTCGTCCTTGAGAACACCTTTGATTGTCCGATGCTGTTTGAGGATCGGAAGTCCCTTGAGCTTTTCGCTCGCAATTGTAATGGCATAGAAAGAACCACAGCCACCTAAACACAATGCGCGTGCGGCAAGGTCCGATGGTTCAGAGTCCCACAGCGGTATGTGTTGGTAAGCACGAAACGAAACAACAGAGGAAATATACTGGGTACCGACCTGAGACGTCCTGGACAAGGAGTTCAGAAGGTTCCAGCTCCTTTGTCAGCTTGTCGAAGATGTACTGTTCGCCCTCCGTCAGTGAGGGCGCGTTTGTCGCGGGGGCTGTTTGCTGCGACGCGTAGGTCCTCAAGAAACCATTCACAGTGGAGGTTTGCCTGATAGGTAGCCTGAGTAAGCGAAACATGGGTCTCCGATGATGCGAGGGACGGGGTGAATACGGACGGACCGGGGCGTCTTCTCGATCATTCCTTCCGCCTCTCTCCCGACCCGTCCGTTGACCCGCGACCAGTCGGAACGGAGGAATTTGTCTTCTCTCTCTCAAATCCCCGTCATCCGTCTACACCATGCTCGGGTGGCCTTTGCGGTGGAAAGGCATTGCGAAGGAACTGTCGTCGGTCGTTTCTTCTCAACGGACGGCGTTCAACCGCAGCACATCTTCGTTCGGAATTGGCTCCAGGTGTCAGACAAACGGTCTCGCAAAGACGCGTTCTACATGGTCTTTCCCTAGACCATGTAGGAATTATTCCGCGTTGTCGCATTCTCAGACGCCTGCGTCCTCAATGGTTAACGCGACTGTCCCCAAGTCCACGCGTATGGATCCGCGATTCTTCTCTTCCAACACCAATACTGCCCAAGGCACGAACCAATTACCAGTACTGTCGTCTCCTGGAGTTGGAGGGTGGTTGATGGGATCTGCGGGATTGGTTTTTGCGGTGATTGTGGTTGGTGGTGTCACTCGTCTCACTGAATCTGGTTTGAGTATCACAGAGTGGAAACCGATCTCGGGCACGATACCTCCGCTTAGCCAAGAGGAGTGGATGGTAGAGTTCGAGAAGTACAAGGCTACCCCAGAGTTCAAACTGTACGTGGCTCTTATTGACCTTACCAGCCTCGACTAAAGGATGGCACCTACAGGTTGAATCACTCCATGAACTTGGAGGAATTCAAGAAGATTTTCTACATGGAATGGAGTCATCGCGTTCTCGGTCGTATTATCGGCGTCGCATTCGTCCTTCCCCTTGCGTACTTCGCCGTACGCAAGAAATTAACCGCGACCCTCCCCAAGCACTTGACAATGATGGCACTACTTTTGGGTTTCCAAGGCGCGCTTGGATGGTACATGGTTAAATCGGGTTTGGAGGACTCGTTGATGGAATCACCCAACGCTGTTCCGCGAGTGTCGCAATACAGGTTGGCAGCGCATTTGGGCACGGCATTCTTGCTGTATGCGGGCATGTTTGGTACCGGACTATCCGTCATGTACGATTGGCGATTTGCCAAGAAGGGGACCTGGAGCGGTATGACCGACGGTGCTGCTTACGAAAAAGTGTTGGGAAATCCTTTGGTCAAGACCTTCTTGCGAAGGTCGAAGGCATTGACCGCGTTGGTCTTTGTCACTGCGTTATCTGGTGCATATAATGCGTACTTCTGTGGGCATGGGGGCTGTTGCTAATTTTCGGCATTCGTGGTGTATAGGTGCATTCGTCGCGGGTCTCGATGCTGGTCTCCTGTACAACGAGTTCCCTTTGATGGGCGGGAGGCTCAGCCCACCGAAAGATGAACTCTTCGACCCTGCATACGCCAAGAAAGAGGATAAATCGGACCTGTGGTGGCGCAATATCCTGGAGAACCCCATTACCGTGCAGTTCAATCACCGTTGCCTCGTAAGCAGCTTTCGATTTGCTTCCACGCTCGGTGCTTACGCACCTTTCAGGCTATCACGACTTATGTCTCTACTGGTCTCCTTTTTGCTTCGTCCTTGAACCCCAGGACGAGAGCGGTACTTACTCCAATGGCCAAGAGAATGGTCAAATCCGCCTTCCTTATGGCGAATGTCCAAGTTGCATTGGGGATCTCTACCCTCCTTTATCTCGTCCCCATTCCCTTGGCGGCTTTGCACCAAGCTGGGAGCGTTGCCCTTCTTACCACCATGATCCACCTGTTGATCAGTCTGCGCCGACCGGCTGCGGCTGCAAGACTCTGGCGTCAAACCAACCTTGCGAAAACGGCTGGGAATGTTCATCCTTAATAATATATTCTGCTCCTTCTATTTTGGATTGATGCACACGCCATACAGGGTCTTATTTCGCGTTGTACAAGAGTATAATATTCCCAAACACATCCCGTGGGAGGGGTGGCCTAATAAAACACGCATCTCAGCTCATCTTTTCAATTATCGGTCATTTGGATATCAACGTCTCCTGCAGTGGGCGGGGGAGCAGTGACTGGCGGTGCTTCAACCTCTTTGGGGACCATGGACTGCAGGTAGACGTCAATTTTCTCGTCTTCGAGGATACGGAAATTGCCCTCCGCAGAGACTCCCGTCTCGTGTGCGCCTGCTGGACCGAGGATACCTATTGAGGTGTTCTTGATAGAGAGTTCCTTATCTTGTTGGAGGGTTTCTCGGAGGGCATGGAGACCATGAGTGATAAGTTCTTCTAGCGGGCCTGTGATACGGCCAATCGGTCCTAGGTCAGCGACGGTAGCCCAGAGTTAGCGTAGGGAAAGTCACGAACAATCTGCGAAACTCTCGTAGTGTTTTTCGAGATAAGTCTTGGCACTCTGGCTCCTGGCACCGATGGACATGGCAAAGTACTCATACGAGTTGCCCGAGGGTGAGAATTCGTAGATGTGCGGGCCAGTTTTGTCAAGTCCGATCACGAGGAAACCAACACCGTACGGCCTACGTCCGTACTCCTGAGTGTTAACCTGTGCCTCTTGATAAAGACATTAGAACATAGTGCCAGAGTTGAATGTATAGGGTTCGTACTGTCCGCGATGGAGGAGACGAGGCGATTAGCAGGAATGGGACGGTTGTAGATCATCCGTTCAGCCATGGCTTGTTGCCGCATGAAATTACTAGGAGAGATATTAGGACGTGAGAATAAATGCCGCAGGGAGCATACCTCAGCACGCGAGCGTCAGATGTCAGCCCTGCAATCGCAATTCCAACATGATCATCTATGCGATACATCTTCTGTTGATACGAAGCCAACTCTCCAGTGGATCGCTTCGGACAATCAGGACCTGGGATTCAGAAGCGATGGTTCTAGCACACCTTTAGTGCCAGAAGAATGGCATGGGTCTTGGAACGTAAGCCCACGGCTGCTGATCCCTGCTTCACGGCCTCCAGGGCGTATTCGACCTGGTGCAGACGTCCCTGTGGGGAGAAAACGGTGTTGTCCGAGTCGTAAGTATTCCTGAACTGGGCTGGACGTCAACAACACGCTCAAATCAAGTGCAATCCGACTCGCCATGGCCTGAGGCTGGAGTGGACAAAGGTGAGATTTAGCTGACGCGTAATCCGACCAAGGCCTCGTTCTCTTTCCTTTTTCGTGCAGACATCCACACTCCGCTCGGCGTCTCATCTCTTCCTTCGACGTCGACTGACTCGCTGTCGACAACGACGACGATTCGCAGCTGTCTTCAAGGGACGGTCTCGAAAGGCTCTCACTCTTAGAGGTTATGCAAAAAAATCCTTTTTTGCCCCCGTCATCGTACAATCCGCAACAGCCACCGCTGCCTCCTGGGCCTCCCCCTCAACACCCGCCCCAGACGGATTATTCTTCCTACTGGTCCTCTACCGCAAGTCACAGTCACGGTCAGCAGTCTGGTTCCGGAACTTATAGCTCGCAATGGAACCCTCCCCAGCCGTCCCAGCCACCGCGTCCTCCTGCTGAGCAATCTGCTCTGTATGCGAACTACGGTTATGGTGGTAACCAATCTTACTGGCAGCAACAGCAGCACCAACGCCAGCAACAGCCTTACCAACCTCCACATCCGCCATCAGTTCCCCATCCTCCTCCCCATCCCCCCGCGCAACAGTATTCGCAATACCAACCACAAACCTCCTACCAGCCCCAACCTTACGTTCCTCATGCCCCTGGACCCCCACCCATTCAGCAGTACCAACCACAGCCACAGCCTCTGCAAGCTCAATCGACACCGCCGTATTTCCCTCAACAACCCCGCCCCCACCAAAACCAACCGTCACGCCAAGGTTCCCAACAATTCCAACAACCGTCTGCGAAACGCCCGCGGTTTGAGAGTGGCTCCAGGAGCTCCCAACAATCCTCCCCATTCCCCCCGCCGAACCCGGTGCCCCCTCACTTTCTCCAAGCGCAACACACCTTACCGAACTACATACCGCCTCCTCCAATCCAACAACCCATGAATGCACAAAACCGTGGCGGAATGCGAAACAACGAGCGCGGGCGGACCAACAAGTCTGGATCTATGAATGCAAACCGGAATCGTCCTCCCGGTCAGCAGAACCGCGGAAACTTCCCGAACAACCAGAACCGCAGGAACAATCTCGGAGGGAACCAAGGCGGCGGCAGTTTCCGCAATCAACAGCGGCAGAATAATCTCGGGAATCGCGAGCATAACAATCGTTCCTTCAACGCTAGCCAGCAGCAGCAAGGTCGCGGACGGAACAACCAGCGGTCCGGAAGGAACGACGGAAGCTTCATCGCACGCGGTTCTAGCACTAGTGCTAAGAAGGAAGAAGTGAAGCGGGCTATGACTGATTTCAAGCTGGTCGGCATTGAGATCAAGCAGCTTGGCTGGACTTGGGGTGTCATCCCCCCCCCACAGAAAGCCGATCTTGCTGCTGAACCGAGTCGTGAACCTCCTGGTCCCGTTAAAGCCGAGGTGGATAAGGTCTCCTCTGAGAAAGAGGCTCCTCAGTCTCCTTCGGATACGGGTCAGGACAGTTCTAAGGCCGATGTGAAGGTAGAACCTTCCGAGATAGACTCGTTGCCCCCCAAGCCGGACTTTGGTCTTCCACCTGTCCCGCATACAGGGGATTCCTCTGTCATTCCTTCTCCTCCTTCCCGCGTTCGCATCTATTTCCACACTCCTGTCACCCCTAAAGATTCCATGCCCATTCCTCACGCATCAGCTGTTCCTGTTGATCTTTCTGCTCTCGCGACCTCCCAGGGTTCTCCTCGGAAAGGCAAGCGAAAGAGAGTAGACGATGAAGAGGATGACGATGCGGAAAACCGCGCTTCGCATCCGCCTGCTGCATACCCGGACGATGCTGTCAGTGTAACTGCTCATCCTGATCGGGATTGTTTCAGAGGCAGTGCCGCGCCTAGCGTTGGGGAGTCCACCAGCGAGGGCGACTGGCTCATGGCTGCAATCGGCGAGGACAGCAACGAGGGGGACGGGCCTGATGCTTCTCATCGTCCTATACATGACAGTCACATAGTGAATGGTAAGCTTGACGTCTTTTCTCTCCATCCCGTTCTCGTGGGCGTGGATGAGTCATCTCTTCATTGCAATTCCGGCAATTCCCCTAACTTGGTTTTGTCTCCTTTAAGGTGCCGATAACGATGAGGCTGACGATGGTGAAGTCGAGCGGACGATAGTCGGTCCTCCTGATGACTCTGCCTATCCAGAAGATGAGAAGGCACCTGGTCTCGTACGTACCAGTGGCTTGGTGTCCGACTACATCCCCCCACCATCCGGTGATCCCCCTGGTCTTCCGACAGGAGATCCTTCGATTGTTGACGATGTTTCTGGTGCTCCAGACGAGGAGCAAACGCAACAAGATCATCCCGTTCAGACGGACGGAGAGGACGAGGACGAGTCTCCGGATTTTGTCGCTTTTCCCGATGACCAGTCCTCTGTCCGTGACGAGGACCACCGCTCTGCTTCCCCTGAATCTCATGTCGCTTTCGATTATGGGGCGTTCGCCCACAGGAGGTTGGGCCCTGCGGCGTCGTTCGCCTCTACCGTTGCGGGGAACGATTCACAGGAGATTTCGTTCTCTGAATATGGTTCGACGCTTGTGAACGAGGATGCCATCATGTCTACCCAACAGAAGGGTGCTCAGACAGCTGGGGGTCCCGCCCGTGATTCACTTTCACCCACATCGACTCTGTTGACCGCTGGTCAGGAAGTGGGAGACTCGGCTTTGCAGGCTGGGGAGTCAAAGATGTTATCGGCCAATCGGCTGGCGATATCTTATGCTTCGGCGAGCCGGAGGATATTGATCGATGCTAAGATTGTGGACACTCTCAGAGTATTCCGGAGGGAACATCGGATTGAGATCGGATTCAACGTCGAGAAGGGCGACGAGACCGAGATCAAAGGTATCATTGTAAGTACCCGCCATTGCAATACCAACCCCGGAAGTCTAACTAATTTTATCCAGGTTGAAGTACTATCTGAGGCTTCGAAGAAGTACATGCCTTTGCAACTCGTCTCGGAGGCTTATGAGTCAGACCCTATGTTCCCACCTCTGCTTACTGCCAAACTCCCGACCAAATTGAGTTTGGTGATCCACTTGGATACTGAGAAGCCGATTCCAGAAGCGAAATGGGTCAAGACCGGAGATGTTCATGAATGGGTCCGATCCACCTTTGGTCGAATATTCTCTGACGCTAGCGAGGGATGGGAGAAGAAGATTGTCATTCAAGACCCCGATCCGGTAAGTCGGCGTTTATCCGGAGTGACGTCTTGGATCTGCTGGGGCTGACGTATCCTTTTCTTTTCCAAGGCACCAACAATCAGGAGCATCCTGGATGGATGGGCTGTGAACGGGAACGTCGGCTCCCAGACCGAACGTCAGAGGTTCGTGAAAACGCATCTATCAGAGATGGACAACGTTCTGGAGATTCTCCTGCGTCTAATTCGCGGGGAACGAGCGACTGCGTTCCCTCAGTCGAACGCCACCGTCGCTGCCACTCGGAATGGTGTACCAGGTCCCCTTCTGGCCGCAATTGAAGGCCACGCACACGGCACGCAGCAAACGCATGTTTCCCTTGCGGTGCTCGCGATGTTCCGAATGCTCGTGGAGTTCGCCAGGCGGGCGGATGGGGATAAGGGCAAAGGGGAAGTGGAGGAGAGGGTGGGAGAGATTATCCGATGTTTACCCGTTCAACTCCTGCACAAGAGCGTGGAAGGCATGTTCAAAGAGTGGAAGGTTGAGAAGAAGGGAGGGAACGCCGCTGGGAGATGAACTGATTTTTTCAAGGTATCATCGAACCCGTTATTTCTTCTGAAGTTCTGTGTTCCCTTTTTGTTGCTCTTCGTTTGCTCGTTTTGTCGTCGCTTTTGTCAAGTAGAATAATTTGTCAACCGTTGTAAATATGCATAGTCCTTTAAAGTACATTAAAAGACAAGCAAGAGCGCTTTATTTTCCTGACCTCGGGTGGGGTGGGGACCTGCATTCTTGAGCACGCACGACGTCATCTCGCTACGCATTTGGCTGACGCGGACCCCCATGATCATCGATCATCTCCCGGATGACGGACCCTGGATGCGAATCTCCACTGAACCACTGTCATGAGACGAGGCTGTCCACAGTGGGGTCTCGTGAGGCATTCAAGTGGATCTCCTGAAATCGCTGGCAGTTCTGACGATGACGCATCTCCGTCCACCCTCGACGTATAAATACGGGGCGTATCTCGGGCAACCCTCTCTCTTCACCTACCAACACAACTTCCAACTTAACAGCTCAAAACCCTAATCACCCTCTACATCCCATCCTTTGACAACCCACACAAACATCTCAAACACAATGCCATTCTTCTCTTCTTCACCCCGTCGCAGCACTCGTGTCACCTCCACCTCCACGAGGAGGAGGACCGGGTTCAGGAACCCGTTGAGGCGACGCGACCCAGATCGTGTCGCTGGAGGATTCAAAGCCGCGCTTTCGAACCCCAACACCACCCGTAGTGGGAGGAGGAACGCCAAGCGGGAGCTTCGTATGATGGTGAGTTGAGAACCGTCGCCGCGAATGTACGGACGCTGACTGACACGTTGTGTATGCGTTTCGTGATTTCATAGGGCCGGGGAAACGAAACTCATGTTCCTTTGATGACCAAGATCAAGCGATCCCTTGGGATAAGGAGCTCGCACAGACGCACCACCCCCGTACACTCCGCAACTGCTTCGAGGACTCGCGCTCGAAGGGCCGGGTTTTTCCGCCGTCGAGTATGAGTTCTGAGAGCCTCCCCCCCCCATTCGTCCGGCTCGGTATGCACTCGGTTCTCTTTCCCAACCGAACGCCTAATGCCCAACGCTGCCGGTCCGGTTGTCACCCCCCCCCCCACTCTTCGCCTTCGCCCTTGATGTGGACGTTGTCCTATATGCCCCCTCCTCTCCTTCTCCTACCCTAAAGCCTTACTTATACCACTACCCCATCTTGATGTATCCACTTGATCGACTGTTCCTACGTGTAGCGATTAACAAGTGATTGTAATTCTGATTCCCAAAAACTGTTTCAAAGACGCGAACGAGCTCGTCCTGTGTGAATACACCACAGGTTTGGTTCCTTCCAACGCATCCGAACTGAAAGCGGGATCAGGTGGGATGGATACCCCCACATACTGAGAAGTAGCGGGGTAGGGACAGACAAATTCGAACACCCCAGGTTACCGGCAGTGAAGACAGTATATGCAATTGACGTATGATTTAGCCTTTACAGCTGTATGGAGGTATTTCTATGGAGTATGGTTATGTAAAGCGAATGAAATATGGTATGCAGATATGGGCGGGGAGACAGCAAGTATAAATGGAGGGGGCAGATAAAGGATGTAACGCTCTTTGGGAGGAAGAGAGGAATGGGGCAGCGATATCGAAGAACACAACGAGAAAGGGGCGTCCAGTCGACCCTTTCATTCGGTTACCTGGTCTGAGAGTGGGAAGTCAATACGCATCGGAAGTAGCATGGTTTCCGGGGGCTTACCTCCGTTCATTGCTGCTTCAATCCGTCGGAGGAACTTCCTAGTGTTATCTGCAGCATTCTTGGCCCCGAGTTTGTCAAACACATCGATGGCGCACAATGACTCAGATTTTGCCTCTTCAAATCTATCTTGTTTAAACCAAATGCGGGCCTGCATGTCGATTGCGAAAGCCAGGTGGTGTGCATTAGTGACCATCTGCGACTTGGCGCGTCCAATGTGAGCGTTTGCGTCGTCGAACCTGTCTTGGTCAGAAAACAGCCGCGCCAGGCAGTAGTGAATCCAAAACGACCGCCCGTTCCAACCGAAAGTGGATGCGATTTTAAGGGCTGCCTCGTAATGGTAAATGGCCTTCTCCATCTCGCCCTTGGACCGATACACATTTCCAAGGACACGATGACAATCGGAGACCAGGGATTCATCACCATTCTCCGGGAGGAGATCGATAGCGCGAAATGCGGCTTTTTCTGCAGCGTCGAACTGATCGCCGTCGTGCAACACCCAAGCGAGCTTGCTCGAACACCGTGCTTGTTCCACCGTGTCGCCGAGCCGCTCGTAAATCTTCAACGCTTCTTCCGCACATTGTACCCCCTCCTCATAAAGGCATGACACCCGGTTGGCATCGGATAACTCCCTCAATATATGAGCGACCTGACGGTCATCCCCCCGCCCTCTCTCGAGCTCTAAAGCATGGGTGAGGATCGATCTGTGTTCCGCGGAATTTCCAATCTCTCCAAACAACCGCGAGAGCCAGAGTAAGCATGATGGCTTGCAGGGATGGTCATCTAAGAGCTCCTCGATCTTTGGTCCCAGAACTGTGCGCCGTGGTTTGTGCCAACAGAGGTGGTGTATGAAAAACGAGCAAGTTTCCCAGACAATGCGTGAGCTGACATCAATTGTCGTGAAGACATCGAGTAGATGCTCGGCATTCACATCCTCCGACCTAATCCACTGCGTTTCTCCAAACCCAGGTTGGTCAGGATCAGGATGAATCGACAACCGGCAAAAGTAATGGTCCTTGGTCGTGCATAGGAGTGGAGATGATTTCGGATCTTTGGGGCGGAGGTGATCCCGGAGTGGCGCCAGCATCGTGATGAAGCCGTCGCTTCGGTACGTCAGCGAAAGGACACAGAACTTGTCAAATATGTTCTTCCTGCCCGAAATTGTGGGGAACAGCCAATCCAGATTCTTCTCGTCAATCCCTTGAGGGAAAAAGGCAATAACTCCAAGGAGGTCCCGCGCCTCAGGCCCAAGCTCTTGAAACATTGCGGAGGAGAGCGAGAGTTCAATGGCGGTGGCGAGGCTCCTGTTGTGTTCCGTCTGGAGCATATCTGTCCGCCGCTCATCCCACTCGCTGGCCAACCGAGCGGTGTTCCACTTGTTGTGATGCGCCACCGTAGCGAGCAGGGTGATCGACAGTGGATGGAACTCCAGCTGCTCCAGGATGTTGTTGGTCAGATCTGACCGTTTGCCGTGCCTGTAGATCCGATAGAAGGTGTCACGTGCGGCCTCCATCGACAGCGTCGGAATATCGATCCACTCGCAGTCGGGAGGGACGGTGGAGATCCGCGACGTGATACACAGGCAGATATTGCTGAGTTGACTGAGCTCCTCCACCACATCGTATATCTCCTGCGCGTCCGTTCCTTGCGGGTCAAGAATGGATTCTGCGTTGTCGAGAACTATGAGCATTTCCTTGGAGAGGAATGGTCGTAGGGGGGTCAAATCCTCGGGGTTCTCGACACCTGCGCCGATGGCCTTGGAGAGCCGGTGGAGGAAATGAGTGAGCGAGGCGGGGAACTTGTCGCAACGGATAAACCGGCGATCGTCGCCAAATCGTTGTTTGATGCGGTCGTCGTGGAGGACGGTTAGAGCGATGGATGTCTTGCCGATTCCGCCAACACCGATCAGAGCAACTGGCGTAAGGTGTTCTGTGAAACTGACGATCTCCTCGATCAAGTCGTCGCGTCCGAAGAAGATCCTTGGTCGCGTGGGAGGGGATTCTCCAGGTGTGCTAAATGCAAGTATAAGATACTGGACATAACAGCAGTCGGGATCGCTGACCTATTTTGGGTCTGCCCAACGGTAAGTGTGTATTCGGTGGCGGACTACGAGTGACACTCACCGATGGATGTTGACTGCCAACCCCTTCCTGATTTTTCAGCACCTCACGATGGAGGTCCGAAACCATGGCGCGGGTGTCCACAACTTCGCGATGAACTTCAGAAACGATGGCACGAGCTTTAGTGTCATGGCGAGCATCGGAGGAGGTTCCATATGTATTCAATGATGAGGGCGGTGATTCACTAGGTGCACTGAAGGCAGATGTTAGACAGTAAATTCATCAACCGTCCAGATCGCTGACCTGGCATGAGTCTATACAATAATAAGTGGGTACTCGACGACGGGTAAGGCTTAAAGTACAAGTGGTGCTTACCGTCTGGCTCTGACTGTCCTCATCCCTACGGGTTTTCGGCGCGTCGGGACGAACGTCGGAAACAATGACACGGGTGTTCACAACGTCATTCCGAACTTCGGAAACGCCCGCATGGGTGTTTGAGACATCATGAAGGACGTCTGGGACGGTTTCAGTGCTTGAAATATCACGATAAGCATCGGAAGCAAAGGTGTGGGTGTTCCCGACGTCAGGAGCGGCTACGTGTGCGTTCGTCGCGAGTTCGGTCTGGAAGCGGGAAGTTAGCAATGGCCATACAAAAGTGAACAGGACGCACGTTGAAGACCTTAAGAATCCTGGTGAGATCCGATCTCCAGGTGGCGATCGCCTTTTCATCGTTCTTTGCGTGGAGGAGTCGAGACATCGTATTCCGTTTACCCCACTTGACAGTCTTCCCCTGTATCTCCGCTACAGTCCTGCAAGCCAAGGCACAGTAAGTAAGTCGTGCACACGGTCCACCTCTGTTGGTTCACTCACACTGTCAATTGCTCGATCGCCTCGAGGACGGGCTGACTGAACTCATTCGTTTCTCTCTCCTTCATTCCTCGGTCGAGGGCAATGCAGGCGTCGGCACAAGCCAACCAGAGGCCGACACAGTCCACCTCATTGATCACCGTGTCCTGTATACCGCATTAGCCAGCGGTTGATCGACAGAGTCGAAAAGGAAACCCACCTTAATAATAGCGAGAAGAGCCCCAACGGAGCCGAAGGCTACCTTGGCTTGAGTGGTCCTCGAGTCTTCCTTCGCGAGATCGACAGCCTGAATTGCTCCATCCAACGAAGAGAGAGCACCATCCCGTCCTTTTGGCCGTTGGGATTTGGTTGTCATGGTTGAAACCCAAGGTAACTACAAGAAAGAATGCGGCGCGATGCGGCGCGCAGGGCGGCGTGAGGAAAAACCCTGATCCCAATAGAGATGGGCGGCCATTTTTGTTATACCACGGCATTGTCATCGACACCCACCTTCCTCATCCCGAACAATCTCAGCGTGCTGTTCGACAGATTACACCGGCTCCCATGTCATACATAAACCAAGATCCTCGAACAAGACGACCTCCGACGTGGTCTTGCTGTCTTCTGGTGCGCGGAGGACGGCAACTATGGCTGAAAAGGAACGACCGCCGAATTCCGGAGTGTAGAGGCTGCTAAGCTGTAGGAAGGTCCGGACGTCGAGGGGAGGGGTATGTACAATTTACGTCGGCTAATTATCGTGAGGAATTTTGGTGGTGGTATCCGAACATTCAGGCCTAGGCCTTGAACCAGGCGAACCATGTCCCTGGCATTGATCGTGGACGCTTCGAGATCTTTGAGCGCGTCGGTCATGTCCGTGCGACTTGTTTGAGCGGAGGCCTCCGCACATCGATGGAGCCCATCCCGAGCGGCTCATTCACCCTCACCGCGTCCAATCCAATCTCTACGTTCTCGATGTTGTATGTATCCATTATCTAACATTTAACCGTAAAAGAACCGTAGGGGAAAAACATCGAAAAGGACGCTGAAATAAGGTGTGCCTACTAGCTCATGCCCATAATTAAAACAAGACCTCCCTTACGGTCGTGGGGATTGGCTATCCAAGTAGAATATGATAGTGATGCCGCTTGCTCAAGTTCGTGGGAGCGATAAAACATACAGCATACTTGCCGTGAGGGCGAACAACCTCAAACTTCTCGTCAGAGCACCCACCAGCCTAGCCCTCTCATCCCTAAAGGTATAGTTGACTCCCCCTCCATCGCCACGGCCGCCGGGGATCGGATACTCGAGGGGGGGTACCCAGGTATGAGAGGCGTCTTCGAGACAGCGAAGCAATTGTTGGGCAGTTGGTCGATCTGAGGGCGATTTGCTCCAACACATTCGTACCAACCGCCACAGTGCGTCAGAGAAACCCAGGGTCACCGCATGGGGCGGCCTCCTTGGACGCCCCCCTCTCTGTACGACGGATATCACTGCGTAGGTCCCGAGGTCATGAAATGGTCGGAGGCCGGTCAGAACCTGGTGTTGGGTAAACGAAGAGTCATGTGGACGAATGTAATCAGCCCACCTCGTAGATGACCATCCCAAGCGCATAACAGTCCGACTCGCGTGTGGGTGGGGCGCCTTCGCCGGACAAGAGTTCAGGACTCATCCAACAGGGTGTCCCTGCGGAGGCAACGGGGGTATCAGAGAGAGGGATCGAGCTGAGGTCGATCGAGAGCTTCATGAGGCCAAAATCGGCAAGGCGAGCGGTGCCGCCGTCGTCGATGAGAATGTTCGCCTACTTGACTGGTCAGCGAAACCAAAAATGGGTTGCGAGTGCTCGACTGTACCCCTTTAAGATCCCCATGAACAACTCCGAATTCGTGGAGGTAGGTTGCACCGGACATAACCTCGGAGAGCTGAAGGCCATTGAGGATTGTAAGAATAGAAGTCACGAGGAAGCAGCGAGTAGGCGCACCAACTGCAGGCGGTTCACCTCCGGATTGGACTTGGTATATTCGGTCACATTCCCATTTCGCATCCAGTCAGAGACGATACGGAAACACCGGGGGTCCGTGGAGACGGAGACCCCCAACAAAGGCAAGACGTTGGGGTGAGAGAGACGTTTCCAACCTATGACCTCCCGACAAAACCGCTATGTGTAAAATGAGCGACGATAAGTCACGGATGGTATAACCGAGGTACCTTGAAGATCTCTCCGAGCGCGTCTCCTGTCCTGAACTTGAGGTTTTTGATGGCCACGTGACGTCCAAGGTACTCTCCTTCGCTGACGTCCGCGAAGCCGCCATAGGAACGGATATCGCCGACGCATATGAGCTCTTCACGCAGAATATGCGAGCTCGGTAATAACTGGGATGCCCTGCAGATCTTATAGAGTACGTGTATACACTGTCCTCGGAGCTTGTCGTCCAGTTCAGGTAGTGTGAGTGCCTGCATCCATGGTCAGTCTCTCTAGTATAATCGTGCCGCAACTATGCAAAGTCTACCTGATCAATATGGTCGATTACCCCTTGAGCGCCTTCGCCTTGAAGGTTCCTCGCGGCAGCGATTCGGGATGGTGAGTGTATAAGGGTCTGAATGCCCGAGATGGACACGGACGCGTCCACAACATGGGGGGCGGTTACCGGGGGGGACGGGGAAGAGATTATAGATAGGTCGGGTGGTTGTGGATAGTGGATCGTCTGGAGAGGATTCTCGGTCGCATCCATGATCCCACCTTCGGGGTGCGGGAAGAGGATGGGGCGGTGGGTTGTGCTGCCCACATTTTCTTAAATAGCGGGGGGTGAAGTACTTGTTGTAGTACTCGAGTCGTTCCTGGTCACGGGATCAAACGCGTTTACTCAGTTTCCCACACCGGCGCTTGTATGGCGCTTGTCCATTAACCTCCCCAGAAACGGCCAAAGTTTGTTCGGACAGGCGTAATAAAAATCGGTCTACGGACATTCGAAGATCGGTACTGGAGAACGCGAGCCACCTTCGAGGCTCGATCAGGGTCAGTGGAGGGAACGACGCGTTGCTGAAGAAGATTTTTGGCGAACCCTGGCTACGGACACGTCCTCGAGTCTCTTGAAGATCTCTGGACCCGATCCAGTTTAGGCAGACAGTGTTGTGGAGGGGGTGAACCTCAAGGTAGCGGGGGGGGGGTGGTTTTTAATACGAAGAAGGGGACGAGGGCGAGCAAGTATTATGCCAAGAAGGGCGCGAGGAATTCTGCTGTTATTTGGACGTCCAAAAGAGCCACTGGGGCCGTCGAAATGGACGAATTGTCCTATCATCAACGTCCGGTTTGCCTCCACCGCATCTCGCACAAGTGTATTGTCGTTTTCTTTGCAATTTTGTCTGTCATTTCCTTAGTGCTTGTGACCAACGACACAAGATCACCCACTATGCACACCATGTGGTAAGTGAAGGGGAAAATGGATATGGTTCCGCACATCAGGAGATCCAGGACGACTGAGTTCAACAGGCTCTGAACTCGGTGGGTGCCGACAAGTGCTGAAAATCGACCTCTGACCAGAAAATGTTATTTATGAGGGTATCGATATCTCTCATGGCAATGTCAAGCTTGCCTATTCCGAAAATTTTTCTCATCCCCGCGACTGAGAGGGAGGGTGCTCCCGATCAACTCGATTTATAGGAGATTTGAAATCGGGTTTTCCCACGGTCCTGCCGCTTCCCACGGTCTGGCACAGCCCTGCTGTCCTGATGCGGAATGGGGAACGCCAATTGGGAAGAGTCCGTGAAGTTGCAGCTCGTTTCCTTACAGTGCCTTGCATATGTGTGTGAACAGACGGAGCAAAAAAAGCACGTTTGTTTCGTGTGCTCCTCCTGCGTGAGTTCGAACTGGGTTTGAAAACGTTGATCGCGTGTCCGAGGTGAGACTGCCACGTCAGACGGAAAAGCAGTAGATATATCTGTTCGGGTGCGCTGCTGGACCCAATGATACAAATTTGGGTGAAAAAACATGAGATGAAATGATTGGTCCACGCCCTCAAGGAGACGGGCCAAACGCCGCGTATGAGGATGGTCGGGCGTCACGAGAGTTTTTGCATGTGGCGCGGGCCCGGGCCGCAGGTCCCGGGCACAATGCCAGTAAACATCGCCCGGCGAGTTCAGACATAACGAACGTTGCATAGAAAGACTGGATTAGATTACCCGGGGAGTTCGCAAATAAATTTGTACATACTGACACCACTCGACCACCGTGGCTGCGCCACGGGCATATAAACTCGTCATTCCCTCAGCTCGAATACACGCAATATCCTTTGTTTTTTTTTTCTTGGCAAAAATGGTTCCTCTACTACTTCGCTGTCCGTCTCGCTGCCCTCACATCCAGGTGCCTCCAAGAAAACAATGCACAATCGTGCAGAAATATGTGCCAACTGAGCCTGGGTTTGCTATGATGGTCTCAAGGGCGACCTCCTTAGGTGGGTTGCTGGTTTGAAAGAAGCAATGAGGCAAACGAAGCTGAGCGAAAAATCACAGAGCTGAAAGATAAGAACGAGGCGGGATCGAAGAAAGTGAGACCATCTGGGATGCATCGAACGACGAAGCGACCTGAGATTCGGTCGAGGGCCATGCCGCTTGCCGGCGCTACTATCGATCACGTAGAAGTCGTGTGCGACGAGTAATCGTGCACCCCCCTGTATCTCACGCAGCGCTGGTCCTGCCTCGGTGAAAATATTCACTCGTATACTAGTATATGTACACGCGAGATATATCCAGCCAGATATTTTTATTCCTACGTATCTGAGACACCCGGGGCCAAAATATCTCGAAATCCACCAGTTTTGGCACAAAACCTAACTGGGTTAGTTCCACACTCGTCCGGAGCCCTCGATGCTTGATGCCCAGTCGATATTGCATGTATTCCATCAGAAAACCAATTCTCCAGCTGGTTCCACACAGATGAACACACGAACTGGAACCCCCGATGGTCTTATTCGAGGATCTGCAACGCTCGGGGCGTTTCTTCCAGTCCATCAACTTAACACCTCCTGATTTCAGCTTGCCCGGACCTTCCTCCTTCGTGCACACTTACTACCCGCCTCACATCCCGCACCCCGCTGATCCTCAACTCTCGCCCTCCTACTTTCCACCTCCCCCCATGGTTAACCCACGGGTGAATCATGTTTGTGATGTTTCTATACTTATTAGTTATTTATACACAGCATGTATCGTTAGTTTGCACCTGTATCTTAGTGGACTTAAGCGTCCTCGCGCACTTGCACTGTACCCGGACTTTTAATGCATCCGAACTCAAAATTGATGGGAACTTGGCTTGATGTGCACGGTTTCACATTCATCATGTGAAAAGCTGCTTATTTTCCGACCCGGCAGTCACCCGGCATGGCTGAGTTTGAACACGGCATTGAATGATCCGCATCAGCAAAACAGTTTTTTTCGAAAAGTGGCAAAGTCGATCAAAGTGTGAAAAAGTGTGAAAACTGAGGTTGAAGACCGCGCGCCAACGCAAAGTCCCTCAAAAGTGGCCAAAGTAAGGCAAAGCATTAAACTCAGCAAGTAGAAAATTGAACCACGTTGCACGTGGTGTTTGGGTACCTGTTCGTGGTGACCGCCAAGGCCCGCTGAGTCCGATGTCCGTGCGTGTGGGAAAGTCTGACACTCAAACACCAAAACGCCATCGCGTGCGGTCTTGCGTGTTCTCTGTCTTCTACCTCGTTCTCAATAGTTCTGGTCCCGCCGCCCCTCCCCCGTGCCCCGCATTGCTGGCAGCACTTGTAGTTATTGGCCTCACCATTCTGGGACCCCGCCGTCCACTCTCCTAGTGTGGACCCACAATGGGTGTAAGTCCATTTGTGTTCCTCGTCCGGTTACATTCGTTGTCTTACATGCCCCGCAGCGTTGCCGACCAAAAGCAGTTGCACCCAAGAGTGAACACCCATACCACACCAGCCCACAACGCAGAAAGAATGTACCACCCTCCCACACCCATTCAAGCGGATCGCGACTTTACTCAGATTGTACGTGTCACGGTCACCTCTTCTTTATCATCTCAAGTTAATCACTCTCTATTTCAACAGGGCTTTACTAACCCTCTGTAGGGTGTACGTTTATACATATACAGTCTTGTAGTGCAGTAGGATGTATGAGTTTGAAGTAATTTTATTTGTTCACAAAGATTCCGACCCGAGTACAAAGTGAGAGGGAAGCCCGAAAGGGGCACAAAGTGGGAGTGACATTGCGGCACTTCTAAAAGGCTCGAAAAGTGATCGGGCCACTT
>Ga0307513_10003712_pt1 | contig 20642 bp, 17 predicted proteins | sample 15_EM_MG_FD_202174 | JGI IMG/M metagenome (GOLD analysis project Ga0307513, IMG submission 202174) | Populus trichocarpa ectomycorrhiza microbial communities from riparian zone in the Pacific Northwest, United States - 15_EM | ecosystem: Host-associated > Plants > Roots > Unclassified | place...
TCTCTTTCTCCTTGATGTGTCTTGTTCTCAGCCCGTCGTCCCGATGTCCGATTCGTTCGTATTTCACGTGACCATCGATTGACTACGTGTCTGAGCGGACGTTCGGCAAGCTCACTCAATCCCAAACCGCAACTATGTTTCCTGAAGCAGGCACTCTAAAGCAAAAGCTCACGGATTCCGTTTCCTATTTGCTGTAAGCACCGGGTCGGAGGACCTATCACGAGACCCGGAATCCTCTGACGACGGTTTCAAAGTTTCCGACGATTTCCATTGTACTCAAAGACGGACCCACCTGCAGTTCTAAAGGAGCAGTTCAAGGGTGATACCTTCGAGCAGTCCCAAGAGTATGGCAAGGGCGAGGCGAAATTCTCCCTGTATAGTGGCTTGTTCAAGCAAGTCTTGGATTCCGTGTTACTTCACTATGGTGTGTATGCGTGGTCGTGGGGTGTTGCTGGCAACATCTGCTCAGCCCTTGGCTATGGAGCCAACTATGAGGTCAGCCCGACGATTTGCTCGCCCCACATGTCACTAATCCATCCGGCGTCCATAGATCACTCAGTCGCTCTTCTCCGCCACTATCTTATTCATTGTCTCCTCTATCCCAAGCATCCCACTTCCCGCTTATCAAACCTTCGTTTTCGAGAAAAACCACAGGTTCAGCGAGATAACCCCAAGGTTGTTTGTCACGGTCCTTGCTGCCTTCTTGAAGATCTTCAAGTGGGCTAGTGACAGCTTTATCCCATTCTTGATGGCAATCTTGTACGTTTATTCCAGTTAAACAAAACCTTTGTTCTAGAACTGAAACATCAACATCCAGGCTCTCCTTCGAGATCTTGATGGTGTTGCTGTCATTGGTGGCCATCTTTGTTTATCGGGTATTGGTACGATATCGTTGTCACCTTTGGTATTTTGAGCCATCCCACCAAAAGCTGTGGTGGAATGCTCATGGCATGGCTACTGATAGATCCTGGATAGGGCCTTACAGAATCACTTCTTGGTTTCTATCTGCTAAAGCAATGACATACGGGTCCCCGGCGTACCCGTGTGAAACGCTCGGTGACACCAGTGTATCTGGATGTCAACATCATTACGGTGGTGCACCACGGAATAAAAATATATGGGATATCTCTGAAATTCAACCCTATATTGCTGGGGTGCTTGACACTCATTGGCTTCAATACAAACGTGTTCGTTATCACTCACATTGTTATATTACCCACGCACGTTCACACCCTGACATGTTACATGTTGCTATACCATTGCGTGTACTGGCACAGAAACTTACACGTGCAGATATCAGGGATCTGTGTCAGATCCACAATCTGGCTATATCAAAATGCAGCAAATTAGAGATCCTCAAGGGGAAGCTGGCAGACATTAGATGTCATGACCACATAACAATATTTGTCCCCTTGGAAGAACCTACATCAAAACAGATACCTGTTCCCCTTCTACTCCAAGGTCATCATGAGCTATCCATGCCTCAAGAAGAGCATGTGCACTTTCCACCACAGCCTCTAGGTCTTAATATAAAAAACCAGATCATTGAGGGTTTCTGTAAGGAGCTATCCCCTGAAAGGATCATTGAGAGTGGGTGTGCTGTTTGTGGGTGTATAACTAAACAACAATCACTTCTGCCAGTGACAGATTTTGATACTGAATTTTTTCAGCCCCTGTGTCAGCCAGGACAGGGTGTGACAAAGTGTGAAAGGTTGACACCTTCAGATCCACAGAATGAAATCCCAGGCCCAGTGATGTTATCTGGGTGTTCAGGGGTATGCCCTTCTTGTTTGAATGCATTGAGGCATAGAAAATGTCCACGCCTGTCCTTAGCAAATGGTGGGTGGCTAGGTGAAGTACCTGCCTGCCTACAAAACCTTTCATTTGCAGAGAAACTGATGGTTTCTCGGATGTACCACAATAAATTTATTGTCCGTGTAGGCTGTGGGCAGATGAAATTAAAAGGGAATGTTATACTATTCACAAAGCCTATGCAGAAAGTTTATGCAGTATTGCCACCCCCCAAAAGTGAACTCCAAGAGATCCTTGCAGTTGTCTTTTTTGGTCCAACTCAGCCTACTGCTGATGATTACAAGCGAATCCCTCTTCTAGTAAGGCATAAGGCAATAATTGATGCACTATCATGGTTGAAACTCAACCATAGTGGTTACCAGGATTTGTCTATCAGCCTTGAGAATCTTTCCCAATATAGAGAAGATGAACCTCCAGTGGTGGTTGAGTGGAGATGGTCTGCAAATGGAACTGTGCGGCCAGAAGCACTTTCAAAGCATTCACAAGATGCTAAGGAGGAGGAAGGTGTTACAGAGGGTAGATGTCCATTTGTTGTTCATGGCTTGACAAGTGATAGACTTTCTGGGAAGACAACAGAACAGCTTAAAAGTCTGGCATTCAACCATATGGAAAATGATGGTTTTGCCCTGGGTATTGGACATGGTGCTGAACCAGAGTCAATCTGGAATAACCCAGACCTATATCCACTTGCCTTTCCATGGTTGTTTCCATATGGACTTGGTGGGATAAAAAATGATAGGCAGGTACATGTTTCTGAGTCAGCAAGGATAAAACATCTCCTTATGTATTATGATAAGAGGTTCCAGCTAGATCCAACTTTTATTCTAATGTCATTTAATCACCAGCAGATCAAATCCAGCACTCTTGGTGGGCACTTATTGTCAAAGCACAAATCTTTCCCACAGGTAGTAGAACGTCTACAGCAGATTGATACAGATGTGATGAAAAGTTTAACAGAGAGAATCAAAAAGGATGGTTTTGCACATCCTGAGAGTGATGAAGAAGCCCAATGCTATAGGCTTTTGAATGATTTGGACTTTGTTGGTTCCAAAGTCAGTGGCTCTGTAACACAGAAGAGGTATATGAGAAATGAAATTTGGTCCATGATCTCATACTTGGGAGCTCCAACATGGTTTATTACCTTTTCTCCTGTTGATGTCAAACACCCACTATCCATATACTATGCAAGTACAGATGAAACATTTAAACCTGATTTGTCTCTTTTCTCCTCTGACAGGGCATATAGCCTGATATCTGAAAATCCTGTGGCAGGGGCAAGGTTCTTTAACTTTATAGTCAAAGCATTTGTCAAACATGTTTTGGGAATAGATACAGATCATGATGGCCTATTTGGAAAGACTTCAGGATACTATGGGACTGTTGAACAACAAGGTCGCTTAACTCTACATTTACACATGCTTCTCTGGATTATAGCTGCACTGACACCTCAGGAAATCAGAGAGAGGCTATTGGCTAATGATGGTAAGTTTCAGCAGGAGCTCATTTCATATCTGGAAGATGTGATGAGTGGTGAGTTTGATGGTGAAACAATGTCAACAATGAAGGATAAGGTTGATCACTCACCCAATACAGATCCTGCAAAAATGATCCCAACACCTCCAAGTATGGCCTGCACATGTATAGGTCCCTGTATAAGCCAAGACTGTTATGAGCAGTGGCAGGCACATTTTTGTACTGTTACAAATGATATACTCTACAGATCTAATCGCCATGGCTGTAGAATAGGTGGGTGTAAAATGCACCCAAATGGACTCTGTAAAGCAAGATTCCCACGCCCATGCTTTGATGAGACTACTGTAGATAGTCAAGGCCATCTTGAGATGAAACATCTTGAGACTTGGCTGAATACATTCTGTCGTATCTTGTCCTACCTCATAAGGTGTAACTCTGATGTCACAAGCCTCCTTTCAGGTACTTCAATCAAAGCTATCATTGCATATGTCACAGATTATGTCACAAAAACACCCTTGAAGTCACATGTTATGTTTGATATCATCCAGGGAGTACTAGGCAGGAATGCTGAAACAGCAGACAACAATAGGCCAGGTTCTGAGAAAGCAAGAAAGCTCATGGTTCAAATTACAAATGCATTCATGTCCCACTTAGAGCTTGGTGCACCATTTGCAGCAACTTACCTCTTGGGATTGCCTGACCATTATACAAACTTCCAATTTAAAGTCTGCTATTGGCAGTCATATGTAGAGCAAATTGAGAAGATATGGAAGGATTATGAAGAGAGAGAGGATCATGACAGTATTTTAGACTTGGCAACAGTCCTAATCTATAAAGCAGGAAACAATTATAAGGCTACCTCACCACTTTATGACTATGTGTATCGTCCAGGAGAACTTAAAGGAGTCTGCCTATATGATTATATAAGTCTATTTGAGAAAGTAAAGCCAAGTAAGCACAGAGCTCCAGTGGTCTCTGATGAAGCCAGTAATACCTCAAGCTCAGAAAATGAGAGTGATAATGAGGTGGAAGGTCCAGTGGGTAACTCTTCAGGCATTTCTTATAAACTTGATTCTGCTCATCCTCAATACACCAACTGTATAGTGAGAAGGAGAAAGACTGCTATCATTCCTAACTTTGTTGGTGCCACTCTTCCAAGGAATACAGATGCAACCTATGAATACTACTGCCTGACAATGCTCACTCTATTTTGCCCTTGGAGGACTGGCTTGGATCTCAAAGCCCCTGATGTTTCATGGGGGGAGCATTTTGAGAGTTTTGAGTTTACATCAAGACAGGTTGAAATAATGAAGTTTATGAACATACGATATGAATGCAATGATGCAAGGGATGACTATGCTGCAATTAGAAAGAGAATGGGTACAGGCCCCAGCCCTGGATACTGTGGGTTTGATTTGGGTAGTGAACATCAGGATGGAATTGATAGAGATATCCAAGAGGCCAGTATAGACCAATATCAGTTGTTGTTTGAAGATATGATCCTCAATGAAAGTAGAAAGACTACAAGACACCAAAGGGAAATGGCTGAAATAGAGGAGCTGCTCAGGTCAACTGGATGGGTGGGTACCCAAACAGAAAAACCAAAGTCTCTCTTGGATTTGAAAAATGAGTTAGGTTTTATTGATGGCAATAGCTGTACCCCTGATCAATGGGCTGACATCCTTGCAAGTAAGAAGGATGAACTTCAGCAGCTGCGTATACAAACTATAACAAATGCATCCACCACTGCATCTTATGCACCTCACTCTTCCCAGCTCATCAATGTTGTAAAACCTGTGGATCAGGTATTTCTCACACAGAGAGAACAGCACAATATCCTGCCTGATGCTAAGGAACTGCTTGATAGAGCTCAGTCAAAATATACCCTAAACTTAGAGCAAGAGCGTGCATTCAAGATTATTGCAACCCATGCAATGAGTGTAGATTGTCCTCAGCTCTGTATGTATGTTGGTGGAATGGCAGGAACAGGAAAATCACAGATCATTCAATGTCTAACAGAGTTTTTTGCACTCCGCCAACAGAATCACAGGCTGATAATTACAGCTCCAACTGGAAGTGCAGCTGCTCTAATTGGTGGTTCAACTTATCACTCTGTTTTAGGAATAATTCCTGGCCAGAATTACATCAATGAAACAGCTCTTGCTAAGGTAAAAAGCAGACTGCAGGGTGTTGACTACATATTTCTTGATGAGATATCAATGGTTGACCTGACATCTCTATATAAGATATCAGCTCACTTATGCAAGGCAATGGGGGAGCAGGACAAGCCTTTTGGTGGGCTGAATGTTATTGTTGCAGGCGACTTTGCTCAATTAGCTCCACCTGGTCAAGGCAGCAAATCATTATATAATGGAGATGTTGGAACCAGTGTTAGTACTGCAACTAATCCTAGAGGCCAAAAAAATATCCTTGGAAAGGTATTATGGCATCATTTCACAACTGTTGTCCTGTTGCGGCAGAACATGAGACAAAACACATCCTCTGAAAGTGATAATAGATTCAGGACCATGCTGGGTAACCTTAGGTACAAAAACTGCACTGATGAAGATCTAGATTATCTCAAGTCCAGAACTGTGACTAAGTCAAACCAAGGCCATCTTCTTACTACAGTCTTCAAAGATGTGCCCATAATTACAGGCAGAAATGTACAAAGGGATAAGATAAACATGTTATGTGGTGAGAAATATGTCTCTGAACAGGGGTTAGAATTCCATGACTTCTATTCCATTGATAAGCTTGTGTCTTCTAAAAATAAACAGTTTTATCTGATGACTAGTTCTCTGCGGAAACAGTTATGGGATACACTCCCTGTTGACTCTGAACATTTGCCAGGAAAACTGGCCCTCTGTCTTGGTATGCCTGTTATGATTAAATATAATGAAGCTACAGAATGCTCTGTGACCAATGGTGCAGACTGTGTTGTTGTTGGTTGGCAGAGCACCACAGCATATGAGGTGAAAACATTAGAGACCCTATTTGTAAAGTTGCTCAAACCCAAGGAGATGATACATCTTGAAGGACTTCCCATAAATGTTGTGCCTATCAGGCGCTTAGAAAAGCAGATTACATGTAGATTGCCTGATGACTCAGAAGTAACTATTACCAGAAAACAAATTCCAGTTATTCCAAATTTTGCGATCACAGATTATGTTTCACAAGGCAAAACCAGACAACTTAATGTTATTGATCCTAAATACTTGGAAACATATCAATCAATCTATACAGCACTCTCCAGAGGATCCACAAGCAGTGGAACTATGTTACTTAGAGACATCAATCCTACACGGGTTCAAAGTGGCCTAAAAATGAAACATGGTGATCTGTTCAGAGAAATGCAACAGCTAGAGCTGCTAGATGATATTACAACACAGCGGTATCAGGGAGATCTCTCATCAGAGGTAAAAGGCTTATTGAGGTGGGAACTGATTGGATCATTCTTAGGAAAAATGGGCCCAAACTATATTCCACCAAATGCAGATCCACACCTTAGTTGGACAGGGAGTTCTAAAGTGGCCATTCCTACTCATTTCTCTTATTCTGAGTGGGAGCTACCAGACACATCTAGAAAGGATAAAGTTATGAAGTCTAATAACCAAGTTTCATCAACTCAAACCACAAAGCGTAAAGCACAAAAAGAACAAAAGAATAAACCTCCAAAGCGTATATATCTCTCTGCTCTATCTCCACCACAGGGTTTCAGCTGGAAAGACAATAGCTGTGCATTTGATTCAATCTTAACCATTCTTAAGAATAGTTATATCCAGGAGAGAACACTGTGGGATTTATTTGTCAAGGGACAGAACCATCATTTAACTTTTATTGATGTAAGTTTTAGAGATGTCATTCACAATGTCTCATCCTGGGATTTTGCTAGAGATGCAATCAGGCAGTACTTGGTTAAAGCTGGTAATACTCCTCACCTTAGTCTCACAGGGTATTCTAGTGCTCTATGTGTTGCTGAACTTCTGTCCACTGTAAATAAGCAATCTGTTGATATCCTTAAATCATGCACTATATGCAATAATGCAATCCTTACCCATACAGATAACATTGAGTTTACAGTCTCTGCACCATCTACATCAAACACATTCCAGGCAAGGTGGGATGAGTGGTTTACAACCACCTACAATCTACAATGTACTACATGTGAGCAAATTCAACCAATTCAACATATCAAGGTAGTTTATCATCCTCCTGGACTTATATGCTTCAATATCTATCAGGTCTCCCTTAACTGGACATCAGAAATTCAGTTGGTTGATTCCAATGGTACTCTTCATCCATATAAGCTGAATGGAATTGTATACTATAATGGGAACCACTTTACCTCTAGAGTAAGAGAGGCTAATGGGAATATATGGTATATTGATAACTTGAGATGTTCTCAGCAGGAACAGTCCCCAGTTGACTTCTCTTATGTAGGCATTGACTCTACAATGAAACCATACTTGGCATTATTTGTAAGACAAAATTAACAAAGCATCTGATATCTCCAAGGGTTGAATTATAGATCCTGCTGTGTTATCTGTGACATAGCACCAACTCTATGACATGTGTAAATGCATATATACAATTAAAAGTGATTGAAATTTTCTGGATCCAGTTTTTCCCACAGTACCCCTCACTCAAGCTTGGGCCCATCTGTTGGCTACAATGCTACCAGGGCATATCAGACTTCATCTGTGGTGAGGTTATATTCCAGGACACCAGCTTCTTGGTAATGGTTAGCTATCCAGGAAGATTGTGACCAGTGGGGCAAATGCTCAAAACCTGAAGTCTAACATTGGATTGCAGCCCCATGCCACTGGCAGCATGGCAAGACTAGGTAATCCATAGGGCCCAAACATTACAGTTAGCAGTCCCTCAGGTGAAGGACTTAAAGACCCTCAACCTGACAAGGCCCAGTGGATTAGGCCTCCCAGCACCCTCTCCACATCTGGACTCCTCTGTCCTTATTGGTGGCTTTTTAAGTTTATCTGATTTGATGCTCAACACCTCCAGGTACCCATCATCTAGCCATCTGGCCATTATCCTGATTTCAGCTTTAGCCACACCCTTCCCTCCCAAATGTTTTTTGGCAGTCAGAGCCTGTATTCCAATCTATACTTCACCATACCACAATTGAGTTTGTTAAAAGTGGGCATTGAACAACAACCCTACTGTTGAGTGAGCAGTGGTATATTCTATTCTACTACATGATACTCTAATCTTACTTGAGGAGAGTGCTTGTTAGTTGCTTGTGGGAGAGACTAAAAGAGAAGTGATTATTGGTCATAGTACATATATGGGGTATATATACATGCAGTCTATGTAGGGTGTCACAGCTGTATATCATGACAAATGTCCATGATGGTGGCTTAAGGCACTCCATACTCTATGTAGATCAAATGCATGGACCATGTAATATAATCTGGCCATCAGATCACTGATAAGTAGTATCCAGCATAGGTTGCTGCGAAGCATTATCCAGCTAACCCCCCAGCTATCCAGTTGACCCCCCAATTTAACACCTACATAACCACTTTCTACTCCAACCCACTATCACTTCTTCCACCCTTTGGGCCCATTCACCCCCCCTTCCCTTCCCTCCCATCCTGTCTCTTTTTATGGATCCAGTTGGCCATGTTTGGACTATTGGTAGTTGTCCCTCGGACCCTAGGTAGTTTTTTCCAGTGCTCTGTTCCCAAATTTTCACTGTGTGCTAGAGAAGTCACTGTGCATGCACTAGTTTACAACATGTGATAGAAATTTGAATTTAAAACAAAATGGACATTGGCCCTGTCACTGGTCACCAGTGGATGTGGTGAATGGCAATGTATTGGGAAATTACATAAGATTTCCGTTGAAATGCCGCTTCCTGCTGGGAGTGCAGGAGAGCAAGGTGAAGGGGGGTTCTGCTGGTTGTATAGATGGTCTGTCAAGATGGCCTTGGGGTTCTTCCACACAAGCAAGGCGAGGAGTCCAACAAAGTCGGAACACAAGACGGAGAGTCAGGACATGGGACAAAGAGTCGAGATGAGAGGGGAGACAATAGGGACGATGGTAGAGACAATAGGGATGGCGAACACAAGGGAAACAAAGACAAATGATAGAGATGACAAGGGAGACGATAGAGACGATGAGAACAATAATAGAGACGATGAGAGCAATGATAGAGACAAGGGGGAGTTCACTCGAGGGACAGGGGAAGAGACTGGGATTCCTTCATCTGAGTGTGTGCTCTTCTAGCTACAACAGGGCTCTATATATATATCTAAGCTTCCTACACTGAGAGAAGAACTGAGAAAGAGAAAGGGAAACAAAGCACGCAATAAAGGTAAAATAGGGGGAGGGGTATTAGAGATGACAAGTACTTGAGGATCGTGTCGCGATTGTGACAGTTGGGACAAGGGGAACAGGGTAGCTACTAATCAGGATAGAGTAGAGAAAACATTGAGACACAGAAGAAAACATTGAGACACGGAAGAAAACATCAAGACTCAAAAGAAAACCTAGAGGTGTGAGAGATGGTACCCTGAGGTCACAATGTTGAGACACCTTGAGATACGGAGTCAAGATGGAAAACATCGAGACAGAGAGAGAACCTCAGAACTGAGAGTGAGAACCTCAAGAGCAGAGGGAGAGAATCTCGAGAGTAGAGGGAGCACAGATCGTATAACTCAAGGATCGAGTAGTTGCGAAAATCAGGGCAGGACACTGTATATTCCAAAAGCACCCCTGTGGCCTGCCCCGCTGTAAAATACCCAGATGTTTACCAAAGACAAAGTAAACCTGCTATGTATGACCTAAACCCTGGAAATAAATCAATGTGGGTGCAGGCCAACCATAGGGTCAGTATGCTGGACAGTTCCTCAGATAATGAGGCTACGCAGACTTGTATTGCTGGGAAAATCAACCCCATTGGTCAGCTCACATGTCTAGCTCATAACTTCCGTGCTCAGGGAAACATGTTGACGGACTACAGGCTATACTCCAGTATGGGGTTTGCTTGCACAAGGAAAGTTGCCTATATTTATCATAGACCAGTTATATAAGCACGATTGGGTTGGATGTATGACAGGGCTGGGACAGGGGCATAACCTCATCCCTCCCAATAGCCGACAACCATGGGAAAACACTCTTGAAAGCACCGAACTCTGTCACAAATGGCTCAGTTATCTTGGATGCACAGCCTTCGTTGTAGCCATCCTTCACCAACCAAGGCCAAGGCCTCCCAATTTGTGGATCCATCACCCGGCGACGCTTGCAGCAGGCAGAAGTGTGATTGCTGCCACACCTGCTCTGGACCACTTAGAGTGGACTCTCTCTCCATGCCAGAAACTATGTGGGTGTGGATTGAGCTTTGTGATGAGGTATCACCCATCACTCCCTCATCCTGCCTAGTTTTTGGCCTCCAGGATCAACAACAGGTATACACCCTCCAGGCAGTGATATATCTTGGTGGGGGACACTTTACTGCTTGGCTCCTTGACCAGTCAGCCACATGGTGGAATTATGATGGTATGTGGAGGTTTGGTATGCTACATGTTGATCATGTTAAAGACGAGGTGGGCCTTCTAAAAAACGGCAATCAACAGGTGGCATTTCTGGTCTACTGTTGAGTGGACTGCCTGGACTGATTGTCCTGATGATCCATACATCAAAAACAAGGGGTTCATCAGATTATTCTCTTTGGTTTTCTGACTTGTTATCCCCCTCCGCTCATCTTGCCCAGTGGCCACCCGTATCATACAAATTTTCATTATCACGGCCCTTCACCGTATCGTTCTGTACTCGTGTCAGCAGGTGGGGGTGTTCCGTAGACTACACATTGCATTCCTAATTTTCTACCGCCGGAAATTGTCGAGCGGGTTATTTTTGGCAGGGACAAACAAGTGCAAACAAGAACACGATCATTAGCCCAGTTGCTGGTCTCCAGTGGATGGGGCTTCGTAAGTGTGCCACATGAGTGGCCACAAACGCAAGTACGATAAGATAGAGTCCGCGAAGTGTCAGACGAAGGCGAGGATCCGGATCAAGAGAGTGATGACAGATCAAGAAACCAACGACGGATCAATGCGAGTGCGAAAGCGAAGGCAAAACAGGTTATGCGTGGGGGAGGGGGAGGATACAAAACTGTCGAGGCTCAAGGATCAGTTGTCCTTGGGGAAGCTGTCAGCAGTCATGTTGTAGGCCTTCTTCCGCGGTCTTGAAGCGGCAGAAAATTGGGCGAGCTGGAGATCCGCGCGAGTGTTCGAGTGACAGCTGAGGGTACTCGAGGACGGGCACACCTCTCATAGCCACTCTTTCTTCGCTCGGGTGGAACATATAACAGATCAAGGGTACGTCATGTCGAAGGAGCCGTGCGAAGAATTTCGATGTGTATCTCGTTTGCGATTTCGTCTTTTCGCCGTTGGGGATCGCTCCCACCAGCACAATAAGAGGTGATGTGAGACGGCCTTGAAAAAAGGAGGAAACTCAGAAGCCCTCACGACCGGTCATAGGCACACGCAGACGCGTCGCCCGATAAATCAACTCCCCTCAAGATCGTGCGCCGATGACGCAATGGGGGCCCGAAGATATTCAACAACCGTAGAAAACCTTACCACACCCTGATCCAAATCGCCGGCTGCATGGGCGTAACCGGAAGAACAGAACCGTGAGACCCACTCGCGATTCCAACCACAATAACCAATGGAACTGTTCGAGCGCAGAGTCCGGGTTCCTATCATCGGCAGGAACCAACCCAGGGCCGCCCGACCGAGGTATGGGCGAGAGCACGGAGGGAGAGCCCCCAGGCCAATGTTTTGCGTTGCAGTATAAAACACATGTACAAAGCTGGTGCAGGCGTCTGCTTAATATATGCTTGGACAAAGTTGACTGTGGACTTACCGAAGGTATCACAATTCTCAAACCAACGGGTGATAATCGATAAATCTGAACTGGTGTAGGTGTAATTCGGGCTTCCAGATAACTGCGGGAATTAGTCAAACGGGGGGAATATGAGAGCACGGGAGGAGAGAGCGGGCCGTGAGCGGGAGCTTTACATTGCACTATATATACACGAAAATCAAACATATTGCGGTGGCTCACGAACACGTCATGGATGCGGTAAGTATCCGATAGCGCGTTTTTGAGAAAACACGCACAGGATTTTTTGTTTACGTGCGGAGCTGGGCCCCACCGGCATACTCCACAGCTTGCTGCTTTGGGGAAGCTTTGTGAACCGCGGCGTCTCGGTAGATGAGTCCACAATAGACACTTTCGAGGCGTGGGTCTACCTTCACCGGAATAAATAACGTTGATTGTCTCGTACTCTGGAGGGTTGTGTCTACTACTCCCTCTCATTCAGTTCCCTCAAGCCCGGTTTGTGAGCGCCACAATTTCCCAGTGACAGGCTATGGAGCATGTTGGTGGGGCTGGGCCCCGCACAATCCTGTGCGTGTTTTTTTTCAAAAACGCGCTATTGAATTGCAAACAGCTGTAATACATTCTGGACTGGATACGGTAAGTGTCCCAGACTCCACTTACCATGACCCACCTGCCCCTCGATCTCCGTTCATAGCGGAGTACCGCCTGGACGCCAAAGTAGTTCGTGTCCTATGATCTGTGGAATTCCTAGGATCGTAGCGATTTTAGATACCGCCCATGGTCCGTCGGCCGCGTGACGCGTTCAATCCCCTCAATGCACCTAGCGCCGGCAGGACGCATATAAGTACTAGCGGATAGCGGCTGTGGTGAGTACCCCAGCCGACGAGATGTTCCGTCCCACTGGTCTCACGTTTTTACTTGCTCTAGGGTTACTCGCAGATCGTGTGGTCGCCGCACCCCAACCCACACCCCGGAGCGATGCGTCTGTGAGCTTTCCCTTATCGATACATCCTCAGTCCTCCTGAATGTCATTGAGATCTCCTGGGGAGGCTGCGAGAGCTTCGGAATCAATTCTACGGATGCCGGCTTCCAATGCGGATACCTCGAGGTTCCGATGGACTATCACGACAATTCCGCCGGCAATGCGCGTCTCGCGGTGATCAAGTCCCCTGCGACTGCGGAGAAGCTGGGCACCGTCTTCTTCAATCCAGGTCATCCCCTCCGCTTCCTTGCTCGTAGTTCTCCGCTGATATACTTTACAGGCGGACCTGGCGGATCAGGTGTCCTGGTCATCTCACAAATCGGTCTGCTGTTTCATGAAGTTCTCCGAGGTGCCTATGACTTAATCTCGTGGGATCCTCGTGGGGTGGGATACACATCGTACGTCCACTTACGCGGTTTCTTTGCGGTTTGCTAACCATGCGTCTTCACAAGCCCTGGAGAACTTTATTGCTTCGATTCCTTAGAGGAAGAGGCGGCGTTCTGGGAGGGCACGGTTGGCTCTGGTATCAACGAAACCATCGCCGGGAAGTTCAACAAACGAGATACCCAGGAATTATACTCGGGAGTTGGCTTGACAGAACGGAAGTTCAGAGACTTTACGACACGTTGTCAGAACAGTTCAGTTGGTCCGTACCTGAAGTACTTCGGGACCAGCTCCACAGTTCGCGACCTTGTGTCGTTGGGAGATGCGATCCTAGGGAAAGGCGAACCGATCGACTACTGGGGGGTCTCGTATGGTACCGTGGTCGGATTCAATTTCATTAACAGTAAGTCCCTCCGACCTTTCGATCGCATCCTTTGACCAAAGTATGGTTCCTGACAGTGTTCCCCGAGGTACGCTTGACCCTATTCAAACCTCAAACACAGTGCTGAGTGTACGCAGCGTGCCGGGCGTGTGATCTTGGATGGTGTGATCGATCCGACCTCATGGATATCGTCCGACAAGGTAACTTCCGCCCCTGATCTGGTGGAAACCCATTCTTACATATTGCACCAGTTCATGTACACCTCTCTTACAGATACTGAGAAGGTGTACTCCGGCCTCACGGATGGTTGCGCTGCGGCAGGAAGGGCCGGCTGTAAACTCATCGAGATTACTGGCGACAATGCCACCGGGGACGATGTGAAGGGTCTTTTGAACTACGTTCACGATGTGATCATTTTTCCCCCGAGTTGGGCGACCCAATTAACTCTGTCTCCATCTTAGGTGACCCTCGAGCTCTACCGCAAGGGGATTCCAGTTCCCCTCGCCCCTGCCGTCATTAAGAGTACGGTTTCTGACCTTCACCCCCTTGAAGCGTAGCCACTGACACCCCCACGGCAGATTGGCTTTTCTCCCTTCTGTACATCCCAACGGCATGGAGCCATTATATGAACAGGGGTGTTTACCAGGTCGCAGCTCTCGTTCTCCAAGCCGCTGAAACTTACAACGTGACCCACACGATCGGTGGGGGTCGCAAATACAATGTTCCTTCAGAGAACATCACATTTGACGATCCCCCCTTGTACCTGCCTTCTTTCACTTATTCGCAATCGGCCATCGCTGGAGCGGACGACTTCAGTGATGACGATACGACGATCGAGGACTTGTTTGATCTTATCGTGAGTGTCACTCGAAAGGTCACTCCTACATGTGAGATTTCCCACTATTCATTTATGTCGATTCTTTTACTGAGCAACCCCGAATCAAGTCGGAACCGTTGTGGGTATGATGTATGTGCACCAGGTTTCATTTTCGGAGGACCAGTTCTGACGACGACGACGACAATAACCTCAGTTATATTTCGTTTAAATGGCCGGTTCGCTCCGTCGAAAGGCTCCCCCCATACACACGCACGAAGCTCAAGACCCCAGCTCTCGTCATTGGAAATACGGCACGTACAATCCTGGACCCCAGAGTCATGTTCTCTTTTAACCTGACCACCATGATTCCTAGGCTGACCCGGTCACGCCGCTCGCGGGTACGAAAAAGGCCGCCGACATGCTCGGCGGTGAGAACGCTTTCCTGCTCGAACAGCTTGGCTTCGGCCACACGAGCCTCAATCAAATGTCATCTTGCACTTGGGGCGTCATGTATAGTTACTTCGCCAACTCTGCGGTTGGTGTTCTTCCCGATGCGCTATGCGCCGGCTGCGCACACTCATTGCTGATCGGTTTTTATACAATTTTTTAGCTTCCGAAGGGGGGCAGTTCACAGTGCCCAGTCGACGATATCAATCTATTCCCTGTGCTGAACGGAACCACGACCACTACCAAGCGATTGAATCTCCAGCGCAGGTGGTTGTGATACCATCAGAGTGCTCTTATAACGCATCTTGATCAGAAAGCTACTTCCAACGGACTCTATTCCCCCAGGATTCCCCAATCCCGGCTTTTGGGCCCTCACATTTCAGATACTTGTTATTTAATTTGCGTGATTTCGACTTGAAGCAAAATGATAATGCTAAGACTGGTGTGCGAAAGAGACTAGGTCGTGGGCGTCGAATGTACTCCACAGCGATGAGTTGGCCGCGGCCCCTCCGGAGACGCTGGTCGTCAGAAAGGTTAATGAACGTTAAATCCAAAGAATCTAAAACGGGATGACATCACTAGTGCTACATCAGGCCGAAACAACGGAGTGGACTGAAAGCATCGAGGATATTAAAGCTACAAACGGGAGGGTTAGGACCCGAAGGTTATACAACCTGACCGGGCGAAGTAGACACGGGAGGGAATGGTGATACTACTACGATAAGATAGAGTCCGTGAAGCATCAGACGAAAGCGATGATTCGTGTGGATCTCGTTCGTGATTTCATCTTCTTGCTGGCACTGGGTATCACTCCCACCTACAAGTCGAGAAGGGCAATGGCGCAGCACTCACCCCGAAAATCACCGTCAAACCTCCGTTAATCAGCCAGCATTTACCTACAGCTACTCATGGGCCGGACGAAGGGAAAAATCATGCAAGGTGCCATGCCAGGAGATTGAGAAGACTGTTGGAAGTTAGGAGGCACGAGACAGGCGTCCCCGGAGCGGGCCGGAACGAGTCAAACCGCGTGGCCGCATGCAGATCTCTTCAATGCGGTAAGTGTCCCGGACTCCGTTTACCATGACTCACCTGCCCCTCGATCTTCGTTCATAGCGGAGTACCGCCTGGACGCCAAAGCAATGTGTGTCCTATGACCAGTGTCGTTCCTAGGATCGCAGCGATTTTAATCGGCAATTCATTACCCGGGCTCTTGGATCTCGTCTGCGCAGCAGATCTCGTTTGCGCAGTAGGTACCGCCAGACACCACCACTCGCTCTCGATACACTCCCGCCCACGAACCATCCGCATTTTAGCCATCCAGTATCACAACACCGGGCCCCGAGTGTGGATCTGGCCGTCCGGACGCTCCGTTTGTCTCCCCCCTCGAAGACGTCGCGCCGCAAGCGCACGAATGACGCAGGTACACGGAACGGCCGGCGATCACACCGCATCGACATCCGCAGCTGTCATTTGAGCGAAAACGGACGAATGGAATGGGCCCATTTATTCCCCGTGGTCCGTCGGCCGCGTGATGCGGTCAATCCCCTCAATGCACCTAGCGCCGGTTGGACGCATATAAGTACCGCCGGATGGTGGCTGTAGTGAGTACCCCAACCAACGAGATGTTCCGTCCCACTGGTCTCACGGCTTTACTTGCTCTCGGGTTACTCACAGATCGTGTGGTCGCCGCACCCCAACCCACACCCCGGAGCGATGCGTCTGTGAGTTTTATCATATCGATACCTCGTCAGTCGTCCTGAACGTCATTGAGATCTCCTGGGGAGGCTGCGAGAGCTTTGGAGTTAATTCTACAGATGCCGGCTTCCAATGCGGATACCTCGAGGTTCCGATGGACTATCATGACAGCTCCGACGGCAATGCGCGTCTCGCAGTGATCAAGTACCCTGCGACTGCGGAGAGGCTGGGCACCATCTTCTTCAATCCAGGTCATCCGCTCTGCTCCCTCGCTCGGAGTTCTCCGCTGATATGCTTTATGGCAGGCGGACCTGGCGGTTCAGGTCTCCAGGCCATTGCACAAATTGGTCTGCCGTTTTATGAAGCTCTCCGAGGTGCCTATGACATAGTCTCCTGGGATCCTCGTGGGGTGGGATACACATTGTACGTCCACATCTCGGCTTCTATGCGGTTTGCTAACCGTGCGTCTTCACAAGCCCTGGAGAACTTTATTGCTTCAATTCCTTTGAGGAAGAGGCGGCACTCTGGGAGGGCACGATAGGCTCTGGTATCAATGAAACCATCGCTGGGAAGTTCAACAAACGAGATACCCAGGAATTATACTCGGGAGCTGACCTGACTGAACGGAAGTTCGAAGACTTTACGACGCGTTGTCAGAATAGTTCAGTTGGTCCGTACCTGAAGTACTTCGGGACCAGTTCCACAGTTCGCGACCTCGTGTCGTTGGGAGATGCGATCTTAGGGAAGGGTGAACCGATCGACTACTGGGGTATCTCGTACGGTACCGTGGTTGGATTCAATCTTATTAACAGTGAGCTCCTCCGACCTTTCGATCGCATCCTTTGACCAAAACATGGTTCCCGACAGTGTTCCCCGAGGTATGCTCGACCCTGTTCGGACTTCAAACGCTCTGCTGAATGTATGCAGCGCGCCGGGCGTGTGGTCTTGGATGGTGTGGTCGATCCGACTTCATGGATATCGTCCGACAAGGTAAGTTTCGGCCTTGATCTGGTGGAAACCCCTTCTTACGTATCACACCAGTTCTTCTATACCGCTCTTGCAGATGCTGAGAAGGTATACTCCGGTCTCACGGATGGTTGTGCTGCGGCAGGAAGGGCCGGCTGCAAACTCATCGAACTTACCGGCGACAACGCTACTGGGGACGACGTGAAGACTCTTTTGAACTACGTCCATGATGTGATCATTTTTTTCCCCCGGATTGGGCGATCCAATTAACTCTGTTTCCATCTTAGGTGACCCTCGAGCTTTACCGCAAAGGGATTCCAGTTCCCGTCACCCCCGCCTTCATTAAGAGTACGGTTTCTGACCTTCACCCCCTTGAAGCTACCCGCTTACCCCCCACGACAGATTGGCTTTTCTCCCTTCTGTACACCCCAGAGGCATGGAGCTATTATGTGAACAGGGACGTTTACCAGATCGCGGCTCTGGTTCTCCAAGCTGCTGACACTTACAACGCGACTCACACGATCGAAGGGGGTCACAAATACAACGTTCCTTCAGAGAACATCACGATCGACGATCCCCCCTCGGACCAGACATCCTTGACTCCTTATTCGCAGGCGGCCATCGCTGGAGCGGACGACTTCAGTGATGACGATACGACGGTCGAGGACTTGTTTGATGATATCGTGGGTGTCACTCGAAAGGTCTCTCCTACATGTGAGATTTTCTACCATTCGTCCACGCCGATCCTTCCACTGAGAAACCCCAAACCAAGTCGGAACCACTTTGAGCCTGTTGTACGTGCATGAGGATTCGTTTTCGGAGGACGAGTTCTGACGGCGACAACAATAACCTCAGTTACATTTCATTTAAATGGCCGGTTCGTTCCGTCGAGAGGCTCCCCGCATACACACGTACGAAGCTCAGGACCCCAGTTCTCGTCATTGGAAACATGGCACGTGCAATCCACCCCAGAACCACACGTTCTCCCATAACCTGACCTCCGCGATAATGTTTTCCCAGGCTGACCCGATCACGCCTCTCGCGGGAGCGAAAAAGGCCGCCGACATGCTCGGTGGTGACAACGCTTACTTGCTAGAACAGCTTGGCTTCGGCCACACGAGCATCGCTCAAGTATCGTCTTGCACTCGGGGCGTCGTATACAATTACTTCGCCAACTCCACGGTTGGTGTTCTTTCTGATGGGCTGCACGTCGGCTGCGTACACTCTTACTGATCCGATCGGTTTTACGATTTTTTAGCTTCCAAAGGGAGGCAGTTCACAGTGCCCAGTCGACAATACCAATTTGTTCCCTGTGCTAAATGAGACCTCGACCGCTACCAAGCGGTCGAATCTCCTACGCAGGTGGTTCTGATACCATCGGGATGCCCTTTTAACACGTCTTGATCAGAGAGCTACTCCCAACGGACTCTATCCTCCCAGGATTATCTAATCTTGACTTTCGGACCCTCACATTTCAAACACTTGTTATTTAATTTACGTGACTCCAACTTGAAGCAGAGTGATGATACTAAGACCGGTGTGCCGAAGAGACTAGGTCGTGGACGTCGAATGTACTTCACGGCCACGTGTCGGCCGCAGTCCCTCCGGAAATGCTAGTCATCAGAAATGTTAATGAACGCTGAATTCAAAGAGCCTAAAACAAGGTTACATCACTAGTGCTATATCGGGCCGAAACAACGAAGTGGATTGAAAGCATCGAAGATATTAAAGCTACGAACGGGAGGGTGAGGACCAGAAGGTTGTGCAACCTGACCGGGCGAAGTAGACGCGGTGTTCGCGTAGCAATGCGTAAGGGAAAATGGACGATTCCGAATCAGCGGGGTGGTGATATGATAAGATAGAGTCCGCGAAGTGTCAGACGAAAGCGAGGATCCGGATCAAGCAACGACGGATCAATGCGAGTGCGAAAGTGAAGGCAAAACACGTTATGCAAGAGAGGAGGGGAAAAGTCAATACTAAAGTACTAAAGTCGTCAACAAAAGTCTAGGGAAACTAAACACATATTGCTACGGGATAAATCTGAAAGACCTTTCGGACTGTAATGATTTGTGCACATTAGACGCAACCCTAAAGTGGGTGTCTGGAGTGAAGGACATTTACGCACCGTGTTCGGTCCGGAGATTTCGTGTTCGACGACGTAGATGAACTCTTAGATCTTATGGGCAGTGTTTGATCGAATCGTCGCCTCCAACTTTGGCAATGCTCTTGATCACACCCACAAGAAGCGAGATCCCTCGGGGTTGGAGATCGAGATTACATCTCTAGTCCTTGACAAGATATCTTCTACGAATCCCGTTGAAGCCCTATACGACGGCCGGTTTGTTTTGTCCCTCGGTCTGCATACAACCCTAGATTGTGGACTGGCTTGGCTGGACACCGACTGGTGGTCGCCCCCACAAGAAAATACTCCCTGTCCCGTCCCTCGGAAATACCGCAGAAGACATTGCCGTATCTGGCCCTACTAGTCGCTGTGTAGGATCTGCGGCCGCGGTTTCCGGAACTTACAGGTGTTCACCCGAGGGAGGTTGGGTGAGCTGGGTATCCGCATGAGTGTTCGAGGGACAGTTAAGGGTACTCGAGGACGGGTACACCTGTCAAAGCCACTCTTTCTTCGCTCGGACGTAACGCGTAACAAATCGAGAGTACATCATGTCGAAGAAGCTGCGTTGAGAGTCTCGGCGGAGGGAGGAACGATCGAAGCAAAGAGTTATGTCTTTGCGACACGAAGAGTGATCCGGCACGTGCGCCTCTTTCGAGGACACCACCACCTCCTCGCTCTCCGGTCTCTCCTC
>Ga0307513_10003713_pt1 | contig 20641 bp, 15 predicted proteins | sample 15_EM_MG_FD_202174 | JGI IMG/M metagenome (GOLD analysis project Ga0307513, IMG submission 202174) | Populus trichocarpa ectomycorrhiza microbial communities from riparian zone in the Pacific Northwest, United States - 15_EM | ecosystem: Host-associated > Plants > Roots > Unclassified | place...
CCCCCAACCAGAACGAGACATTGTCCTCAATGTCATAAGGTAGAAAGATAGAGTATAGAAGACATCACCTGAAACAGCGAACACTGACAAACCTGAAACACACTTAAACAAATATAAGAAATAACAAAACAAAATAATATGCTATTAATAAAACCAAAAGACACAAGGATTCACAAACGAAGGCTCAAATCCAATCTAAGCTTTTTACGACTTTTCTTAGTTGATCAATTTATGCGACTCATGGAGGGATCAATTACAGGGATGAAAGATTGTAGTTTGTCAATCAATTGTTCAGCAATAGCATAGAGATTATGATTTGTCGTGCTGAAGATGTTAGAAATTTCTGTTCCACAGCTTGATCAAGAAAAGATAACAAATTATCATAAAAACCATTAACATTTAATAGACCACCTGGTAAAGCAATGAAGGCATCAGCATGGTTAAACATTGCATTCAGTCGATTAGACATTGTGGGGACCTGTAGTTCCTCTCCAATTGTTTTGCCAATGATGTCCCCTTTTGCTAAAACTTTGGGGACGACCCCCAAAACCTGACTACCTCCTAAAAATGCAGCTATTGACACCCCCCCCCATTGGGGCTGCCTCTTCCATACACTAAATGAATCTTTCTCTCAGCTAGTACCTCCTCACAAGATAATTTGCTGATTCTAAAAAATCCTTTTCTTTCCCAGGACTAGATCCACCGAAAACACAAATATTTCTTATGTGATGACTTGAGGAACCTGTCATTTCTACACACTTCTATATTTGTTAAATGTATGGGTTGAGTAGAAATCAAGGGAAGGAAGAGAAGATTTTATAGATGAGAAATTGAAAATGCAATCATACCACCTATATGTAGGCCAGCTGGAGTCTCACTCTCTCTCTCTCTCTCTTTATTTATTTATTTATTTTGAAAAAGCATGTGTATATACTAGTAGTTGTGATTGTGGCTCACATCTTCCCTTGGTTTTACATCCAAGAACAGCTTAAACGCCCTATATGGGTCGGAGATAGGCTTCCCATCCAGTTTTCTTAAAAACTGGATGACAAGGTCTTTTTTAGTCAGATTCCCAAGACTATGTCGAGCATGTTCTTTATGGATTTGTGGCCATAAATCATGAATTGCACGATGCACATCTCCATTAGGATGCGTCTCAAGAGTCAATAGAAGATTATCTAAAGACCCCTTACTCAGGCCATCCTTAATGAATTGTATTTTATCTTCACAGTTTACAGATATCATTCCTAAAGAACGACATGTTGCATTACAAGTCCATCTAGCACATCTGTGACAGACTTTCAGTCGTTTTGCACGACGTTTCTTTGCAAAAGTGCTTTTACTTGTCCTAGGCATGTATGAAATGAAAGAATTAGAGGACTCACCTGATAATCAGACCTTTGCTTCAATTAGCTAGCAAATATCTTCAGGAATTCCACGATTCATTAACAACATCAATCTTGCACACCTAGCACGGTAAATTTTTGCAATCGTATTTGGAGGCAAAGCGGGAAAATACTTTTTCAATTTTTCAAGAGTGGTGTCCATTTTCAAATGAGAATTGGAGAAGAGATTCAAAGAAGGGAGAAAGAGCAAAGAATTGCACAAATATATATATACAGATATCAGTTATTATGGAAAACTGAAAGAACCGACTTAAGTCACGGAGTAACGTTATCCGCCATTTGACCGGGGTGAGAGAGACTAGCAAAACAAAATTCACACCAAAACAAAACACAAAACAATGTGAGAAAAAGAATCAATCTTTATATACAGGATCACTCAATTCAATAGAGTCATTTTCAACTGAAAAATTGTCAAAATAAACTTTTAAACGATGTCCATTTACCTTGAAAACATTGTCATTCTTTGGATTCTCGATATCACAGGCTCCACATGGATACACATGTTTCACAATAAAAGGACCTCTCCATCTTGATCTTAGTTTTCCAGGAAATAAATGGAGTCGAGAATTATAAACCAAGACTTTTTGACCAATATTGAATGTTTTTCTCAGTATTTTCTTGTCATGAAACTCTTTGATTCTTGCTTTATGAATTCTTGAATTGTCATATGCATCATTTTTTATTTCCTCAAGCTCATTTATTTGTAATTTTCGCAGCTGACTAGCATCATCATGGTTTGCATTGAAAGCTTTAATAGCCCAATAAGCTTTATGTTCAAGTTCTACAGGCAAGTGACAAGGTTTTCCATAGACTAGTCTATAAGGTGACATACCTAATGATGTTTTATAAGCACTTCGATAAGCCCAAAGTGCATCATTAAGTCTTAAAGACCAGTCTTTCGGATTAGGATTCACTGTTTTCTCCAAGATCTGTTTGATCTCCCTATTAGGAAGTTATACCTGTCCACTCGTCTTAGGGTGATAAGGGGTGGCAACTTTGTGTGTGATTTCATATTTCTTCATTAAAGACTCAAATGGCTTGTTGCAGAAATGTGTTCCACCATCACTTATCATGGCTCGAGGGATTCCAAATCGACTCAAAATATTTTCTTTTAAAAACTTTATCATTGTTTTGTGATCATTGTTTCGACTTGAAATTGCCTCTATCCATTTTGGAACATAATCTACTGCGACTAATATGTACAAGAAACCAAATGATAGAGGAAATGGACCCATGAAATCTATACCCCAAGAGTCAAAGATTTCGATGACAAGAATAAGATTTAAAGGCATCATGTGACGTTTTGAAATAGATCCCAACTTTTGACAATTTTCACAAGTCTTGCAGAATGCATGTGAGTCCTTGAACATGGTAGGCTAGTAAAATCCACTTTGTAAGATTTTTGCAGTTGTCTTTCTTGATGAGAAATGACCCCCACATGCCTCAGAATGACAAAATTTAATGACACTACTTACCTCATTGTCAGGAATGCTGATGCAACCATATTATTCGATAGTTTCACACACATTTAACTAGTGTTTTGCCTATGTTTTATATATAAAATGCCTTGATATTCTTTGTTTTATATTTTGAAGGCACTTTTGGATGAAAGATGCAAAAAGGAGTAAATTGGAGATAATTGGCAGATTTGACCTTCAGTCGATGTTTTGTGCAGAGCGCGAGCTCTAGAGGTTGAAATGAAGTGATTCCAGTGGCATTAAAAAGATAACATCCATACCTTTCTGGAAATCTAAGGCAAGAAAATAAAATAAGGAAGAGAATGGAAATCGCAGCCTTCAAAGTCAAATATCGCAATCAGCCAGTGTTGACCTTCGGTCATTCCGACTTGAATATCTGGAGCTACAGAAGTCCAATTGATGTAAACTCAATTGTTTTGGATTCCTGACTCAAAGTTCTATAAACGCTCCAAATGTCAGCCAAAAACGATGCATATGAGGGAGATATGATTTTTCAAAGATGACAACTGAATTCTGCCAGCAAATAGGTTTCGTGAAGAAACGAGTTCAAATTACATTCCGAAGCATCTAAACCGATATCCAAGTTTTTATTTCAGCAATTTAGCTCTTTTAAGTCAAAGCTTGAAGATTTCATGCAAGGCTATTTCTCCTTTTTTAGGAAAATAGTTATTAAAGTACTTAAATGTAAACAGTCTACTTAAGGGAGGACTATTTTGTAAAATAGAGACTAGGGTTTCCTAGGATATAAAAAGAATGAGAGAAGAGAAGGGGGGCAGCCAGCCAAGAGGAGAAAAACGCCCCCCTCCTCTAAGAAACTCGAAATTATGCATTCTTCCTTCTTTTTTATTAGTTGTTCAACAAACATGCAAGGCTAAACACTTTTTCTTGGTTGCAAGGGCACGAAAACCTTTGGATTTCAAGAACTGTGAGATTTATTTTACCTTTTCTTTTTAGTTTATATGATGAATATGTTTATTCTCCTATGCTTATTTTTCTTATGATTGTTTATTTTAATTGCTAGAGCGGACTCTAAGTTATTATTGTAGACAATCTATTGCTAAGTTTGATATCAAAACCGGAGTTGTGGTATATGAACTTGTGAAGCAACTGAGTTTAATAATTGTGGCGGATCTACGTTATTAATCTTAGGGAGAACATTCAATCAAATCAAACATAGACTGCGGACAGTTATGTTTTCTTGATTAATCAACTTATCTAGTTCTTAAGGCTGCCATTGAATTAAATTACTAGTGCGGACACTATGGTTATTTGATGGTTAGGGTTAGTTATACAGTGGATCCGTTAACTAACCAATGTTAAGAAGAGATAAATATTCAGAATATAAATTAATGTTTCGTTTCCATGATCAATTCTGATTTTCTGTAGGTGGATGTGTGCTTGCAACCAAGGTTTGTTCTCTTGATAATTTTCTGATTTTATTAAATTTTGTTTGATAGTTTTCTGTTTTCTTTTGCTTTAACCTAGATAACGTCCAAACCCCCCCAAATTGCATATCATCTAGCAAAATCTGACTTGAATCTTCCTCGTGGGATCGACCCCTTGCTTGCTCTATACTATCTTGTGTGTTGTGTTTGAAGCTAGGGTAATTAATTTGTGCGACCGCGACATCGCAACAAATGCATCTTCGAAATATTTGGTCAAGATAATATTTGAATAAATAAAGGTCATCCCAATAAAAATTCTTCACTTCGTTCAAGAACTTTCTTTTGTCTTGGGTACTCCAATGAGCTGGCAATTGTCCTGAAACAAGAAAATTAACAATATTAGCAAACCAAGGCATTATAGAGACAGAAAATAAAGATTCATCAGGAAAGTAGTCATCGATTGGTGTGATGTTAGATCTTGAATCTGTTGTCAATCTTGACAAATGATATGCGACAGCATTTTCGGTGCCTTTCTTGTCTTTGATTGTGATGTCAAATTCTTGAAGTAACAAAATCCACCGCACCAATCTAGCCTTAGAATCTTTCTTAGAAAGAAGATATTTCAATGCTGCATGATCACTAAAAACAAAACATATGAGCCAACAAGATAAGACCTGAATTTTTCACATGCAAATACTACTGCAAGTAATTCTTTTTCAGTGGTGGTGTAATTCATTTGAGCACTATGTAAGGTTTTACTTGCATTGTAAATTACATAAGGTTTCTTATCTTTTCTTTGTCCCAAGACAGCACCCACGGCATAATCACTAGCGTCACATATTATTTCAAAAGGTAATGACCAATCAGGAGGTTGAATGACAGGAGCAGAAGTAAGCACGCTTTTAAGTTTAACAAAGGCTTTTTCACATTGTTCAGTCCATTCAAAAACATTTTCCTTTGTTAGAAGGTTACACAATGGTTTAGATATTACACTAAAAATCTTTGATAAACCTTCTGTAAACACCAGCATGTCCTAAGAATGATTTAACATCTTTAATAGATTTTGGTGTTGGCAAGTTAGCAATAAACTCGATTTTAGTACCTCCAAAAATTGGTTAGTGGTAAAAAAAAACTATCCTCACATCGTTCGTGTTTTGCTCAAACACTCTTAATATCCTCACACGCTCACACCTCTCGTCTCACCTTCTTACGGTTCTTGTGAAACTGAAACCAACACCAAATAAAACCAACTTGGCAGCACAATCCAAATATATATATATATATATATATATATATATATATATATATATATATATATATATATGACTCAAGAAGCAATAAAAACCAGAAAATAAGCAAAACAAAACTGTGATGATAGTCTCGCGAGTAGCAAGCGAGTCTATCCGAAATATGAACGAAACTGAAGACTCGAATAAAAACAGAAACAAAAATATGTAAGATGATGAAACAACACCCAAATATGTTGGATATGATGAAAATAAACTCCAAGAAACGAAAACAACAGAAAGAAAGCGAATTTCAAAAGTTGACGCAAAACAGACTCGTTTACGACGAGTTAAGTCCGAATCTGGAACCTAAAGTAAATGATGTCTAATTATGTTAAAATTTCAGATATGGTGTGATATCAACCCAAATAGATAGAATATAAATTTTGATCAATTTATGATAAGGTTTGATATACTGACGCAAAAACGTTATGAAACAGACCTAATGAGACCCGAATTTGAAACCCAAAGCAAACGATATCCAATTGACCCCAAAATCAATATGTGGTGCGATTAGGACTCCAGTAATATGATTATCTAATTTGAGCTAATTTTGAGTTGATTTGGTCAAATTTTCCCTTGTTTAGTTTTCTGCGGCAGAAACCAATAAACGTCTTTTTGAATGACATTTGTTTTCTTTTTTCTTTGTTTGTTTATGCTACTGATATATTTTGGACAGGAACCAAATGAAATAAATATTTTTTTTTTTATATGCTGCAAAATCAAGGAAAAGAAGAAATTGGACACTAAGGAATTTTTTTGCGGAAACAACAAGAAACGAAAACTTTTAAAAGGATATAACCTGATTAATGGAGTCAAGCTCTGATACCAAATGATGCGAACCTCGTGATCACATGGTCATGCAACTCACACGCAAAGACATTGATTCCCGGAAAGCCAAGTAAATCAGGTTTGATAGGAGTGTGACACAAAGATAACTTGTACCTAGGCACCAACACTATTGGAAACGGAGACCCCCACCCAATGAATATTGATTCGCAAACGAGAAGTATAAGGATGACGCCATGAAGACAGTTGTTCTTCGATAAGTCGTTTTTCAGTTCTTTAGAGAACCATGGAAGAGAGATTATATCACCAACACACACACACACAAAGTGCGGCAAACAAGAAGTTTTATTAATCTAAATTGTCTAACTTACATGTCTGGTTATGCCTTTATTTATACTAACTCTAGACTTAAATAAACCCTAATGGACCCCCCCTTAGGTGGACTTATATGATGCCCATTTACAATTGACCCAAATAAGTAATAATAACCCAAAGACTAAGAAGAAAATAATACAAATAATACAAATCCAAAAATTACCATCCTAAATATGCTAGAATTAGATTTGTCACCATTAAGAAGTCCCAAATAGACTAGGAAACCTGATCTGAAGGTAGAATGTAGTCTGAAGTCTTCTTTCCTTTTTGTAGTTAGGATGAATAAGGAATCCTTGTAAGAAAAGGATTCTGAAACATTTATGAATCCTTGCCACATATGGAAACTATGTTGCAGCCCATTAAAGATCTTTGGAGAATTAGGAGATTCTCAAAATAAGCTGCCACATCCTTTTAAGAAAAGAATCCTAGGCAAATAGGAAGTCCACAAGTCAAATGGAAGCAAATAACAAAATTCGTACAGCCTCTGTTGACCCGTCTTGCGATGCCTTCCTGAACTTCAATGGATCTGAAATTTGAACCCATGGTAGTAAAACATGTCAAGAGACTCCATGTAAAATTTCAGCCTAATCCAACAGTCGGATTGAGAATTATAACTGTTGCCGTAAAACTGGATAGTTACACATTTTACATCAAAATCCGAATTTGACCTTGTCTGGATCGTATCACATTTCTGCTTCAACCCCTCCTTTCTTTACAACAAACCAGTTTTCCAAAAACCAAATCCAAATATATTTTCCAAACTAATTTCCAAAATATTTTAACTATCGAAGAAGGATTTTATCATGAAAACCCTTCCATTGCTGCTTAAAAAATTTTCCCTCCAAAATGGTATTACAAACCCTGGAATTTAGCCAAACCATAATCCTACTATGCCGCCATCCTTGAGATTACCAACTCTATTAAGTTCAAACACTTCGAAAATGGTTACCTCCATTTCAAAAATAATTTTCAACCAACTCCTTCTAAAAGGAAGTTTCCTTCCCTTCTCATTTTATGTACAAAGTTTTTTGTTCCATGGGTATGTTCATGGTTCTATGATTATAATCTCTAAAATGGACGTCTAGTACTTGTTCGCAAATTCAAAATCAAATGGTGGAATTCCTTTGCAGCTGAATCTAAAAGTTCCAAATAAGCTGTTACGGAATGGTTACAAAAACATCAAACAGCTCCTATTATTGATCATCATCCTCAATCAAAATTTCTAGCCTGGAAAGCTCAAACGACAGCTCTTCTTGCCTCTGCTAGAACTGAGGAAGAATACCTCCAAATAGTACAAGACATTATACAAAGCCAAGACCCGAAAATAGTCTTGTCCCAATCCAGCTCATCTGACTCGACATCTCCTGCCATTTCCCTTGGAGACGATAATGAAGATGACTGCTTTGACATTCTGTCACCTATCAAGAGACATTAAAAAAAAGAGTATTTCAGGCTTTTAAGGCTCATCTGTTTCGATCCCATATCTTTTCGACTCCACTGTTTTGAGTCCCTTTGTTTCAGGCCCATTTTGTTTTAGGCCTTTTTCAACAAAAAATTACCTGATGCTACAAACAGACAAATCAAGTGTCGGTGACATTGACAACAAACAAAAATCCCACAAAAAACATGGGCAATTTCTATTTTGTCGTCACCTAATTATGGCAGGCAATACCACATAGGTTCTGGAGGAATCTCCAGGCTTTCCAAAAAGCAATACCACATGGGTTCTGAAGGAATCTCCAGGCTTTTCAAAAGACGTTTTTGGCCTCTTCCGCGTCAACTCGTCTATAAAAAGGGACTCCTAAATCCTTAGAGGGCAGACTATCATTTTCCCCCTCAGAAGATTTTACTCTGTAACCCATATCCATTCTCCTCTGTAACCAATATCTCCTGTATTGATTTACATTACAAATTTAAGTAAGATTCTATTTTCATTATTTACATTCTTACTATATTTTATATTTCTGTACATTTAAGTATGCTTTGTGTTTGATCAAGGATCCTGACATTGTTGGTCTTGCCTTGTTCATTCGCATCAGAAATCTGTTTATATTTGTTTACTATTATTTATTTGTTCTTTTCACAAAATCAATATATCGGCTAGAAACCTGTGACCCGATCTAAAAGATCATTCTCAGGTATAACAACGCCACGTATTGTTTATTTAATAATACTGTTTTAATCCTTGCTTAAATTGGTTGATTTTACTTGTTTTCTTTTTAAATTGACATCTCCTTAGACTTGATGAGGATCAGCTCAACATCATGACTACATACGCCATTAACGTGTTGGAGGTGTCAAATGAGGCAATTACAAGGATTGGGGCAAAGAAGCATAAGGAAGTAATGAATAGGCTTATTTAGCATTTTTGGTCCAAGATGTACTCAGGAGAGCAAGCGACATCTATAAGGGAGCATGCAATGAAAATCCAAGTGCAAAAAGAGTCTAATCCATGTGTAACATGGTCCTGATGTGTCCAGGCCCTATGGCAACTTTTTTTTTTTTTAAGATTTCATAATATTACAAGGATTAAAAGTCAGCAATTATTTTCCTTTATATGGAAGGTAAATTCAGCCAAATAAGATCTTTAATGAGAGAGATTCTTAGCATTCAAAATAAGAAATTTTCTAGTCCCTTAAGAAAATTAAGAGGCGACAAATTTATTTCCTAAGACTTTCTCAAATATATGATAATAGACTGAGTTACTTATCTAAGAAAAATCATAAAGTGAATGTACTTTATATTTTTCATCAATGTCTATCAATTTCTAACATCTAGCCCATTTAACAAAAAGGTAATTGTATGAAGTACATATAACTTTATGTAATTGATAGGTTAAGTTTTATGGGTATAAGTACTCGAATAGAAAAATAAAATTAGTAAGAGTACATGCATGGAAAAAAAATTATAAAATGAAAATACTTTATATGTTAATATTTTTTTAAAATAAAATATTTTAAAATAATATTAATCTGGATCCAGTTGAGCGAGAGTTAATTATCACTTCAGTATTTTAGTAACAAATTAATAAAAATAAGGGATGTATTAAAGTTATTAGAATAAAAAAATACAAATACTTTATACATCATCATCTTAGATATAATTTTAAGAGATGCATAAAAAAAACATGTGGATGTATGAGAGAGACGTTTGAGTAGAGATAGATATTTATCTTTCAAGTCTTAACATCTTATTATAAAGCTTACACTTTGATTCATTTAGAGCAAATTTTCAAATTCAAAAAAACTAGTTCCAAGAAAAAAAATTAGCTTTGTGTTACATAAGATCTAATGTCTTATTGTTATAAGTTTTAGAACTTTCAGTAATTGAAATGGATTAACCCACAAACACCAGCAAGGACCCATTACATATTTCAAATAGGTCAATGACTCAGTTCAAGACAAAGGCATTGAAGGTTTCAAAAAAGTCAGATTTCAAATAGTAGATCTTATCTATGTGCAAGAGGGGCCCAATCCAACCTTATTTGGGCCATGAGGTTTCTGCAACAAGGCTGCTAATTTTCCAAATTTTCAGCCAGTCTTATGTTTATGATGTTTTTGTGTTCTGTGGATTTCTAATTAGTTTTGGACTTCCTATTATACAAGGGGACATTAATTATTCCTTTTAAGTATTAGGATTTGTTATTTTGTTTATTTCCTTGTCAGGTGAGGAGAAAACACAACAAAAAAAAAAAAGTATCCAAGCTGACTTAAAAAATAAATTGGCAGCAAAGCTTCCTAATTATGCAAGGAGATTATTCCAACAACTTTAATTGTGTTTCCTAGTATTAGAAGGATCCTAAGAGACAAAAAAAGAAGAAGAAGGGAATTAATACCAGCAATTACTTTCCTTTCAAAGGAAGAAAAACACACAAGTTTGAGATCAGAATCCGACTACAACTTGGAAACAACATGGGAAACCTTTCCTTTAGTTTCTAAGATTAATGGGTTGCATGGAAAGCTATAAATAAATCTTGAATTAGTTCTATAATTTTTTCTTTTCTTCTCTTCTTCTCATGGCAGAACAAGGATTTAATATTATGAGCTTTATTTTTATTTTGTTAGCTACAACGTAAGGCTTGTTTGGACTTAATTAATATTTTATTTTCAGCTAGGATTCAAGGCTTGTTTGGACTTAATTAGTACTTTGTTTTCAGCTAAGATTCAAGACTTGTTTGGACCTTATTTTGTTAGCTACAGTGCAAGGCTTGTTTATACTTAATTACTAGTTTGTTTTTAGCTAGGATCCAAGACTTATTTGGATCAAGTTATGGGCTTTTTAGTATGATCCATTAGGGTTAATTTTTTTCAAGAACTATTTAAACACATGTAACCTAAATTCCAGCAACCATTGATGAATAATACTTTTGAATTTTTCAATTTTAATGTGTAAGAGTTCTTCTTGTATTCTTCAGTTCCTGAACGAATTGAATCTGACTTATTGAAGATTAACTGGCTTCGTTGCATCATGCGACTTCATTCCAATAATGTTCACACTGGGGGAGGTTTTCACTGTGTCACACTCCTATCAGACCTATTTCGGCTTCCGGGATCAGATCTCAATATTGATTGTGGGTTGTATGGCCACAAGGTTCGCATCAAACCTAGGATCTGAAACAAGGTCATATCCTTTTGTTATTTTTGTTTTCTTAGTATTCCTTTAAGTTTTTCAGTGTTTGCATTGTTCATCTTTGTGTCTACGGCTTGTAAGCAAATAGAAAAGATAATATTTCATCTTGTTACTGTCTCTAATCATATATCAATAGCATAAAAAAAACATACGAAATTTGAAGGTTGATTCAATTTTGCCGCAGAAACACAACTCTTAGTGAACCATATGCAAACCACCTTAGAATCAACTGAAACTTCATATTCTGTCTAGTGGGAATGAGTTTACACTATATATTAAATTTGGGATTATTTTAATATCTTTTGCTTGAGTTTTTAATTTGATGTTCACTTCTACCACGAAGTAATCATACAAGGGGTTGGGGTAGCTGGATATAAGATAACAAACTATAAACAGATATTTGTTGTTTGTTTAGTATTTAATCTGGGTTTCAATTATGTTATGTAAAAATTGCGTAGCTGGTCGGATTTGTGTCAAGTTCCAAAACGTGATACTTACTGTTTGTTTTTGTCCAAATATTTTTGTTTCTATTATAGCTAGGTTATTTAGGAGTCAAGTAATTGTTTTCACTAATATTCACTTGTGTTATATTTTGAGTCTTCGTTTCGTTCACAATTCATACGAATTTGCATTGCTACTTGCGAACTCGTAATCGTAGTTTTGTTTAGCCCCCGAGATCTCTTTCTTTTTTTCTTATTTCTTCTCTCTTTCTCTCTTCTCAAATTATGAGGAAAGAGGAGAGTGAGAGAAATAAAAAAAGACCCCAAAAACATATTGAAGCTTTGATGACAACACCACTGGTACCATAATAAAAATCTCGATGAGACGAACTCAACAATGCCAAAGAAGATCACTAATGATTGTGGGTTGCATGACCACGAGGTTCGCATCAGACCTAAGCTCCGAAATGAGGTCGTATCCTTTTATTATTTTTGTTTTCTTAGTGTTCCCTTAAGTTTTTTAGTGTTTGCGTCTTTCATCTTTGTGTCTGCAGCATGTAAGCAAACAGAAAATGTAATATTTCATCTTGTTACTGTCTCTAATCATATATCATTATCATAAAAAAAAAATAGACAAAATTTGAAGGTTGATTCAATTTTGCCATAGAAACACAACTCTTAGTGAACCATATGCAAACCACCTCAGAATCAACTGAAACTTCATATTCTGTCTAGTGGGGATGAGATTGCACTATATATTAAATTTGGGATTATTTTAATATCTTTTTCTTGAGTTTTTAATTCGATGTTCACTTCTACCACGAACTAATCATACAAAGGGTTTGGGTAGCTAGATATAAGATAACAAACTATAAACAGATATTTGTTATTTGTTTGGTATTAGATATAAGGGTTTTAATTCCAATAGTGTTAGTGCCTTGGGGCATGTTTCTATTGTGTCACACTCCTATCAGACCTTTTTCAGCTTTCCGGGATCAAATCTCAATCTTGATTGTGGGTTGCGTAACCACGTGATCACGAGGTTCGCATCACTTTATTTTATCGTGCAAATATTTTTTATTTTTCTATACACAATCTTGTAAATTCTTTGGCTTTTTTTTGGGTAAGTTGACATATGTATAAAAGATAGAAAAGAAGGTACAAAAATTATAAGGGGCATACCCCAGATTTACAACGTAAACAAAAAGCTTAAAAACAACAAATGGCCACAAGAAGGCCACAAAACAGAAAACCAAAACGTAGCTAGACTAGCCAGAGACAACAACAAAATCAACCAAACATTAGTTTAAGATTCTACGTTATTCACCTTCCAAGCTCTTTGGATCCTAATGTTTTCATCTATTGCTGGAATGTTTCTCATAAAATCGAGCTTGTAATGATCCCTTCGATTTGATCAAAGACCAAATTCAAATTTCTAGACATACCTACAAAGATCCTTGCATTCCATTCTTGCCAAACACAATACACCTTAGCTGCAAAACCTAGTTTACGAGAAAAATTTCTGAAAGTTTTGTTCCAAGTGATAGTAACCCATCTAATCCATTCATCCCAGCTTTTCCTCATTCTAGAAAAGTCGCATCTGTCACAAACATCCCACCATATCGCTTCAGAATAAAAGCATTCAAAAAACAAGTGGTTGTGATCTTAATTCTTAAGGAGACAAAGTGAGCACCAGTTGGGACCATGAAGACCAAACCGATGTAGTTTATCCTGAGTTGTGAGCTTTTGTTGGACAACCATCTGATTACAGATTCTAAGTTGCTCCCAAGCTACTTTGACCGGGAACCTCTGATTTGATGAATCTAACCACAAAATTTTGTCCCTCTTCCGTATCTTAGGATTAAAATTGGAAGGAATAGCATCTATAATGGGGTACCAGCCAATAGCTTGAGTGGTAGGAATTCTCCATTCTAAGTTACTAACCAGCACATTCACCATCGTGTTCTTTCCGATACCTGAATAGTAGATGAATCCCTCGCCATAAAAATCCGTGAAGGAGCTGTGAGGATGCCAATGATCAAACCATAGAGAAGTTTCCTTTCCACCTCCTGTAGTGTACTTCATCTTAGGCCATGCTTAAGGATCTTTCTCCAAGCCCAAGTGTAATTCTCTGGCGCCTTCATTTTCTAGAAATTTCTACCTCGCAATAGATTGGATCTTATCCAAGTAAACCAGATTGTTTGAGTCATTGCATAGATTCCAAATGTGTTTCAACAAAGCAATCTTGTTCCATTCTATTATCCTTTTGATTCCTAGCCCCCTCCCCCCTCCTTTTTTGGAAGAGAAACATGATTCCATGCCACTTTAGCCCCAATAGTTCTCATATCTGAACCTGAACAAAGGAAGGATCTAATAATTTGCTCAACATTTTTAATTACTTGCCCAGGTAAAAGGAAGAGAGATGCCCAATAGACCTGAATGGAAAATAAAACTGAGTTAATACGTTGTACTTGTCCTGTGTTGATGCGGATCAGCCCAACACCAAGCGTAATCATGCCAACGACCCATTGGAGGTGCCAATTGGGCCAATCACAAGAGCTAGGGCAAAGAAGCTTAAAGAAGCAATGAATGGGCTTGTTCAGAACATATGGAGCAAAATGGACCAAGAGAGGCCTGGGACATTTAAGGAGCATGAAGGACAGCCTATAATTCATCTAGTTCAGGTCCAAGAAGAGCCCAATTCGTATGGAACAAGGGGGTTGATGTGTCCGGCCCAATACCAGCCTTGTTAGGCTTGTTATTTTTCCTAATGCGACAAGGATAAAAAGTCAGCAATTTATTCTCCTAATTAAGTAAGGAAGTTGGCCATATCTTATTCCTAAAGAGGGGAGGACTATTTAATGCTTTTCCTAACTTAGGAAGGAAAGTAATTAAATCAGCAACAAAGGAGGGAATTTATTTTCTTATTTGTCCAAGTTAAACAGGACATCAAGGGGGGCAGCAACATAAATTTTTCAAATCAGATTTTTCCTAGTTTATTTAAGACTTCTTAAGATGACAAATCTGATTCTAGCATATTTAGCATGATAATTTTCGGATTTTTATTATTTTCTTCTTAGTTTTTGGGTTATTATTACTTATTTGGGTCAATTGTAAGTGGGCTTCATATAAGTCCACCTAAGGGGGGTCCATTAGGCTTTCTTTAAGTCTAGAGTCAGTATAAATAACGGCATAACCAAACTTGTAAGGTTATGCAATTTTCAGATCAATAAACTTCTTTGCTGCACTTATTGTGTGTTGGTGGGATAATCTCCCTTCCTTGGTTCTCTAAAGAACTGAAAACGACTTATCGAAGAACAACTGTCTTCGTGGCGTCATCCTTATACTTCTCGTTTGAGCTGAAAGTTTCAACCAAGGTAGGACAATATATCAGGAGACTGCACGTAAAATTTCAGCTCGATCCAATGTTCGAATTGAGAATTATGATTGTTGCCGTAAAACTGGATAGTTGCACATTTTACGTCAAAATCTGAATTTGACCTTTCATGGATTGTATCATTTAAGAGTACTTGTTAAATAGTATATGAGCATAATCAAGTGATAACAATGTGAGAGTTTATAAACCTGAATATTTCAAGAAGTATTTTGATGGACCTTGATAAGAATATTTACTAAGATGCATCTCAAGAGTCAATAAAATTCCTTCTTACTCTGCCATCCTAATAACAGTTTTGTCAAATGGTTTTAATAATAGCAAAAACAGTTAGTAAGTTAGTTTTTTTTATGTCAACTACTACCCTCTCCCCCCAACCAAAACAAGACATTGTCCTCAATGTCCTAAGGTAGAAAGATAGAGTATATAAGACATCACCTGAAACAACAAACACTGACAAACCTGAAACACACTTAAACAAATATAAGAAATAACAAAATAAAATAATATGCTATAAATAAAACCAAAAAACACAAGGTTTCACAAACGAAGACTCAAATTCAATCTAAGCTTTTTACGGCTTTCCATAATTGACCAATTTATGCGACTCATGGAGGGATCAAGTACAAGGATGAAAGATTGTAGTTGGTCAATCAATTGTTCAACAGTAATAGCATAGATTATGATTTGTCGTGCCGAAGATGTTAGAAATTCCTGTTCCACATCTTGATCAAGAAAAGACAACAAATTATCATAAAAACCATTAACATTTAACACACCTATAGGTTTATGGTGAATGTGCAGCTAGGCCCAAGAGGAAATATGAAAGATCTCTTTCAATGTGCCCAGACCACCTGGTAAGGCAATGAAGGCGTCAGTATGGTTAAACATTGTATTCAGTCGATCAAACATTGTGGAGACCTGTGGTTCCTCTCCAATTGTTTTTCCAATGATGTCCCCTTTTGCTAAAGCTTTGGGGACGACCCCCAAAACGTGACTGCCTCCTAAAAATACAGCTATTGACACAGCCCCCATTAACCCAAGGCTGCCTCCCCCATACATTAAATAAATCTTTCTCTCAGCTAGTACCTGATCAAGATGATTTGCTGATTCTAAAAACTTTTTTTCTTTCCCAGGACTAGATCCACCAAAAACACAAATATTTCTTATTTGATGACTTGAGGAACCAGCCATTTCTACACACTTCTATATTTGTTGAATGTATGGGTTGATTAGAAATGGAAGGAAGGAAAAGAAGATTTTATAGATGAGAAATTGAAAATGCAATTATACTACCTATATGTAGGCCAACTGGAGTCTCTCTCTCTCTCTCTCTCTCTTTTAAAACATGTGTATGTACAAGTAGTTGTGATTGTGGATCACATCTTCTCTTGGTTTTACATCCAAGAATGGCTTAAACGCCCTCTATAGGTCAGGGATAGGCTTCTCATCTAGTTTTCTTAAAAACTGGCAAACATGGTCTTTTTTAGTCAATTCCCAAGACTAAGTCGATCAAGTTTTTTATGGAATTGTGGTCATAAATCATGAATTGCACGATGCACATCTCCACTAGGGTGCGTCTCAAGAGTCAATAGAAGATTATCTAAAGACTCCTTACTCAGACCATCCTTAATGAATTGTATTTTATCTTCAAGGTTTATAAATACCATTCATAAAGAATATTATAATGTTTGTAATATTGTAAATCTGGGGTATGCCCCTTATAATGTTTGTATCTTCTTCTTTTAATACATACGTCAACTTACCAAAAAAAAATACCATTCATAAAGAACGACATTGTACATTACAAGTCTATCTGGCACATCGGTGATAAATTTTCAGTCGTTTTGCACGACGTTTCTTCGTAAAAGTGCTTTTACTTGTTCCAGACATGTATGAAATGAAAGAACTGGAGGACTCACCTGATAATCGGACCTTTGCTTCAATTAGCCAGCGAATATCTTCAGGAATTCCATGATTTATTAACAATCTCAATCTTTCACACCTAGCATGGTAAATTTTTGCAATCGTATTTGGAGGGAAAGCGGGAAAATACTTTTTCAATTTTTCAAGAGTGGTGTCCATTTTCAAATGAGAATTGGAGAAGAGATGCAAAGAAATGAGAAAGAGCAAAGAATTGCACAAATATATACATAAATATCAGTTATCATGGGAAACTGAAAGAATCGACTTAAGAGTCACGGAGTATCGTTATCCACTATTTGACCAGGGTAAGAGAGACTAGCAAAACAAAAGTCACACCAAAAAGAAACACAAAAACAATGTGAGAAAAAGAATCAATCTTTATATACAGGATCACCCAATTTAATAGAGTCATTTTCAACTGAAAAAATTTCAAAGTAAACTTTCAAACGATGTCCATTTACCATGAAAACATTGTCATTCTTTGGATTCTCAATATCACAGGCCCCATATGGATACACATGTTTCACAATAAAAGGACCGCTCCATCTTGATCTTAGTTTTCCAGGAAATAAATGGAGTCGAGAATTATAAAGCAAGACTTTTTTACTAACATTGAATGTTTTTCTCAGTATTTTCTTGTCATGAAACTCTTTGATTCTTACTTTATGAATTCTTGAATTTTCATATGCATCATTTCTTATTTCCTCAAACTCATTTATTTGTAATTTTTGCAGCTGACTAGCATCATCAAGGTTTGAATTGAAAGCTTTAATAGCCCAATAAGCTTTATGTTCAAGTTCCATGGGCAAGTGACAAGGTTTTCCATAGACTAGTTGGTACGATCCAGGAAAGATCAAATTCGGATTTTGATGTAAAATGTGCAACTATCCAGTTTTACGGCAACAATCATAATTCTCAATCCGACCATTGGATCGGGCTGAAAATTTACATGGAGTCTCTTAACATGTTTTCCTACCTTGGGTTAAAAGTTTAGATCAATTAGAGTTCGGAAAGGCCGATATCGCAATACAGGTCAATAGAGGCTGTACGAATTTTGTTATTTACCTCCTTTTGACTTGTGGACCTCCTATTTGGCTAGGATTCTTTATTGGCCTGCAACATAGTTTCCATGTGTGGCAAGGATTCATAAATGTTTCAGAATCCTTTCTTACAAGGACTCCTTATTCATCCTAGCTACAACAAGGAAAGAAGACTTCAGAATAAATTCTACCATCATATCAGATTTTCTAGTCTATTTGGGACTTCTTAATGGTGACAAATCTGATTCTAGCATATTTAGGATATTAATTTCGGATTTATTATTGTTATTATTATTTTCTTCTTAGTTTAGGGTTTATTTATATTATTTGGGTTTAATTGTAAGCGGGCATCATATAAGTCCATATAAGGGGTCCATTAGGGTTTATTTTAGTTTGGAGTCACTATAAATAAGGGCATAAGCAGACATGTAAGGCTAGACAATTCAGATTAATAAAACTTCTTGTTTGCCGCACTTTGTGTGTGTGTGTGTGTGTGTGTGTGTTGGTGAGATAATCTCCCTTCCATGGTTCTCTAAAGAACCGAAAAATGACTTATCGAAGAACAACTGTCTTCGTGGCGTCATCCTTATACTTCTCATTCGCGAATCAATATTCGTTGGGTGGGGGTCTCCGTTTCCAATAGTGCTGGTGCCTAGATACAAGTTATCTTTGTGTCACACTTCTATCAAACCTGATTTACTTGGCTTTCCGGGAATTGATGTCTTTGCGTGTGGGTTGCGTGACCATGTGATCACGAGATTCGCATCATTTGGTATCAGAGCTTGGCTCCATTAATCAGATTCTTCTGAAATTTTTTGTTTCTTGTTGTTTCCGCAAAAACTTCATTAGTGTCCACTTTTTTCTTCTCCTTGATTTCGCAGCATAACAAAAAAAAAGTTATTTCATTTGGTTTCTATCCAAAATATATCAGTTGCATCAAAATAAAAAAAATAAAAAAGAAAAAGAATTGTTCAAAAAGACATTTATTGGTTTCTGCTGTAGAAAACAAAACAAGGGAAAATTGGATCTAATCAACTTAGCATTAGCTCAAATTTGAGAATCTGATTACTGGGGTCCTAATCACACCACATATTGATTTTGGGGTCAATTGGATATCGCTTGCTTTGGGTTTCAATTTCAGGTCTAATCAGGTCTGATTCATATCGTATTTTGCGTTAGTATATAAAACCTTATCTTAAATTTCTCAAACTTTATATTCTGTCTATTTGGGTTGATATCGCAATGTATCTGAAAGTTTAGCTCAATTGGTGGACATCATTTAATTTAGGTTCTAGATTCCGACTTAACTTGTCGTAAACGAGTCTGTTTTGCGTCAACTTTCAAAATTCGGTTTCTTTCTGTTGTTCTCGTTTCTTGCAGTATAATTTCAACATATCCAACATATTTGGGTGTTGTTTCCTTGTTTTGCATATTTTGTTTATGTTTTTATTCGAGTTTTCAGTTTCGTTCATATTTCAGATAGATTCGCTTGCAACTCGCGAGACTATAATCCCAGTTTCGTTTTTGGTTTTCTGCGGTAGATAGGAGGTCCACAAGTCAAAATGAAGTAAATAACAAAATTCGTACAGCCTCTGTTGACCCGTATTGCGATGCCTTTCCGAACTTCGATTGATCTGAAATTTTAACCCAAGGTAGGACAACATGTCAATTTTCCGAACTCCATGTAAATTTTCAGCCTGATCCAATGGTCGAAATGAGAATTATGACTGTTTCCATAAAACTGGATAGTTGCACATTTTACATCAAAATCCGAATTTCATCTTTTCTGGATCGTATCATTAGTCTATAAGGTGACATACCTAATGATGTTTTATAAGTAGTTCGATAAGCCCAAAATGCATCATTAAGTCTTAAAGACCAGTTTTTCCTATTAGGGTTCACTGTTTTCTCCAAGATCTGTTTGATCTCCCTACTAGCAAGTTCTACTTGTCCACTTGTCTGAGGGTGATAAGGGGTGGCAACTTTGTGTGTGATTCCATATTTCTTCATTAAAGACTCAAATGCCTTGTTGCAGAAATGTGTTCCACCATCACTTATCATGGCTCGAGGGATTCCAAATCGACTCAAAATATTTTCTTTAAAAAACTTTATCAGTGTTTTGTGGTCATTGTTTCGACTTGGAATTGCCTCTATCAATTTTGAAACATAATCTACTGCGACTAATATGTACAAGAAGCTAAATGATGGAGGAAATGGACCTATGAAATCTATACCCCAACAGTCAAAGATCTCAATGACAAGAATAGGATTTAAGGGCATCACGTGACGTTTTGAAATAGATCCCAACTTTTAACAATTTTCACAAGTCTTGCAGAATGCATGTGAGTCCTTGAACATGGTAGGCTAGTAAAATCCACTTTGTAAGATTTTTGCAGTGGTCTTTCTTGATGAGAAATGACCCCCACATGCCTCAGAATGACAAAATTTAATGACACTACTTACCTCATTGTCAGGAATGCATCTTCGAAATAT
>Ga0307513_10003714_pt1 | contig 20638 bp, 15 predicted proteins | sample 15_EM_MG_FD_202174 | JGI IMG/M metagenome (GOLD analysis project Ga0307513, IMG submission 202174) | Populus trichocarpa ectomycorrhiza microbial communities from riparian zone in the Pacific Northwest, United States - 15_EM | ecosystem: Host-associated > Plants > Roots > Unclassified | place...
ACCCCTCCTCCTTATATAGACATTTGAGGTTACACGGTGCTGACTCATACCCAAGGAAACCCCTAGAATCCACCAGAACATACATGATGTTTCTCGCTTAGAAATAGGAAATCGTACATAATTAACATTAGATACCTGCGCGATAAACTCAGGAATTACACTACCCCAGAGATAATGAGCAGCACATTGGAGGCTGAGATTATGAAGAATATTCCCGGAATGAACTCGGAAACGTATGTAGAACTGGGTGTAAGGGAAAAACTACCCTGAGGTAATGGCTAACATATTTGGGTTTAGATTCCTACTCGCTTCTCTCCACATCAGGGCAATCCTGCGAGGGACCACCATTGCTCGGCGGAAGAATGCACTCGAGTCAATAAAACATGGTGCAGGGTTAGGGGATGCATGTGGTGTGACACTGGAGAGGATAAAGGCTCAGGGGGAGGAGTGGGCGAAGCTTGCGATGGTTACTCTTACATGGGTCTGTCATTCGGAACGGCCGCTACAGGTGGATGAGCTGTGTGACGCTCTGGCAGTGGAGATAGGAGCAACGGATTTCGATCCCGAAAATATTCCTTTGATAAGTACTTTGCTTAACTGCTGTCAAGGCTTAATTACGGTCGATAAGGAAGCTTCGACTGTGCGGTTAATCCACCATACTGCCCAAGAGTATCTCTGTAGTCAGCTCGGTCTCTTCAGAAAACCTCACTCGATACTTGCAGAAACATGTTTGACCTATCTGAACTCACAACGGGTTAAGAACCTCGAACCTCATTCCCTCCTAGACTATCAAATCATGCCATTCTTCAAATATTCCTCGAGGAACTGGGGAACTTACGCGGGGAAGGAGCTCTCAGATCGTGGGAGCGCCCTTGCGTTGGAGCTCTTGGGCCGGTACGAAGAACACGTGGCTGCGGTATCACTTTTAAAGCAGGTTGTGCATCCTAGTTTTATTGGAGATATCGGTACCGATTCGTTCTTCTCTGGGCTGCATGGCGCATCGTTCTTTGGGATTGTTCCACTTGTGGCTGCAATTATAAATGCTGGAGGTTGCGAGATCAACAAACGAGATTGCATAGGTAATACACCACTTGCGTGGGCGGCGAGGCGCGGGCACCTAGGAGCGGCGAAGCTACTTTTGGAACAGGAAGATATTGACCCCAATTGCACTGATGAGCACGATCGAGCACCGCTCGGGTGGGCTGCTATGTTCGGACATGAAGGAGTGGTCAAGCTACTGTTGGGGCGGGATGATGTGGACCCCAACCACCCGGATAAGTATGATCAAACACCCCTCAGGTGTGCTGCTGTCGGGGGACATGAAGGGGTGGTCAAGCTACTGCTTGACAGGGGAGATGTCGATCCCAATTGCCCTGATGAGGATGATCGAACACCACTCGGGTGTGCTGCTACCGACGGACATGAAGGAGTGGTTAAACTACTGCTGGGGCGGGAAGATGTCGACCCCAATCGCGCTAATAAGCGTGATCGAACACCACTCGTGTGTGCTGCTACCAACGGACATGAAGGAGTGGTTAAGCTATTACTGGGGCGGGAAGATGTCGACCCCAATCGCCGGGATGAGGATGATCGAACGCCACTCATGTGGGCTGCTGGCAGCGGATATGAAGGTGTGGTCAAGCTACTGCTGCGACGGGAGGGTGTCGACCCCAATCGCCCAGGAAGGCATAATCAAACACCACTCGCGTGGGCTGCTATCAAAGGATATGAAGGAGTCGTGAGGCTACTGCTGGGACGGGAAGATGTCGACCCCAATCGCCCGGATCGGAATGGGGTAACACCACTCGGGTTGGCTGCTCTTAGAGGACATGAAGGACTCGTCAAATTATTTCTAGAACGTGAAGATGTCGATCCCAATCGCCCAGATACGTGTGATCGAACGCCACTCAGGGCTGTTGTCAATGGACATGAGGGAGTGGTGAAGTTACTGCTAGAACAAGGAGGTGTCGACCCCAATAGGTCAGATAGATACGGCAGTACACCACTCTCTTATGCTGCTAAGAGAGGGCACGCAGAGGTAGTGAAGTTACTACAAGCTCAGGTATTTGTGGGAAGCGTAGGTGCGCAGCGGCCCTATCTACCGCGAAAGACCTAAGCTGAGGTAGGTTCCTGGGGCTGTCAATTGGTTACGCTTAAATAGCGTGGGATTCCTACTTTTCCAGCATCTGCCTCCCTCGCCCTCGGGGACCCCGAACACACCGCCACAGTCACAGCCACCTCCACCTCCTCCTCTCCGCGTCCTTCGCATCAGCCCTACAACATGGTTTAGAAAGCTCTCTATCACTCATCAGTGAAAATCCCACATGTATGCAGACATGCCCCTCCGAAACGTACGAATCTTTACTAACATTTACGAATTGGGGTCCACAAGTTTTTGGTCCTCATGTTCGGCGTATAACACCTAGCAGCTAGTTCATTCATTAACTCGCATCATTCATCTTAGCCGCAACTCCCCTGTCCAATACTCCTTGTTACAAAATGTCAGATTTTTCCAATTTTTCCAATTTTTCCTTATGAATTCATTTCCTTGTTACTTTCCCTTGCTAGCGGTAGATAGATAAATGGTCAGATAGATAAATTGCACATAGGCTTCCCTCTCTGACACCCGAGTGCTTGGTATAGGCGTTCCAGGACCCGCTATGAGCATGATAGTCCACTTTAGACATCTTAATTTCGAGACGACGTTATCCCTAGCATTATCTCATGGTCCCCGTCGGAGCTTAATCGGATGTAGTCTTTTAGGGGTCAATTGTACTCGGGCATATTTACAAAGATCGCAATTCATGACTTTTGGCTTCGCCGGGGTTTGTATCGGATCAGCGGAAATAGTTTTTCAATTTTTTACTGATACCGCGAGGTACTATAAGGAGCGGTTACTTTATTTGCGCTAGGAAGGTAGACAGATTAAAACCAAGGCAGCTTGTCCTAGTTTAATCAGTCGTAGACTTGAATAGGGTGTGGTGAAAGACATAACTTATATATAATAGCACCCCTCGGTGGCTAGAGCATTCCTAAGTTCCGCAGACCTGAAATTAAAATACAGAGAACATGGGTGTGGTAACTCCTTGCGATGGCTGGGACAAGACCTTGTTGAGCACAACTTGGATGATGTGCACGCAGCGGTACTCCCCATACTCTTCTCTCTCGGACCACCGATGTCAATTTGTATCCGATCATAGTGGCTAGATGCTTCCATCCTTAGAAATTGGAGGGTGATGAACTCCGATTTTGTGTGACAATCATGTTTGCCAATAGTGCAATCATAGATCCTCACTCGTGAGGCTTTCACAATGCGTAAGAAAAGACTATCAAAAGCCGAATGTCTCAATAAGTGTATCAAAATTAGGGGGTCGAAAGAGCGATCCTCGAGTGCCAAGTTTTCAGCTGATTTTTGAGGTTTGTACATAGCAAGGAAGGAATTCCAAGAAACAAAAGCTTTTCCAAACTTGAAATCAAAAAAACATACATAAATATCTTTCAGGGGCACGAAGTGTTCTATGATAGGTCCGCTCTATCTCCGTAAACTAAACGGGGTCTAAAGGCTCACATACTAGCAACGTAATTTAGAGATTCCAAGCTTCTCGGGTGCTAGGTGGGCATAACTGGCACTTGTCTTGGGAAAGGAGTTGCAGAAAACCGGTATCAAGGCAAGATATAAGAAAAATTTGTGCGCAAAGTGTGCCTCGAGCTGGATGCTTTTCGCCAGGACAGTAGTATTTAAGGTTGGGTTTGGTGCTGGTGATCTAATATGGACTGTAGCCAACTAAAGGCAATAACCAAAATTAATAGGGAATGAGAAAAGCCCTCCATAGGGCGACTCAAGAATTACGTTTATTCAACGCTGCGGACTCTGTCTTTTTGATTTAGTGAGTATTGGGCAAGGGATACAGATTTTGTACAAATTTGTGCTCCTCGAGGGTGGAGTTGGCTTTCGGTGTCCAATGCCCGAAGAAATCAAAATTAACCAGCCTATGAAGATATATCTGTGTCCTTATAAAGCCTTTGCTGATTTCATGTAAAATATTCAGGAATTCCTTGATAATTTATATTTCCCCAATATAGGGACTCTAAACTCTTAGAATTTGGATGTTGAGCACTGCCCGAGTACATACCGTATAATACATAGTTCTTGGCATTTTTCTCTTCATGTGTTGCGCTGTCGGGGCTTATGATTACCTATAATAATAATAATATTATGATATCATACGTTATGTCTTAAGTGAGACATGAGCCCTAACCTGTGACCCGTTGCCATCGCAATAAGCTAGGACTACTGTTAACCAACTTGCTCGCCGCGAAACCCCTCTATTCAATCCCCCATCTCCATCGGTTCACTGATCCCCGGGTGAGGGCCTGGCCACTGCTTCCTTCACACGGTATAGCCAAGGCCGTTTGGCCATGTTAGGTCCCATTTGCTAGTGTGCACAATTATTCCGCGATCTACCAGAAGAAACTTATTGCGGGCTGATGCAGCGATTTAAATGGGTGGGGTTGTGCGATAGCAAATCCCCAGAGTTGCCACACCAGAGGTGTACCTCACCACTAAGTTGAGAAGTGGCCGGCAGCAGGGGAAACTGTTATGTGGAGGTGTTGATGCTATTTTGGGATCGTAGAGACCGCTAGTCAGGCAGAGGGAGGGGCCGAGTGAGCACATGTGACTGGGGCCCGGTAAATTTGGTAGGTGTTCCATTATAGTGGATTTGATTTGTTGGGCTGCGGGGTGGATCCCTGGCTGCGGTTGCGGGTGGGGATATTTGTTCAAGATTCAGCCGTAGGCTAGAAAAATAGAAGAAATAAGGAAAGAAAAGTATAAATACTACAAGCCCCAGTGGTGTACTGTACACCGATTCTAAAGTCCCCATCTCGGGAGCTATCTAGCATGGTCATGAAAGGGGCTCGCCTGTCTCCGAGGTGGAGTAATGGTGGAAAAGGGTAAGGATTCGGGTTTTGATTTTTTTTCCTTTTTTTGTCTAATAACTTAGAGGGAGGCCTCAGCACCTTAGGTGATGCTGAGATTTATCACAAAAGTTCAGAACCATATCTTAAACAACGTGAATACGGCTAAGGAGCGATCTGGACCATGGTATTCCCTGATCTTGACCTCCCACTTATCCCGGGTCCAAGGCTAGAATGGGCGAGGTCAGTTAAACATACCCTTCGTATACCATACAAAACAAGTAGTTAAGCTATTAAGAGGCTTCCTATTGACTACCCTCCGCCGCGCCACAGCACCAGATTGAAAGCATATGCATATTATAAACATGATCTAAACGAGAGATTCTTCAGAAATAGATGGAGGAAAATAAAGTATAGTATCATGCGGGAGAGATAATTTATAAGAATAGACAAAGAAGCTCTTGTAAAGCGGTAGCATATCAAACAGTGATCTAGAGGATCCAAACATACAGCCTGATTGCGAAAAAAATGGGTACAAAAGATGCGAGAAGATTAAAGGCATATATATTGTACAGAATAATGGTGTTTTCCTGAGACAAGTACATGCCCGAGATATGTTCAGGGATCGGAGTCTGGGCGAGTGGAAGGAGGGGAAAGGAGGGGAGAGTGTCCACGGGATGGGAGCGGATAGACCAGGTGGCTGTAAAGAGATTCGAGGAGAGGACTGCAGCTGCGCTGATAGGGAGCAACTTATGTATATGGGAACTATAGCGAGAGGTAGGCATAGGTGGGCGGAAGGGCAGCGCAGGGAAATTGCTTTCTGAGACTAACCCGGAGGGACTGGAGATGCTAGAGGCTGGAGGAGTGCTACGGTCGCACCACGTTGGCAAAGAGAGGCGATAAGGGGTAGTGTTCGACAACGATAGTCTGGCCCATCGAGATTGGCATCGTACGGTGGGAGTAGAAGCTTCACCATCCCTTAAGTGATGCCCACTGAAAGAAGCGCTTCAGAGTGGTGTACTGTCATGGTTGTTTGGCCTATGGGGATTGACATCGCTCCATCAGTAGTTTTACCACCCCTTCATGCTCATTCCGAGAAGCGCATAGGAGTGGTGTCCGGCCATCGTCGCTTGACTTGTCGGGATTGACATCATTCCGTGCGAGCAGTAGTTTCACCACCCCCTCATGCCCACTATAAGAAGCGCTCCAGAGCGGTGTTTCATCCTTGTTGTTTGGCTTGTCGGGATTGACATTGCGTGCGAGTAGTAGTTTCGCCACCCCCTCATGCCCTCTACAAGAAGCGGTCCAGAGCGGTGTTCGGCCATCGTCGCTTGGCGTGTCGGGATTGACCTCGCTCCGTGCCAGCAGTAGTTTCACCACCCCCTCATGCCCACTATAAGAAGCGTTCCAGAGCGGTGTTCTATCCTTGTTGTTTGGCTTGTTGGGATTGACATCATTCCGCGCGAGCAGTAGTTTCACTACCCCCTCATGCCCATTATAAGAAGCGCCCCAGAGCGGTGTTCGACCATCGTCGCTTGGCTTGTCGGGATTAACATCGTTGCGTGCGAGAAATAGGTTTACCACCCCCTCATGCCCACCATAAGAAGCGATCCAGAGCGGTGTTTCATCCTTGTTGTTCGGCTTGTCGGGATTGACATCACTCCGTGTGAGCAGTAGTTTCACTACCCCCTCATGCCCACCATAAGAAGCGCTGCGGAGTGGTGTTCGGCCATCGTCGCTTGACTTGTTGGGATTGACATCGTTGCGTGCAAGCAGCAGTTTCACTACCCCCTCATGCCCACTATAAGAAGCAGTCCAGAGCGGTGTTCGGCCATTGTCGCTTGGCTTGTCGGGATTAACATCGTTGCGTGCGAGGAATAGTTCAACCAGCCCCTCGTGCCCATTATAAGAAGCGCTCCAGAGCGGTGTTTCATCCTTGTTGTTCGGCGTGTCGGGATTGACATCATTCTGTGCGAGCAGCAGTTTCACTACCCCCTCATGCCCACTATAGGAAGCGCCCAAGAGCGGTGTTCCGCCATCGTTCCTTGGCCTGTCGGGGTTAACATCATTCCGTGCCAGCAGTAGTTTCACCACCCCCTCATGCCCATTATAAGAAGCGTTCCAGAGCGGTGTTCGGCCATCGTCACTTGGTTTGTCGGGATTGATATCGTCCCTCACGAGCAGTCGTCTCACTACTCCTTCATTCCCTTGCTGAGCAGCCCACGTTAGTGCTGTGAAACCTGTACAGTCACTCTGATTGATATCACAGTCATCGCTCTCTAGCAAAGCAGCAACAATATCATCAATCCCGAAGTACGATGCGCAGTGCAAACCAGGCCATAGGTGATGGGGAGGTGAACAATAATGGGAACTGCTTATTTGTTGGAAAAGTAAGGTAGCATATATATGGTTGCCACCATGCTTTAGCAGCCCCAGTGCAAGTGATTTCGAATAATCTGAGAGTCCCATTTTTACGTGCATTCCCCAGTACAAGGATGAATATTTGAGAAACGGCATTTCTCCGAGGCCCGAAGTGGTATCAGCTGGGAGGCCCTGAACCAGTTTGTGATTTAGATATGTCAAGCAGATCTGCCCAAGTGTTTTGTGGGCATCAGGAAAGATACCAGACTGGGAGAGATATTCTTGAAGCGTGTAGTGAATCAGTCGCACAGTCGATGTCTCTGCGTCAACCACGGCAAGCCCTAAGCATGACCCTAGCACAGTATCTTGCGGTCGGATATTCTCCGGGTCCAGATCTGTCGACTGAATGTCTACCGCCAGAGCATGGCAGAGTTCGTCAATCCGTAAGGGCCGCTCAGCGTGCGATACCCACATCAGCACTTCCATCCCAAGTCGCGATCGGCCCCCTTTCTGTTCCCTTATCCGTTGCAATGTTTGGACACACACATTGTCGAGGCCCACGCCCGTTGTCGCCACCTTTCGCAACATTTGCTTTCTGTTCGCTACTGATGTCTCGCCCAAGATCGCCTCAATATTTAATGCAACGAGTAGAAACCTGAGAGCAATATCAATGAGGGATTCAAATTTGGAACAGAAGTGCTTCTACTCACATTTCGGAAGCCTTCTCCAACATTGTTTTCATGATATCATTTTTCAGATTCTCTGTCATCAAGCCTGGATCTTGGTCATCATCATCGCCCATTTTCTGGCTTAGGTATCGAGTGATATCCCCTTGGTCGGCCACAATGTGTATGGCATGGGCTCTCTTGGTGAGATTCTTATCGAGTTCCGCGCGGATGTACGGTCTCCCTGTAAGGAATAGCTGGACATTTGGTGCTTCTTGGATAATTTGCCTTAACGCGCGAAGGAACTCTAATCGATGTTGTGGGAGCACCTCGTCCACCGCGTCGACACAAAGGTATACTACCTCGATGGAACCGATTACCTTGACGAATAATTTCACCATATCTGGCAACTGCAGGCCATCGCCACCTTCCGCCTTCGACTCGTCAAAAGCACTTTTAATTTCGCTCGGAATCCTCGGCGCTCTCAAGGCAACCTGCCGGACTAGACTCCCTATCATATTCACCGCCGATTGGTTTTTCTGTGTCTGGTAATCGCAGTATAGAAATATGACGGCGATATTCCGTCCCCGAGTTTGCTTCCGCAGGGTATCTATTACTAAGGAACTGATTTTATTTCTTGTCAACATCGTCCATTGTTTCGGGAGAATACTCTTGTACCTTATACACGTCTTGCCAACCCCTTGGTTTCCATAGCACAGCAACGTAGGATTCACCGACCCGTCCTGGTTCTTGTACCATGACTCGAACTCGCACCTTCGGAGAACCCATTCCCCAACGCCATCGAGTCGACGATTTCTTACATCCCGATGCTTTTTATGGGGTTCGAGTGGAGATATCCATTCTTGGATCCGCAAAGACTCTTCCTCTATTCCTACGTTGACGGTGTTGTAGCTGTTCGATATGTTCCCAACGTTCGAGTTCGAGCCACTATAAGTGGTATTAGTCGTGCGATGGTCGGCACGGATGCTCGACATCCCATGCTGCCATGGACCAAAGACACTTGGTCCAGCGTTCCCGGTCGGTGATGTATTCATAGCGGACGAAGTTGGCAACAGGTTAGTAGTTAATAGTAGCCAGGCAGTTTGTAGGTGTCAATCGGGGCCTCATTCACTTAAAAAAGGAAAAGCGGGGCTTGCCTTGTCGTGTTGAGAGATTCTTGTTTCACAAGCAAGCCACAGCCAATCATTTTCACGCCAAGAACCTAAATTGCCCCATCTTCGCATTCCCGCTAGCAGACTCCCTTGGAGAAAGCTTTGTAAACTACCGGTATGCTATCCTTGATTTTGTGAAGGCCCCTGAGCACGATATCGGTATTGTATTGCCGAGTGCTTCATCATCTAGCCTTAGTGGCTCTTTTGACTTCCCAGGCACACGCGGTCCAGACCCGCATTGAGGAAGCTCAGCCTTTCGGAAATGATTCGAGGGCACTCGTGTGAACTCACTACGGTATGTGCGGCATGGTACGCCCTAGACCGTCGTGATAGCTTACGGTTGTTAGAGTGCCACAAAGGTCTTGATTTATTGCCCACACTGGTGTCGCTAGACTTTTTCCCACAAAAAGTAGCCGCAAGACAGGTTTGTATAAGTGCAAGAACTGATAAGTGTCAACCTCGTTGGGGGGTGTTTTCATTAGCGTATTACCCAGCCAATATTGGCCCAAATAAAGTGAAAAAACCGTCGAAATATTGGCAAAGAAAAGGAGAACAAATATACGGGTTTTTTTAATTACCGGTAGTATGCACAGTGATGGGAATACAGGTTTTAAAAGGTGAAGATTTGGCGTGAGAAGGAAGGTCTTCGCACTTTGATGCAACATAAAATACTGACTAATCATGATATTATAAGCTTAGGCAATGATAAATAGTGATATGTAAGGAAGAAGCAAGTCACTATACTGAGCAAATATGTTAAATAAATTCAAAATAGTTAGAGAATTATGAAAAACCCATGAGAAGGCAAGGTACCAAACTCTGATATTGTATTAAATAAATATACTCCTATCTCTTATTAAGACTTGTATCCCATGGACGGATGAGACATGTAGATTCCCGACCTGCTGTTAAAGGTGGGCAGAATGCTTCTTCAGAGTAACACTCACAATGAATCCTCCAACTACTTCGAGTTGAGATTGAATTCTGCTGATTAATCACTGTATTGGCAGTGGATGCAGATATGATACTAGATTCAGAAGGTCGAGAATCTGCGTGTCTCATCCGTCCATGGGATACAGCTTCACAATATATCACTAAAACTGGCAGGCTTGGCAGTTTTATTGCACAGCCACTGTTGCATTTCTCTGTGCTACATAGTTTACACTCTTCCGTTCTTGAACCCATACTAATATGATAGTACAAGTTGTCTTGTTTGAACCCTAGTTAGGGTAGGGTGCCCGGGTTTCATGGCGTTTCGGTAATCGGTAACTCTCGTTTGGTGCTTGAGGCTACCGTATCACACACACTTGGTTCAAAATGCCGAGGCTTCGTCAAGGCAACCCTGCGGGGGACCACGAATGGGCTGTCCCCCTCGCCAGGCTGGTGCTGGCTCTGTGAAAGTCCCTGACTAATATTCCTATGCTCTTGCAATGCATCTGTCCCTAAGCTCTCACGCCCAAAGGAATACGCCGCGAATGCTTGTAGTTCCTTCCTAATAACTCTGATTTCTCGTCACTGCCCCACTGTACAACATACGGCCAGTCACACAAAGAATAGTTTTGTATTCCTTGAGTAGGCGGAATGCTAGAAACGCTTAATTTAGCCCAATAGCCCTCAAACAAGCAGGTTATTACTCAATTGGGCAGACTTGACCAGAGCCATGTGTGCAGTATAACACGGTTTCTGCTGCTCAGGATAACTTCTAGCCTCCAGGGCACCTGAGATTCCACCGCACCTGGTATTGTGATATTAACTGGGCATCTAGTGAGCTAAGTGACTAGGCCACCCATAGCGCACGAATTTGGCTCTACCGAACAAGTATCATAGTATGTACAATATGAGTATACCTATCGCTTTATTTCGCGCCGTCCCCCCCATGCTCACCATCTGTTGGCCATCAATAGCTCTTTGGTGTCCCCGCCAGTGACAGCAGTGAACGGAAAGAGGGATGGATCAAATACTCGGGTTTACACTGCAAAATCACAATTCAAATTTGAAACTTCTTTTATGCAAGAGGGCTCATTATATACTAGGAACAGGGTACTTAACCTTGTGTCCGCATCCCGAGCAGCCCCCGAGAGTTAGCCGGTGGGGTGAGAATTCCTTCGATAAATAAACACTCTAATCCCGCAATGAATCACAGGATCCCCCATGCTTAAAAGAGAATATCTTATCCCTCTGCCTGAAGCGCCTTGAGGTATTCCCATCCCCTAGCATGGGATATTAAGGGTAAGAGGTAAAGCCAAGGAAAATAAGCGCACTGCTGGTTCCGGAACCCGGTGGCCTGGCTCCATCAAAGACGGATGGGGGTAGGCTATGAGTTATAACTTGTCCATCCTTTTTTGTTGCTTAGACGCCCTACGTCTATCAGCCTACAGGATGAGGGAAACATGAAGTGATAAGGATGGGGGAAATACGAGGAGTAATAACATGGGCAAACTTGAGACTCCTGCAGGCCCCTATGGGGTGGGTTTGGACGGGCTATCATACTAAGTCTCGGTAACTCTTTGTACGGGTACTGGGTCCGGTAAGAAGTTATGGAACAGTTATTCAAGGTTAACCAGAAAAATATCTCCCTGTCTGCCCCGGCTAATAGGTCCCTACCCTTAGGATAGTTAAACAGCAGAATAATCCCTGTCTTTTACGAAAACATATTCGTGGGTACTTATATCATACTTCATGCCCAATGCCTTCAAAAGTGCAATGATAGATAAATTAAATGATAATAATAGCTATGATACCAAGACTAAAAAGACTAAACCATCATCTCCTATACCCCTGAATTCTAGCGCTTATGAGAAGTTACATGACCAGGAAACAAGACTGAGTTCACCCTACCCTCCCTCTCCTTCAACTCTATGCCAACAGTCGGATTCGGCAGGCAGACAATACCCGAGCAAACACTCGGCGGTTTCTTGCCACCGACCCCTCCATTGAGCCTTAACCTGTAGTTGCATAAGATATACGCCACAGCAATCTTCAGCTCATTAGTAGCGAAAAACCTGCCAGGACAGGAATTCTTTCCAATCCCAAAAACCAAGTAGTCCAAACCGGGGCTAGCCATCTGGTAATGATGTGCGTTCCCTTCCAGTTGGCGCATTCTATAGAATCTGAAGCCGTCAAATGTTTCTGGATTTTCGTACAGGTCGGGTGAGTGGTGGATAGTGGTTGTGGATGAGCATACCCACACCCCTTTCGGCGCGTATGTGCCATCCACGAATGTGTGGGGGGTTATGACTTTACGAATCATAGTGACTAAAGGAACTCTGTTAGAACCCTGCTGTATCTCACCAGATTGTAAAAGGGGTGTTTGAATACCAAGGTTAGTCCCATTCATGCGCGAAGACTCGCGAAGAACACTGTCAAGTTTCTTCATTTTTGTGAGAGCTTGCTTGGTCCAGCCACCCTCAGTCCTTAATGCCTCTTCTATCTCTGTGCAGAGGGGATCTTGGAATTCGGGGTTTTCTGCGAGATCGTACAAAACGTGGGCTAATGTCTGTGCTGCTTGTTTAGTCCGCTAGGTTTTATAGAGACCTCTAGCAGAAGAAAGGAGAAGGGCTTACTATTGAGGAAGTATGAACAGATGCAAAATTAAAAAACATTAGTCTGTGAACCAACTTCAACGTCGGGGCCCCAGGAGGCGCTGCATCAAGAATCCATTGAATTGCATCCGACTAAAATTGTGTCATTATGACTGTAACTTGGCTTGGGGAGGAGCAGGCTCTGTCTACTTACTGTAGTTGTTGCGAAATTGGTTTGGGGCGTTTCCGTCCTTTGGCGGGTCTGGAATAGTCCCCCTATATGCTTCATTATAATGTCTTGGGTAGCCCTCTTTCTCAGAAAAAGACTCGCAATCCTAAATCCCCCAACCTCAGTTAGCAATCCGGGACCCTATGTTGCCAAATCACCAATTGCACAGAAAAGCGTCTTCAACACTCAGAGAATTACCATCGCAGAAACCAAGGAAGGGCATCTATTATTGTTGCACTCTTCATGACGTTAAGTGAGAACTCGCTCATACTATCGAGATACTCCTGATTTCGGCAGGTGGGCAGACCGACTGGAAATGTTAGTGCACCTGATTCAGTGAAAGTGGGTGGTTTTGAGTACCAAAAACCCTGCTCGTTGCTCTATACCACAAGGTTAGTCTCTAGCTGTTCCCCGAACTTACAAACCCTCCAGTGGAATATGAAATACCTAGATATCACACCAATTGATACATCCAACACATTGATGTTAGTCCATTCTACCCACAGTGTTAGCTATAATAGAACTTTTGAACCCTCGAGAGTACTGATTGGAAGTAGCAGTTCACCATTCTTGATATCCGTCAACCCTTCAAATGCATCGGTAGTCTCATCAACGATATCAGGAAGCAAACTCGACAGCTTCTCCGTCATATTTTTCCGCATCAAGTCCACATGATACGCATCCTGAAGCATCCCCTCATGGAAAGTATATTCACTTCTGACCAACTACACCGTTGTTAGAGGTACAGGTGCCACAATAAACCTTTTTCAGACCAAGCATAAAACTAACCTCATCCCCGGCGGGGCGCATAGCGGCTACACTCGCTGGTAGGGATTTCAGCTCTTCGAGTACTTCTTGGTTGGAAAAAACTATTATGTCTCTAGCGGGAGTCGTGATTCTGAAGGCTTTGCCGTATTTTCCGTACTATCTTTATTAGTTCACCCTCGCTTGCTCCTTCGACTGTATGTAACAATACCTTTTCAGCACCCTCTTTCAAAAGGCTCATTGGATCTTGCATCCAACGGTAGGGAGTTTTAAGGGATCCCAGGATCCCAGGTTCGATGCCGACTAGAGGCGCATTGCTCTTCTGATCATGGTTAGTATGGAGCCTGCTTAGCCAGCGGGAGAGTTATTATGTACCTTCTCGGAAGAACAATAAATAATCAGCACAAAAATAATTGAAGAGACGACTTGAACAAGCCCAAGGTTTTCTCTGACAAACTCCATTTCCGGTTGGGGTGTTCTGTGGTGCTTGGGATGTGGAAGAGAGTGAGAAAGGAGGGTTTATAACTCTTCCGACTCGTTATTTATGCTGTGGCCCCACCACACCATAGTACTGAGAGGTTGGAAATATTATCACTGAGAGGGAATCCTCTCACTAGAATTGAATCGAAATAGAATTGGACTAATATTATGTTCTATTTAATAAGGACTACGATATACCCCCGAGGAAGTTCTGGATAGTGATTCAATTAATAATACCGTATTCACCCGCTAGATCCACTGTCATTGATCTCAGCAATCAGGGGCAAAAAACCCCAAGAGAGAATATTGCTTTTTGGACGCGGTATAACTTGGGAGAGCTTGGGAGAGCTGAACTTTGTAGCTACTGTATCATTAACTGCTATTCGCAATTCTGTTAACCTGACCTGCTAAGCCTATTGTGGCATATTTTGGTAGCCCCCCCGACACGCCAGCCAAGTACCCGATCCCTGATAGTGGATCTAGCGAGTACATACGGTATTGCAGAAAAACGGAAGCCGAGTCAGACCTTTAGAGTTTACCGGTACTTTTTTTTAAGGTGGGCGTGCGTCATACCCCCCTTGTGATGGAGGTGCTATCAACCGCTTGCTCGTGTGTTGGCGTGAGGGGAGGAGAGGTTCTGGTGTGTTATTCTCTATGGAGGTTGATAGCTACGGTCACCTTAAGTAGAACTCTGCTCGCACTGCATATGTGATAGCCCTATGTCTCCGCATATGCCATACATCCGTTCTTGCCCTAGAACGTTCCTAATGTCCACACTTCAGTGTTCCTTCATACATGTAAGTGCTCCCTTTACCTCCGCTATCTCTGCTCCCGATACAGTTCTCCATTACTGGGAGTATTATGCCATCAGCTCCCCGGTAATTCTGTGATCTCGCATCAATGATATCCAACCAAAAACTTCAGAGTGCGGTCATGTCTAAGGTTTCCTCATCACCAAACAACTTTGCTTGGTGCCAACTTGGGCAGCAGGCTTGAGATATGGAATGCTGGAATCGCATATAATTTTCGAATAATAGTCAATGACTTTGCAGATAACCCGGGTATTGAAAAGAGTTTTGAGCGTACTACCAGTGATCAGCTCCTCCGGTTTCTACTGATTTGGAGTGCACCACACAAGTGCCGCAGGAATGTTTCAAAATAAGACTGCTACGTGGAAATTTACTTAGTGTTCTTGACACAATCGGTCCTCGAACTTTTGCGAAATGAATTTCGCGCCCAGTAGTTGAACAGTTAACAAACAACCTCTCCACAGGGCTTCACCATTGGCCCCACTTTTCCTCCGTTCTAGGTAATTGTTTTAACAGACTCTAGGCTGACCAACGTCTTGCTCTCAATAACATACACAGAGGTGAAAATCGCAAAGTCACAACATTTCAGCAACAACCGTAACTCTATCAATACCGCAAATAGCTTTAACTACACTGCCTGACGAAAAGCCTAAAATACTGGCACGGAGTCTCCATTAGAGTCAGTGGTACGATATCGGGACACCAGAGCCGAGCGGGTGGACGGTATATGACCCTGACTGCCGGAAACCAACGAACTCGGACGATGGCATAATTCCAATAATGAAGATGAGTCTAATCATGCGACCTTATTCTGCTACGGGGATCCGGGAGTGGGAAAGAGCTATATCGTGTAAGAGAGAATGTACCGTCGGCTGAGATCAAAGAATGGTATTGCTGATAGGTTGCGATAAGAGTTCGCTGGTTAAGTTACAGGCAAGTTGTGCAATGTAACCGGGGAGCAAGATACCGCCGTTATGTTCCTACTTCGACTCTGCTGCCTGGAATGAGCAGTCACTAGTGAATATGCTCGGCTCCCTGCTGAGACAACTTGTCAGCGGACTGGAAAAAAAAACCAGAAGTGGCAGTCCAGGGTTTCCGAGAGTAGAGAAAGAGTATTAGGGGTAGAGGGCTACAGATCTCTGGGATTTTAAAAATGTTCCAAACCATTACGGCTGCAAAGCTCATGTTTGTATGTGTTGCTGCACTTGACGAGTGCGTGCCAGAGCATCGAATCGTAGTTCCTGAATAACTGCGGCAGATTCTGCAGGGGCCACCCAATTACAGGGTAAATATTATAATACAAATATTTCTTTTAAAATAGGCGAGCACGCAAAAGACGTTATCATCCTACACCTTTCTTCAATCCTACCACGAAGGCCTTGTGATGTTAGTAACGTCACGATATAATGGTATGACATTGTATTATGATGCTTTGCTCCAGTACTGTCCTGTACTGTACTGAGGGTTGTGCTGTTGGGCAATCATGAAATCACATTAGGGTTATAAGGAGCTAGCTGTATCGTAAATCTAACAGATTTTCTTCCATTTATAGTCAGATAAATAGAGTCCTCCTGAAACCGCGTCTGTGAAACCTGCCAATCAATGATTACTATCAATACGAGATTAACCTACAGTGAACCTCAGCCGCACCACATGGTGCATATTGGTAGCCAAACTGGAGCACTAGCCACACACTCAGCCACATTTCTCTGGGCCTCTGGAACGAAGTGCATTTTCATAGTACAGGAGTCTTGCTTTGCAACTTCTGCGCTGTCTACATTTTTTACGAATATCCCGCAAAGAGCGTAACGAACGCCATCATAGCCGATCTTGAGGGTTAAACTATGAATACACTTTCTACTTGGGAATAAATTTTCCGATTTTGCCTGCTGCCTTAGAATTCGTCAATAACGATATCACACAACCTATCAAAGAACTATTGATGGCCAACGGATGGTGAGCATGGGGGGGGGGAGGCGCGAAATAAGGCTATAGGTATACTCACACTGTATATACTATGATACTTGTTCGGTAGAGCCAAAGTAGGGTGCTTTGTCGATTGAGAAAACATCACGAGTGAGGGTCCATGATTATACCAGGGACACCGTTATGTGTAAAATCAGAGCTCAACAATGGTACCCTATTCTCATCCGCTCCAAGACCTCTCAAACGCCGTTTCCAAAAATAGTGCTCCACAGCCTAGCCCGTCTAGGATAAATAGGTGCCGCTAAGGTACAAACCCTACCGCCAAATGCAGAAGTCAACCACCATATTTCCCCGCATAATTTTGTCAATTCTTGTATCATAATAATTATTATCTACTTGTTAGATTTCGGCTGCAAGGCGGAATGATAAAAGAGGTCCGCCAAGGAGACACCAATTGTAATGGATTTTGCATCTAGTCCCCCCTTGGTTTCCGGTAAATGATGGACACTTTCTAGATAAGTTCATTTTCTCGACTAGATCTCTTGAGCGCGGCACGCTACGGAATGACCGACAAAGACTTTATCCCTCCCGTGATATTAGCCCCGCAGCCTCCGTTCAGGCTTTGCTTCATGGATTTAATCACAGGTGGTTCTGGGACAGATCTGTTAAGGTTCAGAGGAGAAGCAATTCGTGATGTTTGTATAATTTCGGAACTGAGTGATTGCCCCGGTATGATAATTGAAGTCATATCATACTGTACAAGCACCGAGGAAGGGTTTGGAATATTCACCCTTTCTCATTATGATAGAGCAATGAGGCGGCCGAGGGGCGAAGTGGAGTGGTTATTCAAGATTGTCCACAGCGGCACCCAAGTAAAAAGACAAGCGCAAGAGTTTTGGTTTCACAAGTCCCTGATCCATGCAATGAGATGGTTGCGGGGCGAAGCAATGACCCCGCTTTCCCGAAACTCAACAGGTCCAAAGGCCTTCATCACCCAATTCTCTACACTATTCCAACCAGCAAAAAGCGAACGATGTCTCGAGCCTTTACACATATCAATTCTTTCAATGTGTCGAATAACATTACCTTTACCACTACCGATGATGAGCCCAAAATCCTGGCCTGGTTGTCACCCTTAGAGCCCCAGGTGCGACATCAGGATATTTGCGAGCAGAGGGTGGATAGTGTAGGGAACTGGTTACTGGAAACGGAGGGGTTCAAGGGCTGGTATAATGGTAGTGATAATGGTGGATTTAATCATACGGCACTGTTCTGCTATTGCGAGCCAGGGGTCGGAAAGAGTTACATCTGGTACGAGAGGCCATCAGCAGGGAACGACATGATTGCTGACAGATCACGGTGGTAGTTCTGTAGTTGTAGATCATTTATGCGGCCAGGTTATAGAACAGAATATAGCAGTCGCCTGTTCTTACTATGACTTCGCTTCCCGGGAGGCCCAGTCTCCGACAAATATGCTAGGCTCCCTACTCAAACAGCTTCTAAGTGGGTTAGGAGCAATTCCGGTGAAAATTATGCAAAAATTTCGAGGCCAGAAGAAGGCGATTAGCGGCAGGAGGCTACAACTTCCTGATATTGTGGAGATGTGGGTAGCTGTCACATCTTTACAACGCGCATTCATCTGTGTTGATGCTCTCGACGACTGTGTTCCCAGGCATCGACTAGAGATTCTTGGTGCATTGGGACAAATTCTTCGGGAGTCGCCAAATACACGAATCTTCATGACCGGAAGATCACATAACCGGGGGGTGGTTGAAAGGGAGCCAGGTGGGAAAACAACAAGTGTATCAATAGCGTCCAGAGAAGACGATATAGTCACATATCTGCGCGCGAGATTGGGGAAGGACACAACTCCCGAGGCGATGGATAGCCGCTAAGAGAATGATATTATGAAGAGTATTCCAGAAGAGACTTCTGAAATGTATGTACCAATGCGGGATCCAGGAAAACCGTCGCGAGTCGTATACTGATAATATAGATTCCTAATGGCTTCACTCAAGGTCGAAACAATCCCGAGCGAAACGACAATCCATCGGAGGCGAAATAGGCTGAATGCGATGGGAGATGGGTTAGGGTTGGGAGATGTATACGAGACAACACTAGGACGGATAAGAGCTCAAGAAGGGGAGAAAGCAAAACTTGCTATGACCACACTAATGTGGATATGTCATTCGGAAAGGCCATTACGGGTAGACGAACTGTGCCATGCGCTTGCTGTGGAAATTGGATCTACACATTTCAATAGCGACAATGTCCCTGCGACAGAGGCGTTGCTCGCCTGCTGTCAGGGGCTTGTCACGGTTGATAGGGAAGCCTCGACGGCCCGGTTGACCCACCACACACTCCGCGAGTACCTCTCTACTCATCGCAACCTCCTCCCCCGAGCTCACCTGGAGATGGCGGAAACCTGTTTGACCTATCTAAACTCAGGCCAGGCCAAGGCTCTTTCGGCCAAACGCCAACCTGACCTCTCAAGCATGCCCTTCCTGAAATATTGTTCGCGATATTGGGGCACCCATGCAAAGAGAGAACTTTCAGGTCGGATGATATCACTTGCAATGGAGCTCTTGGACCAGTACGAGAACCATGTAGCCGCCAACTCACTCTTTGAGCGGGTATTACATCGGGCGATTTACTAAGAAGTCAATGCTCCTCCACTGTTTGGTGTGCTACACTGTTTATCTTTTTTTTGGAATTGTTGATGTTATGACTGGTCTTCTAGGAACGAACGGCTATGATACCAACCAGGGAGATTCTACCAGCATAACTCCACTGGCATGGGCCGTGAGGGGCGGGCAGCGGGAAGCGGTGGACCTATTGCTAAGACAGGAAGCTGCCAACCCCGACAAGCCAGACAACACGGGCAAGACACCGCTTTCGTGGGCTGCAATGAAAGGGTACGAGCAAGTTGTGAAGCAACTTTTAGATCGGCAAGACGTCAACCCCGGCAAGCAAGATAAAAATGGTCACATCCCGCCCTACTATGCGCCTACCACAGGCCATGAAGGAGTAGCGAATCTACTGCAAGCGTGGAAACCTCCAATCCCAGCCTTGTTTCCGGTCGACTAGCTCTGGGTTTCTTTACCATCTTCAAATCTTTAACCACGACCACCTGCGCTCCCCCCAGGCTCTCTTTGTCCCCCTCTCCTCCTCTTCTTCGGGTTACGGGGGGCTGCGACGCACCCCTCATATATTTCGCCCGACACACTCCTTCTTTCCCGTCTGCCTCAGTGTTCCCAACCGTCCGTGGGCCCGGCGGGGCCCGGTGGGGGGACTGCCAAGAGCCCCGGACGGGACGGGACGGCGGGGGACTGCCGGCGACTGTTGAAACGACTGTTGTTGTATTGGTTGAGAGAGAGAGAAAGGTGGGGGTGACCCCGGCTATCTAACAAGAAAAGCCGCAGTCACGATTTCCCCAGTTCACAGAGCCTCACTCGCCGCCGCATCGCCGCCGCCACATCCCCGGCTTACATAACACCCCGCAGTCAACCATACCAGATATGGAAGGACACTCCAACATCAGCTGTTGTAATACGCGATTGGAATATGTGCACGGAACTTGGACGAAGAAGTGATAACAGAAAGTAGTGAAGATCTCGTGTTGTAACAACGCTTGTTACTTCAATAATAAGAAAGCCATTGCTCAGCTATATAATACAGCAATTGAGTTCAGCCATTACCACCGTGTTCCCATAATAAGGAAAAACAAAGAGTATCAAAGAAGTATCCTGAGAGGAACAAAAGGAACAATGAAAGAACACACAATAGGCTTTCA
>Ga0307513_10003716_pt1 | contig 20637 bp, 17 predicted proteins | sample 15_EM_MG_FD_202174 | JGI IMG/M metagenome (GOLD analysis project Ga0307513, IMG submission 202174) | Populus trichocarpa ectomycorrhiza microbial communities from riparian zone in the Pacific Northwest, United States - 15_EM | ecosystem: Host-associated > Plants > Roots > Unclassified | place...
TGCGCTCCTCGACAACAGACATCAGTGACTCCATCAGTCGATCTATTCCGCTCGCTTCCCAAAGTACGACCAGCAACCGCAAGTTCCTTGTAGTCTTCGGGAGGAAGGTGGACGAGCCAGTTGAAGAAGCTCTTATGTGTGCAGATCGCAGTTCTGCGTTAACCGCTCGTTGCAGCCCCGCAGTCGCACGCTCGAGTGCAGCGAGTTCGGGACCCAGCTTCGTCCTGAACCCGGATGGGCCACTTTTTGGCACAGCGAACGGATCGGGTTGCTCAAGGTGATGGAGCGCTAGCCCATCAAATAGGACATGGACTCCAGAGGAGCCCTCTATAAGTCTAAAAGTAATAATTAATCTTGTAGACGGAGGCGGTAACTGGCCTGGAAAGGCAGGGACGCACTCTTTCATCTCAGCCTCTGCGGGTGCAGTTTGCGGTGGTTCCTCCAGCGCGATCATTTCTTCGACTAACCTCGATCTCCCTTGGATAAGCCACTGGACAAAGGGGACGACCTTCTTCCCCTTCAGTTCTTTCTTGACCTTCGTCAGCTCCTTCTCCATATTTCCTAGTTCACTTCTTAGCACACTGATCTCCTCTCGCAATGCCCTCTGCACCCTCTCCCACTCCTCCCGTGTGTCCCGCGCCGAGGCACGCATCTCTCGTTCGGAGGAGAGAGCATGTGCGAGAGAGGTTTTCAGCACTTCTATCTCGTTCGTGAACTTCAATTCGTTATTTGGGGCTTGTTGCTTCTGTGCTGATGGACTCTGACCCATTTGGCCACGACGGTAGACGCTAAGACAGAGTGTGAACAGTGTGAACAGTCTGCTGGACTAGGGTAGGTGGCTTTATTGGACGCATACACATGAGTCTTGGACATTCAAATGTCCATTGGGTCCAGGCCGATTCGATCCCGCGTGCACGTGGTCACATCACAATTCCGCGATTGCAACACACGCGACGTTTTGTATGAAGGAAACCGAGCGGAACTCTAAGATAACCGTATCTAGTTTAACTGAAGAGTACTCACCAAGTCGTGGAGTATATTTGAATGGCGCAATGCAAGTTTTGACATTCCCGCAAATACTCCGGAAACTGGATGAGGGGCATTTGAACATATCGCGCTCGGTTAGCTTAATTGACATACGCACAGTTTTAAAAGGTTACTCTCCCTGCCTCGGGACGAGTGACCAGTGCACTGTCGGGCACGGGTCGGGTCCAACCCGAAAATCCTAAACAAACAGGCTACATTGACGTGTACAAAACGCATCTCCAGGATTGATAGTGTCTACTTAGAGCACACGAAAATGCGAGAAGAGTTGGTGCCTCATAAACCATGTCGTACTTTGTCATATCCATAATGCTAGGGAGCTTTGAAATAAGCGTTGAAATAACTATCAGGATTTTGGACCAGAACGTTAAGAATTGACAGCAACCAGGAAGGAGGGATAGAACATAGTGAGGGACATGGCGATGGGTTCGCGTGCGGGTCGCCTTTCTCTTGAGTGGAGCGTTCTTATACGCCAAGGTATCGGGATGCAGTGACACTATGGCCAGTACGTGAAGGAATGACATATTGCACACCGCTATTGCTGTTAGTAAGGCTGGAAACAAGGTGACATTTGGAACGAACAAGATGACGGTTAAGATGCCACCCACAGATTTGATGAGACTAGAAGAAAGCACAAGGATATGAGTACACAGGTAAATGGCGGGAAGAAACGAATGATAGCTGTTCCCCATGCCCCACAGCCTAACGATACATGAAGGACGTGACACATTCCGAGAGCAGAGGGCCCTAAGGGGCAACGTAGAACAATCTTCTTGAAATCTCTCTACGGCATGCTACAACCATACTGGGTGAGTATGAGATCCGATTAGCATGTGTCCGATCACTGCCCAGATTTTCTTCTCGGGATCAACCAAGGTCCAAGTGTTCCCTCAGAAAGACCTAATAGCCTGCTAGAGTCTTTCTTCTGTGGCTCGGATGGCAGAATTGAAAGGTCCTGAGGGTTTGACGTTCCGTTTATCGTAGTGGGACATCGAGAAAGTGCCTTACTTGCGACAATATTATCAATATTCTCTAGCAACTCCTCGACAGCTACTAGCTTACTGGTCACAGTGAAGCTGCAGTCACCACAAGCCATCACAATGGTATATGTATGACTGACCTGCAACGGATCAGTATTCAGGACGCCGTAGAACCATGTTTCTTGCGGCATGCGCGAAGAGTGGTGCCGTTCCAAAGCACGCGAGTCGCGAACAGGTGGCGCGCGGCTCGAGAGCTCGTCGTTTCCGCAGAATAAAGTGTTGGCAAACCGGGTCCGACGATGGTCACATGCAGAACTGAGCGCTGAGCGGGCTGGAGCAAGGCGCTGCAGGATTGACAGATCTCGATCTTCTGAACATTAACTGGTGACGACTTGGACCCATTCCCACCACCATGGTTTTGATAGCTCCTCAAACTGAAAGCGAAACACCGGATAATTCGCGAAGCCCTGTCCTTCCTCCTTCCGATGTCGAGGAGGTTGTCAAAGCAGAGATCAAGGAGTTTCGCCCCAGTTCATGCTTCGACTCAGCGCGATACTGATCAAGCTTTCGTCTTGCAGGTGGCATTTCCATATCTACTTTCACCAGAAGAATCAGGCCGAACATGCAGCGGCTTTGGCTTTGCGCGATGCGGTTCTGAGGCTGCGTCGCGATGGAGCTTTTGTTGCGGTCCCACTGTGGCAGGTGAACGAAAGTCCTAGGGGTCCACACCCCGTCGGATCCTATGAGATATGGTGTCCTTCAGAATCCTTCGTAAATGTATTCTCATATTTGTGCCAACACCACGGCAATTTGAGGTACGCATTTAGAACTGTTCGCACTATCCTGATCCCAGGGTACTCACTGTGTTTAGCATTCTGATACATCCGCTTACGAGAGAGGAGGTGAGTCCGTTCCGGCGCATAGCTCCGTCCCAAAGACTTAACCCTGCTTTCTTTCTGGCAGCGGAAGTAAGCTTATCTTCATTTATCACACACTGGTAGCAATAGCCTGTCTTTCTTATCCCATTACTCCAGGGACCACGCCCACCGTAACGCTTGGATCGGAGCGCCTTTCCCATTGGACTTGGCAACGCTACCAGTTTATAATCCAACTTTTCCACTTCAATACTCAAGCCTAGGTGCGAGTAGTGTCGGGTGCTTCTCATTGGGGATCTTACCTTAGATCGCGCCAGGGTTTGGGTATTCTTCTACGGCTTCGGCTCCGACTATTGAAGAACGCAAGGTAGCTGGTGCTCGCCTCGAAGAGGCGATCAGGGAGGAACCGGAAGCAGCACCAGCGCCTCACGACTAATTCAACAGGTTTATCCACTCAATAACAAGTGCAGAGTACGGAAACATATCAGGGCAGAAAGCAACCGCAGGGTTACTCACACCCGTTCTATGAATAACGTCACAAAATATACAGCTATGTGTTTTGCGGTGTCCGATTGCTGAATAACACAGATTGGCTCCTCACCATACTGGCGTAGGTGACAACCCCGCACATGCGTACTAGGGAGGCGCGCCAGAACGAGTGGGATGGAAAACCTCCATATCGTGGAATGTGCGAGTTGACAAGAATTGGCTCCGTCGACGCATGCAGGGAAGCCGAGACCTGCCCTATCTCAAGGTCGAAGAAATCGAGGATATCGGGGACTGCAGCCCGCCGTTTAAATATCCAGAGCAGTCTCACCAAACGCGACGACCTCCTTCGGCCATCCTCGCTTTCCCACCTCGAACGGCACGTCCATCTAGCCTGAGAGACGTTAATTCATTCTCTGTCAACAATACAACAAGACTCCGGCTTGCTCTCGAACGAACGATCAACACCAGTATCATCGCTCTTCTGTCCCCTCTGTTCATTCACTCCAACGGTCACTAAACTTCGCCGAACCGGTACGTACACGTTCGTGTCTCTGGTAGATATGCATCGTCAAGTTACCGTTGCCGTGGACAATCATATTACTCGACGATGATCGGGATCTCTTCCCCACAGTCATAACAGAAGCACCTAATCAACAGGACAGTCAGTAGGTTACACAATGTTCCATGTTGTATCAGCGTCTTACGTTCCACACCGACAGTTGACATAATCCTGGGACCGTCTACGCTTTTCAACCATTATTCCGCAATCTGAAAGTCCGGTGGTGAAACGAGCCCATAGTGATGCCAAAAATCAAGGCAGACTTACCCGGTTTCCGACACTGCACCCACTTCCTTTCCTTAGCTAGGCTCTCCAACGCCTTATCTTCACAAGGTCCGTGTGCGCGCCCAGCAACTATGGGACAATGGCAGGCCCTACAGAAGGAGTGTTGAGGGTTGTGAGTGCACACGAGAACTGAGGAGCGGTTATATTCGGCCAAGTCGTAAAGGTTCCGTTTTCTGCATTCAGAACTGCGAGAAAAGAGTCAGACCAAACAAAGAGGAAGGGGAAGGGAGGACGGACACCGGGCAACGGATCTGAAGGACAAATTGGGAGGACTCAAACAGAGTCCACTGGTTCAGGGTAACTTCTGGGAGGTTGAGCTTGTTTACAAGGAGCCTTGTGATTACTTTGAAGCGTTAGCAGCGGAAGGTTTCAGTAAACAAACAAGGATACCTTGACGTTTCTTCTGTGACGCGCCTTCGGTCGCACAAATATGGCATAGGATAGGCCATGCGCCCTCCCCTAGCTTCATTTTGATATAATCTTGCATACACCCCTTGCACGTCATATGTCCACAGCCTTCTACCGTGACCATGAATTTAGTTGAGAATTGTTCGGTGCAGATTTGGCAGTTTGCGACGTTTGGCTTCGGGACGCATTTTCTCATGACCGAGGTGAGGGTCTTCCCGATCTCTTCTTGCCCCCTTGCTTCCCAGAGTAAGACGAGGAGACGGAAGCTCTTCGGCGTGTTCGGATTATTCCTCGAGAGCTGTGTATGGGTTGGGGAACGCTGAAACGACCTGATGCGCGCAGGTAGGACGTCGCGGTGGAAGGCCCACTGTAGGCTTTCCATCGCTCTTTCCATAGCGGCGAGTTCTGGTGCGAGCCTTCTCTGGAACGCCGCGGCACCAGCGTTTCCCAGGACCACTGAACTTGGATCGGCCCGTTCTAGGCGCTGAAGAGCTAACCCATCGAAGATCACTTGCATGTCTGGACGGCGTATCGGTCGCCTGGTGGCGACGATCATCAGACAGTGGTAGGGGGGATTGGGAACCATACTCACATGCACACATATCTCTCCTGATCCGCCTGAGTAGTCGGAGGTGGCTTCTCGGGTGCGGCCACTTCCTCGACTAATCTCCCCCTCCCTTCAATGACCCGACGCACAAACGGGAGGATCTGCTTCCCCTCCAACTCGCTCCTAGCTTTGACCAACTCTTGTTTCGTCTTCCCAAGATCCTCTCTCAGCGTCAGGTTCTCCTGACGAAGCGCCTTCTCCACCAGCTCCCACACCTCACGCGTTTCCCGCGCCGAGGCGCGCAGGTCATGTACGGAACAGGAAGCCCGTGAGAGGGTCGCTCTGAGGGTCGTAATTTCATCTTTGACCCTTGGAGTAGAAGGAGCTTGTACGATTGCGGTCAATCTTTTGATCTCCTTCTCGAGATTCGATATCTCGGACTTGTGTTTCTTGAGTAGATATTCTCGTTTCTCGATCTCTCTTTCTATTGGACTGGGTATGGATGAAGCTTGACTTTTTGACGGAACCGATCGAGGAAACAGTCAGTTATGGTGTCCCACCACCCTCTAATGTCTCACCGCGATCCACCCGCTGCAGAGGCCATTAGGTCCAAGTTAAGAGAATTCCGCGAGGTTGTGCGATAGACGCTAGGTACTCGCTAGAGTGTGCCGCTAGAGTAAAGAGACTGCCGTCCTGGCTCAACCTCAGATAGCACCCCCACCGGGGACCTCGCCGAATTCGTCTGACTGACAGTTAGGCCAGTCTCCGGAACCAACCTCTGACCTCGATCTGTAGCACGTGCTGGGCAGGAGGCGCATGGAAGTTGGCGCCTCCAGTTCCCAGCTGATTTCATAAGTGATGTCACATCACATCGGTGACAAAAGAGCAACCAAACAAAGGAACCTATTGCTTGGACTCCGCTGCTAGTGGGCGACGGAGGATTCGTCGTCGAGCAAGACGCAAGACCGTTGCCTTTAATTTCTTACTCCGTATGGGACTTACACAGGGTCTCGTGATTGGAACCAATCAATTGCCGAGTAGCGCTGAGCTCACGTCAGGCGCAGGCTCGTCCCGCTCTACCGGCTACTCGAAGACCACGAGGACGACCGGGATGGCGAGCCGATACTGGCTGCTCGCTTTCTAGAGGGCGAGTAGCATCACGACAACGTAAAGGGCGACTGAAGAGAGCGTGCTAACCTTTGCTCGCTATTAGAATATTAGCGATCAGATAGGAACAATGCTCGATTTTGAGGCAGGAGCATATGAGAGGCTCCGTAGTCAGGCTAGGCATTAGACCTCTAGTTATCCCAACTGTTCTTCACCTTCACGTCGCCAACGCGAAAATACGACACCATGGATGGGCACGCCCCAAGAAGGTCACTCGGCATAGGCTTTCACAGATTTTATTCGAATATGAAGGTTTTACATCGGGTCGAGACAACATCGCGGGTGAGAGATTAAGTCGTTGTATAAACTTGATGAGTAAAGGTGGAGATTGCGCTATGATTGCTGCCGACAGGCGTGCTGCGTTATTCTTCCTGTGATATCATCCCCACACAGATAACAAAAGTGCCTGTTCAGAGATGACTGTCAGCAAGACAACCGACAAACCCAAACTATATTTATAAATTGACCCACATTCCACACCGACAGGTGATATGATGACACCCCACATTCTTCTCCACCATAACTCTACAGCCTGCTCGTACTCATCAGAACCAACATTCCTGCTTCAAGAAGACAGCTAGTCAACTAGAACTTACTAGGTCTTGGACATCGCATCCACCGCCGCTCCCCAGCCAACTCCTCCAATGCTTCATCCTCACAATTGTGCGGCACGTCGATGTTCACTTTGCGAGAGCAATCACGGCACCAGGCACATTCACAGCCATGGTTGCAAATAAGTATTTTCGAACGGTTGTATTCGGTCAGTTCAAAGAGGTTCGACTTATCGCATCTGTGAAGGCGTCAGGAGGGGGGTGAGAGAGGAAACGAGAGGAGAGGACAAACTTTGGACAGGTAACGGGAATGATGAATTGGGAGAGTTCAAAGTCGGTCCATTGGCTTAGGACGGTCGCTGGAAGGACGAGCTCGTCCAGCAGAGGCCGCGTAATTGCTGGACAACAACATTAAGCACATGCTGTAATCATAGGAGCAAAAATGAGAACGAGCATACCTTGAGCCCTCCTTTCAGGCCCACCCCCGGCCATACATATCGGGCACCGAACCGGCCACACCTTCTCCCCCAGCTTTGCACCAATACACTTCCTGAGACACCCCTTGCATGTTGCATGTCTGCAGCCTTCTACGACTATCTTGTGCTCTGGTAGGATTTCTTCGGTGCAGATTGCACAGTCCTCGCTGCCGATCGTAGGAGTTGCATCTCCAACGATCGACGGAAGGGAGCGCAGCAGCTCTTCTACTCCACTCGCATCCCATAATACAACGAGGAGCCGTAGATTTCTGGCCGCGCTCGTGTTACTCTGCGAGACGGAGCCGGGTGAAGACCTTGCCCACTGCTTTGCATACGCGGCGCGAAGTTCGTTATTGACCGCTTGCTGCAACCCCTTAGTTGCACGTTCTAATGCAGTGAATTCGGGAAGGAAACTGCTTCCGAAAGCATCGGATCTCGCGGGCGGCGTAGGGTTTAGATCGTCTGTTACTAGGCTTTGTAGGGCCAGATCGTCTAGTAAGACATGAATGCTTGAAGAGCCTTCCGGGGACTTGATGAGTTGGGTCAGCGCGATTGGGTCCTCGACGGTTCTGACGTTCCCTTGGATGGTCTGCTCAACGTGCGATGCGACCGTTTCCCCTTTGACATCGACACCATTCCAGATTGTCTCCGGCCCTGTTCTTAGTGCGTTAATCTCCTGCCGTAGAGATTTTTCGACCTTCTCCCACTCTTCGCGTGTCTCCCGTGCGGAAGAGCGCATATCCCGCTCCGAAGTGAGAGCATGCGTGAGAGTCGCTTTGAGCACTTCGATCTTCTCCTTGAGTTTCGGTTCAGCGGATACGGTTCGTGCGTGAGATGCCTTGAGCTCATCCATTTCTCGTCTGAGGGATAACTCGGAAGAGGCAACTTGTACCAGGAGTGACCGCAGGATTTCACTTTCTTGCTTGAGGGATTCCTCATTGGTCGTGGAGCGGGTGAGGGACTCTTTGAGCGTTTCGATTTCGCGACGGAGCCCGTTCTCTGTGGATGCAGCCCGTGCTAGGCGCTTTTGCTGCTTATCATTTTCTCGTTTGAGAGATATTTCATTGGCTGTGTTTTGTGTGAAAGATATCTTGAGCGTTTCGATTTCACGACGGAGCCCTTTCTCTGTGAATGCAGCCCATGCGAGGCGCCTTTTCTGCTTATCATTTTCTAGTTTGAGAGATGTTTCATTGGCCGTGGTTTGTGTGAGGGATCTTTTGAGCGACTCGATTTTTTGCCTGAGAGACAGCTCAGTGGGTGTAGCCTGCTGGGGGCTCATTTGGGGTAACTCGTTCTTCCCCTGCTTTTGATCCGAGTGGATGGGGGCGGATGGGCGACGCCTGACTTCGTTGGAACGAGCGTCCCAAGTGAGCCCTTGAGGGTGCTTTTCCCTTGCTCGAGGTTGCGGTGACGACCAGTAATCTTGTGTGGTATACATGGCAGAGGCCGAGGGGAGCAAGATACGAGTTGTATTATTGTCAGACGCTCATTCCATGGCCTGTGGAGCCTGGCGTGAGTGCGATAAGATACTTGCCAGCTCGATCTTTCTTGTGTCGACGGTGAAGACCAAAAAACCACAATACACCCACTTACACATTATGATGCGGAGAAGACCACAGCACGGGCTCGGGACGGGGACGTGGGACTGGCGCTGCGACCGGCTTTTCTGGTTCTGGGTCGGTGGCTGGCTTCAAGAGAAATACTTTGCATTACAAAGCTGCTACACTCACTCGGTGTTCAAAGTCGAGGATGGAGGAATGAAAAATTCATCAGACACAATGCTGGGCGACAAAGAAACCTTGTTTTGATCCTTCCAAAACCGATGCTGCGAGCCATGTCCGTTTCTTAGTTGGTGGAAACTGTCCAATGTAGTTACTGAGGAAAAAAATACCTAGTGTTCCACGGCTCGAAGCTCGGGCTCCTAAGGAAGTTGAAGACGAACTGACTGTCATATTCGTGCAAGGTAGCCACACAAGGGAGGTACTCAACGGTGCAATGAAAGACCTGGTGCGTTACTCGTCTTCTGACGTATCATCGCTCTCTTCAATTCGATGCTCTCCTCTAAGCCTAACACGACGCTTGCAGATGGTGTTGAAGCGTCCACATGCCATCTCTTTTTCAAAAAAGAATGAAATGCACCCGTTTGAGCCGACCGGAATCCAATCACTCGAGTTCTGGTCGACAAAAAATGACGCAGCGTTTTTGTTGTCGGTACGAACACCAAGAAAAGGTGAGGATAGCTCGAGGGTGTCATTTCCTGATTAGCAATGCTCCTCTCTACGCACGCATGGTCAATTGAACTCGCTCCGCCCACATTATAGGCCTAATAACCTAACTCTCGTACGAATATACGACAGCAAAGTTTTAGACATGCTAGAAGTAGGCATAAGAGACTCCACGTCAATGCAAGACTTCAAAGTCCGTCTTTCCTCTCCTCTGAGTTCTTAACCTTTCAACTCGTCTCTTTACAGACACCAAAATCAACGCCGGGGCATAAACCCGTTATACACTTCGCCTCTCCTCTCTTCGACACCCACCCACGGTTCGTCCAGCTGAAACAGCAAAGAGCAGCCAAACAAAGGAACCTATGGCTTGGACACCGCTGCTAGTTGGGACTGGCGACGGAGGATCCGTTGTCGAGCAAGACGCAAGACTGTTGCCTTTTACTTTCTTACTCTGTATCGGACCTACACAGGCTCCCGTGATTGGAACCAATCAATTGCCGAGTAGCACTGAGCTCACGTCAGGCGCAGGCTCGTCCCGCTCTACCGGCTACTCAAAGACCACGTGGGGATGGCGGGCCGATACTGGCTGCTCGCTTTCTAGAGGGCGAGTAGCATCACGACAACGTAAAGGGCGACTGAAGGGAGCGTGCTAACCTTGCTCGCTATCAGAATATTCGCGATCAGATAGGAAAAATGCTCGATTTTGAGGCAGGAGCATATGAGAGGCTCCATAGTCAGGCTAGGTATTAGACCTCTAGTTTTCCCAAACTGCTCTTCGTCTTCACGTCGCCAACGCGAAACTGCGACATCACGGATGGGCACGTAGACGAAGTGAAGGAGTCCCCAAGAAGAACACTCGGTATAGACTCTCACGGATTTCATTCGAACATGAAGGTTTTACATCGGCTCGAGACAACATCGCTGGTGAGAGAGTAAATCGCTGGATAAACTTGATGAGTAAAGGTGGAGACTGCTATGATTGCTGCCGACAGGCGTGCTGCATTACTCTTCCTGTGATATCCTCCCCACACTGATAACAAAAGTGCCTATTCAGAGGTGACTGTCAGCAAGACAACCGACAAACCCAAACTATCTTGGTAAATTGACCCACATTCCACACCGACAGGTGATATGATGACACCCCACATTCTTCTCTACCATAACTCTACAGCCTGCCCGTACTCATCAGAACCAACACTCCTGCTTCAAAGAAGACAACCAATCAACTAGGACTTACTAGGTCTCGGACATCGCATCCACCGCCGCTCCCCAGCCAACTCCTCTAATGCTTCATCCTCACAACTGTGAGGCACTTCGATGTTCACCTTGCGAGAACAATCACGGCACCAGGCACATTCACAGCCATGGTTGCAAATAAGGATCTTCGAACGGTTGTACTCCGCCAGTTCAAAGAGGTTCGGTTTATCGCATCTGTGAAGGTGTCAGGACGAGGATGAGAGAGGAAACGAGAGGAGAGGACAAACTTTGGACAGGTAACGGGAATGACGAATTGGGAGAGTTCAAAGTCGGTCCATTGGCTGAGGACGGTCGTTGGAAGGACGAGTTCGTCCACCAGGGGCCGCGTAATTGCTGGAAAACAGCATTAAGCACATGCTGTAATCACAGGAGCAAAAATAGAACGAGCATACTTTGAGCCCTCCTTTCAGGCCCACCCTTGGCCATACATATCGGGCACTGAACCGGCCACACCTTCTCCCCCAGCTTTGCACCAATATACTTCCGGAGACACCCCTTGCATGTTGCATGCCTGCAGCCTTCTACGACCATCTTGTGCTCTGGTGGGATTTCTTCGGTGCAGATTGCACAGTCCTCACCGCCCATTGCAGGGGTTGCATCTCCAAAGATCGACGTAAGCGAGCACAGCAACTCTTCTACTCCACTTGCTTCCCATAATACTACGAGGAGCCGTAGATTTCTGGCCGTCGTGTTACTCTGTAGGACGGAAGCGGGCGATGACGTTGCCCACTTCTTTGCATACGCGGCTCGAAGTTCGCTACTGACCGCTTGCTGCAACCCCTCAGTTGCACGTTCTAGTGCAGTGAATTCGGGAATGAGACTGCTTCCGAAAGCATCGGATGTCGCGTGTGGCGCAGGATCATCTGATACTAGGCTCTGTAGGGCCAGGTCGTCTAGTATGATATGAATGTCTGAAGAGCCTTCCGGGGGGGTAATGGGTTGCTTCAGCGCGATCGGGTCCTCGACGGTTCTGACTCTCCCTTGAATGTTCTGCTCAACGCGCGATGCAACCGTTTCCCTTTTGACACTGACATCATTTTCGATTGTCTCTAACCCTATTCTTAGTCTGTCTATCTCTTCCCGTAGAGACTTTTCGATCCTCTCCCATTCTTCGCGTGTCTCCCGTGCGGAAGTGCGCATATCCCGCTCTGAGGTAAGAGCATGTGTGAGAGTAGTTTTAAGCACTTCGACCTCCTCTTTGAGTTTCGATTCAGCAGATACGGTTCGTGCGTGAGATACCTTGAGCTCATCCATTTCTCGTCTGAGGGATAACTCGGTAGAGGCAGCTTGTACAAGGAGTGACCGCCGGTTTTCACTTTCTTGCTCGAGGGATGCAAATTTGGCTATGGAGCGGGTGAGGGACGCTTTGAGCGTTTCGATTTTGGAACGGAGCCTTTTCTCTGTGGATGTGGCGCATGCGAGGGTCTTTTGCTGCTTGTAATTTTCTTGTTTGAGAGATGCTTCATTGGCCGTAATTTGTGCGAGGGATATTTTGAGCGACTCGATTTCTTGCCTGAGAGACAACTCAGTGGATGAAGCCTGCTGGAGGATTGTTTGGAGTAACTCGGTATTCCCTTGCTCTTGATTCGAGTGGATGGGGGAGGACGGGCGACGCCTGATTCCGTTGGGCCGAGTGAGCAGCCGAGAGTGCCTTTCCCTTGCTTGCGGTTGTGGCGGTTGCGGACGAATCTTCGACAGCCGGGCGGTAGACATGGCAGGGAGCAAGATACGAGTTGGGTCATTGTCAGGCGCTCAGAACGTCGTAGTCATGGCCTTCAAATGGAGTCAATGGAGCCAATGGAGCGTGAGCGTGATAGGGTACTTGCCAGCTCGATCATTCTTGTGTCGACGATCTAGGGAACATCAACGTGAGTGAAGACCAAAAACCACAAACCACCCACTTACACATTATGATGCGGAGAAGACCACAGCCAGACGCAGGACGTAAGACTTGGCGCGGCGACCAGCGTTTCTGGTTTTGGGTTGGTGGCTGGCTTCAAGAAAGAGAAATGCTTTGCATCACAAAGCTGCTACACTCACTCGGTGTTCAAAGTCGAGGATGGAGGAATGAAAAATTCATCAGATGCTCGATGCTGGGTGACAAAGAGACCTTGTTTTGACCCTTCCAAAACCGATGTTGCGAGCCATGTCCGTTTCTTAGTCGGTGGAAACTGTCCAATGTAGTTACTGAGGAAAAAATACCTAGTGTTCCACGGAATGCTCGCTCCAAACGAGCGCTCGAAGCTCGGGCTCCGAAGGAAGTTGAAGACGAACGGACTGCTATATTCGTGCGAGGTAGCCACACAGGGGAGGTACTCAACGGTGTAATGAAGGACCTGGTACGCTACTCGTCTCCTGGCATATCGTCGTTCTCTTCATAATATGACGCTTGTAGATGGCGTTGAAGCGTCCACATGCCATCTCTTTTTCGAAAAAGAATGAAGTACACCCTTTTGAGCCCACTGGAATCCAATCACTCGAGTTCTGGTCGACAAAAAATGACGCAGCGTTTTTTGTCGTTGGTACGAACACTAAGAAAAGGTGAGGATAGCTCGGGGGTGTCATTTCCTGATCTCCAAGGCCCCTCTCTACGGGCGCATGGTCAATTGAACTCGCTCCGCTCACATTGTAGGCCAAATAACCTCACTCTCGTCCGAATATACGACAGCAAGGTTTTGGACATGCTAGAAGTAGGCATAAGAGACTCTACCTCAATGCAAGACTTCAAAGTCCGTCTTTCCTCTCCTCTGAGTTCTTAACCTTTCAACTGATCTCTTTACAGACACCAAAATCAACGCCGGGGCATAAACCCGTTATACACTTCGCCTCTCCTCTCTTCGACACCCACCCACGCTTCATCCAGCTGAAACAGCACCTCGTTGCGCTCTTCAACGGGGAAGCGATCGAGTCCATCGCGTTAGCAGGGATCGAACACGTGATCTCCGTCCAGCTCTCTCCCCTTCCTGACCCTACAAAACCCCTCCCTGGTCAAATGACAGACGACCCTGCCCTCCTCCCAGCCGTGCACCTCCGCACATACACCCTCTCCCTCAAGTCCTCCTCTACACGCGTCCCATACATCGACCTAGTACCCATGGGCCCCTCGCTGGATCTCACATTACGTCGATTTACCGAGCCCGACCCAGTGCTGCTCGCCGCAGCGTTGAAGAGGCCCAAGATGGCAAAGCGCGATGTGGAGAAGGGGTTGGGGGATAAGAAGAAGATGCGGAATCGCGAGGTGGACGAGATGGGTGATCTGAGAGGAAGGATTCACCTTGGCAAGCAGGACCTTAGTGGGCTGAAGCGGAAGGGTGTGAAAGCTTTGAAGAGGGGGTGGGAGGAGGCTGCGGGTGAGTCCAGGGACATTGAGGTGAATGCCGAGAGTGGTGGCGAAAGTGGAACGGAGGTCGACCAACCTGCGAAGGACACCCCACGCAAGAAGCGGCGGAAGGTTTAGACTGACCGTTATACCGGTGCTATCGTATAAAAAGGCCTGCATGGTGCTGCATGAATCTTCATAATCAATCAGCTAGCTACTAAATATATACTACAAGCGCGGAAGAGCGAGGTAGACTGAATAAAAACAACGCAGGGAAGAAGGGGCTCAAAGAATACTGAGATATCAACTGCGGTGAGGGTTATCAATGAGATGGGATATGCAACATTTGGAGTATCCATGGCGCAACTAGTGCACGGTTTGAAATAATAGTACTGCTGGGCTGGGGCCGAACCGATGATGGAAGTGAGATGAGATGAGAGTCTATTACAAACCAGTAGAAACGATGCGCAGAAAGGGAAGTGGCATGAGAACGGGAGCGGAGCGCATGTTGAGAAGACAACATGTGGAATGGTAAGAACGATGTCGCTAATTTGATGTTGCCGGGGGATGTTCAACTGGTTCCGGGACGGGAATTGGAGCGGGCGGGGGGGCAGCGGCGGCAGGAGTGGTGGATGAAGATGCACATCTCTCCCCGGCTTCAGTCGCGGGGGATGGAACTTGTGCTCTGGCACTTTCCGTCGGAATCTCCAGCACAGGGGATGGCACGCCGTCATTTTTCAAACCAACGTACGACGCGCGGGGGGAAACGGGTGCACTCCTCGCTTGCTGACCAGAGGAAGCGTTAGGGGCTTGCAAGAACGCTGTGGCAGTTCCGTGCGCGCCGGGAGGGCTGTTCACAGCTGTCCCAGGTGGGGGATTGGATTCCGCCCGCCTGTGCCTCCCAGTTCCACTCGTGCTCGCTCCCTCGTCTCCTTCCCTGGATCTGGATGCATCATTGTTCTTCCCAAATGTTAATCTACCACGAAGAGTCGCAAAGGCCGAAGAGCCGTTACTCGAAGAAGTGGAAGCCCTTGAGACATGGGTTGGCACAACCGGGAGATTCGGCTGGGGCGGGGTACCAGAGGAAGAAGAAGGCAAACCCACAGACACAGCAATTGCGTTCGCCGAGTTCGCAAGTGGGCCCGCAATAGCACCAGAGGGCACCCGGCGGGGCATTCGTTCGGGTGTACCGGAGAACAGGGGATCACTGGAGGCGGGTATTCCTTCGATTGGTTGAGAGGGTGTGGGTGGGCGCTGATTGAGAACGGGGGGCTGAGAAATGGGGTTCAAATTTGAATAAGAGGCTCGGTTCCCGTTTCGTTGTTGCTGCTGTTGCTGATCGAGTAGGGAGAGACGCATCGCTTCCATTAACATTAACTAGTCACGAGGAAGTCAGTAACAACACCCTTCTGAATTTCGCGAGAGTCTCACTTCTTCGATGTCCTAGGTTTGAAGTCGAATGAGCACATGAAGTAAGGTGGGAACAAATAGCTCACCTCTACTGTGGTTATACCCTCAGGAAGTTGTGTTCGACTGCTTGTGACACCTACTGGAATGAGACGATCGCCGACCTGACGCATGATGATTCTTCGATTTGCGCGTCGGGCGACGGCAGCCTTGACGGTGGCAAGCTTTTCCTCCCAATCTGGTCGTATTTGATCTGGTTACGAATCAATAAGATGGTCAAAGGAAATGTAGCCTGTGCTGACCGGTAGTAACCACTTCTGGGCTATCCGCCCCTAAACTCTTCCGGCGCCCATTACTGTAGTTTGAGGAAGCACCAGAGCTCCCATTACTGAGAGTAGGTCGTGGTGCAGATGCCTGCGCGAGTGTATGAGCGAATAGCAAGAAATGCGTCCAGATCGGGAGTCGCGTCCGTCCGGAAGCAAAGACCGCATGACTCACGGGAGTCTCAGTGCCGATGCCAGTTCTCCACGGTGGAGGGGTGTACGTTACGCCAAATTCTTCTTGTTGACAATACGGACAGCAGGCAGGACCAGAGACGAGGTGAGTTGGTGTGGGCTCTGCGCGTTTGATCTGGACGAAACATTCTGTGCAGAGGGGTTGGAAGCAGCATCTTGTACGATTTATATTTGGTGGGTAATACTGTTTGGCCGGATGAGAAATGCGAACGCCTTAGCTGAGGAAGCAGGAAGCAGCGAACCATAAAGCAGATTGGGCACTCTACCGCGCCGCGGTACAGGCTTGCTTCTGTGAGACGGACCACAGGTTCCTTGCCGAGGCGGGATTTCGTCGGCTTGAGGCTGGGGGGCGTATCCCGTCCACAAGATGAAGCTCGGTGGTCGCTGCCTGCATTGTCGTGATGCTGCTCGCCCTCTGGAAATCTACGAGCGGCGAGGATCTGTTCATCGTCCCAGTCGTCCGAGTAGTCCTCGAGCGGTCGGTAAAATGGGGCAAGCCTACGTTCGACGATGAGCTGCCCGGCGATTTGCTGGTTCCAGTCACGGGGTCCGGTGTAGACCCCATGTGGGGTAAGAAATCCAAAGTCGACTGTCTCGTCTTGGGTCTTGCTCGACGACGAATTCCCCATTTCCACTCGCAGTCGAGTCCAGGCTGCGGGCTCCTTTGTGACCACCGAGATGGAGACCCTTCCCTTTCTGGCCACGTCCGACGCGTAAATGGGGCTTCCGTTACATATGACCAGTACGCAGGTCTAGCTGGAACGCCAGAACCTGGTATGACTAACCGGCTGTGCTCCCTGTTCAGCACGTCAGGAGGGATCCAAATGGCCAGAGCCGCTCCACCAATTGCGACCTTCGTATCGTCATAAACGGCCTAACCCGCCGCTAGAGGTCGGGCAGAACCTTAGGGTGTCTTTGTTGGGTTATCGTGATAACGATGCCCCAACAACATTTGAGCAACCGATATGATCCGTATGGTTCAGATATCTACTCAAGTCTTTGTCACGTATGCTGGAAGTCTGTCTCTACCTGCCCACCACCACCTCGCTTACTCGCACAAGTTAAATAACTCGAACTTAAGCCTCTGTACAAGGCCAATAACGGTGAGATATCTAAATGCTCAAATGGAAACCGCCATCGCCTGACTCTCATAATTTCCTCCGATGCACCTTCCACAGCCACGCCACGCCGTTCAATCAAGGCCCGCACCAAGGTGTCAGGTAGCATCCATGCCCTACCAAACCGCAACAGAGATCAGCCAGGCAAAGAAAATCAGGACACTCGATACCACACTCGCTCGATTGAGCCATGACATATCCAACCTCGAGAAAGAAGTCGCGAGGCTGACGGCAATCGCGCAAGCTCCGTCTACTCCAAACCTCAAAGAGGAAATCGAGACCCTCAGAACGTCTCTCACGCATACTCTCTCCTCTGAACAAGAGATGCGCGCCTTTGCTCAAGAGACACAAGAGGAATGGGAGCGAGTGGAGAAAGCTCTTCTCGACGAGAACCTTGCGTTGAAAGAGGAGCTCGGGGAGGCGAGCAGAGAGTTGAAGACGGTGAAGAGAGAGTTGAATGGAAAGAGGGCCGTCCCGTTCGTACGTCGGCTCCTTCAAGAGAGGGGAAGATTAGTCGAGATTGTTAAACCAAAGGATAATATTTGTGACAGGGTTCAGGAGGAAAATGAGTGAGCACCCTTCTCGCTGCTTGTTCTCGACTGCCGTCTAATGATTATTTTCGTTAGTGCGTCGGAAGGGTCCGCAGATGTACGAGTGATCTTCGATGGGCTGGCTCTTCAACGCCTCGAAAGGTTTGATCAAACCTCAAACGCTCCCGATAGTACTGGTGGTGGCTCCGGATTCATACGAAGGCTCGCACCCGAACTTGCCACGTTGGAACGAGCGACAATAGGTTTACAACAAGCACTTAGCACCGAAATCCGATCCGCGTACGCGAGATCTTCCTGGCGCCCCTCAACGCCGATGCACATGCCTCGGAACGATTTCAGGACGGCGAGAGATTTCCAACTCCTCGTCGTACTCTGGGAAGCAAACGAGATAGAAGAGCTCAAGAAAACTCTTACGTCGGTCATCCTAAATCGCACCCCGGCCTCGACACTAGAGGAGTGTCTGATCTGTACCGACCGACATTGGCAAGAAAACATGCTTAGTGTGGAAGGCTGTGGACATACTATGTGCAAGGCCTGCTTCCAAGAGTATCTCAAAGTGAAGCTTGGAGAAAAAATATGGCCGATCTTGTGCCCAATCTGTATGACGGAGACCGGATTGCTGAGGAAGCCTCAAGGTATCTTTTACTTCACACTCAAGGGTGTAGTTTTTGACGCTTTGTAGTGATCACGCGGCTCTTAGTGGATGAGCTTCACCTCCCAGCCGACATCCTGGACCAATGGACAGAGTTCGAACTCTCTCAATTCCTCATTCATATTATTTGCGCAGTGTTTGTCTTTTATCATTCAATATGTTTCATACCGACACCTCTCTCGCAGGTGTAACAAACAGTGTCTTTATGATTTGCGCGAATTCGATCGCTCCAAGGTCCTTGTATGCACTCACGACCCCGGACATTCCTTTTGTAGAGATTGTCGCACTCAGGTAGTGGCGGGGCGCGAGCATGACGCAGCTTGTGGGGATACTGTGTTGGAGAAATTAGCTGGGGAGATGAAATGGGTTCGGTGCCCTAGACCTAGTACGTCCTGGCCCGTCTGAGGGTTTCATCAGCGTAGCTTCATCTTATCCTTCACTTTCAGCTTGCAAAGTGATGGTGGAGAGGATTGCAGGGTGTGACAATATGACTTGTCGTTGCGGAATGTAAGCCATTTGCGTAGCATAAACTGCTGCTGTACTGATCCTTCTGGTTGACTAGGTATTTTTGCTATCGATGCGGGGGGAGTAAGATGCAGGGGACTCATAATTGTCGACCACCATCGTAACAGATTGTAACACAAGGAAGCACAGCTCAGGAGCTTTCTCTTCCCTTACAAGACCACGTTTAAGCCTCCATGCGTTGCTGTGGTATAATGAGCGCAGGGCAGTGAACACTCACCTGAATTTAAGTTCTTCGATCCACTTGTACTTGTATATTCGTGCCTTTTTTCCGTTCTGTTGTGCCCAAGTGTGTTTGGCTGCGTCATGAGCCCCCCGGCATGAGACAAAGGCTTCTATGGTTGGTTCCAGGTACATGGAATGGGAGAGCAGTTGAAGCATATGGCCTTGTTATTTACCTCTCATGGGTTATTGTGATGAAACATACAGTCCGACAAGTAAGTGCTTATTTGAGGTGCACCAAACACATAGCCATGGCCAGTCTACGGATTCACAAGAGCTCATGTATCTCTAGGACTGTGGACTGTGTGGTATCAACTTGTCAATTTGCCTCTGTCCGTCGCTACACTCTGCTACACTCATCCCCAGTCTGGCTTAGGCACCCAGGAGGTTGAAGTTGGTTGGGGGCATTGGAGGCGTCGTGGCAGACGCCCAGGGCACTCGAGAAGGAGTGTGCACCTGGCTGTATACGGCCATGGATGTGAGCAGTACTGAACTGCGCAATTAAATCAAATTGTCAGTATCGAACCCTGTCAAGCTCTCAAGCTCTCTAAGAAGATGGCTGAGAGATGCCCCCGTAAGAGGATGGCCAGGAGAAGGCCATAGAGCTGATCTTGGTAGCTGTGATGGGAGTGGCCCTGCTACTCCCTATTTGTGAGCCTTTAAATGTGCAGGCAGTTGCTACTGAGAGATCTTAATCCCAGATCTCTATGTTCCCTTGACTTGAAGTGCGACTTCTGAGCCTCAATGGATTTGAGAAACCTTTCCTTGAACTAGTTCCCTTCCAGTTAGGCTTTCGTAGCACTAAGTCTACTAGTCCTCTACCACTATGGGCCTTCTTGGTACTAGTCCTTGGTTGAGCTTCCTATAGTCCTGCTTAAGCTTCTTCAAGGTGCCTCCTTGTTTGGCTTCTGTTTGGTGTTGACTATCTGATGTCCCTTGTTTATGTGTCCAAACAAGTTGTTGTGATGATTTGTTGTGGCAAGCTAGAGATGGGTACATGGCCGAATCGCACAGTATTTATAGGCCTCAGCCTGTGGCTGTGTATCTAAAGCTCCACTCTAGCTCATGACTCACTGTGGTGTGTTGAGCTCCAAGCTCCACCTGTTGCTATACTATGCTGCTGCGCAGTGGGGCCTTGCTTCTACCTCCACCGCTTCTGTTGCTATCCCTACCATGGTGTCATCCTGACATCATGTGTCCTTGTGACTGTGTCATATGCTTAATGACATCGCAGTCTGCTGATGCATTATATGACAATGATATCACCAACCCTAAGTCTTACTAATCCCATGTATCACATGACTGGTCATATGACCTCCTAGGCCAAAGTCACGGATTGTTGCTTATGTAATAGCAACCCTAACACGTGATCTGCACGTGATCCTTGATTACGTAATATGGAGTTTGGCTTGTCAAGAAAATAGGTGACTTCATCACACACGCGTCGGGGCACAGACTGCACCTTCTG
>Ga0307513_10003717_pt1 | contig 20634 bp, 30 predicted proteins | sample 15_EM_MG_FD_202174 | JGI IMG/M metagenome (GOLD analysis project Ga0307513, IMG submission 202174) | Populus trichocarpa ectomycorrhiza microbial communities from riparian zone in the Pacific Northwest, United States - 15_EM | ecosystem: Host-associated > Plants > Roots > Unclassified | place...
GCTTTTGCTCTTGTCATGGTCACTTTCTTATGGGGTGTTTTATCCCTTTGTTTGTTATTTTTATGGTTTTTGTTTCCCTTTGTTGTGCACCTCGTTGAGGGGGTGTGTTGACATTTCATGTTGTGCGATCAACTCGGTGTGCACCACCGTTGTTTGTTCATGTAGATACATTGGGGACTTCTTTGTTGCCCCCAATCATTTCTTTTCTGATATGCTTCTTCACCCTGTACCACCACCAATATACGCTCATTGTCCCGCCATCCTCGCGTCCCCGCCCCGTTTTTCAACAGCCCTCACGGACGGTGATGCAAAGCGGTGGTCCAAACAGCATAGTTTTGATCAACCTGCACTCCGAATTCATCATCCTCTGACAGAAAATGACGAAAAGAGTGATCATCGTGGGTGGTCATGGAAATGTGAGTACCCTCTCAATATACCTGACTCAAGAAACGGGAATGGACTCCCCAAAACCAGGTATCCATGCGCCTCGCCAAACTCGTTTCGTCAACTCACGCAATGACCTCCATCATCCGTGATCCATCCCAAGAGCAAGACATCAAAGACAGGATTCCCCTGCAGCTGATTTCAGCAATGCCTTCGAGGGGTATGACGTCGTATACTTTTCCGCAGGGGCAAGTGGGCAAGGTGGTGAGGACTCAAGAAAAGTGAAACCGACTTGCTTGGGTTGATTATACCAACAAGAACAAATAAATACATGTAACGACCACTCTTTTCCTAGGGAGCGGTTAAAACTAGTACAGAATTCATCACAAAAGAGGGGCTCACCTCCCGGACTTGAGCCTGGAAAATTAGGGCACTTTCTTTATGTAAAAATCCCTTTTTATCCAAAAGACGAACGTGCACATCACAACCCTCTATCTGGGTCTTGAGAGCCCCAAACCTCGAGGCGTTACACAGATCCGGAGAAAATGTTGCACTGGACGACTCCTCGATCTTACGCCGTTTGTCTTCGTTCACACGTAGATACGGGTAATTGTTGACATCCTCCTCTTCCCTCCCAAGGAGACGTGGATCGTCCAACTCTCTAAGTAGCTCAGATAAGGCTCCAACTGTACTATATAGTATACTCTATATATATGGTAAAAACTGTATGTATATACGTATATGTATAGGCCATCTTCTAAATTTGTCATATACAGTAAATATCCAGTATATACTTTGGGTATATGGTTGGGTGGGTCTAAGGGGATTTTGGGCCAATGTGATGATGCTACCCAAATGCAGCTGAATTTTTATGCCAGTAGAAAAAGTGTTCTATCCCTTCTGGTGCTCTTACCACCCGAAATTGAGTGATTTAGTCATTTTCAACCCTTGGATCAGGGGAGCTACCAGGCCAATAATTACTAGAGGCACCTTTTCACTTCATGATACTGCTTTTGGCCATTCCTGTCTGAAAAATGGAGTGGGAAACTCCTTTGGGGAGGTTTTTGGGCATGAAGGAAGCCCAAAAATAAATAAAAATCACATCACATAGGGAAACTATATATCAGAACAGTATAACAGTATATATACACTAAACAACCCTATCTGTATATATAGGCTGTCGAGCCTATACGTATACTGTACAGTTGGAGCCTTAAGCTCAGAGCACAAACCTGGGGAAGCCGTATTTTAGATGAAAACTGGGAAGTTTACCCCGCGAGCGAGGGCACCATTGTTCTTGGCTGTAAGGATTTCAACACAGATAGAAACGGGATACAAGTACATGATCACGAGCGGGCAAGCTCGGAGGGTCTTCAAAAAGAAGGGAAAATACGCCATACTAAAAGGTCTTCGAACACCCCAGGAGCTCAAGGCGGGTCTTTGGAACGCACACAACCTGTAAAGGGAGTGATGAGACCGATGTTACTTCTCTCTAAAATTCAGAAACTAACCTTCCATTGTGAAACTGCTGGCATAGTCTCTTGCCATACAGAGTATTATAGCGGTAGTCGTTGTCCTCAAAAACATCCAAAGGGATCCCAAGTTGTTTTACAATCATCTGGGGAGAAATGTCAGGCCATTGAACGACAGCAGTGTACGAGCCGTGGCAGTTTTCTCCTTTGCGTCCAAGGCAAATCCTCTACAATAACATAATCCTAGTTAGATCATTCCAAGCAGAAGCCTGAGAACAGATCTCACCTGGTTCGGAATAAGATTGGTGCACTGCCCATTGATTTAGTCATTTTGGCATATGATCTGGAAGTTGCATGCAATGCGTGCAGGTGAATAAAACACGCAGATGGGAATTATGAAGGCACTGATGTAGGGACCTTATTCGCTGCGGTGATAGTGTCACATATGTATATCACCCTCTTTGACGGTATACCAAGTATCGCATGCTGGGTCACCTAGAAGGGAGAGCTCAGCGTCTTCTATATGACATGTATCAAACATACTGGCCAGTCAGTGGCAATCCATTCAAAAGTATGGATTGGGATCTGGAAGGACTGGAAAACCACCCGGTAGCGACGAAGAAAGCCAAAATTTCAGTAGTAGGAATATGCATGTTTGTTGGGAGGGCTTATTGTTGAAACAACAGTGCGATTCATCGGCTACTTTGGGTATCCTTTTATATGGCGAAGAGCACTAAAGTTTTATAAATAGTAGTGGTCATATTATTACACTGTCAGCGTATGTAGAATGATATCTCGTCTTTTGTTTTTATAGGGGCCGATGTACAAGGGGGACTCCAACCAAAAGATGTGCATCAGCTCCACAGTTTTATGCAAATACCATGAACTTGTATACTCTGAAAGTTCACCGGCCTTGCCTACTTGACTGTAGTGAGGCAGTTGATGATTCATGCTTGCCAGAATTGTGGTTTGATTTCAGTGTATATCTTATTATTCCCATTGAAATATTGGAAGGTGGAATGCTATATGTCGAGCGATACTTGTCGCACAAACATTCGGTCAGTGAACCCCCGTCGTTTTGACCTGGGTCATGTCTGTACTTGAACAATTGAGTGTTGCATGCATAGCCATCGTTTACGTGCACAAATGAATCGCCGGTGTGCATGACCAGATTAAAATTGTTCTCACCATGGATGGCTGAGGTTACCCACCCTCTTTCCATCAACAGCCTAGGTGCAAAAACAAATGTGAGCACCAGCGTCCGGCCGAGCGGTAAACAAGAACCACGGTTTCGGAGTTCGCACGGTCTTTCACCTCTTCCGCCACCTTCCTCAAGCTCGAAATCCTACAAGACACCTTCGTTATGGGTTTTCTCACATGATATTTGTTTCTTTTTACCCACCCCTTCCTCCCTGAATTAATACTCATATATAAAAGAATTACACTATTACTTGCTCCACCAATGTCTGCCTCATCTGATACAGGGAAATTCACCGGGCAAATGGTCCCACCCACCCCATCAGGAGTCTAACAATTATCTTTTTTCCGCTTGTGCAAGTGAAAAAAGAGAAGGAAAGTGACAAAAACCGCGAGTCAAAGAAGCGAGGTGTCAATCGGCAAAAAGCTGGCATGAATGCCTACTGATTTGGAGGGCATTTTCCCTGAAGAATACGTCATTTCAAAGGAATTCTATGGGAAAAAGTGAAAAAGCGACACAAAGCGAACAAGTAAAATGTCAACTTGCTGATGGGCCCGGCGGCCCCATTGCTCCATGTTCCGACAGATCCCAGCCCAACCACTAACCTTGTATCATCCGTGGTTCAGTGAGAGACGAAGCTGGACACATCACACACTATGTCTATTATGGTTCATGAAAATGACGAGAACGAATTGAAAAGCAGCAAAGTCACAAGTTGAACAGTCAGCGTCTAATTTCCAAAAAGCGACCCTGTTCGCTACCTGTTCCATCAGTATGTAATTTTGAGAAAGTTCTAGAGATTTTCCCTGATCTAACTTTTTTTGGGAGCCGAAAAAGGAGAAAGGCGAATAGAGACGTTCCCAGTGAAAACCGCATCTCACTGGAGCGAATAAGAATGACGGAAATCAGATCATTCGATATCAAACTCACGCCTCGTGCACGCAGCACCCTTGATTTTTGTCTAGCACCGATGTATATAAACTGGCCTATTTCAATGGCCATTCCGCGTCTTCGCAGATTCTTCGCCTCCAACTCAATTGCCTAAATTGTCAACCCTCACCGCAGTTTTACATGCATTTCAATGCTTTCATCACCTTCCTCACGGTTGCACTCGCTGCGACTCAAGGTATGGGAATTCCCCCCCCAATGTGAAATACATTTTTGAATCTGAATCCACGGTTTCAGTCCAGGGTTGTAGTGAGGATGATACAACTATCAGATGTGATGAGGGTAACGGGAACACCGCTTGGGAAAACACACAACTCTGCATGCAGGAAGTAGGAAATACGGCGGATTGTTATTGTTCGGGGACTGCTCTATATTACGCTATTGCGAACGACAATTTTCAAGCCTTCGCAGAGTGTTGCGCAGAAAAGTCTGGGTCTCTTACCGTGTATTCCTGCGTCTAGTGGTCGATTGATACAAGAGGAGCTCAGGTGTGGGGGGGATCTTTACTTGAATGATGTGCTTTGATTTTGCGAGATTGCGTTGAACATGTTGGGACTTGGGAGTAGTTGGAATGTCATGTTGCCTAGCGTTTTTCTACGTCATATATAAGTACATTGTGGGCCGGACCTTTGGTAGTAGGAAAGTGAGAAACTCGTATCGGTGTATGCACTTTCAATGTGCTGGAAAGTGACAAATAGTTCTTGAATAATTCTATCCTCTGAGTCCATGTTATTTGCTTGCTGCGCTTGGGTGTGTCAATATATTCGTCGGACATCTTGTCCCTCTGCTGGCCTTGAATCGAGAGCATAATGCCGCCCTTATCCTCAGCACCCTCACCTTTATTGGCTGCACCCCTGGGATAATGTGGGATCCCGACATCACCGCTCACCCACTTCCTCTTCACCCGCGTTCATCACCTGACAAGCAGCAGGCTGGTGGACATTTTCCCTCGAAACAATGACGATCCATCCCTCCCGATTCCTCTTCCACTCTAACAAATATTCCGCTCGAATTCCAGGGAAAGGCACCACCATCGTAACCCCCCCGCGAACAGAGGTGCTCAAATCAACGTGAAGCCCAACGACAATAACGGTCGTCTCAATACAAAAAAATGCCATCCGAGTTCAACTTCAAGTATCTTACTATCTTATTGGAATGCACACAGTTACTGATTGGGTTGGCCGTAACAACGAGTTCGAATATGCTCTGTCCCTCCTTGGATTTCCTCTTCCCAGTCTGAACGAGATGACGGTGCCTAGCCTGAACGCTAGCAATGCGGCAACGGGGCATATGCAGACTATCCATTCCAGAAGGTTCCCACCGCCGTTCGGGTGAGCAACACGCACACTTAGGGCGGCAATGAAAGCGGCGCGGAGGGCACAGACGATGCCACAGACATCACGAATTGTAGAGAGGATATGCGGGGGCTGTGGGCAAATGGGGCGGTCGGAGTCGTCCTGGAGAAGAGCCTGAGGAAGATTCGGTGTGAAGACTGTGAATCGGATGCTCACCTTTTTCTCATCCCACATCACACCCTATGTCCATGGTTCATGAAAATAACCAGGGCTCAGTGCAGAGAGGTTCAAAGTCGCGAGGATCTGGGTTGTCGAGGACTTGATGTCGAACTTCCACCGGCAGGGAGAGACGTTCCCAAAGACAGCACCGTGCAGATAATTCAGCTATAACCATAGATAGTCGCGTTTGTACGTTGCTGAACTTTGTGCTATCCGAGGAGTTCGTCGACACCAACCCCGCCTGCGAGTAGCTAGTCGTGATGGTCTTCGAGTCTCAGTCGTCGACGGGCCCAGCGCTCATTCTTCTGGTAAGTCCTCATTGCCTCGCAGCTCATTGACTAGATTCTGGGTTGACACGGCGATCCCATTGCAAGGTCGATTCCGCGGCAGTCTTTCGAGTGGGTTGTCAATTAGCTGTGGGTGTGGCTGTCGGCGGCCAACCCTCGTCCGTTCGTCTTTCTTTCTTCTCGTGATCTCGACGCCGCACTGACGTGAACCTAAAGGAGATAATTAACCAATGGCGCCTTTAATCGACTACGTACCTTGGCCGGTAAGCCTCGCGGTTTCGCATCTCTGCTAGTTGTATTGCTGATAGACTCGATTTTCAAGTCGTTCTACAGCATGCAACTGAAGCCAACAATTAGCACCCATTCGAAACGACGAGCTACGTACCTCTTATATCATCCTTGAATACCATACTCATTTCCACCGCTCAGCCTACCCCTCGCTGCTGTCATCGCCGCTGGGATTCGTTTCGCGTGTGTCGTCGAAATCTGTCGACTTTTATCTGTTTGTTAGCATCACTGCACAGCATCTGTAAGTCGCACCGACGTACCTCGTACACCTCTTTTTTTATGCATCCAGTAGCCTCCACCGGCCGACTCTCATGTCTTGCTACGTGTCGACCCATCCACCGACGCCCTCTCGCACTCGCACACGTATGCACAGCCGCCTGTGGTATGTCGAGCACTCCATCGCCACGAGTTTGATGGGCTGAGCAATCGCGTTCGGAGTGCGATCTTCAAGTCGTTCTAAAACTGAAGCCAAACGATCAGCGCCCATTCGAAATGACGAGCTACAGGTCGAAGGTACTACGTACCTCTCAATACCATACTCGCGTTGTCGTGCGTGATATCTTTCAACTTTTATCATACCGCTCGTTAACGTCACAGCGGAGCATCGGTAAGTCGCAACGACGTACCTCGTACACCCCCTAATATTGGTCTCTTTACGCATCCCGCAGCCACCACCGGACGACTCCCATTCCTTGTTACGTGTCGATCCTACATCCACTGACGCCCTCTCGTACTCGCATATATCGCACGTACGCGCAGCTGGCTGTCGTATGTCGAACACCCCATCGCGGGGAATTTGACCGACTAGCGGAGTATTTGAGGCCCAGGGACATACGAGACTGATTGAAGGAGGATATTTTGAGTAGTGTTGGCAGGATTCTGGAATGAGCATGCCATTCATCCATCCATGTCCACTTATACATCTATTCGCATACGCTAGCCGCCATTTCGATGTAGTACATTTATTGATGGTGGTAGAGAGGGTATTGGGGTTGGGGAAGGAGGGCGAGGGCGATGCTCCCTGACTCATTTTCTTGGTTCCTTGTCGATCCATCCGCGCCACGAGGTTGACTCGCCGACGGTGTTGGGAGTATTAACGCCCAGGGCTACCAGGAGGACGCGTTGAAGGGAGGCTATTGTTGAGTGTCAGCCGGATGCGAAGAAGAGAGTGGTAAGCACCAACATACCACTTATCACACTCGTCCGTCATTCAGATACATTCTCCATCTAAAAGGTTCTAGGACTTCATGCGACCCGACGGACGATGCATCCACCAACGCGCACTCGCACTCGCACAACGCGTACGTGCAGTATGTCAAACACCCGAGTTTGAGCTACTTTCTGATCGTGTTCGGAGTATTCGCGCACAGGGCTATAGGAGGAGTTGTTAAAGGGAGGCTGATGAAAAGGGAGGTGCTATTAGGATGACGGGGCAAAGAAAATAGTAGTAATTACAATGAGTCGATGCGTGGGCAAATTTGACAGTTGATGTAATTCGTCCAAAAAGGGAAAATCGTGACTGGTTTTCGTGATCTTTTATTCATCAGCTTCACTGCATGGACTGTAAATTTATAAAAAATTGATAACCATGTACTAAGAATGTATTTTGACAGTTTGTATGACCAGAATTTACATGAAGTAAAGTTGCGCCTTCGTGTTGGGGGCCGGGGTACATCAAAATGCTTCACATATATCGAAGACTGTCTACGAGAGAACTACAAGAAACGTGAATGGACAGGAATGGACTCCCCAAAACCAGGTAGCCATACACCTCGCCGAACCCCTTTCGTCACCTCACTCAGTGACCTCCATCATCTGCGATCCATCCCAAGAGCAAGACATCAAAGATGTTTCTGCCACGCCCCTCGTTCTTTCCCTTGAGGATTCCCCTGCAGCTAATTTCAGCAATGCCTTCAAGGGATATGGTGTCGTATAATTTTCTGTAGAGGAAGGTGGGCAGGGCGGCGAGGAGAGGACTAAGAAAGTGGACTATGAAGGTGTTCTCAAGATATTTGATGCGCTAGAAGGCGTCCAAGGTAAGAAACCTCTTCTGATTCTGGTATCCGCGATGGACGTCCGCAACTTAGATAAGATCCCCACTCACTACGGCAGGCAGACCCCAGATTCTCTCCTTGAAGGATTTCTCACAACGACGAATTACAGACAGAAGAAGGTATTGCAATATCGAACATGATGAGGAAGACAATCCCAGTCTACATGCAATGGAAATACGAGGCTGACAAGAACCTCGTGAAACCAATGGCTTTTGATTGGATCATCTTGCGCCCAGGGGGATTGACCAACAACCCTGGAACGGGAACAGCTTCTGTGGGCAGGACACATCTCGGGAAGATAATCTCTATATATTCTCATCTACCATGTTCAATTTCGGATCAATCGAATCCCCAATGTCAGCAAGAAACCCTTGCTCTTCTCGTCGACAGAAAGGATGCAGCTTGTGATGACTGGGTCAGCTGATATGACAGTAACAGTTGGGTAGAGTTGGCACACGGAAATGAGGTGGGTTAGCGAAGTAAAGAACAACATAACGCTCTTAGATTCACTGCGCATAATAGTACAAGCGAGCAAGTTTTAAACTGTGTAGAAATATGGAGTCATACTACGAAATGACTGGGAGAAATGGAAAATGCGATGGAGAAGAGTCACGAGCGAGTCAGGATGAGAACGTATTACAAACAATAGGAAATGGGGAGTCCGAAATGGTAAGTAAAAGTCGCTTTCATGACACAGCTGGTCTGCAATCGGAGAGCCGACTCGGTAAAAAATAAGTACACAATGGAACTTGGAATGTGGCGAAGAAAAAATCGAGAACAGAACGAACTAGTGAGTATAGCTAGTGATCCATCTGCTGGTGTCGACGAGATTGAATAAATATGAAATAACGCCACGTTTCTTGAACCCCGCTTCAACTTGCACACCTGCCTTGGACCTCGAAAACTTGAAGTCTTGCTTACCAGTACAAAAAGCGCCTGGATTCTCATACGGATTCCCCAAGCTACCTTCTTCCGTGGGGGTGAAGGGATTCCCAAATGTCACCGACGTATACGGCAGCTCGTCGCAGTGTTCCGGGCCGGGCTCGTTGAGAAAATACTCCACAAATCCCCATTGGTCGCCCTTAATGCCTTGCGTGCCCTCCGGGAGTGTATACGTCCCGACATGAAGCTTCTTGTTCGTTGTGGTGTCTACAACTGTCCCGGTCCATGTCGTGCTACCACCAGTGTTGGCGATCTCGAGGCTGTAGCCGTGATCGTACGAGCCTGGAAAGTCTAGGGCGCAGCCGACACCCGGACCACCATCGGCGCTATCCCAACAGTTTGCGTCCCTTTGGGTCGTCCCTGGGATGAAGCTAGAGAAAGCGGCGTGGATAATGGGTTGGCCGTTAACATCGGCTTGAGGTTGGAGGCCAGTGTAGCCGACATAGTCTCGACCGATGAAATAGAACTGCTGAGCAAAGTACCATCCCCTTTTGTGGGGTGCTTGGGAGATGTCGAATGGGAAGCTGATGTTTTGGAAGCCGGCACTGGGAGCATTGGGGATGGTCCAGGATAAGAACATGGCTGCGAGCGTCGATGCAGGAAGGAGGGATGCAATAGTGGCGACGAGAATTGAGGATTTCATGATGAAAGAAGATGTGGGTGTATCAAAAAAGGCTGTGGAGGGACGGGACCTTGATTGTTTGAAGGAAGAACGCCCAGTATAAATAGTATTTGCTATGGGAGAAAAATGAACGTAGATGCAATACCAAACGAGGATTGCAGTTTCAACGGGGGGTGATGGTGACGGCAAGCCTGTGGCGCATGTAGTGTTGTTTGGAAATCTGTCAAGCCGGTTTGTCGGGAAGTTCATGCCTGTTAACTTCACGGCTTCATGTTTTCATTGGACTAACCATCCTGAGAGTGGGTGACTTCCCCGCAGGATTTAGAATTAAAACTTATGCTTCGATATTACGGCGTTCACGCAATGAGCCAGGGCATTCGCATCAGTTCCGATATTTAAATTCAGCTTGAATTTGAAGGCCATCGGAATTGATAAGATGGACTAGGTAGTTGTGAATTCGTTTTCCTTTGATTGGGCGTCTGATTACACAGGGTAGCCCAAACCAATACAATGTACGAACTCGTCAGGAGGTGATCACATTCGAGTTCGGCTCCCTGGGATCATCTTATGGGCACAACATTGTATTTTATTAAATACATTCATGACTAATGGGCTTTCAGATGCGCGAATGGTACAGACTCGTCCTCGCCTTCGAATAGAAGGCTTACACCATACACGGGCTTAAGCGCCGTACGTGAATGTATCGACATTGTAGATCACGGCACTCGAACGCGATACTTGTAGATAACGTTTACCTGGTTTCTGAATATATCGCTCTTGAATAAGTTTGAAGAGTAAATGAGTGACCCAAACATGGCTTGTAGTGCACAATCGCCGATGTCGTCAATATCCTAATAAACGTCTGCTTGAGAACACCATATTTAGACGGGTAGGTATTTACGTATACTTTTTCCTTAACCTCCCAAAAAAGACGGCGCGCGATGAAGATCGCCAACGAGATCGCACAGCGACATGCCGGCAGCTTGAAAGTTGAAGAGATAGGGTGAGATTCATTTGATATCGAGTTGTGTACGCGCTGGGAGGCTCAGCGGTGAGGGAGGGCGATGCGGCGTTGTACGTTTCATTGAGATTTGCACACAATAATGGCTTTGTTAAATTTTATGCAACTCATTGTAAGGATCCAAACATTAAATACCATATCTACAAGGATGAAAGGAAGCTAATCAACTAGACGAGAGATTCAGAACAGACTGTTGAATCCCGGTGTCATTGATCAGTGGATCTCGCTTAGGCACCGTCTGTCATGGTCAAACGAATTCTCATTGGGTAGTTACGGTATCGCATCTACGCACGTACATAGGTACGCACCTAATAAAGGCAGGGGAGGAATCACTCTTGATTCATATTTCCTCTTCCCTCAATTTCCTCCCCACTTTAGAGCGAGCTCGTCCACTCCCCCTCGCTTCGGAACTCATCGAGTTCGTTGTTCGCTGATCATGATGTCGCCGTCTCTTCCTAGATTCCTTCCCGCGGCAACGACTCGATCCGAGTAGGTCGTCCCGCCTTCGAATAGCCGGTCGTGATGGACCTCGACAAGGCCAGGGGCCGTTCTTCTGGTAGGTAAACAGCCATCTTGCTCGCCTCATCGAGAACGCTATTGACTGACCCGGCGATCCCGCAGCAGTGTTTCGCGTGCGTTTTTCGACGGCCAACCCTCGTTTGTTCGTTCTAGATCTTCTCGTATTCTGGGCGCCGAACTGACGTGAACCTACGGAATAAAATTAACCAATGATGCTCCTGATCGACTATGTACCTTTCCCGGTAAGCTCCGCGGTTTTGTACATCGGCTTGTTGTCTCAAGTGCTGATAGACGCGATCTTCAAGTCGTTCTGCAGCACTGAAACTGAAGCCAACGGTCAGCGCCCATTCGAAACGACGAGCTATAGCTCGACGGTACGCACTACGTACCTCTCGTCGTCCTTGAATACGATACTCATTACCACTACTCAACCCACCCATCGCTGCTGTCATCGTCGCTGGGATTCGTTTCGCGTGCGTTCGTCCAGAAATCTGTCGACCTTTATCATACCGTTCGTTAGCGTCATAGTGCAGCTTCGGTAGGTCGCAACGGCGTACCTCGTACAACCTCTAACATATGTTTTTATACGCATCCCGCAGCCACCACCGGCCGACTCCCATTCCTTGTTACGTGTCGAGCCATCCACCAACGCCCTCTCGCACTCGCACACACCACACGTACGCGCGGCCGCCTGTCGTATGTCGGCCGCGAGTTTGACGGACTGACCGATCGCGTTCGGAGTATTCAGGGCCAGGGCTACGTGAAGACCGTTGAAGGAGGATATTTTGATCGGTGTTGGCAGCAAGACCCCAGGAAAGTTACGAGGTCGTGATCAGAATTGCCGGTATATTATAACCGAAACAGCTTGAGTTTGATGCACAGCGGTGAGTAATATCTGAAACTTACTCGGGTAAAAAATCCTGAATTGTGGACTCTGGAGACGAGCCGGACTCTAATCGCTCGATCGAGTCATGCACTTTCGACGTGCCGCAGAATCTATTCAGAACTCGTCAGCCTCGTAAATAGATAGGAAGTTCATCCAATCCTCACTGGAATGGGTTTCCGCAGGTCGAAAATCTGTCCGTCGGTCACTGGCGAGTGGCCAAGGTTCACTCGGGAATGCGGGTTGACTGGGAAAGGAGTGGGTGGACCTACTGCCGCGTGGACCAGACCAGGAGTCTTCTTCCAGGTGCCTCGCACCTACAACGGGCCGCTTTCCCGGAGACGGCATTGTCATTCGTGTTTCCTGCAGATTCGTAACGGGAGATCATCCAGCCGTTTGGATATTTTGTAAAGTTGGCATATCCGACTCGCTAAGGTTAGTTAACAAAAAAGCAACGGACGAGATTCGGATTTCAAATAAATTCCAAAGTCTAGATCCGAGAAAACCTTTGACAATTTGCGCGGACAAAAACATTGAAAAAAAAGGATAACTCACCACTCGTCACATCCTCCAAATGATCATCAAAATCTCCAAACGCGAAAAGCAGGTTCTGCCTTTGTACGAGTTGCACCCCCTCCGCTGGCGTCGAAGGGTCGCTGAACTGAAACTCGGAGGAGCCTGAGGTGAATGCTTGGGCGAGGCGCCAGTTTGGGGTTGGCGTCGAGGCAATGTACGGCTGTTTGAATGGGACAGGGGTATAAGTATAGGAAACGCCCACAGACTGAAGACTCGAGGAATGAAAAGAAAAGAAGGATATGTACGATCAAAGCCCCCTCCGCCGTCCCCAGCTCCTGGTTATCAATCTACTCCCTCAAAATCCATCAGTATAACACCTTCGAATAACAACAACAAAAGGAAAAAAAAACGCACCATAAACGCCACAGAATCCTCGAATACTGCTTTCAATTTCGCCGCAACCTTCTCACCCACTGGCGCCAGCGTCCTGTCGTCCTGATAATACCACCGATTACGCGTGTTGTGTAGCCTTCACTCATTCATTCATATTCGAGGATCGACAAAGGTCAAAATACAAGAGCAGCAGAAATAAGCATGAGGAGAAACGCCGTGGCGACAGAACGTGGAAACAATAAGCCAAGGAGAAAGAACGCAGGAAAAAAATCCATAAATATTAACCTTCTCATCTCAACAAACACAGAGCAGGAGACAGAAATCGTACCATATCAAGTGCAATCTCCATCATGGGGCTAAGACTCGTCTAATGGTGGAGGAGGGGTGACGGAACCATGGGTTGGTCCCGACTTTCTACCTTCTCCACTGAATTCCTGTGTGCCTAGAAGCACACAGTTGACCGGTTGGTGTGGGTGTTTCGTGGTGTGGAAGAAGATTCTGTAGTAGACTTCCGCGGATATTGTGTCTGATGGGGTGGTCATGGTTTAGAGGATGGTTGTGGGATGACTTGAGAAAGAAACGTGGGGAAACACCCAAGTGACCTGTCACGTGGGCGTGCCTTCTTGTGGACAGCGCCATCGCAACGTGTTTATCGTTTACTTAGTTACTTGTACTACATATCACTAACACAATCGTTAAATCATTCCCTCGCCTCGCCTCCATGCGCCTCGTCTCGAGCCTTTTTCTGTTTCCCCACCCACCCACTCCTGTATTCAACCTGTATTACCACCTTGCATCTTACACCCACCCAAACCCAACCCGGTAGAGGAGGATTGGCGGAAGGGGTTCATCCGCCTAGTCCATCGACCTTCGCCCCGTGGAGCAGTCGACGTCAAGTCGCCTGCTTCCACGCACCCCGTAGACTACCGGGCCAGGTTAATACATTAGTTTTTACCTGTGATGGCACGAACATCCCCAAGAATTTGATTTAGAAGTCAAAGAGATCTGGAAGTATATAACGCATCATGTTTACATGAACACTTGTTATCTTGCGCCGACAACACAAAAGCTCCAATAGGTTGCTCCTTGTGCACTAACGATGGCATTCAGGACATATAACTTGTTTCTTGGAGCTCTATGCCGAGCGCTGATTCTCCAACTAGGAGTGCGACTCTCGGGGGGCGGCCGATTTTTTTGACCTAAAGACGAACGAGCTTGCTTTCCGACGGCTGCCAGGCATATGACTCCTCTCCTCAATATCAGGCTGAAGGACTCTGCCATCCCGAATGAAGCTCAAGTATACAACTATGACGAGGATGTTTGAGTCGGTCAAATCACTTAACGCAGAAATTTGCTGGCCCCTCCGTATCTGAGATAAAGTATTGCACTTTTCGGATTTTTTGTATTTTCTAAAATTCGGATAAATCGAGAAAAATATGAATCTGGTGTAAAAACAATTGGTGGGACATTTGCATTAAGACTGGCTGGATTGGCTGAATTGATTGAAATGATAAAGTATTCGGCATTTGGACACATATCGCCAATATCGGCAAGTTGGAAACCATTTTTCAATATGATACTTTATGCAGCTGTTACAAATACAAGCATTGAAAATTTGAAAGCCAAAACAAAACCTCGTTGGGCTATTTTCCGACAATCTGTCACTAGTCACTTCCATCCGGGAGAACAAGAGGTTTGATATTATCGATTTCTGCCTGCGTTAATCCGATGCCTTTGCCAATCTCTTTCGCGAGCTCAAGGTTGACAGTAGCAAACACATCGACTAGAGAAAACCGAACACCGTTAAACATTGAAGAAACACAAAATATTAAAATGAGGTGGGTTGGAACTCGAAGTGCCGAGCACATATTTGTGACTTACGTTGTCGTAATTGAATGGCTTTCGTTTTGACAGGCTTCAAGCTGGCGACGACATTTCCAATCAATCTTTTTTTCGCGTCATCCGAGAGACTGTCCCAGAGTTGCGCTGGTTGCTCGAAGTCACCTGTTAGTAGTAGAGAAGTTGCTCAGGAAATGACAACAAATGATACGAGAGGAGGTGCTGACGCTTTACAAGCACACTTAGATAATTGACGGTATTTCCGATGAATTCCTGGTGAGTTTTCGGATACGAAGCAAATTTGTGAGGTTTCAAAGTTGAGTTGTAATTCTCCTGTCCTGCTTGGTTGTCGAAGGCCATGAATCCATCACGCTCTGTTAAGATGCAACAAAGAATTCATTAGCGATATCATTTATGCGATCTGACTGGAATCGAACTTACGAAAGTTAGAAATTGGACAGATCGGTTTATTTGCCGGTAGTTGCTGCAGGTTGATTCCGATGCGCTGAAAAAATTCACAAGCATGTCTTTATCAGCTACCAGAGAGGAAGAGTGACAACGAACATAGCATTGTGTGTCCCCATAGAAGAGCAAGCGAGTTTGAAGAATAGGATCCGGAGAAGGTATGACACCAGGAATGAGGGTGCTAGGCGCAAATGCGAGTTGCTCTACCTCAGCAAAGTAATTGTCTGGGTTGCGGTTTAACACAAATTCGCCGACGTTGATAGGAGGGAAGTCTGTCTCAGGCCAAAATTTGGTTGCATCAAAGACACTGTACCCGGTTTTCTTTGTCCATTCCTCTGCCTGTTCCAAGCTCATGACTTGCTATTTAAAAAATTCATGAGAGTCCATCCAGAGAGCGTAGAATTAATCCTCTGCACTTACGATCTCGACAGCCCATGTAGGATAATTTCTTTCCTCAATCGCGTTGTAGAGATCTGCTGAATTGTAGTCTGGATTGATCCCTGCCAGTTTCGCCGCTTCTTCATCCGTGAGGTACTGGAGGGGAGTATTCAACTGCTAACATTGGGATGAAAGCGCAGAGAAATTCAAACCTCGAGTTTAGGTGCCTTCAGTTGCATTTTGACATAATGGACAACTCCATCCTTGTTGACCCAACTGAAGGGGTTGACGGAAAACGCATGTTGGTAAGAATAGCCGTTGGTAATACCATAATCGCCAAAAGTATGTAAGAGTAGGTGGACCATCTCGGGATTCGAACTGAAATTGTCCCAGCTACGGTCTGGGTTGAAGGAATTTGTTCGTGGGTCGCGGCCTTGTGCATGGGCAATACTGACAGAGGGAAAGGGCCAAAGGGGAGTTAGTGATGTATTATTGTTGAACGCAGGGGCGACAAACCCAATCAATTTTGCAGGATCGCGAATAGAGAATACTGAAAGATGGAGGATCAGTCAATACACACTTCGCTCATCAGGAGTATATTTGTGTTACCGGGAAAATTAATAAAAACTAGAGGGGCGGCGTAAGGCCAAAGAGCGGGTGACAGAAGTCAAAATCACGCACCCCAGTCCCAGTTACCAACGTCGGTCTTCAGTTTGACCGCAAATCCGCGGAATGTCCTGACAGTGTCAGCAGAACCTGCTTGTCCACTAACGGTAGAGAATCGAGCAGTAACCACTACTTCCTTATTCAGATTCTCGGCCTGAAAGGGGTGGGCAATGGTGTACTCGGAGAGGTCCTTTGTTGGTTTGAAGTAGCCATGAGCACCGGCCCCCTTCGCGTGGAGAACACGCTCTGGAATGCGCTCGCGGCTGAAGTGACGGATGTCGTCAATGAGATCGATGTCTATCCGAAAGGAATGTCAGCCTTGAAGAAGAGAAACGCTGATCATATACAGTATGTGGAAATGGAACATACCCTGCAAGAGTTGAGGACCATAAGAATCAACGGAATTATTGTTCGTGGTCCGCAGAAGCTGAACAGTCTCCAACTCGGATTTTAGGACAGGGAAGCCCGTGGACGTGGAAAACACTTGGTGGTTATTAGCTGTATGTGATAGTTATTATGTTGGAAAGCAATACTTGCCTGCATCCATGTTGTGTACGATGCTTAGAGAGTTGCGAACGAATTCTGGATCTTCACTGGGCTTTATAGTCGAAATGTGGGATGATCAGGCCAGATGACTTTAACGTTTAGAAAAGGTTCTCAAAGAATCCCGTTCCAAAAGGACTTGTGGCTCATGTCACCTGTGGGGACCCCGGAAAATATTTCGTTCAGAACCATCATCCTCGTAATCCAGGGAAACGGTTACCCTTCCTTGCGGTTTCAGAGGCTCCATTTCAAACTCCATTTTAGGAACGCTCGGGACCTCTGATTCCTTTGACATTTTACCATCTAGCCATCGTCGCAAAAATTCCAGACCTAAACCTCACTTCTGTAATATTTCAATCCTACATCGGCACCCCACTGTTTGGTTTAGAGCATGAAATTCATTGAGGGAAATCATCCATGGTTTTCTACTACTGAGGAATTGAGAGCCAAAACAAGTAAATTACATGGAGGTGAACCACGAGAAGTCAGACTGAAGTCAGTGAAGACAACTCTAGACTTCGAAGCGTCTGTAGCGGGTATAACACTACCAACACTATGAATTATCGAACCGGCACTTCGAAGCTCCGGACGATGCAAATCTGAACTCGCCAATGACTCCACTTTAATTCAATGCTTCTTCAAATATATAATGGGATTGAAGGACAGTTCAAGTTGGAAATACACGTAAAGTCCGATTGTAGCTTTACCCCACCAGGGAAGTGGCTTTCACTGTCCAGCCTGAGACCATATGGGTATCAAGTGACGAGTAGTGCCCTCAAAATGTCGCGGTGCGGCAATCCCGATTTGCTGCACAATTTGAATGGGAAGTGGCATTTAAGCAGAGGATCAGAAACATCAGACAGCTCCGGATCTTGCAATCCACAAAAGTGAGGAGTAGTCACTTGAAACAATGTTGTAATGACAGGAACTCACTCGTATGATCCTCATCAAAATCAATGAGACGTAGAAGGAGAAGCAGTGGACAGCGGAGACTGGCAATCAAATAATTTGCTCGCGAGGTATCCGTTAATGGCAAAGGATAGTGGAGAAGAAAATTGGGGTGCTTGCAAGGAAAGATAGGAGAGTGAACGGGCTGGAAGCTCATAGAATGGAAAGTGCGGGAAATTGGTACCATTGATAGTAGCTAACACAGCCACGCCAAACCGCCCGCCAAAAACCCTGAAACTGACATTGCTAATACCCCCTACCTAAAGGTAGGGGAAAAAATAGTAGCGGACATATTATTACAACCCTTTCAGAGTAGAATGTTATCTCGGCTTTTGTTTTCATGGATGATGGGGGGCTGACGTACAAGGACTCCCCTTTTTGGGGACTCCAACCAAACGACGTGCAACGGCTCCAAAATTTTATGCAAACCCCATGAAGTATACTCTGAAGGTTCACCAGCTTCGTCCACCCGAATGTTGTGAGGTGGTTGATGATTCATACTTGCCAGAAATTTCGGCATATATCTCGTTACTCCCATTGAAATATATCTCGAGGTCAGAAGAGTGTTCAAACATATTTGTCGGACAAACACTCACTCACTCGGCGAAATCCTGACGTTTTGACCTGGTCACGTCTATACCTGAAGAGACCTGAACAATTGAATACTGCCCTGCATTTACGTTCAACAACTGGCTGGAAGAATGGAAGGTTGTCTAGTGCTCCACAGCTCCAGGTGCTAAGCGCTAAGCCTTCGTCTATGTGCACAAATAAATCTCCGGTGCATGACCAGATTGAAATTGCCGTTCTCAGCATGGGTGGCTCGGGTAGCTCACCCTCCTTCCATTACACATCACACCCTATAGTCACGGTTCATGAAAATGACCAGAGTGAACAAGGGGTCAGTGCGGAGAGGTTAAAAGCCGTGAGGATCTGGGTTGTCGAGGATCCGATGACCAGCACCAGACTACCTGATTTAGCTTAGAATATTCGTTAGTCTACTTCGCGATTACGGTCATGAAAGTTGGCAAAACGGTAGCAAATTTCGTGGTTCATTCTTGCTGTCATCAGTGTCATGGGTTTGTACGTACTTACTTGGAGAACAAGGGCTCGATAGTCCGAAGTTCCGAAAACAAATCAATGTGAGGTAAATGGAGCAAATAAACTTGGGACTTAGCTAGATAGTATCGAACTGGACTCACCTGTATCCCTCGTTCTATTTCAGATGGGCGCTTCTGTTACTCCCCGATGACGAACGAGCGGGCTCCAACAACTATAACAGCCAATAATGCGTGCCCTTCTCAAGTTGGAAATGAAATCCCCAGGCCCGCAATCCTATCGACAGCTCAATACAACTGACTGGCTATTCCGGGACGTGGTGACGGTTCTTGGGAATGCAATGATCACCTCATTGGTTGATTTTACTCAATTAGCCTGGAAATTGTGGCATCAAGATTTAAATCTGACATGATCGAGGCCAGATGATGAAGGCCCCGGGAAGCTCCTAAATATGTCTGTGCGTTTCAAAATAACCGCAAATATGCAATCAAAAGCGTGGAAATTGGCCTTTTGTGCTCCAACACCTTACATGGCGAGGTTAAGGACTATCTCATTCGATAGCAGCTGGCAATGTGCACCGAATGGTGCAATTTTTTCCCCAGGAAGCGTGGGAAAAGCCCTATCTACAGATAGCATATTTGAGGCCCTTTTTGGCCAGAAAAAAAACAGAAAAAGCTCATTATCTCGGGATCAAGAACGGTTATGGGGCAGGGTGTTGGATAGGTCTGGAGTGATGCTCAGAGGCTTGAGAATCCAATGCTTGGTGGCCTGAAAATGTTCACGTCTTTGGCGTCACAAAGTGTTTTTCGTTTTGATGGGGAATCTGTAACCGTACCGACTTTGATTAATCTAAGGACCATCAAGATGATTGTTTAGATTGATCTTAATCTCCATTAATCTAATTTATTCACAATTGAACTGTAAAATGATTTAAAAGGTGGACTAAAAAGTGGTAGGCTCAACTACATACAAGATTCATGATACGAACCAGAGATTAAACGGCAAGTCGGATTAAACAAACCTTGGATCAAACTGCGAAGCGCATTAAACAGCGAGTTGGCAGGGTCCACCAGTAAGCATCTTGTCCCATGAATGAAGGACTTACCTGAAGGTGTCGTCCTGCCCTCATTCTCACCTTTCTTTCAAGTATTTATTTTGACAAATTGCAGGTGGCTTGCAGAATCTGTATCTATTGTAAGTTTCACTTTTATTGCCAGGGGAAGTTGATTGGTGGACTTACCAGATCCAAACCCAGTCGTCTGCATACACCGTAAACATATATTTGCGGAGCCGTGTAGTTGATGATATAGTGTGTGACGTCGTAGTGAGCACGACCGTCGACAAGATAGCGATGGAGGAAGTGGGAGTGGACTAAAGCAAGTCCAGAGTGGCACAGTCCGTGACGACAAAGTCATTGTGTCCGAATGTGGCTGTGTAACCTAGCGGAGCGCTGGTATGGCCCATTTGGGGAAGGCTGGGCCAACACAATGGCCTTGAAAGTTGACAATGCGACAGGGCCATAGGTCACAGTGGCAAACCCTGTGATATAAACCGCGGTGCATGAAACTCTCTCACCACTAACTGGCAGTATGATATATCATGGGTATGTAATTAGATAATAAGTGTGATACATTAAACAGTCTAATTAGATACACTTTGGGATATATCACATTAGATACCCTACTGCACAGCTTGTTC
>Ga0307513_10003718_pt1 | contig 20629 bp, 18 predicted proteins | sample 15_EM_MG_FD_202174 | JGI IMG/M metagenome (GOLD analysis project Ga0307513, IMG submission 202174) | Populus trichocarpa ectomycorrhiza microbial communities from riparian zone in the Pacific Northwest, United States - 15_EM | ecosystem: Host-associated > Plants > Roots > Unclassified | place...
AAACCGCGACGCCGACAAACCCGAACGACCCACATACCCCCGCGACACCCCAGCACCACCCACAAACAACTCACCCACCACACCCACCGGCACCAACCGCAACGCCGAATCCAACACAAAGACCCGGCGCCCTTCGAGCGGCCGGCCGATGGCGACGACGTCGGTGACCTCGCCGGCATGGCGCATGGTGTTCGCCGTGGCGAAGACGGTCGTCTCGGTCGGGCCGTAGCCGTCGACGACGACAAGCCCGGGACAGGCGTCCATGGCCCGGCGCACCATCGCCGCGGACACGACGTCGCCGCCGGTCCACACCTCCCGAAGTCCGCGCAGGCTCTCCGGGGTCTCGGTGGCGACGAGGTGGAAGAGTCCCGCGGTCATCCACATCGCCGTGACGGCGTGCTCGGCGACGAGATCGCCGAGGGCACCCGCGTCGAGTTCGCGTTCCGGGTAGACCACGACGCGGCCACCGTTGAGCAGGGTGACCCACAGCTCGTACACGGACGCGTCGAACGCCTGCGCCGAGTGCAGCAGCACTGTCCTACGCCCGGCCGGCTCCGGAGCGAACGTGCGCCCCGCCGCCAGATCGAGAACGTTGCGATGGGTCACCGCCACGCCCTTGGGACCACCGGCCGACCCCGAGGTGTACATGATGTAGGCGAGCTGATCGGCGTGCACGCGCGCCGGCGCTGGTGTACGGGCGGCTCCCGCCAGCAGGTCGTTGTAGCCGACGACGGTGACGTCACCGTCCGCGGCGTCCCCGGTGTCGACGACCATGATCCGGGCGCCGACGTCGTTCAGGATGCCGCGCTGCCGCAGCGGTGGGAAGCGATCGTCCAGCGGTACGTGGACTCCCCCGGCCTTGAGAACGCCGAGCAGCGTGACGACGTGCGCCAGCGAGCGGCGCTGCCGCACCGCGACCCGGTCCTCCGGCCGCACACCGAGGGCGGTCAGGCCGGCGGCGACCCGGTCGGACAACGCATCGAGTTCGGCGTACGTGAGCTCGTCGGTGCCACAGCGGACCGCGACCGCGCCGGGTTGCCGTTCGGTCCAGCACCGGATGCCGGCCGGGATGGAGGCGGCCCGGGCGGGTTCGCCGCCGCCGTCGCCGGCAGTGAGCAGGGCAGCGCGTTCGGCGTCGGTCACCAGCGGCAGGCGGCCGATGGGGGTGTCCGGTGCGGCCGCGGCGAACGCGGCCAGGAACGCGCCGAATCGCGCCTGGAGCGCGGCGATGCCGTCCGGGGTGTGCCGGGCCGCGTTGGCCTCGAATTCGAAACGGATGCCCGCGGCGCCCTCGTCGAACACGAAGATCGACAGGTCCCTGGTCGGCCCGTAGTTGAGGTAGTGGGCCGCGCCGTCGTGCCCGGCGATCGGCGCCGACACCGCGAACGGCACGATGTTGAGCAGCACGCCGGACAGCCGCCGGTCGCGGGTCAACGCGGGCGCGGCGCGGCGCGCCTCATCGTGCGGGTAGCGCTGGTGGGCGAGGAGTTCGGCGAACCGTTCGGCCGCGTGTGCGACGAGCGCGGCCCGGGTGGTGTCGGGTCGCACCGACAGGCACAGGGGCACCTCGTTGCAGACCATGCCCGGCGTGCGGCGGGCCGGGCCGGAGGGGCGGGCGGTCACCTGGAACCCGATGACCGGCGCGCGGGAACCGGTCATCCCGGACAGAAACGCGGCGAGGCCGGCGGTCAGCGCGATCCAGGTGGCGTGCCGTCCGTCCGCGAGGCCGTGCAGCCGGTCGACGTGCTGGCGGGCGAGGCTGACCGACGTACGGAAGACCGCCGTGGTCTCCGGTCCGGTCAGGACAGTCGCCAGGCTGGGCACCTCGGTCTGGGCGGCGAGCCGCTCGCTCCAGTAGCGCCCGTCGGCCGCGTGCCGGTCGGAGGCCAGGTAGGCGGCCTCCGCGGACAGCAGGTCGCGCACCGGCTCCAGGGCCAGGGCCGGGTCGGGTTCGCCGCCCTCGACCGCGGCCCGGTACAGGTCGGCGACGCGGCGCTCGAACAGCCAGGCGCCGTAGCCGTCGCAGACAAGATGGTGGAAGCGCCGGTACCAGCGGTACCGGTCGGTGCCGAGCCGGACCAGTGCGGTGTCGGCCAGCCGGTCGCGGGTCAGGACCCACGGCTCCCGCCACCGGTCGGCGATCCAGGTCCGCGCTGCGCGCTCCGGGTCCGCCGCACCGCTGACGTCGACCACGGTCAGCGGTCGATCCCCGCGGTCCGCGACTGTCTGGTATGGACCATCCTCGTCGTCGCCGAAACGGACGTCGAATGTTCCGCACTCCTGTTCGGCGCGGACGACGGCCGCCTCGAACGCCGGGATGTCCAGGGCGGCGCCGATCGCGAGGTACTTGACGATGTCGAAAACCCTCGTGCCGGGGTCGAACTCGTGCGCCAGCCACACGCCGAGCTGCGCCGCGGTCAGCGGCAGCCGTTCGCTCATGCCCGGGAGAACCCTTCTGCCGTGGTGGCGCGGCCGAACACGGCGGTGGTCGCACCCGCCGTCTCGCCACCGTCGATGACCAGTTCCTGGCCGGTGAAGAAGCTCGCGGCCGGCGAGGCCAGATAGTGGAACGCCTCGGCGATCTCGGCGGGCGCCGCGTGCCGGCCGGCGGGGATGTCGCGGTTGACCGCATCGAGCATGTCCGGGGTGTACTCGGCCAGTTGCATCGGGGTGAGCACCGCGCCCGGTGACACGCACCCGGCCCGCACCCGCGGGCTGAGCTCGAGGGCGAAGGTGCGGCACAGCGCCGCGATGCCGGCTTTGGTGGCGTTGTAGTCGGCATAGTACGGATAGCCGCGCAGGCCGTTGACCGACGCGGTAGCGAGCAGGACCCCACCGCCGTTGGCCACCATGTGCTCGGCGGCATGCCGCCACAGCGCGAGGACCCCGAGCAGGTTGACGTCGATCACGCGCCGCACGTCCGCCTCGTCGAGCTCCAGCACACCGCGCCGCTTACTGATCCCGGCGTTGGCCACGACGACGTCGAGCCGGCCGGTCGACCGGACGACCTCGGCGACGGCCGCGCGGACCGCCGACCAGTCCGCGACGTCGACCTGCAACCAGCGCACGGCAGGCCCGGCACTGTGGTCCGGCGGTGCGACGTCCAGGTTCACGACGTCGTCGCCACCGGCCACGAACCGTTCCGCGGTGGCCCGGCCGATGCCGCTGGACGCGCCGGACACTATGACGGTGCGCGGTGCCTCGCTCATATCCGCACCCGGTGGTCCATCGCGGCGGAGGTCGTCGCGCCGCGGCGCAGGTTTCGCAGCACCGTCATCTTCTTGAGCCACCGGTCGGTGCCGTCGTAGCGGCTGCGGAACGCGCGGCGGCCGTGCACGGCGGCGTAGTTGTCGACGATCAGCAGCTCGCCGGCCTCGATGACGATGTCCCGCTTGACCCGTTCCAGCTCGGTCATCAGCCGGTCCAGGGCCCGTTCGGCCGCGACATCGTTCTCGCCGCAGTGCATGAACGGCCGGTCGATGCGGATGTAGGGCCGGTCCGGGTTGCCGAACAGCACGGCGACCGGCTGCGGCCGGTCCCGCATCCGCAGCGCCTGCCCCAGCGCCGGGTGGTCCGGGTCGTGCAGCTGGAGCTGCCGGATGTGTTCGTCGTCGGGCAGGATGTAGAAGCGGGGTTGGGCGAGGATCTCGCGGTCGGCCGGGCTGAGGACGACATCACGGATCGAGGCGACCGTGGTCGGCACCCGGTCGTTGTTACGCAGCCCGAGCAGCAACAGGTAGTCGCAGCGCTCCGGGTGGAAGCTGTCCTCGGTGTGAAACTCCAGCAGCGCCTCGCTGCCATGGCCGTTCTGTCGCTTCTCGTCGCCGGCGATCGGCAGGATGTTCTGCACGATACGGCCGTACTGCAGGGTCGCCCAGGTGAACGGCTCGCCGAGCGCCATGCTGCACAGCGCCAGGAAAAGTTCGCCGTCGAGGGTGCTGTCGCTGCCGTTCGACGCCGCCCAGTGCGGTGGGGTCGGCCCGATCATCGAGTGGTCGACCGGGAAGCCGCGCACGACGCCGGCCGCGCACGACTCGGTGCGGCGCACGCGTTCCAGGAAGCGGCGCAGCCCGGCCGGGAGCTGCTCGACCGCGTCCCAGTTGTGGTCGTAGAAGCCGGTCTCGCGGGGCGACTCGATCGCCCCGCGCAGGCGCTTCACCAGGGTCAGCAGCTCGTCGACCTCGTCCGCCCGCAGGTCGTACTCGGCCAGGGTCTCGTCACTGCGCATTTGCGGGCCGCCCGGTGACGAGACTTGCGGGCCGCAGATCGGTCCAATGCCGCTCGACGTAGTCGAGACAGTCCTGCCGGTCGGCCTCCCCGAAAACCTGCCGCCAACCCAGCGGCACCTCGGCGAAGGTCGGCCACAGAGAGTGTTGCCCCTCGCCGTTCACCAACACCAGAAATCGACCGTCGGGATTGTCGAATGGATTGTCCATCATAGACTCAGCATCACACCGATCCGCGAGGCCCGACAGGAAAGACAGCCGGAAAGCATCCGGCAACTTGCCGCCCACCGGGCCGCTATTTCGCGGTGTCGCTGGGCCAGCGCGAGCGCCAGATCACTCGCCGGGACGCGGCGTAGCCAAGCCCGGCCAACAGCACGGCGGCGAGGACGACCGGCACGACGACCGGCGCGAGGACGGTGAGCAGGACGCCGGAAAGGCCCATGCCGGCCGGGACGCTCAGGGTGAACAGGGTGATCACCCCGCCGAGGGCGCGACCACGCAGCGCGTCCGGGATCTGCCGGATGATGAGCACGTCGATGAGGACCCGGATCGAGGGCAGACCGAGGCCGAAGGCGAAGCACATCGCGCCGATCCAGACCGGCCCACCCAGGCCACCCGGCGACGACAGGCCGAGCAGGACGGGAACCTCGGCCAGCACCACGACGATGAGCAGCACGCCCGGGCGCAGCAGCCGGTGCAAGGGCTTGACCAGGGCGGTGCCGGCGAGGCCGCCGGCGGCGAACCCGGCGAGGGCCAGGCCGATCTGCCAGGACGGTGTCTGCCGGTGTTGCAGCAACACGACCGCGACGAGCTGCGCCGGCCAGGCGATGCCGTTGACCAGCATGATGATGAGCACGACCGCACGCATGGTCGGCTCGCGCATGACCTCGAGCAGGCCGCTGAACATGTGGTTCCGCTCCCCCGGTCCGGGCCGCGCCGATCGCGGCGTGCTCGGCACCCGGACGAGCAGCGCCAGGACGGTCGAGACCGCGAAGGTGGCGGTGACGACTGCGAACGGCAGGAGCTGCGAGAGCCCGTAGAGGAAGCCGCCGAGGGCCGGGCCGCCGAGGTCGGCCGCGTTGGTGCGGACCTCCTCGGCGGTCACCGCCGCGGTGAGCTGCTCGCCCGGAACCACCGAACGAAGCAGCAGCATTCGCGCCACGCCGAACGCCTGCAGGCCGCCGAGAACGGCGGCGACGGCCAGCAGATGCGCCACGTACAGGTGGCCGGCCCAGAGGGCGGCCAGCACCGACGCGGCCGCCAGCGCCCGGCCGCACTCGGCGAGCACCAGCAGGACGCGCCGGTCGTAGCGGTCCAGCAACCGGCCGGCCGGCAGGCCGATCACCACCGAGCAGCCGGTCTGCACCAGCGCGAACACGCCCACCAGGCCGGGCGAACCGGTCCGCGCCAGGATGATCAGCGGGAACGCGATCTCGGCGACGGACAAGCCGAGGAAGGCCGCCGCGGCGCCGATCCACAGCGCCAGGAAGTTGCGGTTGCGCCGCAGCGGGACGGCTGCCGCCGGCTCGACCCCCGCGGACTGGACGGTGTCGGCCATGTCCCACTCCATTCACCCAGGGCTGATCATTCACGTGGTGGCGAGCGTTCCCGGACGGTTGGCGGGCACGCGGAAACGGTCGTAGTGATCCGCGTAGCGTGCTCGCAACGCGGGTTCGGTGATGCCGAGGCCGGTGGCCGGCGCCAGGCACAACACACCGACCTTGCCGAGATGCTGGTTACGCTGCACCTGGCGGACCGCCGTCGGCGCCTGCGCCAGCGGATAGGTCGTGGACAGGGTCGGATAGACGCGGCCCTGCCGGACCAGCTCGTTGGCGCGCCATGCCTCGTGGTAGTTGGCGAAGTGCGAGCCGACGATCCGCTTGAGTTGCGTCCACAGATGCCGGTTGTCGAAATAGTGGTCGTAGCCGCTGGTCGACGCGCAGGTGACGATGGTGCCGCCACGGGCGGCGACGTAGACGCTCGCGGCGAAGGTCTCCCGGCCCGGGTGCTCGAAGACGATGTCGCAATCCCGGCCACCGGTCAGTTCCCGGATCCGCGCGCCGAACCGGCGCCACTCCTTGCGGTTCGGCGTCTGCGGGTCGGACCAGAAGTCGTAGCCCTCCGCGGCGCGATCGATCACCAGCTCGGCGCCGAGCGCGTGGCAGACCGCCGCCTTCTCCGGCGAGGAGACCACACAGACCGGCGTGGCGCCGCCGTTGAGCGCGAGCTGGACGGCGTACGAGCCGAGGCCGCCGCAGGCGCCCCAGATCAGCACGGTGTCGCCCTGCTTCATGTTCGCGCCGTTGCGCGACACGAGTTGCCGGTAGGCCGTGGAATTGACCAGGCCCGGCGTGGCCGCTTCCTCCCAGGTGAGGTGGCCCGGTTTCGGCATCAGCTGGTTGGTCCGGACCAGGGCCAGCTCGGCGAGCCCGCCGAAGTTCGTGTCGTAGCCCCAGATCCGCTGCTGCGGATCGAGCATCGAGTCGTCGTGCCCGGCCGGGTCCTCCAGATCCACCGACAGGCAGTGCGCGACCACCAGATCGCCGGGCGCCCACCGCCGGCTGCCCGGCCCGACCCGCAGCACCACACCGGAGAGGTCCGAGCCGAGGATGTGGTAGGGAAGATCGTGACGTTTCGCCTCTGCCGAGAGCCGGCCGTAGCGGGCGAGGAACTCGAAGGTCGGCACCGGCTCGAAGATGGCCGACCAGACGGTGTTGTAGTTGACGGAGCTGGCCAGCACGGCGATAAGCGCCTCGCCCGGCCCCGGCTGCGGGGTCGGCACCTGCTGAAGGTGCAACGACCGCCGTGGATCCTTGTCCCGTGACAGCATGCCCTCGAACATCGTGGTCTCGTCGCGGCGGACGGTCACCGCCCGGTACGTCTCGGGCACCGGGATCGCGGCCCACTCGGCGGATCCGGCGCCATGCCTGGCGGCCTCGATGATTGCTCTCATACTGCTCCCCAATTCTCGTGCGTCGGCCCCGGTTCTCGGCTCAACCGCCCGGTCGACGGTTGCCAGCGGAGCAGGGCCAGGCCGACAGCCATGCCGCCGCCGAAGCCGGCGAGCAGCACGAGGTCGTCGCGCTGGAACGCGCCGGCCCGGGCGGCCACGTCGAGGGTGAGCCCGACCGACGCGGCACCGCAGTTGCCGAACTCCCCGACGGTGGTGTGCAGGCGGGCCCGCCGCAGGTTCCAGCGCGCGTGCAGGTCGGCCAGCAGCACGCCGTTGGCCTGGTGTGGCACTACATGCGCAACCTCCTCCGGCGCCACCCCGGCGTCGCGGAGCAGCTCGTCCACGGCTGCCGGCAGATGCTCGGCGACGAAGTCCCGGACCGCCCGGCCGTTCATGGCGAAGTAGTGCGCGCCGTCCGCAACGGTCCGCCGGGACGCCGGTAGCCGGCTGCCACCGGCCGGCACCCGGATGTGGTCGCGGGCGGCGCCGAAGCTGAGCATGCGGGTGGCGAGCAGGCCGGGACCGGCCGGAGCGGGCCCGAGGACGGCCGCACCGGCGCCGTCACCGAACAGGATCGCGGTGCGCCGGATCGAGGATGCGCGAGTAGACATCCGCGCCGACCACCAGGGCGTAGTCGTCGGTCCCCCGCAGCGCCCGCTGCGCCATGCTCAGCGCGAACACGAAGCCGCTGCATACCGCGTTGAGGTCGAAGGCCGCGGCGGTGGGCGGCGTGCCCAGCCGGTCGGCGACGGCACTCGCGGTCGGCGGCTGTGGACTGTCCGGTGTGGACGTAGCGACGACGAGCAGCGAGAGCTTCCTCGCGGAGACACCGGCGTTCTGCAACGCGGCCTGCCCGGCCAGCACAGCGAGGTCCGAGGTCGCCTCGTCCGGCTTGGCCCGGCGACGGCTGCGGATGCCGGTTCTGGACCGGATCCAGGCGTCGTCGACGCCCGCCGGCGCGCCGACCTCCGCGTTGCTCACCGCCCAGGAGGGCACGTACGAGCCGGTGCCGAGCAGGCCGACGGCGCACTTATCGATCGGCATGGACTCCCTCCGTCCCGCTGAACCAGATGTCCTCGACGCTCAGCGCATCCGCGGCGTACCGGCCGAGTGCGCTGATCAGCAGCCGCATTTCGAGCGTCAGCGCCTCGAGAAGCCGGATCAGGCCCCGGTCGGGCGCCTCGTCGACCGCGATGAGGGCGGCGCGTCCCAGCCCGACGGCGCGCGCGCCGAGCGCGAGGCTCTTCACCGCCCGGCTGCCCTCCCACATCCGCCCGCTGGCCAACAGGCAGCCGGCCGGGGCACCGATGCGGCGCAGGCACTCGGCCAGCGGCAGCCCGACGTGGTCGAGGAGGGCCAGCGGCGCCCAACCGGTGCCACCCTCGGCGCCGTCGACGGTCACCGCGTCGGCGCCGTTCGCCCACGCGATGGCGCAGGCACCGGCGACGTCCCGCCCCGGAGGGAGCTTCACCCACACTCTCGCGCGCGGGAAGTTGTTGCGCATCAGCTGAATCTGGCGGGTGAGGATCTCGTCGGTGAACGTGCCGGGGCTACTCGAGCGCAGCCACAGATCCTCGGTGCCGAGTACGTCGCGAAGCGGGTACCGGCCATTGAGCCGCGCGGCGGTGGCCTTGTCCACGACGGTCATCCCGCCCATCCCCGGTTTCGCGCCCTGGCCGACCTTCAATTCGAAGCCGAGCCGGCCGGAGGCCAGCAACGGCTCGGTGAGCGGATCGCTGTAGAGCAGGTTCCACACTTCGGCGTCGGCATCCTCGGTGCTCTGCTGGATCACCACGCCGCCGAGGCTGTCGGGCACCGCGTCGAGGTAGGCGCGGATTCGCCGCAGCAACACCGACGTGGCGGCGTAGCCGTGCACCGGCACCACGTTCTCCCCGATCACCATCGGGATGCCGAGCCGGCCCGCCTGTGCGCTGACGGCCAGGCCGAGGTCGGCGCTGCCCAGCTCGGTCGAGCCGAAGGCGGATACGAAGACCGGCGCGGGCGCGGCGAATCCGCCGATGCCCGTGTCGAGACAGACGTCGTCGAAGACGGGTTCGCGGCCGAGTTCGATGAGCTTCTTGAGCCGTTCCGGCATGAACACCGGCGGCACCAGACGGGCCGTCTCCAGCGCGTCGCCGCCGTCCACCGGTGCGCTCCGGGCGCCGAACAGCTCCCGGCCGTAGCTGCCCAGGGGCGGGAACAGCGCCGCCGTGCCCGCCCTTGCGCGCGCCCGCACCGCGGCGGCGGGGAAACCGTCGACGGACTCGTCGTTCACGGCCCGATCCTGCCCGGCACCTTGGGGTACGCGCAGACCTGCCAGACGGCGCCGAGGCCGGTGAGGAACCGGGTGACCCGCTCAAGACCCATGCCGAACCCGGCGCTGTTCGGGATGCCCTCGCGGAGCACGTCGAGATACCAGCCGTACTTCGCGGGGTTCTCGCCGGTCTCCCGGATCCGGGTCACCACCGCCGGATACTCGAACTCCCGCTCGCTGCCGCTGACCAGCTCGCCGAAACCGTCCGGCGCGATCAGGTCGAAGTTGGCGAGCCGGCCCGGTGCCAGCGGATCCTCCCGGTCGTAGAAGCCGCGGGAACCCTTCGGGTAGCCGGTGATGAAGAACGGCGCGGACTCCTGGCGGGACAGCAGTTCCTCGCCGGCCCAGTCGATCTCCGCCGACTCCGACTGGGAGTGCTGGAGGTCGCGCAGCCGCTTCACCGCCTCCGCGTGGGTGAAGGTGCTGAACGGCCCGCCGAGCACGTCGCCGAACGCGGCGGGGTCGCGGCCGAGCGCGGCCAGGTCATCGGCGGCGGTTTCCAGCACGTGCCGGACGATCCGGGTGAGCAGCCGCTCGGCGAAGCCCTGCGCGTCGATCCGGCCGGCACCGGCGATCTCCACGTCGATCTGGTGGAACTCGTTGAGGTGCCGGCCGGTCGACGCGGTCTCCGGCGGCTCCGCGCGCACGTTCGGCGCGATGTAGAACAGCTTCGGAAAGCTCAGCAGCGACGCCTGCTTGTACAGGATCGCGCTCGTCATCAGCTTGTACCGGTGGCCGTAGTAGTCGACGTCGAGCTGCTTGGCGCCGCGGGCACCGGGATCGGTGACCGGCCCGATGACCGGCGGCAGCAGCTCGACGAAGCCCTCGCCGGCGAGGGTGGCGCGGACCGCGGCCAGGATCTGTTGCTGGACTCGCAGCGCGTGCCGGGTGATCGGCGAGCGGAGGTGCGCGCCGAGCGATGCCGGTGGGTCCGGACGACTATCCACGTTCCCTCATCTCCTCGTTGTCCTCGTCGAAGTGCTGCTGCACGTAGGTCAGGGCGGCAAGCAGCGCCGCCGATCCCATCTGTCGGCGTTCGACCTCGGTGTTCGACCCGGATGACGCGATGGGCATCGAGCCCACGTGGGTCCACCGCAGCCGCCCGTCCACGTCCAGCGCGGCCCGGGCCCGCCCGGCGTTGTCCGGATGCAGGCAGTACGGCACGTCGAGGTAGCCGCGGCGAAACGCCAGCGTGAGTGCCCGCCCGACGTCGTCGTCCAGCTCGAGGACGGCGTCCACAAGTGCCCTGGCCTCTTGTTCAAGACCATCGTCGGGTGGCCGCTGCAGCGCGGCCCGCCGCGTCGAACCGGCCACCGTGGCGGCGTGTTCCAGGGCGGTCACGTTCTCCAGCAGGGTCGGGATCCGGTGCGCCTCCGCGGTTGTCTTGACGACCAGCCGCGCCACCCCGGTCCGCACGGCGAGCCGGGCCGCCTCGCCGAGCAGTCGCAGCGCCCCGCGGGCGGTTCGGGGGTAGACACCCATGTAGGTGTAGAGCACGACGTGCCAGTCGAGCTGGGACAGATGCTCGGCGGCGAGGCGGTGCAGCCCGGCGATAGCCTCCCGGTCCTGCTCGGCATTGGCCTGCTGGGCGTAGCTGAGCGACACGCTGCGCAGCCCGTGCTGTGCCAGGAAGAGCGCTTCGAGGACGCTGAGCGCGACCAGCAGGCTCGGCGGGCAGAGCTGCCCGAGCATGCAGCCGCCGAAGGTTTCCACGTGCGGTTCGACCCCGGGTCCGCGCAGCCCGGCGAGGAACCGGCAGGACTCGGCCCAGTTGGCCACCGAGTCGCGCAACCGGGTCCGGCCGTAGGGCAGGCAGTAGGAGACCGGTCCGCCCTCGGTCGCGCAGAGCCCGACCGAGGCGAGCCGCGCCACGATCGCACGCGGGTCGGCCGAGCCGTGCCGGACCTGGACCGGGAACGCCGGGCCGGCCACGCCGTCGAGCACCGCCCGAGTGGTCGCCTCGCTGTGCGCGAGCAGCGGGTAGCCGTTCAGCTCGGCACCGTCGCGGGCGGCGGCCCGGGCGGCGGCGTAGTCGCCGAGCCGCGTATAGCTGTCGAGAGTGATCGTGCCGACCGTGGTGGCCCGGGCCGCTCGGGTCGCTTCGAGCCCGGTACGCATCAGGCCGGGGTCGCTGACGCCCATCCTCGGCTGTACGACGAGACGGCCGGCGTCGCGGGCGGCGGCGACGAACCCGCCGAACGACGCGACGACGCTCACCGGTCGGCCCCGGGGCACAGCACGCCGACGTACTGGCGCAGGGTGGCGACCGCCCGGCTGTCGTCGGCGAACACCACATCGAAGCCGGCCCGCAGCAGGCGGCCGGTGTGCCCGACGGCGTCGTGACCGGCGACGCCCAGCTTGCCGCCGATGATGGTGGGGACGTCGGCCAATGCCCGCTGTTCGCGCAGCACCCGGATCAGCCGGAGCCCGTCGGTGCCGCCGTGGCCGTTGACGCTGCTGACCACGATGAGGTCGGGTGTCCGGCGCACGCAGGAGGCGACGACCACTTCGTCCGGTACGCACGGCCCCAGGTTGACCACATCGTGGCCCGCCTCCTCCAGCAGGAGCTGCAGGAAGACCAGGTTCCAGGTGTGCGCGTCGGAGGCGGTGCCGGTCAGCACGATCGACAGTCGCCGGGCCGGTACCGGGCGGTGCGGGCGCGGCGCGAGCACCGGTGCGTTGCCGACGCTCATGCGGCCGTGCCCGCCGTACGCTGGTGGGCCGCCGCGCGCACCGGGCGCGGCAGTTCCGAGCACGGACGGGGTTGTTGCGGCGCGGGCGCCTCGAAGCGCCGCACCAGCGCCCGGACGTAGCCGATCATGTGGTAGGCGTAGTCCGGCGCGTGCCGAACCTGGACGAGCGAAGCGTCGGTGAGCGCGCCGAGCAGGTCGGCGGTGTCCCGCGAGGAGCGCCCGCGGCGCAGGCACTCGTGCTCCACGTCGCCGAACGCGACGGGCCCGTCGAAGGCGGCCAGGCGGCACAGCAGCCAGCGGTGTTCCGGCCCGAGCGCGTCGTAGCTCCACCGCACGCTGTCGGCCAGCGTGCGCTGGTGCGGCAGGCTGGTGTCGTCGACCTGATCGACGATCTGGGCCACCGGACCGTTGCGCAGCAAGGTTTCCAGCGAGATGGACCGCAGGCGCAGCGCCGCGCGCTCCACGGCGAACGGCATCCGGTCCAGCGCGTCGCAGACCCGGGCCACCGCGGCGAGCCGGCCGGTCAGGTCGAGGTTCGGACAGGCCTGGTCGGCCCGCTGGACGAACAACTCCACGGCCCGCTCTTCCGACAACGGGCCGACCTCCCAGCCGCGTACGGCAGGCGTGGCCGGCACCTGACGGGAGGTGGCCAGCAGGCGCAGCCGGGGGCGACGTTCCAGCAGCCGCTGTCCGGCGGCGGTCACGGCCGGCAGCAGGTGCTCGACGTTGTCCAGGATGAGCAGCCCATCCGCCTGCGGATTCGCCAGCTGGTGCTGCTCGAGGGCGGTCGCGATGTGCCGGTCGACCATCGCCCGGCCGCCGGCCACCTGCTCGCCGAGCCGGACCACCGCGACGGGTTCGCGGTACACGGAGCGTCGCCGGTCACCGACCGCGAGGGCGAGAGCCGTCTTGCCGACGCCGCCGGGGCCGGTCAGCGTGAGGTACCGGTCGCGGGACAGCGCGTCGCAGACCCGCCGGACCTCGTCGGAGCGGCCCACCAGCTCCGGCGGCTCCGGCCGGTCGGGTGGCGATCCGGCGGCCGGGTCCGCCACCGGACGGACCCCGGCGGCGGCGAAGGCATTGAGCAACAACTCGACGGAGACCTTGCGGGGGCTGAGGATGGTGCCGGTCTCCAGGTTGCGGATGGTCCGGGTGCTCACCGTCGACCGTCCCGCGAGTTCGTCCTGCGACCAGCGCAGCGCCCGGCGCTGGGCGATGAGAAACTCGCCGAACCAGGCGTCCGGGTTCGGTCGCCGATCGCGATGCCGCGGTTCCGGCGTGACCATCGCAATCACTCCTCCGTTTCGCACGTCAGTACCAGACCAGAACGGTCGCGGCCGCGGTGAGCCCGGCGCCGGCGGCGGCCAGCAGGATCCGTTCCCCGCGCCGCAACGGCTTGCGCAGGTGCGAGTCGTGCAGGGTGATCGGCAACGACGCACAGCCGGTGTTGCCGTAGCGGGCCACCGTGCTCGGCATCCGGTCCGGTGCGATGCCCAGATCGCTCGCGAACTTCTCCAGCATGCGGCCGTTGGCCTGGTGGAAGACGAACCGGTCGATGTCGTCGACCTTGAGCCGGTTGTCGTCGAGGGTCGCCTGCACGAGGTTCCGCAGGGTCGGCACGACCCAGTCACGCACCGCCCGGCCGTCCATGTGCACGAGGTGGTCGCCGCGCTCCAGGGCGGCCGCGTCGATGGGCTGCCGCGTGCCGCCGGCGTCCACGCCGACGATCCCGTGCAGGCTGCCCTCGGTGATCATGCGGGTGGCGAGAAAGCCGTACCCGTCCGGCACGAAGCCGAGCAGCATCGCGCCGGCGCCGTCACCGAAGAGGCTGACGATGCGCGGGTCGGAGCGGTCGACGATGCGGGAAATCATGTCGGCGCCGACCACCAGGGCGTGGTCGCCGAGCCGGTCGCGGCGGCTCAGCAGCCCGTCGGCAACGGCGATCGAGAAGAGAAATCCGCTGCACACCGCGTCCACATCGAAGGCCGGCGTGGTGGTGATGCCGAGCTTGTGCTGCAGGATCGCGGCGGTCGCCGGCTGCGGAACATCCGGTGTGCAAGTCGCGAACACAAGGGCGACCAGCCGTTCCCGCACTCCGGGCCGGCCGCCTAGGGCCTGCTCGGCGGCGTGCACGGCAAGGTCGGAGGTGACGCTGTCGTCCGGCGCGTAGCGGCGCTCCGCGACGCCGGTGCGCTGGGCGATCCAGTCCGCGGTGACCGAGGACCAGGCGCCGATCTCGGCATTGCCGACCACCCGATCCGGGATGTACGAGCCGAGGCCGAGGACGCCTACCGGCATGACGATGCTCCTTCGTGAGTTCGAACCGGGCGCCGGTCGACCAGCCGGTCGGCCAGCAGATCCGCGATGCGGCGGTACTGTGCCGGGTAGTCGGCGGCGGCGGGCACCACCACGAGTTGGTCGAGCCCCGCGCCGAGCAGTTCATCGAGCCGCGACCGCACCTGCGCCGCCGTGCCGGCCAGCACGTATCGTGCGAACCGGGCCGGCGGCAGCCGGTACTGCTCGCACACGTAGCCGGTTGCCTCGGCCAGGGCGGCACGGGGCGCCGCGTCGTCGATGTTGGTGAAGACCGCGAGCCCGGTCCGCGGCTGCGGCCGGCCCAACTCGGCGGCCCGCCGGTGCAGCACCTCGCGGTGCCGGGCGACGAGATCGGCGCCGCTCCAGATGCCGAGCCAGCCGTCGGCGTAGCGTGCGGCCCGCTCGACGGCCGGGGCGCTGCGCCCGCCGACCCAGATCGGCGGGATCGGACCGGCCGGTGCGAGCGCGGGCACGACCGCGTCCCACGGCGCCGGAAGCCGCACCTCGGCGCCGGCGAGCAGGGCGGGCAGCACCTCGAGCACCGCGTCGGTGCGCCGCCCCCGGCCGTGCCGGGGTATCCCGGCGGCCTGCCACTCCGGCGGGTACTCCCCGCCGACGCCGACGCCGAGCACGATCCGCCCGCCGGAGAGTGTCTGTAGCGAGGCGAGCTGCTTCGCCAGCCAGGCCGGGTGGCGCAGCGCCACCAGCAGTACGCCGAACGCCAGCCGTACCCGGGTCGTCACGGCTGCCGCGGCGGCGAGGGTGACGACCGGTTCGAGCACGCCGGTGTGGAACGCGAGGTGGTCCGGCGCCCAGACGGACGCGAAGCCCAGCTCCTCGGCCAGCCGGGCCGCCTCGACCACCTGGTAGTTGCCGGCGACCGAGGTCGCCGGCAGCACCACGCCCACCTCGGCGGTGTCGTGCGTACCGGGTGCCATCGGTGCCTCAGACCCGCCCGAGCAGCACGCCGAACTGCAGGCCGGTGCTGTCGGCCCGCGGGTCCGGGTAGGCGAGATGGAGCTGGCGCAGCCCGACCCGCTCGAACAGCTCGGCCCACCACTGCCGGCTCTCCAGCCGCTGCTCGGTCACCGTGTGGATGAGGAAGTACGGGTTGTAGAAGGCGAGCGAAAGCCCGTGCGCCATGACCGGCGCGGACGGCTGGTGGTCCATCTCGACGACCAGCCAGCGTGCCATCGGGTAGGCGTCGAAGGTACTGCGCAGCAGCTCCTCGACGGCCGCCGTGCCCTCCTGTTCGAGCATCTCCTGCAGCACGAACGCGGTCATCAGGCAGGTGCCCCGGCCCTCGTCGGGCAGTTCGAGCTTGACCACCTCGTGCGCGTTGCCGGTGAACAGGTCGAGCCGCTCCTCGACACCTCGCTTGGTCCGCAGCGCGCGGGCCAACTCGACCGAGCCGGGGTTGGGCTCGACCCCGATGCCCTTGAGGCCGGGCCGGGTCTCCAGGACGTCGATCAGGAAGCCCGCGTCGCCGCAGCCGAGGTCGATGACGGTCTCGACGGCCGGGTCGGCGGCGGCGAGCAGGCTACGCACCAGCGGCACCGCGTCGTAGGCGCCGATGCCGCAGCTGCCGGCGCCGACGCGGGTGGTGTCGCGGGTCGCCCACGGCGCGCCCGGCCGCATCACCTCGCCGAGTTGCAGCATGGTCGGCGCGTATCCGCCGACGAGCATCTCGTACCAGGGTGCGAACTCAGGCAGCCCCGCGCCCTTGGTGGTGAGCGCCCAGCCGGCCTCGTCGACGACGAGGCCCTCGTTGCGCAGGAACCGCAGCAGCCCGCCGAGCCGGTCGTGGTCCAGGCCCAGCGCGCCCGCGACCGCTTCGGTGCTGAGCCCGGGCCGCTCGTCGAGCAGCGCGAACACGCCGAGGTCGAGCGCGTGGTGGATGGCTTGCGCGGCAAAGAACTGCCGGATCGGCTGGATGTTGTCGATCAGTCGGTGTTGAAAGTCCGGGGCAATGCTCATCGGGCTCCTCCCGTTGCGATACCTGTCAGGCATTCGTCCAGCGCCTGGTGTTCCGGCCGGCTGCCGACGCTGACCCGCAGCCAACCCGGCAGGCCCAGCGGCGTACATTCCTTGACCCGCAGCCGGCGCCGGGCCAGCCCGGCGGCGAGGCGGGCCGCGACGTCGGCACGCGGGTGGGCCAGCACGAAATTGGCCTCGGTGTCACGGACGTCGGCGAACAGGCCGCTGCGGCCCAGGATGGCGGTCAGGTCGGCCCGGCCGAGCAGGACGTGCTCGGTCAGCCGTTTGATGAATCCGGTGTCGCCGAGCACCCCGGCGGCGGCGTTGAGGCTGACCGCGTCGATCGGCATGAACCGGCGTGCCGCCGCCATCCGGGCGACCGTCTCCGGCGTCGCCACCAGGCAGCCGACCCGGATGCCGGCCAGCCCGAACGCCTTGGAGAAGCTCCGATAGACCAGCAGGCGCGGGTCGTCGCCGCTGGACAGCACGCTCGGCCGGGAGCTGAACTCGAGGTAGGTCTCGTCGATGAACACGTACCGCGCGGCGGCGCGGACCCGATCGATCCAGGACTCGTCGAACAGGTTCCCGGTGGGGTTGTTCGGTTGTGCCAGGTAGACGATGTCGGCGTCGCCCGCACCGGGGGCCCGGTCGCCGGGCTGCCAGTCCGCGTCCAGCGGGATCGCTCGGAAGGGTTTGCCGAGGACCTCGGCACGTTCGGCGATGGCGTCGAAGCCGGGCAGCGTGCCCCAGGCCCGGTCCGCGAGGCCGAGCGTGATGTCGATCGCCTCGTCGACGCCGGCGGTCAGCAGGATCTGCTCCGGCGCGACGCCGAGGTGCGCGGCGGCGAGGTCGGTGACCTCCTCCATCAGACCGCGGGGGTAGCGGTGCAGGTGGTGCGCGGTCGCCACGATCCGCTCGACCGCGGCCAGTGGCGCACCGATAGGACTCTCGTTCCAGTCCAGGAGGATTTCGGCTGGCAATTCCGGCTGCGTTCGCACAGCGCTCCAATCCCGTACGTACCGACGGCGATCCGGCCTCCAGAACCATAACGGCGGGTATGCATTTGGTGCCCCGGCGTGAGCGACAGAACTCGACCTGTCCGCTCGGCCAGTGCGCGCGGCGTCAATTTCCGTTTCCGGCAGTCGCGCTTTCCCAATGGGGCACGAAAAACGGCGCCATGCCTGGTCGGGCACGGCGCTGTCAGCGCGGTTTCGGTTGCCGCCCTACCTCCGGGCGATCGCCGCAATCAGCTGAATCCGGGTCTTGAATCCCGTTTTGGAGAGAATGTTCGAAACGTGGAATCGAATCGTGCGTTCACCTAGATACAGGGAATTCGCGATGCCACGATTGGTCATACCCTGGCGGACCAGGTCGAGAACCTCCCGTTCGCGGGGCGTGAGGGTGTCCAGTTCCGATACGCCTTCCAGGGCGAGTTGGACCGCGAGCCGGCGGACGGTCGCCATCAGCGGCCCGGCGAACCGCGAGGCGATGAACGTGGCATTGTCGGACGCCGCCCGGACCGCATGGATCAGGTCGTGCGGGCCCCCGTTGCGGTCGACCACCGCCCGGACCCTGCGCGACAACAGCGATATCAGAGTGTCGTCGCTGATCTCATCGGCCAGCACCACGACGGACATACTCGGGAATTCGTCGCAAAGAGGTTGGAAGGAGATGGATCCAACTATCTGGTCGTCGGCCACGAACACGGACGGCGCATGCCGGCGGATGGCATGCCCCATGCCCGCCTCATCCGCGACCTCGGCGGCAACCACGACGGCCCGGTCCTGCTCCAGGACTCCTCGAATGCCGGCGCGGACCAGTGGTCGTGGATCCGCGATCACGATGACAATGCGGCCGCCCGATTCCGGACCGGCCGTCTCGTGTCTGGTTTGACCGGCAGGACTACTGGTCATCGTTCCCCCAACTCGGTGATCTTTGTCAGCAGGATCGGCTCGGTCTGGGTGAGTCCGGCGAGGTCGTCGACCGTCTTGGCCACCCCGGTCGATTAGGCCGCGGATCATGAATATCTCCGCCTGACCACATTTACCCTCGCCCGTCGCCACCCTGACATCAAGTACTTCGATAGATGGGCGTCCGTGGATGGTCCGAATGGCGACAGAAGACGGACGGGCGCAGGCAACGGCATACCGGCCGGAGGCGGATCGCCGCCAAGCCTCTCCACAAAGGACATTTCCCCACCCCACAGTGGACAGCAATGTGCTTCCTCTGCCTCTTGTCGCGTTCCAACCCGTTCCAGACGGAGCCGGGAGGTCGCGGACAGCGCCGGTGGGCGGCGGGGATGGACCGGTTGAGCCCGCCGGTCAGCAGGTGCCGCCGGCCAGGGCGCCCCGGGCCAGGGTGACGTCCTTGCCGCTGAGGCTGATCCGCAGGCCGTCGGGGAGGACCTGCACGCCCTGGTAGGCGAGGTTGGCCGGCAGGCTCTGCAACGGGTACGCGGTCTGCTGGGTTTTCACCTCGGCCAGGACGCTCGCGGCGGGGAACCGGGTGCCGAACATCTCGATCTGCTCGGCGGCGATGTTCAGGGTGCTGCCCTTGATCGTGGGCCGGGCGAGCAGGACGACCGGCGTCGCATTGTCCGATCCGCCCTTCGCCGTGGCGGTGAGCAGGCCGTCCTCAGCGCCGAAGGTGGTCGGGTGGGCGCTGTCCGGCTGCTTGAGCTCCGAGAACGGCTCGACGGTGACCCCGCCGACCGTCACGTGGATGCCGCCGCCGTCCACGGCGACCGACTGGTATCGCACCCCGGGCGGCAGGGCCGGCAGCGTACGCGTCAGGTCCTCCTGCTTGATCTGGGTGAGCACCAGCTTGCCCAGCAGGTCGGTGGTCGAGTGGTCGTCGCCGAGGATGTGCACCTTCTGCGGCACCAGGGTCAGCTTCGCGCCGTCCAGACGGGGCGCGGTGAAGATGGTCAGCGGCACATTGATGATCGGCTCGACGCCGACCGATGTGGAGATGCCGAGCAGACCGCCCTGGGCGGAGTAGGAGACGGTCTGCCCGCCGACATCGGTGGGCAGTGCGCTCAGCGCCGTGGTGGAGACGCCGGAGAGCGCGACGTGCACCCCGTCCCGCTGCGGCGCGATCGACTTGTAGCTGACGCCGTCGGGCAGGTGTGGCAGCTTCTCCGTCCGGGTGCCGCCGGCGAGGGCGCCGACCTGTGCGGCCGGCAGGGTCCGCCCGAAGATCTTCAGTCGCTGCGGCACCGAGGCCACCGTCTCGTCCCGCAGCTGCATCTTGAGGAACAGCGTCGCCTTGACGTTGTCGTCCGCTCCGGCCGGCATCAGGACCTTCACCGCGAGCCGGCCGTCCTCGGTGCGTTGGTAGCTGGGCGCCGGCGTGCCGGCCGGCGACGGCAAGTGGGCGAAGCCGACGGTGATGGTGGCGTCCATGCTGCCGACATGGGTACGGTCCGCGGCGGGCTGGCTGACGTCGCGCAGGGTGGCGGCGAAGGCGGCGTGCGGGACCCCGTTGAGGGTGGCGTCCGGCACCGAGAGCCGGACCTCGGACAGCCGTTCGCGGAGCACCTGGGGCACCAGCCGGCCGCCGCCGAGGGTCACCTGGACGGGCTCGGCGAGCGACCCCGGGCAGGCCACCTGGCTGCTGATCCGCTCGGTGATCTGGCGGCTGAGAAAGCTGTCGAGCAACGGCAGCGGCACCGCCAGGGCCACGAGCCCGGCGGCGAGCAGCGCGGCCAAGCCGCCGCCCGACCAGACGACCCATCGCCGCCGCAGCAGGCCCGCACCGTGCGTGGCCCGATGAACTCGCGCTCGCCATCTCGACGTGAACTTCCCCGGTACATGGGTGGTCATGCCGCCACCCACCTCCCTCAGTCCATCGACTTCGGTCTTCCTGAGGATTACGGGAAAGTTACCGCGAGGGTTCACCGGCAGGTCAGATCCGGCGAACGCCGCCCCACCCGGGCCGGATTGCCAAGTGGGACGGCATCAGGCCTGGGTTACGGGCAGGAGCCGTCGCCGCCGTAGCGGAGGGTGCGGGCGCTGAGCAAGGTGCTCGAGTACTTGCTGGAATCGGTCGCGAACGCGGCCAGGTTGACCGTCGCACTCGTCGTGTACGTGACGCTGCCGATCGTCAGGGTCAACGCGTTGTCCGAGCAGAAGCCGTTACCCATTTGCGT
>Ga0307513_10003719_pt1 | contig 20628 bp, 19 predicted proteins | sample 15_EM_MG_FD_202174 | JGI IMG/M metagenome (GOLD analysis project Ga0307513, IMG submission 202174) | Populus trichocarpa ectomycorrhiza microbial communities from riparian zone in the Pacific Northwest, United States - 15_EM | ecosystem: Host-associated > Plants > Roots > Unclassified | place...
TTTTTCTTGCTTAAGTAGGATACACAAGAGTTGAATTAAATGTCACCCCGAAGTTTAGTTATATCGTCAGTCCCCTCCGTTTCGTCTCGCTCCCGCGCAGGCGCGTGCTTTCGTTCCAACATCAAATGCGGGTCCGCCGGCGTTGCGATGTCCAATTTTCGTACCTTATCTTTGTATCGGGAGACCAGAAGTCTAGGTTTGCTTGTTTTAACCTTGGTCTCGCGTCGATTCCAAGTGGAGTGCTCTGGAACGTGGCACAGCACGAAGGGTTGGGAGAATCGTTCGGGGGCCCGGCATTCGAAGTGGTTTCGACAAGGGCTCCGAACTGAGCGCAATTGTAGTTCGGCCGGGTTCGGTGCCACACCCAACCCTGGCTAGTGCCGTGTCATGACCGTCCTGGTCCGATGGCGTTTCGCTCACCATACCAAGTTGAGTGATTTAGAACGAGGAGGAAAGACGAACGTGAACACTATTGGGTTTGCTGACCCCGAAGCCACCGTCAGAGACCTCCAGCTAGCATTGGATGGGCGGAGTGGTGACTGGGCCGGTTGGATAGTGCGGTTCAGGGCGGAAAGTTTACGTGACAGTCGGATAATCACAGCCCGAAGATATCGTCCCAACTGTCGATCCGACGACGGGGTATCTGCCCTAAATTTGGCCCCGCATCTCGGCCACACGCGGCATGTTGCGAGCTCCTGTGCTGTGGGGGCGTAGGTCTCATTTCAGTCAGTAGATGACGCAGGGGTGAACGGCGAGACTGGTATGCACTCACGGTATCAGTGGGTTCGCTCACCACTAATCCAGCGAGTGATGACCTCTGTTGGTCGTATCGTCATAGGAGGACCCAAACTTCGAAGCGCTTTGGATCCAAAATTATCCCCAGCGTCGGGCGTCTTGCCGGATGCGTTCCCTGTAGTCCGACGAAAAGTCTCCATCATCATCAAGAACTACGTGATTTGATCTGGATTTCGGGGAACGATGCTCTCGCGTTTGCGAGAGCGTCCGGAGGGCATGGGTGCCGGCGCGGGAACGTTGACACCCAGACCACCACCGACGTCAACACCGATCGTTTCATTCGCTCACCCCCTGCATCATCCTGTCCACGCCGGCCTCTCGTTTATCAGAGCTCCCCATAGAAATCATGGAGCAAATATTTCTACCCGCCTGATCAGGATATCATCGTCAGGATGGAAACGGTGCGAGGAGCAGTGGCGAGCTTCGTGCAGTGTGATTCTGACTTTGGCCTTGTGTGGTGCAGGTCGGTCGACAGTTCCGTGATACTTTTCGCGATTAGTCCTCCCTTCAGCATTGACGCAAGCTCTTCTGTGCTGGTCTTATCGATAACCCCCATGTTCCCTACGTTTTTCCTCAGTGCCGAGGAGCATACGACGAGTATATGCACAAGTAGTCTGACGCAGGGAGGGCAATCAAGAGTACTTACGAATTGCTCAGGGAATCATCCTCGAATTTCCGTGTCACTGCAACTTTCGGTAATATCATCACTTCTCGTGGATGGAGAAATGGTATCCTTACTCTCTTCCGCACCCCATCAGCCATCGGTCGAAAGCCGATCGAGTCTTGGAGTATCCCTCCGTTTCCTTTAGCAATCAGGGATTTCACCGTACGTCCTCCCGACAATTTACTCGCTATTGCTGAAGGAGAGGACTAGTGAGCCCTTCCTGCAGGGGCGAGCGCTCAGGAACTGATAATATGCAGATATGTTAATATACACCTCCTCAACCTATCGGATGGATCCCCATACCTTACACTCCTTCCAATATCATCAAATGGCCCATTCCCCAAGATCATGACATGATAGTCGTCGATGAATTGGCCATCACCAGTTCCAGAGTCATGATGTATCCCTCTCTCTGGGAAACAGCCACGCACGCCAGTCGAGCGACATGCGAACTATAGGTATGGAATTAGGAAACTGGGGACCTGGTGGGGGTACTGTGACTTTTTTTTTTTTTTTTTTTTTTTTCGAGTGTGGTTTATTGTGCTAAGGTGGTAGTACCTATTTTACACATTGCGAGCTGTGAGGCTACGATGGATGGTATGGTTGTGGCGTGAGGATGTACTAATCAATGACCGATGGACGTGTCCCATCCTTTGGAGCGCTTGAGTTGCGGCGCCGCGGCATATCCCTTTCCTCACCCTGCCCCTTCCCTCGTCCACTTTCTCCTCCTTTCGTTCTTGATTGGTGCGTTGTGGTGTGATAGGTCGGACAAAACATTAATTGAGGTAGGGGAAATCCCGGGGTGATAGGCGGTAGAATGTGGTTAGTGACAAACGAGAGCGGTAATCTTACCCAGCGGACATTGGTCCTCCTCGTTCTCTTGGTTACCGTCCCGTCAGGTACTACTGTTGGCAGGATTGAAGCAATGGCAGTGCCCCCCGGCGAGTGTGATTATGTGTCGCTCCGATCGACTCGAGTGGATGGTCTCTCTTTGACTTCTTTATACTTGATAACAAAGCCGTCTGCTGGGCGAACCTCCCCGAAAGTTGCCTTGAGACGGTTTGTGTCGTTGACGTAACGCAGTAGGTGCGGGATGCCCCTTCTGTTGTCGAGTAGGAATGGGATTGATGATGAATCTCGTCGCGTAAGTCTTGCCTGGAGCAGCCGCCTTGCTCCGGCGTAGTGCGGACATTCGAGAAGGTAGTGGAGTATTGTTTCTCGTATTCCGTTTCGACAGTGTGGGCAGTCAGGTGTGTCCGATCGTTTGATGCGGTGAAGCACCGTGTTGAGTGGGATATGACCGGTTCTGAGTTGGATGAGGGTGCTAGCCTGGTTACGTCGTAGTTGATCGATGATGTGTAGGAAGTCGTCAGAGGGTAGAGAGCCGTCGATTTGTTTCATGCGCGCATATCGTGGTGAGGTTTTCCACTCGTTTTGCCATTGTATCTTCATTTCCTTCTTCAGTAGTTGGCGTGTCGCCGAGACGCTGATCGGGAGCGGTTTTCTTCTGAGGAACGGGGGAAGGTCCTTTGTTGCGCTGGGTTCGCCTTGTGCTGCTCGTTTTGCCTCTTCGTCCGCGCGTTCGTTTCCGTCGATGCCTTCGTGTCCTGGGGTCCATACGAATTCCACCTTGCACCCACTGGGGGCAAGGGGTGATGTACTGACAAGGTACATTGCAAGTACATTGCAAGTTCTGGGGCTAAAGAACTAATCATGTACCAAACTGGCACATGTTTAGCATATTCAAAATACACCAGACAGATACAACCACCATATCCCAGCTTGGGATATTGTCAGGATATTCAAGATATGCCTGGTCATGTGACCACAATGTCCCAGATGAGTAATCGTCAAGAATATTTTGAATACTCTAACACAAAGTGACCAAAGTGTGCTTGAGTGGTTTGTTTTGAATGTTCTTTACAATATTCCAGGCCATGTGGCCACCATGTGCCAACCCAGTTCAACCAGCATTTTCCTGATCACTTTGTTCAAAATATACTTGCAATGTTTTCACAATATACCAAGCTTGGGAAATTGAAAACACATGGTGAGTATATTGTGATGTATTCAGAAAATATTGAATTTTTACTCTATACCTACAATGTACTCACCATATGTTTTCAATTTCTCAAGCTTGGTATATTGTGAAAACATTGCAAGTATATTTTGAACAAAGTGATCAGGAAAATGCTGGTTGAACTGGGTTGGCACATGGTGGCCACATGGCCTGGAATATTGTAAAGAACATTCAAAACAAACCACTCAAGCACACTTTGGTCACTTTGTGTTAGAGTATTCAAAATATTCTTGACGATTACTCATCTGGGACATTGTGGTCACATGACCAGGCATATCTTGAATATCCTGACAATATCCCAAGCTGGGACATGGTGGCTGTATCTGTCTGGTGTATTTTGAATATGCTAAATATGTGCCAGTTTGGTATATGATCAGTTCTTTAGCCCCAGAACTTGCAATGTACTTGCAATGTACCTTGTCAGTACATCACCCCTTGTCCCCAGTGACCATCTCTTCAGCCTCCAATCTTTCCATCCCATGCTTCCGTCCTCGAGTTTTGTCCTACCCGTCCCTTTCCTGTATCCTTCAATCCTTTCACCTCTTCTTCTCGCTTGCGTCACCTGAAAGTCTTCCAGCATGTCGTGGATCCTGTCCATCAAATGGTGACCGGGCTTTGATTTCTGGTTCGACATTCCCATGAGTACCGCCTGATTGTCCATTCCGATTGTCACTTTCTTCAGGGTTTCTCTCGTCTCCATCAGCAGGTGTAGAGCTAGGGTGACCGCTATCGCCTCCGCTTCGTAGACCATGTGGTCCATGTTGGCGCCGAGGTGGTAACGTAGGGATTTCTTCACTGTTCTGTTTTTCACCAGGACTGCCGCCGCTCTGATTTGTTTCTTGTATCCCGAACCGTCAGTGTAGATAGCCGTGCCTGAGATGTTGTGTGCGTTTGTGATTGCCACGTCTCTGTTTTCTTCTATGTTAACCTTTGCGAGTAGGCGATAGTTGCGCCGTCTTCGCGCAGGTAGGATCGTCTCGTACGGGCGTGGTTGAACACCGGTTGTCAGGAAGAGGAGGTGGAGAGGGCTACGATGGCGTTTGACTATCTTCTTAACGGCTTGTTGGGCGGGCTTGTGTAGGGGGTGGCAGTCCGGCAGGGTAACTAGACGGGTGGCAGATCGAATCAGCATTTTTAGAAAAAGGTAGTGCGGAGGGGGGAGATATGCGTGTGCATTTAGCACGTCACCGGCAGTAGTTCGCATTGCTCCCAGCATTGTTATCGTTGCCCGACGTTGTGCTGATAGTAACTTTTGTGTGAATTTGACCGATCCCATCCGTTTTCTTGACGACTCGTTCGCTGTGTGTGGTAGCGTGTACCATACCTCGGCCGCGTATGTCATCTTGGGGATCGCGATTGAGATGTATAGCTGTCGCATGCCCTTGGCTGAGATACCGGTAGAGGTACGGGCGAGTCGGCGGACAAGGTTGATCCATGTTTCACCGGATCTGGCGGCTCGTTCAGTTTGGGCTGTCCATTTCAGTTTTGGGTCAAATAGGACGCCGAGGAACTTGTAAGTTTGCGTCGAGTTGATAGTTGTGGTTCTGCCTGTGTGGGGGTGGGAGAGGGTCAGTGATGTAGTTTGGTGCGGTTTGTAGGAAAAATTCATGAGGGCGAGTTTAGAAAGTTCGAACTGGGAGTTGTGATTCTCAGACCAGTCGAAGGCACCTCCGGGACGGGTCATCATACGTGAGAGTTTTTCGTGTGTTTCAACGAAATCATCTCCGATCGCCAGGAGCGCTACGTCATCAACATATCCAAACTGTTGTTCGCCTTGTGTGTCCGGTGGGCTGATCTCGAGGAGACCTGCATTGTAGAAGGCGTAGAATATCATGGAGAGTGGGCATCCTTGGTTGTTGCCGTTGTCGATCATGATGAAGTTGGAGAGGAAGTCGTCGAATGAGAGTTTTGTCTTCCTTCCCGTGAGCATGAGTTCGGTGGTTTGGGTGTATTCCAAGGGGACTCCTCGTAATCTCATGTTGTGGATTAGGACCTCTTTGACCACGTTTGGGAAGGCGCCTTGGACGTCAAGGAAGAGGATTGAGGCTACTTTCTTTCGTCTCCATGCTTCCTTGATGGTGTGTGTTAGTAATAGCATTGAGTCAGATGTGGATCGAGACGGTCTGCCTCCGAATTGGGATTTCGGGAATACTTCTCTGGTTTCGCAGTAGTGGCTGAGGTCGTCTGCCATGATAGATGAGAACAGTTTGCCAAGAGTATTGAGGAGGGCGATCGGGCGGTAGGCTTTGGGTTCCTCGTATGAGGGTTTCCCCGGTTTGCGAAGCACTACTGTGATCGACTCTCTCCATTCGTCTGGGTAAATGTTGAGTTCGAAGATGGCCCTGTAGATGTAATATAGTCTGTCAACGAGAGTGTCAATACATTTCTTCAGCATAATGTTTGGAATGCCGTCGGGGCCCGGAGCTTTGTATCCTTCTAGTTTGTTGGCCGCCTTCTTGATCTGGTCCCTTGTAAAGAATCTGAAGATGTTAGCTGGTTTTGGGTAACATGCGGGTGGGACGATAGGGGTCAATGGAGGGGGGGGGAAGAAGGAGTTGGCGAGGGCTCTACTTTTCTCCTCATTTGTCGTTGTGTGTTGGATTTCCCCATTGCTTCTCACGTAGTTGAGAGTTGGAATTCTCGTTCTTCCGCCGTCTGTCGGGGGGTCAGTAGCGTACTTGTTGGCTGTCCAGATGTCTCTTTCCGAAGCGTTGAGTAACCATGCTTCCCAGTGTTCCTTCTTGGTCTTCTCGATGAGTTTGGCGTATTCCTTGCAGGTCTCTTGATGTTGTTGGTGTGACGGGTGATCTGGTAGACCTCTCCATCGGTGCGAGGCTGTGGCTAGTCTGTTTTTCTTTCTTTGTAGGCTGCTGAGGTCTTGTGTCCACCATCTCTTCGTGTGAGGGAGAGGTTTTGACATGGGGACGTGTGTTTCGATTGTTGATTTGATCGAGTCGTTGATCGTGTCGAGGGCGGTTCGAAATTCTTCATTTGACTCAAGTCTTTTCGGGTCGGGTCTGTTGGAGAAAAGGGTCTCGAGGTGGTCAGTGAATTCCTCCCAATTAGTGGCCCGGAAGTTACGGGTTGGGGGTTTCTCGATTCTGACGACACGGGTGTCGAGGGTTGAGAGAATGGGTAGGTGGTCGGTGTTGGGACCTCGTCTGCCTGGGTCAGTGTCACACTTGGTGAAAAGGTCGAGCGTGTGGCTCGTGCACCAAACATTGTCTGGTCTTGTCCAGTTTCCCGTTGATAGGGCCTGTAAGGTTGGGCGTTTGGGGGGTAGTGCCATTCGGAGATCAAATCTAAAAATGAGGTCGAGTAGGGGCTGTATTGAAGTTTCGCTTGACGCGAGGTGAGTGTTGTGGTCGTCCTCCCACCATGCGTGATGGCGGTTGAAGTCTCCAGCGAGTATGACGTGGGTATCGTTGGGGATGTGGTCGTCTGGGAATTTTTGGGAAAGGGATTCACTCACCGCTTCGATCGCGTCATTGTGGTTGCAATCGTTGTAGGTATTGATTAGGATTATTTTGTGTGTATCATGAGTGAGGTGTATGCCTGTGACATCAGGGCTGTTGAAGTGGATCTGTTCGTAGGAGTTTGTGGAGATATTAGTATTAACGAGTATGATAGAGCGAGAGGTTTTTGAACGATCGGTGAAGTGGGTGTTCGGGTATAGGACTGTCCAGTGGGGAGAGCTTCTCGTGCCAATGGGTCCCATCCATGGTTCCTGTAGGATGAGTATGTCCCAGTCGTTTGGGTGAGCCGTGTTTATGAGATGGAGTTGCGAGATGAGAGATTTGTTCAAATTCTGTTGCCAGATGCGGAGTTGCGTTGGGATGTTTTGATTCATTGAGAAGTACGGGTTTGGGATTGCTGACTGTTGGTGGGAGGGCGTCCAATTGGGGTGGCATTTGCGCCGGTGAGTTGGGTTTGTCGAAGGGTGTTGGGGCGGGTAAGTCTCGGTGTCGGGTTAGTGATGGGCGGACTTGCTTGAACGTTCTGTTCTATCGTTGTCCAAGTCCAGGAGTCATCTGTAGGGTAGAATGCGAGGTTGTTCTCGGGGCGGCGAGAGTCAGTTTGATGGCATTTTTCCCCGAAAGCTGGGCAATCTCTGTCGTAGCTTGGGTGCAAGCCTGGGCAATTAATGCACTTATAGGTCTCTCGCTGTGCCGTACAGGATTCCGTGTCATGCATTTCTGCACATTTGCCGCATCTGGGGTTTTCGGATCTGCAGTCACGACGCTCATGTCCAAATCGTTGGCATTTGAGACATCAGATCGGCTCCTTCTTCGGTTTCTTTGGGCTGGTTCGTTTGCCAAGGACGTACGCACCTTCTCTGAGGATTTTGTTCGCAGACATCGCGTCTCTGTGGTAGACCCTCATTGTTGCTACCCTCTGGTTCTGCTTCCTCTCGTTCACCGGTTTGATCCATTCCGCCTTCAAAACCGATTCTGGTTCTAGTCCGTTGGTCGTCTCGTATTCTCGGATGTGTTGATTGTCGTCAGGGCTGAAGTTGACCGGGACAAACTGAACGATGACTTGGTATGTTCTGTCTTTGATGTTCGCGCCTGAGCCCATGTTGGATAGGAAGCTTTCGCGAATGTCGTCTCTTTTCAGCCATTCTACTGCTTCAGAGGAGTCGAGTTCCAGGAGAAGTCCACCATTTCGCATGAGTGTGGCGGCCTTGAGTTTGGGGCGTGGGGGCTTGGGTTCGGTCGTTGCAGCCCAGATGGTGTTGACAGAGTCGTTGGCCTTCCTTGATAGGGTATATTCATCCATCGCGTCGAGGTTCATGTTTGTTGTTCTTTCAAAGTCAATGAGTACTTGTCGACGTTTGATCTCTTCTCGGTTTCGGATCTGTAGCTGTGAGTACGACACGTTCGGGGTGAATGGGGTAGGGATGGGTGGGGGGATGTTTTGTTCGGTGGCCGTTACCTGGCTGTACGTTCTCGTGTTGGTTGTCGTTTGCCGTGCAGTTTCCTCCAATTTCTCTTGAGTTTGTTGAAGTTTCTCTGTGATGTCGGTGTGGGCTTTGATGTTGTCCGTGATCGCTTGTAGATGGTGTTCGAGTTTGGTCTGGATTTCTGCCGTGATTGGGACGAGCGAGTCGAGTAGGTGTTTGGTGATGATGTTTGCAGTGTGTTGCTTGATTCCTTCTTCTAGTTTTTCCGTGATGAGGTATGCGACTGCGAGAATTGGGTTTGCCGGTTGAGCTGTAATCTTGTGTTCGACGATTGTGGAGAATAGCGTTCTTGCTAGGATGTCGAGGGAGGTATTTTCGCCGGGTAGCATCCATCCTCTGCCAATAAGAAAGGTTTTGGCGTCTTCTGCGTTCTTTATAGAGGGAGAGATCGCGTTCATGGTCGTGTGGATTTGTTCTAACGGTGTGTCTCGATTGATATTTCCGGACACGGTGCGTTTAGACCGTGCCTGGCTCATGCCGGGTTATAAAGTTCCGGTCTCGTGCGAGTAGAGAGTAGAGGCGAGTTGTAGAGATAGAGTATTTACTTCTTTCGCTGGCTGACCCACTTTAAGTCCGATCGGGCTTGTGGTGGTAACCGACAAAGAAGCGTCCGTACTGTGACTTGAGTGGTTGTGCCTCGCTCATTCTGCCTCTCCAGTTGCTTGGTTCTTCAATCGTGAACAAGGGTGACGTCAGGACCACCTTCCTCGACGAATTCCGAACGACGGTTTCGGTCCCCGACCATACTGGAGATGCACAGTTCATCATGTATAACACCCTCCTTCCGCAAAACCATCCGGGGAGTTTCCGACGGTTCTGCATCTCATAGAAGTACCACAGTTGGTTTCCTCTGACAAACACCGATTATGGCGTGCCTCCAGGGACGGTAGACCGAGATGGACCCCTCATCACCGACCCGACCCAAGCCATCCTCCCCGTGAAGTTTCTCAGCAGGGAGGGGGGAGTCCGCGTTCTATTTGTCTTTCGTACACAGGCCTTGGTTGATCACGCGTATTCGACGAGTGCGGACACCGACATACCCTGGGATGAGTGGGGGAGAGGTCCCGCGGCTATGGAGATCCTATGCATGACGACCAATCAAACATCCTAGTTCAAGGAGTCCACATGATTGGGGTTATGCTGCACGCCTCTGGTGGTGACAAGTTCTGTCCGCGTCTCAGTGCCTTTGGCTCCAGTCTGCGGGGTTATAGTGCGCTTCTGGAAGGCGGTGCGGCATAAAAGTGGACGGGATAGATTCCCCGAGGAGAACGATAACGCACTCGAAGGGAGGTTTATTTCACCAGGCAACAGCAGTTTCTTCTATCTGGTGAGCAATCCCTGCCGTTGGAGAATGTGTGGTAGGCTGATACCGTCTTAAGCACAGAAATTTCGTTTCGGGTACCGTGTTAGACGATTAGGAACTGGTTTGAAACGATCGTTCCCTCTTTACAGTTGGTACTTTACAACTCGAATCAACGGGAACCAGGAGGATTACTGTACAGGGGACAGGTTATTCTCTTGTAATTGTTAGTACCCTGTTCCAAGGAACGTGTGGTGCGACATACCTCTGGTCGTCACCGCGGGTTTACTGCAAGGCGTCGAAACGACAATCTCGGTTCCGATTTAGTCATGAAATCCTTTCTTTCCTTTTGGTGTTTCTGAGAACTTGACTTTTTCTGGCGGTCGAGGGGTGGGATCTTTGAAGACGCCGGACGCTCAGCAGGCATCCATGGCGGATCTCCGACGGCTGTCGTAACCGTACTAACGTTACGGCGGCAGATTTGGTTCTTTTTCTCGGATGAACTTATGTCGTCCCTTAGGTCTTAGCGGTTGCAAGGGCGTTTTTGGAGACGAAGTGGGTAGAGTGTTTCAGAACTTGAGTTTTGATAACGAGTACGAAGTGGAACTCGGGATTTGAGGGTGGGGGTGGGTACACCGCCGCTAGTACACTCTGTGCAGTCCTGACCAGGTCCACCGGGTCCGGGTGGGGCCACATATTGATGAGAGGTCTGCGGCACAAAGAGAGTTCTGCAACACTCTGATATTATGCGATTTGATTTCCAGTTCCCGGGGCCTGAAGCCTGAAGGCCTGACGATCGAACCTTCGCGATCTTGCCGTTGACTACCACCCACGACACTGAACCTTACCTCCGCGAACTCTAGTATTATGCCTCCGTCGATACACCGCATGGCTGCGCTTCCGGTAGAAATCTTAGAACAGATACTCCTGCATCTACCTGTTCAGGATATCCTTAGGATGGAAGCGGTACGGAGGGTGGTCGCCACTTCCACACGATTCCATGTTGACTTCTCCGCTGCACGATCTAGGTCAGCCAACAATTCCTGGACCTGAGTCGTGGTTCCCCAGCACTTCAGTACCGGCGCGAACTCTTGGCAGCTGGCCTTGTCGACAATCCTCTCAATTCCTGCGATCTGGAAGAACGTCGGAGATTGTGCAAGGAGTATGTGGATAAATGGTCCGATCCAACGACTATAGCAGAGTGTCTCCGCAAGGTTCCACTAGAACGACCACTCTCGGACTGGAATAGCGTGACGATCCTGGGTGGAAACCACCTTGCAATCCACTCACAGCCTTCACACATTGACTTCCTCCACATCCCGCCGGCCACAAGCCGAAAGGGCACAGAGCGGTGGAGCATCCCGCAGTTCCCATTCGAGGTTTTACGTTACACCGCATATCCACCCGAGAAAATGCTTGTCGTTGCTGAGGAGAAGGATGGGTGAGTTGATGCCGCCCCCTCCGCCGCCCACAAACCCAGGGACTGATAGTGGATAGATTCATTCGCATTCACCTGTTGAACTCGTGTACCCCCTTTTAACGTTATTGTGTGGGAACTCCCACTGAGGGGGGCATCCATCAAAGACTTTGCTGTGACCGGCTCGAGGCTCATGGCGACGATTTGTCATCCGGGAGAACGTTTTGGAGAGACATGGAGGGTGGTCGTATGGGACTGGAAAACTGGAGGCTTGGTAAGAAGGCTGCGGTTGCAGTCACATCGTCTCATGTCACCTTCCCAGGTATTCGACAGTTCGAGCGTGAATGGATTATACACGTGGGGCTGTCAGGTCGCCTTCCTCGACGAATTTCGAGTCATGATAGCAGCAGGGGGCATCGGCATTTCTGAGATTGTCGTGGTCAACACGCTCATCTCACAAGACCACCCAAGAAGCTTTCGGCGATTGGGGAGTCTCCCGCCAAAATACCTCGAACGGTCCGTTGACTTATATTTTGACCGCGATGGGACGTCAAGGATAGCGAAAAGGGATGGTCCTCTTGCTGCCGATCCGACCCAGGCCATCCTCATCATTGATCTATGCCCAACCGCGCTGGATCCACGGGTTCTACTGATTCTACGAACGCAATGTCTGATCGAATACGCGTGTTCCAAACGCACAGACATCGACATATCCTGGTATGAGTGGGGGAGAGGTGTTATGGCCATGGAGATCCCGCGCGATTGCAGAATGCTCTCTGCTGCGGTTCATGGCGCCCGTGTGCTAGCAACCTACGTTACTCCATACCGTAGCCCAAACGAACGTCGCTACATCCACACATTTGACTTTAGTCGGGGAGGCCTTGCCCTACCACTGTTGGATGGGACCGAGAGAAGAGCCGAATTTAAAGACGCACGGAGATGCTTGTTTGAGGGGTATTGGAGGATGGAGTCGTCGGAGTTACGCTCGCTGGGTGATATCATAGTGTTCCCCGTCGTAAGCTTTCTTGTTTCGCTGAAAAAAAGTGCCGCAGGCTGATTCGTTGACCAGAAACCAGCCATCGGTCATCATGAACGCGGCTTGCGTATTTTTTATGCATTGTGAAGCCCTTCTCCCATCCTGGTCATTGTTTCCACGCTCCCTATCCGGCCACACAGCTGTCTCTGCTGAGCTTTCCTCGAGTTTTTGTTCAATATATGCACTCTTTGATGTCTCAGTGGTCATAACACGAATGTCATTCTCGGTCTATTTATAGGCACGGAGATCCAAGAGCGATGGAAAACGCAAAACAGGTGAAACAGTCAAAAGGTCCACATGCCCAGGACGCCTCCATCCGTATCTGAGTCATCGGGTAACTGAGCAACGACACAAGACATATCGTTCAGTCTCATGGTCCGAGAAAATAGGAACCACTTACACGGACGGTTACGGCGCTGTCATGACCACCATTCGCGTCGATCAACTCCCCAAGTACCTGCCGGAGTTGTACCTTCACCCCGGTGGGTGACAGAGACCTTACTGCGCCGATGTCCGTATCAACTTTTCCATTTAGGTACTTCGTACGTCCCCGTATGCTGAAATCGTACACCTCCATCGGAGTGTACAGACTGTCACATGGCGAAGTGACGGAAAACAATCGGGATCCAGACACCCAGGTTTTGGCACGGTTCGGTCGGGAAATAGATGGGACGACCACACAATCCTTCCACCCATCCCACTCAATTTCGCACCCCTCGAGGCCCTCTGCGAGTCCCAGCAGTGCTTCCAGCCGGAAAACGAGGCAGCTAACTGAGGTGAATGGCATATTCACAGCGACAATCCGCTGAGTAAGATCTTGGTGGAAGGTTGCCGAGGACTCCGCGGGGGATGGTTTATGCACACCCCGTTCTAGTAGAATAGATGGGTGCATGATACCACGGAAATATTGGGAGAATCGGAACAACGTTTGGACAGGGGCCCCTCCCACAGCTTTCTCCGTGTCTATCAGGGCAACAAATGGCGGTCTACCGGTTTGTGACCCGGGGCCAGCCAAGAGCCGACGATCATCGATGAACTCCACAGTGCGGTGATTTCCATTTTCAAGTTCCTGCATGGGTGTTTGAGCTTTGTTTGTCAAAACGTGCACCGAACGGTTGGCGTACAAACAAGACATGGGCACTTTTCCAGTCCCAGATAACCAGCTTCATGCACATCACCCCATCCTGGGGGCCCCCCATTTGGACTGCGAGTCGGGAACTTGTAATTGATACAGAGGGGGTGCAATATACTTTATCGCTCCCTCGTGAATATGTGATCGATGGGCACCGGGCCGCGGGGTGATGTCCGCCGTTCGACAATGTTCTTAGATGGATCCCGATCTGCGTGTAACTATTCCACGGAATGTTAATGAGGTCCCGGGGGTGACTCTCACGACCGGTGTGCTTACGGCAGTTGCCCCAGTTCGACGAAGGCAATAACGTCTTCGCAAGGATAAAAGCCATAACCTCCTAAATCGGGGCCTGGAAGCGGAAGCGGGATCTCCCACTCCTTGTACGGTATTCCTCGCAAGGGAGATCCCAGAGTAAACAGCCGAACCGACTCCGTCGCAATCGTGTAAACACCACCTGCGGCCTTTGAAACTTTGCCTTTATCCGGGATCGGTACGTTGTCTACTCTCCTCTCTTCAATCGGGCGCAGCGAGTCCAAATTTGAGCGGTATCGGCGAAGGGCTTCTCGCTTCTCGACAAGACTAAGTCCTGCTGCCACGTTATCTTCGAACCCAGCAGCAAATAGGTCTATCTTGTGTTGGATCACGGGAGATGCGAGGATAACGTCACGAAAGGCGTGATTGACCTGCAAAGATTGTCTGTGTTCAGTTGATCCGTCCACATGAGTGGTGGATGATGGTTTCCTGACCTGGCTAACTCTCAAAATGTCTGTAGCGGATTCGTGTCCGAGTATCTCTGCCAACAGTTCAGGGGGAAGTGTTTGAGTCGGGTCCACGGTCATCTTAGGCTCGGTCGTGATTTAGGTGGTGAGTGTCCCAGGAAGTAGCGACACGTAGGGTGTGTTGGGTGGGCGACTTGAGGTAGGCCTGAACCCGAGTAGAAGTGGGGGAGACGACCAGTCTGGACAAGAGCTAGGTCTGCGATCGACGATGATCCCCCTCTTTGGCTCGTCCTACCGTCAGATATCTGGTCGTAATGACGCAAACACCTTCTCAATAGTTTATCACAGGTCTCGTAATTCGCGGCCACGGGGTACAGATTCTAGGGGGTCCTGGGTGGATAAAGGTTGGGCGACTTGAGTGTATGCGCAGCCTCGCCAATAACATCGCGATTGAAGTGGGAAAACCCGCGCTCACTTACAATCATTTTGCACCGAGGACCGGGTAGGATCTGTCCACGTGCGTATCATGGCAATACCCGTGACGACAAATAGGCGTTACTTGGCAACAATGGATAGGTAAATGTAGACCGGAAGTTGCAGAGCCATTGCAAAGTGCCGCATGTTAGGGAGAGGGTGTGGCGCCTTTCCCGAAAAATTTGCCGCCGGTGATTTTGGTTGAGTTTTCATTGGGGTACCTAGGTGCGGGGCAGTGAGGTGAGGCAGAATAATCAAACTAACGTAGACCAGGCTGACCACCCCGCTCTTCAAGCTCCAGGCTTCAACCTATACAAGGTAATTCCATCCCCATGCTCGTCGTGCCCGGAAGACGGTGTAGGATGGGGCATCATGAGCCGGGATGCGAAAAAGACGCATCCGACGGCAGAAGCGACGAATTCGAAGTCGGGGACGTCGCTAGGATGTATCCAAAGCGATGGTGGTAAACAGCATATGCCCAGTGTTGGGCATAGGAGAGGGCGACGGAGCCTTCGATACCCAAAGTGATACGTATATCTGTTCCACAGCCGTGCCAGCCAGAGGTTTAGGCGGTGGGATGTCTGCAACGTGTTCGGATATGTCTGCGACCGCGATACTCCTAGGCTCTGTGCTGGCGTCTGCAGTCGGCGTTCCTCCTCAGTCTCCATCGGGGTTGGTTTCTATTAGATGGAAACACCACCAAAGCACCGTAAAACCACCCCCACCACTCCACTCTTATCGGTTGTCATGGGCGGTTTCCTCGATTGAGTGATCTCAGACCCATGAGCGAGCCAGGAACGGAGATGAGATGTATACCATGGAGCATGTCCGCCAATGTTGCTACATATTCTGCTGAGGCTGGGGACGGCGGAAACACGGGTGGAGAAAGCGTGGGAGTCAGCTTGGGATTGGCCGGGCCCCAATCGTTCGCAGATTTCGGCCATGGCCGTCCCGTACGCGCATCAGTTCGTTTGTACAACATCGCTGGAAATCATCCATGGTGAGTTTCGTGAGCCCAGCCTTTGTTTGGTGACCAGTGGGAATACTCGCATGGAATTTGTGGACGGACACTATGAAGGAGTGTACTTTTTGATTATACCAGCATCCCACAGTTTCCATTCAGGGTCTTGCGTCACACCTCCGTTGCATCGCATACCCGCCCGGGAAAATTCTTGCTGTCGAGGAGAATTGGAGGGGTGGATTGATGGTGTCCCCTACGCCGTCGACCAATCCAGCGATTGACTGAATACTATATACTCTTTGATACTATCATAACACGAATGCCATCCTCGGTCTGTTTACGGGTACGGAAGCCCCAGAGCGATCGAAAACGCAAATCGGGTAAAACCGTCAAAAGTTCCATATGTGCAGGACACCTTTCTCCGTCTCTGAGTCATCATCGGGGATCTGAGGAGCGAACTGCGACATATCGTTCAGCCTCATGGCCCAAGAAAACAGGAGATCACTTACACGCATGAATACGGCACTGTCATGGCCACCATTCGCGTCGATCAATCCTTCAGCTTTCCATTGGAGTGACGCCCCCGCCTCAGTGGGTAACAGATACCTTACTCCACCGATGTCCGCATTGATTTCTTCGCTTAGGTATCTTGCACGCCCATTCATGGTGAAATCGTACACTTCCATCCGAGCATCCGGTTCATACCTTGACGTCGGAGTGACAGAAAACAATCGGGATCCAGACACCCAGACACGGGCACGGTCCGGTTGGGGAATAGTGGGGATGGCCACACAATCCTTCCACTCGTCCCACTCAATTTCGCACCCCTCGCGGCCCTCGACGCGTCTCAGCAGTTCTTCTAGCCGGAAAACAAGGTAGCCAACTGAGGAGAATGGCATATCCAGAACGACAATCCGCTGAGTAGGATCTTGATGGAAGGGTGCCAGGTACTCCGCAGGGGATGGCTTGTGCACACCTCGTTCTAGTAGAATAGATGGGTGTTCAATACAACAGAAATGGGAAGGTAGGTAGAACAACGTTTGCACAGCTTTTTCTGTGTCCATCAGGGCGATATAAGGTTCATCCACTGGTGATCCAATGCTGACCAACAGCCGATAGTCGTCGATGAACTCCGAAGCGGAATAATGCTCGCCTTCAAGATCCTACATGAGTGTTTGAGCTTTTTTATACATCAAATTGTGCACCGAAGAGTTGACATACGAACAAGACCTGACCGCTCTTCCAGTCCCAGATAACGATGCACCTCATCTTATATTGAGGATATAGTAGGATTGCAAGCCGGGAACTTGTCACCGATACGGAGCGGGTATGATATACGCTATCACCCCTTCGTGAGTATACGATCGGGGAACACTGGGCCGCAGGGTGGCGTCCACCGTTCGACAAGGTTTTCAGATGGATGCCGATCTGTGTGTAGCTGTTTCATGGAATAAGCTCCCATGAATGATCTTTATAACTAGCGTACTCACGTCAATTGTCCTAGCTCGACGAAGGCAATTACGTCTTCGCCGGGGTAAAAGTCATAACCCCCCAAATTGGAGCCTGGAAACGGAAGCGGGATCTCCCATTCCTTGTACGGCATTCTTCGTGAGGCAGATCCCAGAGTAAACAGCCGAACCGACTCCGTCACAATCGCGTAAATGCCACCTGCGACCTTTGAAATTGGGCGATCATACGGGATTGGTAGGTCGTTCACCCTCCTCTCTTCAATCGGGCGCAATGAATTCAAATTTGAGTGGTATCGGTGAAGAGCTTCTCGCTTCTCGACGAGACTAAGGCCTGCTGCCACGTTATCCTTGAATCCGGCATCGGATAGGTCCAACTTGTGTTGAATCAATGAAGATGCAGTGATAAGGTCACGAAAGACGTGATTGACCTGCAGGGATCGTCTGTGTTCAGTTGATCTGCCCACTGCATGTGAGTGGCCGGTGGCTTCCTGACCTGGCTGACACTCAAAATGTCCCTAAATGACGCGTATCCGAGTATTTCCGCCAGCAGTTCGGGGGGTAGTGTTTGAGTCAGGTCCGTCATTGTGGGTTCGGCTGTAATCCTGGTGGTGAGCGTAGCACAGAAGATAGCGACACGTTGGATACGTTGAGTGAGTGACTTTAGGTGGGCCTGAACACGAGTAGAAGTGGCGGAGACTGGCCGTGGGACAAGTCCATGTAACATCCACCGGCACGTCCTGAGGCCTGAAGCTGAAGCTGAAGGCCCGACGACCTGACCAGCGAAGATCTAAACCCTCCCGGAAAACCATCCATTTATATTTCGGGTTCCAAAACACTTGGTGTCCGCACCCCCCATCCGGCCACACGACCGTCAGCCGAGGTTCCCTCGTGTTTTCGCTCAATATATATACTCTTATCGTTGACCCGACTTAGGCCATCTTTATCACTCACTTGCCCCGGGTCGTTCAGGGACCACGGGCTCTCCTAATTCTGCAGATCCAACCTCTGATCGAGCACATGCGCTTGGAGTGCACAGATGTCCAAATACCCTGGGATAAGTGGGGGAGAGATGCTGTGGCCCTGGAGCTGGAGATCCCAATCGATAGCATCCATTTCTCCACCGCAATTCATGGCGCTCGCGTGCTAGCAATTCGCGTTTTTTTGACGGCCCGAAGGAACACTGTCGCGTCCACACATTTGATTTTAGTTAGAGGGGAAGCGCTGGTGTGTCATTATTGGGTAGGAATGGAACTGAGAGGAGGGCCGTATTCGAAGATGGACGGAGTTACGTGCTCAAGGGCCATGATTGGAGGAGTTCGTGGAACTTACGCTCTCTAGGTGATACTGTAGTGCTCTCCATCGTAAGACCACTCTCCTGTTTCGCTGAAGAAAGTGCCGTGGACTGATCTATTGCCTAGAGACCGCACTCTGATAATTCGGAATCTGCCTTGCGGGTTTTCGATATGACGTGAAGCTCTCTTCCCATCCCGGTCATTGCTTCTGTACCCCGAACCACAGCAGTTTCGGTTAAAAAGACCTTTGTTTGCCTGTATCGTCTGTATTTTAACCAGCGGAAGTGAATCGCGATCGTCATGGAACCCCCTGAGGATTCCGAGGTACCGAAGTTGGTAAGCTTTCTGGAGTTCAAGATTGCATGACAGTCATCCGTCCACACACAGTTGCTCCCAGCCGTAGTTTCCATAGCCCGTATGACATTCTAATTCTACTCATATGGATGGGAGTCGTTCGAGAGTGGCTGAAAACACAAAAATCTGCGGAACCGTCAAAACGTCCATATATACAGTATACCTCCGTGTGTCCTATAACCATCCTCCGTGGAGTCATTTGGGAACTGAGCAACGTCATGTATCATGTAATCCAGCCCCACATCAAAGAACGGGAGAGCACTTACACCGAAGAACACAATACTGTCATGACAACTATCCACATCAACCAGTTCGCGAAAGGTCCATGGGACTCGTGCCACCGCTCCGGTGGGCAACAGGCACTTTAGTCCTTCCGCGCCCGCATTGGCTCTTAGGTATTCGCATGTCCCTGTATGCTGAAATCGTACACCTCCATCTGAGCGTCCAGACCGTACTCCATTGTTGAAGTGACCGAAAATAATCGAGATCCAGATATCCAGACCCTGAAAAGGGTAAAGGTCCGCTGGGGAAAAGAGGGAAGGAAGACATGGTCATTCCACTCATCCCACGGGATATCGTGTCCCTCGTGTCCCTCGACGAGTTTCAACAGCTCTTCCAACCTGAAAACGAGGTAGCCAAACGGCGACACTTTCACTGCAGCAATCCGCTGAGTAGGGTCTCGGTGGAAGGGTGCAAGATACTCCGCAGGAGATGGTTCATGCGAACCCCGTTCTAGTAGAATGTGCAGCCATTCGATACCGTCGAAATGGGAGGGTAGGTGGAACGGTGTTTGCACAGGGGCCTCTCCCACGCTCTTCTCTGTGTCCACCAGAACAATACGTGGTGGGTTTTCCATCGTTGTCCCAATACTGACCAAGAGCCGATAATCATCAATGAACTCCACAGTGTGATAATAGTCATCAAGCATCTATATGGGTGTTTGAGCTTGTCAAATTATACACTGAGGGGTTGACATACGAACAAGACTTGAGCGCATTTCCAGTCCCAAACGGCCATCGTGGACGCCCTGCGCATAGCACGCACTAGAACCACAAGTCTTGAACTGGTAATCGATACAAAGGGAAAGCTGTTCATGCTGATGCCGCTTTGCGAGTACCGGATTGTTGGGCATCGGGCCGCGGGATGATATCCACCATCCGACAAAGTCCTCAGAAGAACAGTGATCTGTGTATCACTATGCGTCGGAATAAGTTCATAGAGATGATTTTTATGACAAATATACACACTGGCACGCCATTTCCTGTATCGTGGTAAAGGCAATCACGTCTGCGTCAGGGTAAAAGCCGTAACACTCCCAACCGATGTCTGGAAGCGGGATCTCCCACTCCTTGTGCGGTATTCCTCGTGAGGCAGACCCTGGAATAAACAGCCGGACTGACTCCGCTGCAATTGCGTAAACGCCGCGCGTGGCCCTTGATATCGGGTGATCATCCGGGATTGGTAGATTGTCCACCCTCCTCTCTTCAATCGGGCGCAATGAGCCCAAACTCGAGCGGTACCGACAAAGGGTCTCTCGCTTATCGGCGAGACTATGTCGTGCTGCCACGTTATCCTCCAATCCAGCAGCGAATAGGTCTATCTTGTATTGAATCAAAGGAGATGCGAGGATAACGTCACGAAAGATGCGATTGACCTGCAAGTATTCAGTTTATCCGTCCGCATGAGTAGCGGCGGGTGATTCCCTGACCTGGCTGACCCTCGAAATGTCCACGGCGGACACGTGTCCAAGTGTTTCCACCAAAATTTCAGTAGGGAGTATTTGAGTCAGGTCCGTCATCGTGGGTTCAGTTGCGATTCAGGTGGCGGGCGTATCCGGGAAGGTGATAGTCTGCCGCTCGTTGGGGGGTATTTGGCGTGTCCCGGATTTGTAAGCGGTCACGATCTCGTGCAGCCGTTACTGGTCATCCTCTCTGCCCCTTACCACGACGCGTCCAACCCCCCTAACTGTTAT
>Ga0307513_10003720_pt1 | contig 20624 bp, 19 predicted proteins | sample 15_EM_MG_FD_202174 | JGI IMG/M metagenome (GOLD analysis project Ga0307513, IMG submission 202174) | Populus trichocarpa ectomycorrhiza microbial communities from riparian zone in the Pacific Northwest, United States - 15_EM | ecosystem: Host-associated > Plants > Roots > Unclassified | place...
GTCAGCTCAGCACAGCATAGACGGAGCGCAACGGTGATTAAGGGGCTAAGGAGATGATAACTCCGCTGTGACACGTTACACCTGTCCAATAATGACGGCAACTGCGACAACTGCGGCAACTGCCCACCGGTCGCGACCACCCGCGCATATTCGCGTCGCGGTTCGCGCAACATTGAGGGGTTTGCTGCGAGCGAAATTCTGATGTCAGCACTCGACAGACACTACCAGTGTGGCTTGTTTACACCTGCTAGAGGCTCCCTCGCTCACTGGATCTCACTGGATCTCGTCAAATAGGTTCACATAGTTCACAGAACCCGCCCTGAACCTTCTCACAAGTGGGAGAGAGGCACAGAGCGTTGGGATGCAGCAGCGAATCCCTCATCCTCACCTTGATGATACAACACAGAGCCTCCGACTTGTGCGGCAGAAACTTAAGGATGCGTCTGACCTCCAATCCGCAATCTGAACTACCCACCTCTCCGCCTCCCATCTCTACGAGCAGTGTAACCAACCAATTGTGACTCATGATCATCTCTTATGTTCTTGGAGGTAAGTGGTTGTCGTCCTCCAAGTTGTTCTCGCATTGACAGCATATTTGGTCCTCGCTTGGCTCCCGCCTTCGCCCGCGTCATAGCGTCCCCATCTCGTCCACCGCTCAAGACCCACTGTAGTCAACGCCGTGGAGACGCTTGTTGCATCCCAGCTCATCCGGTGGCTGTAACCGGGCCGTCGTTCAGTCGTCCAGTCGTCCAGTGCGACAGGGACTTGCAGGCACCTGCAACGCACTCGCTGGCGAGAAAAATGCTGGACCACAATATGAACTCTAGGGGAATAGCCTACTCACGACCCGTTGACCTCACTAACCCTGTAAGTCTCCTCCCATATCCCCATTGCTCAACTCTGTTATCCCAGGAAACGCTTCCCCCAAAGTCGCTTTTCGCGTGCATATGGAGTCCTCTGCTTGATCTGGGGATAGTGTCGTCGTAGGGCGGCCTCTCCTCCTTTCTCGGTACGCCTCGAGGCCACCGTTTTTATTGTCTCGGATTGATCTGTCCAGCGGTCCTTGAACTGTCCCTCATCATGCGCCTGTCACCTTATCTTGGATCTGACACCACGATCCTTTGCAGGTATTGGATACGATAGACGACCTAGCGCCTGGAACATCCACGTCGAAAGAAGGCGATGCCCCTCCACCGTCTAGTTTAAGAACTACCTTGGGTCTTGGACGACCCTCCACATATTCAAAATTGTTACCACCCTCTTCTTTTCCTCCTCTCCAAAGAAGGACTGCATCCGACTCGGAAACATCAATGGTTTCGTCAAGCCACAGCCGACCGTCATTGGATTCGTCTCCTTCTCACCTCTCCTCATCCGACTCCTTTCCCTTTCCCCGCACTCCCACCAATGATATGCAGTTCTCGCTGGTGACACCGCCGACACCCATCACACCCGTCAGTCCAACGAAACAACGACGAATATTTATGATACCACGGAGGTCACCTCTGCGGGATACGTCATCTACCGCTACCCTCAAGCCTCATGCGCCTTCAACACCCCCCGATCCCGCGCCGCCATCGAAAACGCTTCGACGCACCGGCCGCTTGCAGAAGTTAAGGCTCGACCTTCCTGGATCAGAGAGGCGATCGTCTACGGCGCCGCAGGCGTCGTCACCACCACCATCCGCCTTGTTCTCCTCTGCATATATGCCCCAATCGATAAACACAACCCCCTCAGAAAGTGATCCCTCCTCTGCCGTCTCAGTCCACTCGGGGGATGCAACACTCAGTTTTCACAATTTATCGCTCACGTATCCCCCCACTCCGGCTCAATCGAACCATACGGCTGACGGACCGAAGAACCCGCGGGAGACGTCGGAGGGAAGGGACGCCGACAAAGGCCCTCTTCTCCAGTTCAAACCCAGAGGGAGAGTGATGACACCCCGCAAACGGGTTCCTAGCACGTTAAATGATCGCTCTCCGTTCTCTCCGACCGCAGGGTTCTTGCTCTCCACAGTAGGGGCCTCTCAAAGCAATCCTGCGCGTCCGTTGCACTCGACTGTGGTCGGGTTGGTGCAGGAGAAAGACGCCGTGGACCATGCTAGCAGCAGTGATACCCCCGAAGAACGCGCCCATGCGCGAACTGAGTGGTTGCGTAGCTTGAGGAAAAAGACGATCTCCCGGCTCCGGAGTGTCAATGGACTGAAAGAGCTGAACGAACTGAAGAAGAACGTCGAAATATGCGAGCGGAGGAGTTCTGAACGACCCGAAGGCGCTGTCCGCGTACGGGTCATGGCGAACAATATGCTTGTCGGACCGAGCAATCGTTCATCACTGGGCTCTAACGCGACCATCGGGAGGAGTCACCCACGTCTTGGGAGCGCCACGTCGGGGTCAGGAATGGGTACGGTTGATCCAAGGCCAACACCCAGGTCAACACCTTCATCCTCAATACATTCGTTCAGAGCCCATTCAAGGACGAGCATCGCCTTCGCAGACTTGCCGCACCCTGAACATCCTCCCCAGCTGCCCGAGACGAGACGGGGGCTGAGTTCGTGGTCCAGCAGATCTGGCACCCCCAGCCGACCTGTCAGCCCCAGTAGGCCGAGAAGAAAGTCTAGCCTCCTCGGCTCGATGTTCTCTCGACCCGCGTCGATGATCACCCACGAGGAGGAACGGGACTATGGCACAGAAGAGCTGGAGACGATGGCAAGGAAGACGGAGGAGATGATGAGGGCAACCGTATGGGGGAAGAGTGTCACTGAAAAGAGGAGTGGCGCGAGCCCCCGAGGGTCCCAGCAGTACCAGCAACAGCGGGGAAGTCGGATTAGCGTCAACACCAACCCAAGTGCAAGCAATAGTCGTATCAGCGTTGATATGGCGTCCTCTAGGAGCACGTCCCCGGTCCCTCCCATTCGAGGATTTGGACCCATGCCGCCTGTTCCGCCACCACCGGTCCTGCAACCTAGGAGGAGACCGTCGTGGTTGCTTAAAAAGTCGGTCGACTGGTCTGCCGCTGCGCATCCTCCCGCACCCAGCGCGTATCAGGAACCCGTCTCACCTCGAACGCCAGTCGCTCGTCCTCTTTCTCCCTCCCACGACGAAGCTGCACGCAAATCAATGGGCGAGTTCAGTGATTATGTCAAAACACTTCCCCGGAGCTTTGCTTCGAGCTACGTTACCCACCTCCTCGAGCAAGAGGAGAAGGGTTCAACTTCGAGTTCGAATTCGACTGCTCCTCAGCAGGACAAAGAAATAGAAAAGAGAGGGTCAAAAACGATCGCGCGAGAGGTTTCAAGAAAGATTAGTGCCGTTTTCGTAGGCAAACGGTGATTGCCCATGTGAGTCGTTCCATCCGCGGCGTCGGAGGCTCGTTGCTCACATAGATCCACAGTGGACCGGACTCAATCTCGTTCATCAACGACCAATCACGAAAAATTAAAACGGTTTCTCATGATTATGATCCGTACAAAGGCCCGGTGATACCCTACGAACTCGAACAAGTACTACACATACTTCGATCTTCTATTTCCTCCAAGGATGGAGAACCCTTCAGCACACGATAATGAACATCCCTCAAAACCTGTACCATACGGACTGCAACGCCCCTTGTCACGCCTATATGTCAACTCCCTTCACGTATATCCACTACTTATTCGTGTCTCTTTGTGTCCTATCTCTGTTATCGTTATCCTTTCAAGCACGCTAATCGTGTTCGTTCTCGTCGTTCTCCTTTTTTTGTGTTGTTTGGGTTGGAAGCTCCGGACCCGTGCCCGATGTTGGTATCCCGGAAGAGTGAAACTGTCGTCATATTTAGCAGATCGGTGCTTGGAAGGTATTATATATTAGAATTGTTTATTGGATGTCCAGCAACCTGAACATATAGTTTGAACGGTTGATATGCCTGAATATTGGTCCCCTGCGCTTGTGATGGAGTTTGCACTTAATTAGCTTGGGTGCCCGATGGCCCATTGTCGAGAGCGGTGGTGATCTCTCACGAAAATAGCGACTTTTCAGAGTTGATACGGTGCCTTTCAGGCTCTTCGGTCGTAGTAGAAGTGGTTTCAAAGGTTCTGCAAGGGACTTGCCCGTGACAAATGGAATGGCACGTGCAGACTGGCGCAGAGGCGAAAGGCCATCAGGTGAATACAATAAAACTGCCTGTATAGGAAGGAGAGGAGCCCGCCTATTGACCAGTCAACCATATAGGTTGCCTGAACAAGGCTGAGATCCGGATCCTGAGCAAATAATTGGAATGACAGGCAATGGGATGGCCCAAAGGCCACACAGACTGTCGTGCCACATCTTTCATCGACGTATAAGGCTCCTCACGCATGACTGGTTGGGGGTTCACCGCCCTCCGCACCAATCACACCCCCCTGTACACAGAGCCAACAAGCTCCACAACTCGGCACAGTCGCATCATGTCCGTCACACCTGTCTCCGATCCTAAGTCCAGAATTCTGGCTCTGTTGGGACGGCAGGTGCACATTCAATCGCCAATTGACGCGTCGATGGAGAGGCTTAAGATTGACTACGAGACCTTGTGGAAGGCATGCTGGTTTCATATTCACCACAGTGCACAAAAAGCTGATATAGGAGCAGATGGACGAACGAGAGGCATTCCAGAGAATGCGAAGGGTGGAACTTGGCAGCTATGCTCCGATGTATGCCAACCTCGGCAGGTATTACGAGCCCTTCGAAGAGTGTGTCGCTCCCATCAGCGCCACAGCTCTGGAATTCGCCTTCCCGCCAATTTCCCCAAACACGCCCGCTCTTGCATCGTTCGAGGCCGAAATGCCCATGGGCAAGACAGCTTCCTCAACTCAACTCCTGGGCGTTGAGGGGGACATTAGCCCGGTTCAAACCTGCGTTCACCTCTCCCAGGTCTTCTGTCCACCACCCATCGGTCCCGCTACGCTCGATTATCCAGCGATCCCAGCGTCCACATTGGGAATAACCACGGCCTCCACGGCGGAGTCTGAGGTGACTCAGATCAATTCGCCCTACGTAGAGGACGTAAATTCCATTGACGGTGCGGAGGAGGCAGGAGATCACACTGAAGGTACTGCGGGTGAGCATGGATATGCCGAGAGCACGGATGAGGAAGAGGAGTACGTCGCCCCTGGTCCTTCGAACCGAAGAGGCAAGAAGTCTACACGACGCGCTCGAGAGGCGGCGGCGCCATACTCATTGGAGGAGAACGCTCCAAATCGTATGTACAAGCCCCGCATTATTGCCGACCAAGACAATTTCCCGCATCCGCCAATCCCCAATCCAGACGATCCCCGTCAGCAAGCGAATTACAACACCGGGAAGCGGAAATGGTGGAGTCAACGCGTCCTTCGGCCGTTGCTGAGCGCCTCCCCAAAGCCCCTTTCAAAGGATGCCATCTTATCGATCATCAAGAAGGACCTCGGGTTGCAAGGAGACGCTTGGAGGGCCTTCCACGACGGGCATTTGGTAAGGCATCTCTTTGAATCTCCTGATCAACTATATGATGCTTTTGCCTCAGAATTCCATATCACAAACGCTCACAGCTGGTGCAAAGACCGGTCGACCGAGGGCAGCAGCGGTCTTTGTGCGCCTCGAGCGCGCTGGTCAGTCCGGAGGTAGATGGTGGAGTATAGGTAAGTGATATGTAGCACATGTTGTCAGTGATTTGATTTTTATGGCTGCAGCGCGTGTTGAAGGGAGGAGCGAGGCTGAAATCAAGGCGGATACCGGCGGTTGGACCCTCTGCACACCAGTGTCGGCCATAAGGCAAGTAAAGGTCAAGTAGTCCGTGTTTATCTTGGCCCTGTTGGAGGCTGCGCGTCATCCGCCAGGTTCCGCAACGCAATTCTGGCCAGATCGCAGCAAGACTTGACACCCGGATTTTCATGACACCCATTGAAGACATTTTACTCATTCCATAGACTACTTTCCTCCGTACTCCCATGTTCTGGGTTTCTTCTGTGTACATACCCTCGATTGATCACATGATCTATCGCCTGAAAATTGTAACTACAAAGTATTGATATCCTGGATAACTGGATAGCGTTCTATGCGTTCCGGATGGCAGTCGAGATTGGGCTCGAAAGTGGCCAGTTTCAAGAAACAGTTCTCAATTTCGATTTTGACTGAGGTTCAACCACGTTCCCCAGAATTTTCTTTTAGTACACATATCTCGCTTCTGCATTGCGAACTAAGATCTGGTCTCCCATATGCGTTGGACGGGAACAAACCTGTACTTTGGGACTCGAATGTGCATTCGCTTCTCCATGTCCTCTTGTTTTATTTTCCCATCGCAGTCATCTAGTTACAAAGGAGGACATGGTCTGCTGTCGGAGGTACGGACACCCACATACTCTCCTAGAAGATATTAGATATAACCGAACTCAAATGAGGCCAAAACCCATGACATTGGCACCAGATTGGACAAGTGATTCGCTTATTTCCCCTTTCCGACCTTGCCGACCAATTAAAACCCAGTCATGACAGCTGCTAATCACCCTAGCAGTGGTTGAGGGTCGCCTGGCTGAAGACAGGCCATTAAGGTAGCGGTGGTATAGAAATATCAGTGGTGGCTATATTGGGGGCAACAATTCAACAGCCATGATTCCTGGTAATTTCATCAACCGCGGGCATGGCAGCCATCTTCACCACAGATGCAACGAGTCAACAAACGGAGGACTTAGCATATTATGTAGGTTTATTATAGCTACAAAGGGGCTCAGCAAATCACACAGCTATCCAAGGCGTTATTCTGTTCTTGATATGCCCTCTCTAATTATTGAGGAGAGAAAGGGCACTACCAAGCACACACTTCCAGCTTTACACACGGAGGTCCTCCTAGATGCATATCGTGAGAAATCAAAAGGCGTGAACGGAGAACGGCCTCAAACTACAATAACCAAAGAGCAGCTAATACACTAAATTAAAAGCAAAGAGACCAGACTAAAGGAACGCTATGGCTGTGGATTGCAAAAGATCTCGGCCCAAGAAGTTCCAAAGGCAAAGTGCTCAAGATCAAGAGAAACTGATCGGACACGAGAGGTTGGGGGGATTGTTAGAAGGGCAGGTGAATGGAGGCCTCCACGGCAGTCTGGGGGTACCCAATATAATAACCCACCTGCCGAGTCTCTGACCCAACCATCTGCGTCTGTTTGTGCACGAAAGTTAGGATGGATTGGTTCATGATGGGGAGAAGCCTGGACAGAAACACGAGGAAATGAATCCCACACACGGATGGTGTTGTCAGCAGAGCAAGAGATAATATTCTGCCCATTGGTAGAGTAGGTGACGGAGAACACAGTATTAGTGTGCCCCTTGAGAGGTTCGCCAACTAAGGCACCGGTCTTGGTATCCCAAATTCGAATAGTCCTGTCTTCAGACCCGGAGACGAAGTGCTGCCCATTAGGTGAGTAAGCAACACACCACACCCTCTTGGTGTGCCCCTGTAGAGGCATGCCAACTGCAACGCCAGTCTCAGCGTCCCAAATTCGAATGGTACTGTCATCGCATCCAGAGGCGATGTATTGCCCATCGGGAGAATAAGCAACAGAATTCACAGCCTGGTTATGCCCCTCTAAAGGGTTGCCGACTGTACCACCGGTATCGACGTCCCAAACCCGAATGGTTGCGTCCTCGGATCCTGATATGATGCACCGCCCATCGGGAGAGAAAGCGACTGACCAAACAGTGCCAGTATGCCCTTGTAGAGGCGGGCCCACTGCAGCGCCAGTCTCAGCATCCCATATTCGAACGGTGTTGTCAGAGGATCCAGAGACAATGCGCCGCCCATCGGCAGAGTAGGCAATGGAGTTAACATTCCTGTGATGCCCCAGTAGACGCTTGGCGACCGCAGCACCAGTCTCGGCACCCCAGATTTGGATGCTGGTGTCAGCAGATCCCGAGGTGATGTGTCGTCCATCGGGAGAGTAAGCGACGGACAACACCTGGTCAGTGTGCCCCTCAAGGGGCTCACCAACTGCAGCACCAGTCATGGCATCCCATATTCGAACGATCCTGTCATCGGATGCAGAGATGATGTGCCGCCCATCAGGAGAGCAATTGATGGACTGCACAGAGCTAGCATGGCCTTCAAGAGGTTTACCAACTGAAGAACCAGTCACAGCATCCCAGAGTCGAATGGTGCGGTCATCGGATGCAGAGGTGATGTACTGCCCATCGGGAGAGTAAGCGACGGACCGCACAGAGCTAGTGTGCCCCTCAAGAGGCTTGCCAACTTCACCACGACTCTCGGCACCCCAGATTCGAATGGTGTTGTCCCTGGATCCAGATATGATGCTCCGTCCATCGGGAGAGTAAGCCATAGAGAACACGTGGCTAGCGTGCCCCTGAAGAGGCTCGCCAGTTATGGCACCAGTCTCGGCATCCCAGATTCGAATGGACTTGTCATCGGATCCAGAGATGATGTGCCGTCCATCGGGAGAGTAGGCGACGGACCGCACCCAGTCACTGTGCCCCTGTAGAGGCTCGCCAGTTACAGCACCAGTCTCGGCATCCCAGATTCGAATGGTCTTGTCATCGGATCCAGAGATGATGTGCCGCCCATCGGGAGAGTAAGCGACGGACCGCACCCAGTCAGTATGCCCATCAAGAGGCTTGCCAACTGCACCACCAGTCTCGGCATCCCATATTCGAATGGTGCTGTCACTGGATCCAGATATGATGCGCCGTCCATCAGGAGAGTAAGCTATGGACAGCACATAGCCATCGTGCCCCGTAAGAGGCTCACCAATTGTAACACCAGTCTCGGCATCCCAGATTCGAATGGTCCTGTCTTGGGACCCGGAGACGATGTACCGCCCATCAGGAGAGTAAGCAACAGAGCACACCTCCTCGGTATGGCCCTTTAGAGCCTCACCAACCACGGCACCAGTCTCAGCATCCCAAATTCGAATGGTCCGGTCACTGGATCCAGTAACAGTGTGGCTTCTGTTCGGGGACCAACTGATGCAAAGGACAGCGTCAGTGTGTCCCGTCCACTTGACTGGTGGTGCCGGCCATGACAACAACTTCCCTCTTTGCATACTAATGGTTTTGGATTTAGTAAAAAATGTGCTGAATGTGGCAGATAACGGTGACTGTGAGGGTAGGAAGGGGCCTGTTGATATATAGGTGTGCGGAGCACTGATAGAGATCGGGTGATGGAAGGTGATGATAAAACGACACAGGTCCTGAATTCTCGCAATGAGATTCAAAACGTCACCCTCGGCATCCTACAGCGAATTAGCGTCATTCAGGAATGCAGACAGATCGCAAGCGCCCACCTTGAAGCAGGATATCACTCTTCGAAGGCTCGGAGCACCAATTGGGACCATTCCCATAATGCTCAATACTTCAGTCCAAAGCAGTGGGTACAATCCTTCAAAAAATCCATTCAAGCTCCCCAACACGCGCCGATCGCGATTGACTTTGTGGGGGGTGGAGCAAATATGATCGGACCAATAGATGGAACTATACCGCAGAGGGTCTGAAATATTCTGTTCGATTCGCGATTGCAGATCTTTGACGTTCGCATTAGAAACGCGGGAATCTTCAAGCCTGCAGATATTGAAACGGAGTTGCTCAACCATCGTCTCCAGGCAGGCAATCCCCACCTGCGTATGCTCGTCTTCGAGGTTGACTCTATACTCGCACTGATCGTTGACGAAGAAATCGGAAATCGACAAATGCCGAACACGAATCCCTCCATTGGCCCCTTCGTCTCGATAAAGCAACGAGCTGAGATCATCTACCCATGTTTTTACCAGACTGGGTTCCACCCCCGCCAGTTTCGCAATCGTCTCCTCGCACAACGGGCGGTACGGAGCTGTTGTCAGGAGTACTCCAACCATCCGCCGAAACTCATCACTGCTGTGTACTATTCGTGTTCTGAGGATACTGGAGTAAAGTCCGTATAGAGACGTCAAGCCAGTACCATCTGTGTCTTCCAGTGTGGCCCTTAGAAACGCAGTGGGGTCCTTGCAATGCTCAAGTGCAAGAGCAATAGTCTTGACGAAGATGAATAGACCCGTTGCTCGAGAAATGACTTTGTCGAAGAGCGATTTTTCCGGCCAAGGAGACTGGAGATACCGCTTAGAAGCCACCAAACCGAATCGGACTTGGGCGAATGCTCGTAGGTCGGAGCTGGCTTCATCATCTGCCGCCAGATCATATCGTATATGAGATGTCCTTGTGTCGGGCGTATCAAAGAAGCGCTGGATATCGGACTCGGGTCTACTTGTGATGATGATTTTGAGCCACCGAACTTGTGCGGCTGCGCCAGTGAGAACCCTCAGGAGGGATGGGCGACTTTTATCGTCACCGCATTCGTCGAGAGCGTCAACGACAAAGACGAGAGCACGGTTTGGATGACGAGAGAGGTTGCGGATGAAGTCAAGGAAGACAGAAGGTTTCATCGATTTTGGTGTCAGGTTAGGATCGTTACGAAGCCGTCCTGCCACAATACTTCGAAAGGGGGGGAAGATTCCGGCGAGTTTGTTGATGAACGTCGGAAGGATATTTCTGGGCTCGCTCAAGTTCGGGTCATCTCTCCTGCAGAAGAAGGCTCCAGCAAGGTGCTTCTGATCGTGAAGCCTTTCACAAATTGAATGAGCCAACGACGTCTTGCCGATTCCAGGTGAGCCGTAGAACCAATAGGTATTCCTCTGTGGTACGTCATGTCCCTCTTGTGGACTGGCAACCCAGCCCACGATTTCATTAAGAATAGATTGCCGAGTGCCCTCCATACACCCGCGGTCCAAATCATAGCCAGCGTCATAGCCAGCCTTGACGGATTCAAACCGCCCAAGCAAAAACTCTTGCTCTACACGAAACTATTGAGAACGAACCATCGCAAGATTGAGATGATATTGAGTGCTTACCAGTCTGCTTGGCTAGGCGGAGTGCCTCGACATTCACGGCACGGTCGAAATCCTTGATCACCTTCGTCAACTCTCTGTCCATTTCTTCGATTTTCCCAGGGTGGACCAGCCCACGCGACGTTCTCTCTGCGATGATCAGCACCGTGCCAATCCCAGAACAGGTACTGCCTACCGAAACGGCCACGTTTGACATAGACGCACGCATATTTCGAAACTGTTTCCATCACTTCGAACATCCGCGGGATCGTTCTCTCCAAGACATCTGTCTCTTCACCGACGATTTCATCTGCGACCTTGTCCGCAAATAACAAAATGCGCTGCAGCCGGTCCAGAAGCGTCACCGGCATCTGGTCGTATTTATTTTGTTCTTGAATGAGCTAAAACAGTCGAGCATCAGCGCTGCTTCTGATAGCCAGGAGCAAGCACAAACGTCAAAGGTGACTTGGGCAATGCTGAAGGCAACTTTTGCGATCTCATTCAGCTAAGAGGTGTCAATATTGGTTTATTGGTTTCAATATAGGTGAACTGACCTCTGCGAATGCAGCCCCGTATTTAATAGCCTTCTCCAAAGCCCTCTCCGTCGATTCACTCATCAGTGGGGAGTAACCACCTAGTAATTCCTCGAGTTTCTGGAGCGACGAGCGAAGAGATTCCGCCTATGCGAACACCATCAGCTGGTCGCAATGGGCAGTCGCGAAAAGACAAACAGTAGGTTCTGCAGAGAATTGTAATTCTAGAGAGCAACTATGCTTTCCAACGGTAACACCCTCTGCCTTCTGGATCAGAAATGAACTGGTTGGTTGGTGATCATGACTGACCCTTTACTGTGATCTCGTGCACTTTGGAGGTCCAATAATCATTGAAGAGTCCTTCAAGGTCAATCGCTTGGCTAGTCCGGGCCTTCTTCGCCCACGACAGCTGACCACTCTTCATTTCGATTTCGACACGCAACTGGGATGTCGGGGAAACACCTCTACATACGCACAAACATCAGAGAGTATCCGTGGTGAGGATCCAAGAGACATACAGGTGTTCGTCTGGTGCCCAGGTCTGGTTGTCTTTCCTCTGTAATTCTCTCTCTTGATTTTCCACAAACAACCTCAGCGAGTATTTCAGTTTTGGGATGTCCTGGAGTACAATTTCTGTATGGTGCCCATGATCAGCGGGTTGCGCGTAAATTGACGTGAAGCGCCTCACCGTCGAGGTACAGGCTTGGAGTATGATTAGCCACAATATCGCCTCGCAAGCGCTGGAAGGTGCGCACAGATTCCCTTTCTTGGCTCGTGAAGTCGCCATGTTTGATTGCTTAGTGAAACTTGGGAGGAGAGGGAGGATGCAAACACCCCACCACGTGGGATTGGTGCGGACCTGGCGGGCCGAGGACAGCTGTCACGTCAGAGGCTGGATTAGCGACAGCCGTGTTATGGACGATGGAGTGAACCGCGGTGCTAACAGTCGGTGTGTTTGCGCCCCAATACGCTTATGTGCGTTAGATAACGATATTTACGCGTCGTTAGAGCTCGTCCCTCGATGGTTTGGCTATTTGGTTGGTGGTAATCGAAACGGACTCCAGGATTTCCTTACAGCCAGCTTCTCCTCTGTCGCCGTATCAGATTCATTGAGAACCCTTGGGTAGGAGGATAGTGGCACACTTAATCGCTCCGTCCCAGCGAATTTACAAACCCGCCTTCGATAGAGACTCCCAACCCAGTAGCAAGAAGAGAACTTCAATCGACTGGGTGGGTCCGGGTGTGCGGTGTGCATTATTGGTTCACTGATTTGGTCATGGAGCGTCCCTATTTAAAGGATGTTGGTAAACACAAAAGAGATAATAGGTGATGGAACGGCCTTAGTACGAGAGTATAATAGGCTTCCCAACGAGAGGTGGTGCTTGCAGATATATATACATATGTATCATCAATTTCAAGCGCATAAGACATTGCACCACGTATCAAAACGTCATGTGGCTCTTCCAACCCCCTGTCCTGTCGGGTTGGCCTCCCAGATAGCGTGATCACCTTCAACGGGTGGATCGCTTTGCCACTCATGAATACAGCTTTCTGATTTCCACACAATTTACCTGGAGATATTATTCACGGCGTTGTGGCCGGACAGGGGGGCTGCTACCCGTAGCGTTTCGAACGTTTGTTGTCTGTCTGGTGTATCCCTCTGCGTCGCAATCCGTCCTCCTGCGTAGCCCCTCAATTCATTTGGGTATGATTGCCCTTCCAGATGGCCTGCCCACTTTTTGCAACCGTTGCGCCGTCGCGTACCGTATAGTATGTCCCCTTTCGGTGCCCCTCGCACGCGCACTCTGAATCGACATGCACGAATTTTGTGCCCCTGGGCGTCATACGAACTGCTATGGCGTCATCTGTGGCCGAGGAGGTATCCCCAAATACCACAAAGCACTCACCAGTCACCAGCGCCCGACAGGATATATCGGGTCTACTTCTGCGGGGTGTGACCTAAGGTCGGAGAGGGTAGGTCATCCCTAGGAACATACTGATGTCTCACATCTTGAGGGTGGTTGGCTCGAAGGCGATTCGAGGCAATGAACCCGCGATCGCGATGCTCATCCAAGAGAGTGAGTCAGGAGCCACATGATAAGGTCACCCTCTTGACTAGTCTCGAACAGTACTTTACCGCCTGTGTGCCCGCTGCCGGGATACCGCACGATTGATGGCGGGAGAAAGGGGACGCCATACCCAAGGCATTCCTTTGTCTTTATTGGAAGGGATGTTTATTATACGTTTGCCATTTGATTTCAACTGGTAACCCTTTTCCTTTTGGAAAGCGGTAATGACGTCATAGATCGATCTCTACATACTCGTTGGCACGCAAGGAGTGTTGTCGATTACGGGAAGCAGGGAATGCGGCGCCAACAACCGACAGTTCGATGGTTTGGGGTATGTTGGCCGGGGACAAGTACCTTGCAAACCGCGGTGACGTGGACTGTAGCTCATCGGTGATGTTGCCATTATGGACCGTCGTAGATCACGGAATGGCTGCATGGAGTAGGAATGATCGGCTGCTTTTGAGGGCGCCTGAGCCACCAAAAAACATGTGTTCGAGCACCGTGGGTATAGGCTCCCAGCCAGTACTCTACTGGACGCGAACGTGGTGTGGTATAAAGAGCACACGGAGGTCGTCCGTTGTGACGCAGAGAGCCGGATGTTTAAGCGAGTTGGACGACCATTCTGGGAGAAGCGGGGCGGGCGGGTTGGAAGACGACGTCAGAGATTTCGAGGATGTTGTATAAAACTGTTCAAGGTTCTATTTTTGATTGAGAGACTTGGGAAAGCCTTCGGAAAGCCTCAGACCGCTCGCTCCTCGTCGCCGTGGTTTGGCAGACCGATCGTCATGAAGCGGAGCATCCAGCGTCGTCGGTTGGAACGCGAGCAGTCCTGGGAGTTTATCGGAGATCGTCCTGCGAGCTGGGCGGGGCCCTCGACGACGCCCTCGACGTCGACCATCACCAGCCAAACTTGGTCCAGTACCAGGCTGAGCGCCGCCAACCCAGACCTCTGCTCGTCCCCGCCGCAAGCCGCAACGCCCGCTCAGATGGACCCGAGACGTCGTGTGGGTCCCCGAGCACAGGCACCACCCCCGCCAGAGTCGCGAAACACGGCGTACGAGAACATCTTTGGACGGCCGAGTGCGGCCCACCACCTCGGCCAGACGAATACGCATCAGTACGGCGGGAGAGGCAATGGTGGGCTCGGGTACTCGCCCTCTCTCCGTCAGCCAGCCAGTACGTCGTCGCTGGCTCCCTCGCAGGTCGCAGCGCATTATCGCCAGCAGTACCACCACCAACACCAGCACCAGAACCAGCAGATTAATCACCAGACGTACACCAACTACTACAGTAATTACAACAACAACAACAACAACTTGAATAGCGGCTACTCCCAGAACTACATCCCCCAACTCCAGCTCGCCCCGCCATCGGTCCACTCCCGCGCTCGCTCCTTCGCAGGCTCTCCTCACTCGGGCGACATCGTTCCCCAGCCAGCCCCATCCCCAGACCCCACTCTCGAACGCTACACCCGCCAGGGAATGACACCCGCCCAGGCTTACCAGGCCCAGGTGTACAGCAACGATCGCCAAACCCACCCCCGTGCAGAGCCCTCGAGGGCCTCTCTTCCCCGTCTCGAGATCCTCGAGGTCGACACCGATGGCGGAAACCTCGATCTCGACTTTGTTCGCGGCCCCTCCAACGCAAACGGCTCGCACGTACCCCGCGATCTCGACGAGAGCGACTCGGAGCTTCCCTGGGCCGGAAATGCCGGTCAGCGCACGCGTGAGTGTTTCCCTACAGGTCATGTTGCGCTCTTGCTTACCCTCCGCTCGATTTCGATCACCCGCCCGCAGCTACAATCGATTCAGCACGGAGAACGTCCTCGATTTCGAATTACAACGCAACCGCATCCTCAAGTCACGCTAAGCCCTTCACAGGTGAGAAAAGACCCACCGCCTCACTCAAGTCGGCCATTGTCGCTCCACTCGGCGGCACCCTTTTTTTTTTTTGGGCCTTGGGCGGTTCATGCCCTAGGCTCGTCGGTCTCCCTTCTCGGAACGGCCCATTCAAAACGTGCCAGTCCACGCAACCTGTGCCTAGCACAACGGTGAGTGGTTCGCCCAGCTGGCCGATCGGGCGCTTCCGTTGCCTCGAGGGCGGCTGGGAGGCCGCAATGCGATGAGATGGGCGAAATCGAATCACCCCTTTGCCCACTTTTGCTTGCTTGCTTGCTTGCGAGATGGGTTTACTTTTGTGCCATTAATCGGGCTTTCCCTCCGAAAGGATGTGGTACCCCAACCACGCTCTTGTGATACACTAGTTAGTGCGGGGTTCTTATATACGAGCGAGCCACCACCGAATTCCGCCGAATGTCACCAAATCTCGTACTCTCCTTCGTCTCTGTTGATGAGGGGCAATTATTACACTCTCCTGCGCATCTCCTTGCTCATTCGCAATGAATCTTCCGCTGACCCCCCTGCAGCCCCGCTTCCAGACGCAAGCGGCAAGGCACTCCCCAAGCGACCGTACACGCCCTCGATCTCGACCACTTCAACCACCTCTCCAACCAGCTCGATTGGCCCGTCCAATCACCAGCTGAACGTGGATCCTGCGTACTCTCCGCTCTCCCCCCTATCGGAAGTCACATCGTCTCCTGCGCGGCGCTCGTCCGAGTCCGCGAAGACGATGCCGCCCATGGGTAACTTCCAGCAGCGGCTACCGCCTTCGGACCGCGGCCGGTCGCTGTCCGCGTCGCAAGGCTCGTCCGCCCGCACCCCAGAAGCTCGCAGGCGCCGCGAACCAAAAGGCGCCCCAGTGGTATACGCTGCGCTGCTCTCCAAGGTCGCAGAGGCGTTCAGGGCGCGTATGCTCCTCTCCGAGCGCGTCAAGGATGGGCTCGCGTACCCCGACGCATTCGACGGCGCCGAGGCGGTCGACAAGATCTGCTTCATCATCAAGACGACCGACAGGAGCCTTGCCCTCCTCCTGGGACGCGCACTTGACGCGCAGAAGTTTTTCCACGACGTCACGTACGATCACCGGCTGCGCGACAACCCGAACGAGATATACCAGTTCCGCGCGAGGCTGCCCAGCCCATTTACGAGCGACGCGGACGGGCCGCCTGCGCCTGGCGGGGAGCAGATGAGGGGTAGTGGGCTGTCGTCGTCCGGTTCGCGGTCGTCGCGGCCAATGAGCCCCGAATCAGCAGTGAGCAGCACAGTAACTTCGAGGACGCCGTCATCGATTGTCTCCAACGGGTCGAGTGCTACCTCCGTCACGACCCACGCGCAGGGCCTCTCGCAGGCGACAACCATTGCACCGGCGTCGTCGGCGTCGGCGGCCTCGGGGGCGGCGGGGGAGGACGAGCTGCCGACGGGGGTGTTCACGATGCTGACCGAGTGTTACTCCTCGACGTGCTCGACGACGCAGCTATGCTATTCAATCACGTGTCCCCGGCGGATGGAGCAGCAGCACCGGCTGAACATGAAGCCCCAGCGCGAGCTCAAGCCCCAGATTTCGCAGGAGAGCCTTGGCGAGGGGAGCGGGCCCGATGCTGGCACCTTGTGGATCCACTCCGTCCCCAAGGAGATCGCGGATACGCTTAGCGAGACGGAGAAGAAGCGTCAGGAGGCGATTAACGAGGTTATTTATACTGAGAGGGATTTCGTGCGCGATATGGAATACCTGAAGGAGGTGGGTCCATCGGGTCTAGGCTGGTTTGCCACCAAGCTGGTGATACTGACTTTTGTTTCTCTGTGTGAAGGTTTGGGTCAAGCGTCTCCAGAGTTCCGATGTCATCTCCCCTGCACAGAAACGGGACCACTTTATCTCGCAGGTGTTTTGGAACTTGCAGGCGATCATCGACACCAACACTCGCCTCCGGGACGCGCTCACCAAGCGGCAAAAACAGTTTGCCGTCGTCAGCGAGATCGGTGATATCGTCGAGGAGCACGTGCCGCAGTTCGACCCGTTTGTCGATTATGGTGCGCACCAGCTGTATGGCAAGTACGAATTTGAGAAGGAGAAGAGCGCAAACCCTGCTTTTGCGGCTTTCGTCGAGGTGCGTTGTGTTAGGTTTTTAGAGTGATTGGTATCGCCAATGTACTGAATGACCTTTGGGTGTGTGTGTAGGAAACGGAACGACTACCAGAATCTCGCAAACTTGAGCTCAATGGATACCTCACTAAGCCGACTACTAGGCTCGCGAGGTATCCGCTGTTGTTAGAAGCCGTGCTCAAGCACACGCCTGAGGGATCACCTGATAAAATTCGACTGCCAGAAGTCATTAAGACTGTTCGTGGTTTCTTGGCGAAGGTGAACCAGAAGTCGGGTGAGGCGGAGAATCGGTTCCACCTTCACCAACTGGAACGCCAGCTGGTCTTTAGGCCTGGAGAGTTTGTGGTGAGTGCCGATTGGAACACATCAACAGGGGTTCGCAGTTGATAATGTCTATGAAAACAGGATTTGCAATTGCCCGCCGAACATCGACAGCTCATTTACAAGGGGTCGCTCAATCGACGTGGTGGTGCTGGTGACAAGGAAGAACTTCAAGTATTCTTGTTCGACCATGCGGTTCTCATGGTCAAGCAGAAGACTAAAGCAGATCAGCACAAGGTCTACCGCCGAGTGAGTAACAAGGGGGCTGACGTTGCGAAATGAGCAAGTCTTGAATGAGTTTGCCTTGCAGCCAATTCCGTTGGAACTTCTTGTTGTCTCTACAACAACGGACGACACAACCACAACCATGCGTGCGCAAACTACCCGAGCAAAGAGTACTCTTTCTAAAGCGGTGTCTGTACCCGCTGTGGTGGTCCGTTCGGACAACAGCAGGAACGGCTATCCGATCACGTTCCAGTACCTTGGTTGGCGAGGGTATTCTATCACTCTCTGGGCTCCGACGCCAATCGGGCGGAAGAAGTGGATGGACCAGGTTCAGAAGCAACAGGAGGCGCTGAGGGAACGGAGTACTGTGTTTGAGACTACTCCGTTCTCCGATGGGTTCTTCACGGGTCCGAATCGAGTCAATTGTGCTGCGCCTTTCAGTGAGTACCCTAGTGCCCTTTTTGGAGACAGCGAGGCTAATTCATGGTTAACAGACCAAGGACGGAGGATTGCCTACGGAACAGATGATGGCGTTTATTTCTCTGACTTTAGAGAGAACGGGCGTGAGCCCGTCAAGGTCCTTGCACTCCTCGAGGTAACGCAAGTCGATATCCTCGAGGAGTATCAGCTCCTGGTCATTCTGACAGGTTAGTTCTCTTCCTGCCCACCTTCGAGCTTTGCCCTTATTGCTTTCGCAGAACGTACGGTTATGACATTCCCTCTCGATGCTCTGGACCCGATGGACCCCACCGCCGCGCTCAAGAGAGGCAAACGAATAGCCTCGCACACCTCTTTCTTCAAGGCTGGCATCTGCCTCAACCGCACGCTCATCTGTGTAGTCAAGACCAGCGCTCTCTCGACCACTGTCAAGACATTTGAGCCCATCGATCAGAACATACGAGGAAAGAACAAGCCGACGTTCCGAAAGTTGTTGCAAGGCGGTAATGATACCCTCCGGTTGTTCAAGGTCGGTTGTCGACTTTTGGCACATCGGGGGACCTTGCTGACCCGACGATAGGAATTCTACATCCCCGTCGAATCTCATTCGCTTACCATGCTCAAAACGCGACTGTGTATGGGTTGCACGAAGGGATTCTTAATCGTTGATTTGGAAACGCTTGACACCCAACCCCTTGTTGATCCGACCGACCCTAGCCTCGAGTTCATTGAGAAGAAGGATAACCTCCGACCCTTGGCAATCTTCCGAGTCGATACAGAATTCTTGCTATGTTATGACGGTATGTCTTGTTCCTCGTTGGTCGGGGGAGCCATCGTACCTAATAATTGTTATTATAGAATGGGCTGTCTTTGTCGATAAAAGAGGCTTCCGTGCAAGAGGAGAATGGAAAGCTGTTTGGGAAGGGCGGCCGACTGCCTTCGGTGAGCACCATGGTCACATGGAGTATGCTCTTGTACTGATGAACGCTCCAGCTTTCCACTACCCTTACGTTATCGCCTTTGAACCCGGCTTTATTGAAGTTTGGGATATTATCACATGTAGAATTCAGCAAGTTATCCCTAGCGACAACTTACGCTGTCTCTTCGCCGAACCACCACCAAGTGGCTCACACCCCCCACCTCCGTCAATGTACTACCACCCCCACTCGATGCCACATCCACCCCATCAACACCCCCCTGGTCCGGTGCAATACAACGTACACCCGAATGGGCCGATATCACACTATCCGCCGGTGCCGCAGCAAACCTTCCCTCCGGGTCCACCGATGCACCAAAATCATCCTATGATCCCGCAGCAGCACTTGCAAGGCATTCCTCCGCAGCAGCCGGTGGTGCCTGGCTTCTCGCCTGGATACGGTTCTGGACGACGAGAGATTCTTCTCGTCTCTGATGACAACGTCATGTTCCTCAAACGTGCCTTTCCATCACAATCCTCGGCGGATGGGGCACCAATGTCGGGCCCTACGCCTACTTAGTAGATGATGATGAATGGACCGCTCCTCTCTTTTTCCATGTCCGCCTTGCGATTTATTCCTGCATACGGTTTGCTTGGGCAGTTGGGCATGGCTTATTCATCGCTGGGTTTCCACTCCTCTCGCTGTTAGTTACCCTTCCTCTGGGGCCCTCAGTCTCCAAGCGTCCTGCTGCTTTGTTTCCCTGTAAATCGATGCGTCTGAATTGTTCCGCCCTCTCACTCTCAGTTTGCATTCATATGTCCCATTCTCATTCTCATTCACGTCGCGCATTGCCTGTATTACATGCCAGCTCCGAATCATAGCACTCATCGGTTTGCTCGTTTGTTCGTCCTTGTGGAAGGGCATAGAGGAGTGAGAGACGAGCAGTTCGGCCCCCCCTCGCAACATCCCGACTCGTTCTAGCGTGACAGTGAGGGATGCGAACCCTCCAATACGTACGCCATCACGTGTGGTGGTGAGGAGAGGGGGAAGGGCACGATGAACCTGCTATCAGGATAGGCTTCGACAATTGGGGAGTCAGAGTCAGAAGAACCGGACGGGGAGTGTAGGTTGCTTATCACCGGAGTGACAAGACATCCGGGGATCCACACCCTCTATCCCGACATAACTTGTCCGAGTTTGGTGAAAGGTGTGTTCAAGGACCTCCAATCACTGCAAGCAGAGGGTAAATACCCGCCGCGGGTACGCGCCGTGTACG